>Ga0102592_1000272_pt1 | contig 109482 bp, 81 predicted proteins | sample AraplaCol_mMF_r2_FD_76861 | JGI IMG/M metagenome (GOLD analysis project Ga0102592, IMG submission 76861) | Arabidopsis root microbial communities from North Carolina, USA - plate scrape MF_Col_mMF_r2 (SPADES assembly) (version 2) | ecosystem: Host-associated > Plants > Roots > Endosphere...
GTAACGCAGGCAAGGCATGATGGTCGCGCGCGTGGCCTTTGGAATCGTCATCGTTCTCTCCCTGAAAACGCAGCGTAGTCAGGACAATATAGACTAGCACCGTACAGGGGGCAAGCGAGCGCGGGCGAGCTACATTTGCTGGAATAAATGGGTGTTGCCGCGGCTGACTTCGAGTTCCTCGGTGGAGTTGCGCACGCGGACCATCTGGCGGCCGCGCAAGTCGCGCGTCACTTCGGAAATTGCGTCAACGCGCACGAGGGTGGAGCGGTGGATGCGCCAGAATTCGTTCGGGTCCAGCTCATCTTCCAGCTCTTTCAGCGTCTTGCGGATCAGGAATTCGCCCTGCGCAGTTTGCACGCGCGTGTATTTTTCATCGGCACGAAAGAACAACACTTCCTTGGTCGAGATCATGCGCAGGCTGTTGCCGACCTGGGCCTGGATCCAGTGCAGGTATTCTGGCTGTGCGGCGCTGCCGGCCGGGCCGCGGCCGCTCTGCTGCAGGAGTTGGCTCAGCTGACGTTCGATGTTGTTGGGCGTCTTGCCGAGGCGCGCTTGCAGGCGCTCGCAAGCCGTTTTCAGGCGCTCCAGGTTGACCGGCTTGAGCAGGTAGTCCAGCGCGCCTTGTTCGAAGGCTTCAATCGCGTATTGGTCATAGGCAGTGATGAAGACGATGTGGCAACGATTGAACAGCATGCGGGCCGCCTCGATGCCAGTCAGGCCGGGCATGCGGATATCAAGGAAGACGATGTCGGGCTGATGCTGGCCTGCCAGCGCGATCGCTTCGATGCCGTTGGCTGCTTCGGCCACGATCTCGAGCTCGGGCCAGGCCTCCTGCAAGCGCTTGCGCAACATGTCGCGCATTGGCTCTTCGTCGTCGGCGATGATGGCGGTGGCTTTAGGTTGGCTCATGGTTTTGCAAAAATATCTGGTGCAAACGGGATGCAGATCGAGGCGCGGCAGCCGCCGTCCATCGGCTGTTCGATCAGCAGTTGGGCGCGGGTGCCATACATCAGTTTCAGGCGCTCGCGCACATTGGTCAGGCCGACGCCATCGCCGGCATAAGCGTTGAAGCCGACGCCGTCATCCTGTACGTCCACCTGCAGCACGCTGCCGTTGACGCTGGCCCGAATGTCGATGCGGCCGCCTTCCACCTTCGGTTCCAGGCCGTGCTTGATGGAATTTTCGATCAGGATCTGCAGCATCATCGGCGGGAAGGTGGCGCTTTCCAGTTCCTGTGGCACGTCGATCGAAACCGACAGGCGCGACTTCATGCGGGCCTGCATGATCGCAAGGTAGGAGTGCGCCATCTGGATCTGGCGGCCCAGCGTGCCGTTGCCGCGCGAGCGCATCTGGGGCAGGGTGGCGCGCAGGTATTCGATCAGGTGGGTGTGGATCTTGGCCGCTTCCGGCGGGTCGGTTTCGATCAGCTGGCCGATCAGGGCCAGGGTGTTGAACAGGAAGTGTGGTTCGACTTGCGCCTGCAGGGCCGACATCTGGGCTTCCACCAGGCGGCGTTCCAGGCTTTCGGTGCCTGCTTGCGCAGCTGACTTGCGTGCTTCGATTTCCGCCTTGCGCTTGCCGCCGGCGAGGATCTTCAGCCCGGCAGAGCCGATGATGAAGAAGGCTACCTGTTTCGGATGCAGCACGGGCGTGAGGCCAAGCAGGAAGGCGAGCATCCACGTGACTACCAGGCGGCGCAAAGGCACCTGCGCCAGCCAGTCGAAGAAGTCCCACCACAGGCTGCTGGCTGTATCGCCAATCTCCCCGACGAAGGAGAGCACGCTGCGTGTCCGGTTACCCATGTTGCTTCTTGTCTCCAAAGGCATTGATAGCCAGCTTGGCGATCAGCACGCCAATGAACAGGGTGATTGCCAGCGGCAGGATGGTCAGGAACAGTGCGATCACAATGCACATGCCGACGATGGCAGGCCAGGACATATGGTCCAGCGTGCGGACGAAGTGGCGGCCGATGCCGACGAAGGCTTGCCACACTTCTTTCACGGTTTCCTTGGCGCTTTTGTTAATCGTTTTCATCATTTCCTCCTTGCGTTTCGATGATGCAACTGTACCGCTGCGGCGTGCAACAGTGGAGCGGCATCCGACGAACTGCGCTGTGGGGCGGCTGATTTGCTTTGGCGCGCGATGAACGGCTAGCGTGCCGCCAGCCAATCGGAACGCAGCAGCCCGAAGAAGTCGGTGTCGCAAATCTCGCCGTTAATGATCCAGCGCTCGCGCATGTGGCCTTCATGCACAAAGTGCAAACTTTTCAGCAGCTTGGCGGAGGCTTTGTTGCGCGGGTCGATGTCGGCCTCGATGCGGTGCAGGCGCAGCACGCGGAAGGCGTAATCGATCAGGGTGGCCATGGCCTCCTGCATATAGCCTTTGCCCCAGAAGGCCCGGTCCAGCATGTAGCCGATGTCGCAACGGCGGTTCTGTCGGTTAAAGCTGTACAGGTTGATGATACCGGCCAGATTGCCATCGACCTCCACGCCCATGCGCAGCAGGTCGCCGCTTTCGTAGCCCGCCTGAGCGGCGGCGAAATAGTCTTCGGCTTGCTGCATGCTGTCCCAGGGCGCACTGCTCCAGTAGCGCATGGCGTCGGGGTCGGAGTACATGCGGTATAGCGCAGGTACGTCGGCAACAGACAGGGAGCGCAGCTGCAGGCGCTGGCCGCTCAGGGTGAATGGGGCAAAGGCTGGCATGGAAAGCTGACTCTAGGAAATTTTTGCATTTTAACAAGGAAGGCCGGTAAAATTGATTTTGACTTTTTGTTATTACTTTCTATCAATGGAGTAGTCAGATGCGTATTTTGCTGGCCAGTACCCTGGTTTTATCCTTGTTCGCCCCATTGGCGCAAGCCCAGATGTCGAACGGAAATGGCGGAGCGGCATTCAACGGCATGGATCGCGCTGCTGATCCAACCAAGGAAATGATGGTGCGCTTTATCGATGCCAGCCGAATGACCCTGAGCGGCAGCCAACAACTGCTTACCGCACTGGGCCAGGCCCAGGAAGCGGCAGCGATGGGGGAGCGTGCCGGACAACTGTCGGAATCGATGACGCGCCGTGCGGTCGAGGAAACCCTGGAGGCCCAGTTGCGCGGTGTGACCTCGTCTACCAAGGCACTGGCCGCAGGTGGCCAGGTGCCGGCTGCACAACTCGAGCAAGGCCTGGCCTCGCTGGCCCAGGCTGTTGCGCAATATGACCAGCTGATGAAAGACCTGCCGGAAGCAAAGGCTGCGATGAACACTATGCGCCAGGTTACCAAGACCGATACGCCAACCTTCTTCATGCTGCGCAGCCTCGCTGGCAGCACCGCCAGCCTGAAAAAGGAAATCCGTGCTGTGGCGCAGGCGTGCCAGCAAGCGGGCGCCAAGGTTCCGGAGGCCTTGTTGGCAATCTGAGCCAGTGTTAGATTGGCATGGTCCAAGCGATTGGAGGAAACCGGCATGCAACTAGGCGTATTTTCCCTTAGCCTGAACGTCAAAGACATCCGTGCTTCGCGTGAGTTTTACGCCAAGTTCGGCTTCCGGGATTTTGGCGGCAATATCGAGCAGAACTGGCTGATCATGAAGAATGGCGAACAGGTGATCGGCCTGTTCCAGGGCATGATCGAAAAGAATACGCTGACCTTCAATCCGGGCTGGGACAGCAACGCCCGGCTGGTGCCCGGCTACACTGACGTGCGCCAGCTACAACGCCAGCTCGAAGAAAACGGTGTGGTGCTGGCGGCGCGTACCGACGAATCGGGCACCGGGCCGGCCTACATCATTGCCATCGACCCCGATGGCAATCCTATCCTCATCGACCAGCATATCTGATGTCGTCCGTCCTGCTCCTTTCGCTGGCGCTTGCCGTGGCCCAGCCCGTTGAATACAAACGTGAACGCGGCACTGGAACCATGACCATTTCTACCGCCGGCAATGGCGTGAAAGAGTTCAGGATTTCGACAATCGGCGCCGCCGGGCATTCGTGCGACCTGGAAGGGACAATCAAGGGCAACGTCGGCCGGCAGCGGGGAAGCGCACAAGACACTGCGGAATGCCTCATCACTTTCAAGCAGAAGGGCGACACGATGGAAGTGGATTCGCCCACGCTGGACATTTGCTCGGAAAGTTGCGGCGCCCGCGCCACATTTTATGGCAACTATTACTTGCCGCCTGCAGCCTGCAAGCCGGGACCGAGCAAGAAAACTAAAGATGAGTTTCTCAAGCAATACAAGGCTCGCAACTACGCGCAAGCGTACGTTACGCTGAACGAATGGTTCGGCAAATGCGAGCACCTGATGTTCTGGATTGATGTGGACCGTACCCGCAACGACCTGGCGCTGACGCAGTACCACATGAACCAGCCGGCCGCTTGCCTGGCCACGTTGGCAAAGAACTATGCCGCGGAAAAGAACACGATGGAAGAAGTCCAACTGGGATTGCCGAGAGAAGAATACGAGGCATACGCCAGCACGGCCAAGGCAACTTTTCACAACCTCAAGCTCTGTGGCAAATGAAAACTCGAATTACGATGATTGCTGCGGCACTGGCGCTCGGCGCCGTGAGTGCCTTCGCCGTATCGCCATCCGAAGAACTTGCACGGCAAGCCGACGCCTGGGATAAAGCCATCATCCGCAAGGACCGTGCGGCAATTGCTGAGAATATGGCGGAAGACTTCCGCCAGATCAGCGCGCGCGGCGATGTGGCCAGCAAAACGGCCTTCCTGGACGCGATCATGTCGCCCAAGCTGGTCATCAATCCCTATGGCGTGGAAGACATGGATATACGCTTCTACGGCGATGTGGCGCTGGTCAGCGGCCGCACGCGCATGACTGGGAGTTACGACGGCAAGCCCTTCGGCAGCCATTACCGCTATGTTGACGTCTACGTGCGCAAGGAAGGAAAGTGGCGCGTAGCAAGCGTGCAAATCACACCAGTACAGGAGTAGGCCATGAGCGACCGGCTGGATCTTCCCCAATCGAAGCTGGTCGCCATTGTTGATGCCCAGCTTGAACTGGCGCGGCTTGGGCCGGCTTTCGGGGCCCTGATGGACGTGGCCGCAGCAAAGGCCATGCAGTTGACCGGCGCGGATGGTGCGGTCATCGAGTTGGTGGAAGGCAGCGAAGTCGTGTACCGCGCCGCGCATGGCCTGGCGGAGGCCCAGCTTGGCCTGCGCATGCAGATCAAAGGCAGCTTGTCGGGCCTTGTGCTGACCACGCGCCAGCCCGCTACCTGCACCGATTCCGAAACCGATGAACGCGTGAACCGCGAGGCCTGCCGACGCGTGGGCCTGCGTTCCATGGCGATCCTGCCCCTGCTGTTTGGCGAGCAGGCAGGCGGCGTGCTGAAACTGGCGTGGCGCGAACCGCGTCCTTTCGATGAGGACGAAGTGCCGGTGGGGCAGGCGATTGCCGACATGACTGCCGCGCTGATGTTCCACGCTTCGCAGGAAGGTGCGCAGGTTTTGCAGCGCAAGGTGACGCATGACCCGGCAACAGGGCTGCCGAACCGCTCCTCCTTCTACGAGCAATTGCGCGTGCGTACGGACAATGCGATCGCCCAGCGCGGCCATGTGGGCGTGATGGTGGCGCGCGTCAATCCATACCGTCAGGAAGTGATGGTGGAACTGGCCAGGCGCCTTGCGGCGGAATGCCGCGAAGGCGATGTACTGGCTCGGCTAAGTGTTGATGAATTCGGCGTGATCCTGAGCGTGGCAGGGCGCCGCACGATCGTCCAGAGCCAGGTGGCGCGCTTCCGGCGGGCTGCCGTAGCGGAGCCGGTGCAACTGCCGGACGGGGCCAAAGTCGAACCGGTCATGCACGTTGGCAGTTCGCTGTTCCCGGAGGACAGCAAGGCCATTTCGGAATTGGTGGCGCTGGCGCGGGCGCCCGCCTGACCGGATTTCGCTTTACTGCTGGCCGTCGCCGAAGTGCTGGGCGAAGCTTTGCGGCGCAGCTGGCGTCTTGCCGTCGACCAGGTCTGGGGGACGTGGCGCACGTACCGGCTGGCTGGGGCGTGAGGACATTGCTGTCCACTCGGGAGCATCGATGCCTTCAAAAATCGCCTTCAATTGCTGGCCCCAGGTGCTGCGGATCATCTGGAAATAGGCATTCTTTTCATCCACGGTGACAAAGCGGGTCACCGCCAGGCTGTCGGCTTCGTACACCAGCAGGTCCAGTGGCAGGCCGACCGATACGTTGGAACGCAGCGTCGAATCCATGGAAATCAGCGCGCACTTGGCCGCCGCATCGAGCGAACTGGCAGGGGTGATCACGCGGTCGATGATTGGCTTGCCGTACTTGGCTTCACCGATCTGGAAGTAGGGACTCTCTTCCTGGGCTTCAATGAAGTTGCCGGCCGAGTAGATGTGGAACAGGCGGCAGCGTTCGCCCTTCACCTGGCCGCCGAAAACCAGATTGATGTTGAAGTCGATGCCGAAGTTGCCGAGCGCTTCGGCGTCGCGGGCATGAACGATGCGCACCGCCTCGCCCACCACGCGGGCGGCTTCGAACAGGTTGGGCGCATCCCACACGGTGTAGCCGTTGCTGCCGGTCAGCTCACCCACCAGCTGGCGCACCGATTGCGAGATCGACAGGTTCCCTGAGGTCATCAACACCAGCACGCGCTCGCCGGGATTCTCGAACACGCTCATCTTGCGCACGGTACTGACCTGGTCGACCCCGGCATTGGTGCGCGAGTCCGACAGGAATACCAGCCCCGCATCGAGGCGCATGGCAACACAATAAGTCATACAAATAAAGCTTGAGGAAGGAAAGACCGATTCTACACCGCCTGTTGCTGGCCCTATTTCTGGCCCTATTGCTGGCCAGATTGCACCTGCACCTGGACCGACATTGTTTCTGTGCCACCGCCTCGCCGCACGCCGCGCAGCGGGGCGGCCGCTTCATAGTCGCGTCCCACGGCCAGGCGGCAATAGGCCGCGTCCATCAGCCGCGCATGGGTGACGTCCAGACTGATCCAGCCTTCATAACCGGGATCCGTGGCCCAGGCATCGACCCAGGCGTGGCTGGCGGCATGGCTGCCGCCGCCGGGGTCGATGTAGCCCGACACATAGCGTGCCGGGATGCCCTGCGCCTGGCAGCAGGCGAGAAAGACGTGCGCATGGTCCTGGCAGACGCCGCTGCCCAGTTCGAGCGCGGCGCCGGCGCTGGTGCTGACTTCGGTGGCGCCGCTCTGGTAGGCGACGGCACCGACAATTTGCCCGGCCAGCAGCAGCAGCTCGGCCGTGCTGGCATTGCCGGGCGGCAGGGTAGCGGCAGCCAGTGCCCGGATGGCCGGCGTCGCGGTGGTCAGGGGCGTCGGCACGGTGTAGGCCAGCGGGGGCAGCGCATCGTCGTGCAGGATGCGGCCGCCGGGCGGACTGCTGGTCTCGACAGTGCCGCTGGCGACGATGGACAGCTTGTCATGCTGCGCGGCCAGCGTCAGCATATGCGAGCGGTTGCCGAAGGCATCGGTGAAGGCGTGCAATTGGCCGGGTGCGGAAAGCTGCCATTGCAGCACGTGCTGCTGGGCTTCCACGCGCGGCGTCAGGCGCAGCAGCTGGATACTGTAGGCCAGGGCGCTGCTGTAGGTGTAGCGCGTTTCGTGGCGGATCGTTAGTTGCATGCTTGGTCCTCAGGCTGCCAGCGGTACCAGGAAGACGCGGCTGACCCGGTTGCCCAGTTCATACACCTGCGCCAGGAAGCCGGTCAGCATGTCGTGCAGGCCACGTTGCATGATGTCCTCGATACGGGCGAACTGCAGTTCGGCATGCAGGCGGCCGGCAAAGCGCTCGGTGTCGGCCGACATGTCGTTGCGCACTGCGCGCAGGTTGTCCACCACTTCCGCCATGCAGGCTAGCAGGGAACGCGGCATGTCGGCGCGCAGAATCAGCAGCTCGGCCACGCGGCCCGGCGTGATGACGTCGCGGTAGACCTTGCGGTAGATCTCGAAGCCCGACACGGAGCGCAGCAGTGCAGCCCAGTAGTAAAAATCGCGTTCGCCGTTGGCGCCGTCGCGCATGCCAAGGAACTTGACGTCGAGGATGCGAGCGGTGTTGTCTGCCCGTTCCAGTGCGGCGCCAAGGCGGATGAAGTTGACCGTTTCGTCGTTCAGCATGGTGCCCAGTGTGACGCCGCGCGCCAGGTGGGCGCGGTATTTGACCCAGTCGAAGAACTTGCCGGGGTCCTGTTCCAGCAGGCCGTTGCCCAGGTGTTTTTGCAGGTCGAGCCAGGTCTGGTTCTGGATCTCCCACACTTCGGTGGTCAGCGCGCCGCGCACGGCACGCGCATTCTCGCGCGCTTCGCGCATACAGGCCGCGATCGAGGAGGGGTTGGAGGGATCGCGCACCATGAAGTCGATCACGTCGCGTGCCGTGACGGCGGGGTATTTGGCGCAATAGGCCGGCTCCAGCTCGGAGATGCCGAGCAGGGCGCGCCAGCTGCGTTCCGTGTCGGCGGGCGACTGCGGCAGCATCGAAGCCTGCACTGCGACGTCCAGCATGCGGGCAGTGTTCTCGGCGCGCTCGGTGTAGCGCGACATCCAGAACAGGTGGTCGGCGGTTCGGCTTAACATGACGGTTTCTCCTTATGCTTCCAGTACCCAGGTGTCCTTGGTGCCGCCCCCTTGCGAGGAATTCACCACCAGTGACCCTTCCTGCAGGGCGACCCGGGTCAGGCCGCCCGGCACCATCGAAATGGTCTTGCCGGACAGGACGAAGGGGCGCAGGTCGATGTGGCGCGGCGCGATGCCGCTTTCCACGAAGGTCGGGCAGTTGGACAGGGCCAGCGTGGGCTGGGCGATATAGCCGTCCGGCCTGGCGACCAGGCGTTCGCGGAAGGCGGCGACCTGCTCGCGCGTGCTGGCCGGGCCGACCAGCATGCCGTAGCCGCCTGCTCCGTGCACTTCCTTGACCACCAGCTCCGGCAGGTGGGCCAGAACATAATCCAGGTCGGCCGGCTTGCGGCATTGCCAGGTCGGGACGTTGTGCAGCACCGGTTCTTCCGACAGGTAGAAGCGGATCATGTCGGGCACGAATGGGTAGATCGACTTGTCGTCGGCGACGCCGGTGCCGATCGCATTCGCCAGCGTGACGCGGCCGGCGCGGTACACCGAGAGCAGGCCCGGCACGCCCAGGGAGGAGTCGGCGCGGAAGGCCAGCGGGTCGAGGAAGTCGTCGTCCAGCCGGCGGTAGATCACATCGACCCGGCGCGGGCCGTGGGTGGTGCGCATGTAGACCGCGTTGTCGTTGACGAACAGGTCCTTGCCCTCCACCAGTTCGACGCCCATCTGCTGGGCCAGGAAGGCATGTTCGAAATAGGCCGAGTTGTACATGCCGGGCGTCATGACCACCACCGTCGGGTCGTCCACGCCTTGCGGCGCCACCGAGCGCAGGTTGTCCAGCAAGAGGTCGGGGTAGTGGTCGACCGGCGCCACGCGGTTGCGGGCGAACAGGTCGGGGAAGAGGCGCATCATCATCTTGCGGTCTTCCAGCATGTAGGAAACCCCGGACGGCACGCGCAGGTTGTCTTCCAGGACGTAGAACTCGCCCTGGCCGGCGCGCACGATATCCACCCCCGCGATGTGGGCGTAGATGCCGGCGGCAACGTCGATGCCCTGCATTTCGGGCCGGTATTGGGCGTTGCGGAAGATTTGCTCTGCGGGAATAATTCCGGCGCGGATGATGTCCTGCCCATGGTAGATATCGTGCAGGAACATGTTCAGTGCCTTGACCCGCTGCGCCAGGCCGCGCTCCAGCATGGACCATTCGTGCGCCGGAATGATGCGCGGGATGATGTCGAAGGGAATCAGGCGTTCGGTACCGGCATCGTCGCCATACACGGCGAAAGTGATACCGACACGGCGGAAGCTCAGGTCGGCTTCGGCACGCTTGCGGGCCACGCTGTCAGCTGGCTGCTGTTCGAGCCAGCGGCAAAACTCGCGGTAGTGTTCGCGCGTGCTGCCGGCATCGGTCATTTCATTGAAAAAGCTTGGCATAGGCGCTCTCCTTGGGTGGGACGATTAATCCCAATCAAGTTTTATGCCAGCAATAAATGCACTGTTACGGTGCGAGCGCGGTGACGACCAGTTTGACGATGGTTTCCTCGGCGTCGGCGAAATCGGCCTCGTGCAGGTCCTGACGGCCCATGACGAGCTTCATTTGCGCCGCGAAGTCTGCGTAGGACTGGGTCATGGCCCAGATGGCGAACAGCAGGTGAGTGGCGTTGACGGGGGCGATGCGGCCTTCGGCAATCCAGCGCTCGAATACTTCGATGTCCTTGCGTACGAGTGGCACGACGCGTTCGCGAATCTGCCCGCCGTACATGGGCGCGCCGCTGATCACTTCCATCGCGTAGACGCGCGATCCCCAGGGATGTTCGCGCGAGAAGGCAAGCTTGGCACGGATGTATGCGCGCAAGACCTCGGCCGGCTCGCCGTCGGGCGCGGCCAGGTTGGCCATGCGCTCCAGCCAGTTGTCCAGCACGTCGTCCAGCACGCGCTGGTAGAGCGCCTGCTTGGTGGGGAAGTAGTACATCAGGTTCTGCTTCGACAGGCCGACGTTTTCCGCGATGGTGGCGACGGAGGCGCCTTCGTAGCCGGATTCGGCAAACACACGCACGGCTTCGGCCGCAATGTCCGCTTCCAGCCGGTCGCGGTTGATCACGCGGCGCAATTTAGCTGATGCCATATTCCCTCCTCATGGACTGCAGGAAGTTCCGCAGTTGTGGGCTGTCCGAATAAGCGACGTTGAAGCGGAACCAGATCGACGCCGGTTGCCGCAGCTGGAAAAATTCTCCCGGCGCGAGCAGGATGCCGGACTTCAGCGCCTGGTCGGCCAGCAGCTTGCCGTTGCATTCGGGCGTTGGCTGCTGCTGCCAGCCGGCGCTGACGAACATGCCGCCGCGCGGCCTGGCGATCGGCGCCATGCCGGCCAGGGCCAGCAGGTCGATGGTGCGTTCGCGGCCTTCCGCCAGTTGCGCCACCAGCTTTTCCACCATGCGCTTGTAGGGCCGCGCGGTGATGGCGTGGTAGGCGGCGCGTTCGTTAACTTCCGAGGTGGTGAGGCCAGCCAGCATCTTCACGCGCACCAGTTCCGGCAACAGCGAGGCGGAAGCGCAGATCGAACCGACCCGCAGCACAGGCGACAGTGTTTTCGAGAAGCTGCCGACGCGGATCACGCGCCGCAAGCCATCCATGGCGGCCAGCGAGGCCTCGCCGCGCGCGGTGAGCTCGCGGTAGATGTCGTCTTCCACCAGCCAGAAGTCGAACTGTTCGGCAAAGCCCAGCAGGCGATGCGCCTGCGCCTGCGTCAGGCTGGTGCCGAGCGGGTTTTGCAGCACGGTGTTGACGAACATGAGCTTGGGCTGGCTCTCGCGCGCCTGCGCCGCGAGGAAGTCCATGTCCAGGCCGTGTTCGTCGCGCGGGATGCCGATGGCGTGGCAGCCGTGGTGGCGGATCAGCGACAGCAGGTTGCTGTACACAGGGTCTTCCACAAAGACTGTGTCGCCCGGCTTGGTCAGTGTGCGCAGGATCAGGTCGAAGGCGTGGGTCGCACCATGCGTGAGCAGGATCTGTTCGGCTTCGACGGCGAACAGCTCGTCACTCAGGGTAGACGCCATGTATTGCCGCAGGCCGGGGAAGCCGAGCGGGTGGCCATAGCCGCGCAGGCGGTTGGCAGGAATGCGCATGGCGTGGCGCACGGCGTCGAGGATCGTGTCTTCGCCATACCACTCGGGCGGCAGCCAGCCCGCGCCGACCGGCAGCGCTTCGGAGGCTCCGGAATACAGTTCTGGCGTCAGCGCGTCGACAGCGGCCGGTGTGGCGAACATGGCCGCCGGCGGCAACAGGGCGGGGACGTCGTGGCGAGCAACAAAATAGCCGGAACCGCGGCGTGAAGACAACAGTCCAAGCGTGACCAGGCGGTCATAAGCCTCGACAACTGTAAAGGTGCTGATGCCATTACACTTCGCGAATTGCCGGACGGAGGGCATCTTTGTCCCAACGCGCAGCTCGCGGTTGGCGACCATGGCGCTGATCGCGTCAACGATTTTCTCAACCAGGCTGCCCTTCTTGGCGCGCTCGATGGAAAGCAGGGGCCATGCGGAGTTGGGAGGTGCGCTGTCGTCCATTCGGGGCCTTAAAACTGTACTGTTTTTGCTACCTGTACGGTTGGAGCGTTTCCGCTTGTGTGTATATGTGCCATAGTTACCTTGCTGTCTATTATTGCATCATGATTTTGCCAACTGGTAAAGTTTTTTGAGCATCGTAAAAAACCCACCGAGGGAGATAGCAATGAACGAAGCCCGGCCGCAGTCCCTGGCGTCCTTCTGGATGCCGTTCACGAATAACCGCGACTTCAAGGCCAATCCGCGCCTGCTGGTGTCGGCGGAAGGCGTCTACTACAAGGACGTCGACGGCAACCAGGTTCTCGACGGCACCGCAGGCCTGTGGTGCGTACCGTGCGGCCACCGCCAGCCGAAGATTGTGGCGGCAGTCAGCGAAATGGTCGGCCAGCTCGACTTCGCGCCCACCTTCCAGATGGGCCACCCTGCGGCCTTCGACCTCGCCGAAAAACTGATGGAGTACACCAACCATCGTTTCGGCCATGTGTTCTACACCAACTCCGGCTCCGAAGCGGTCGATACCGCGCTGAAGATCGCGCTGGCCTACCACAAGGCGCGCGGCGAAGCATCCCGCACGCGCCTGATCGGCCGCGAGCGCGCCTACCACGGCGTGGGCTTCGGGGGCATCTCGGTCGGCGGCATTGCAGGCAACCGCAAGCCCTACGGCACGCTGCTGCCTGGCGTCGACCACCTGCCGCATACGCACAACCTGGAGAAGAACGCCTTCACGCGCGGCGAGCCTGAATACGGCGCCCACCTGGCCGATGAGCTGGAACGCATCGTTGCCCTTCACGACGCGTCGACCATCGCCGCCGTGATCGTGGAACCAGTGGCCGGCTCCACCGGCGTGCTGGTGCCGCCGAAGGGCTACCTGAAACGGCTGCGCGAACTGTGCACCAAGCACGGAATCCTGCTGATCTTTGATGAAGTGATCACCGGCTTTGGTCGCCTGACTACGCCGTTCGCCACCGACTACTTCGATGTCGAGCCGGACATGATGACCACCGCCAAGGGCCTCACCAACGGCACCATTCCAATGGGCGCGGTATTCAGCAAGAAGTTCATCCACGACGCCTTCATGGATGCGCCGGCCGGCATTGAGCTGTTCCATGGCTACACCTACACCGGCCACCCGGTGGCTTGTGCTGCCTCGCTGGCCACGCTGGAAGTCTTCAAGGAACAGAAGCTGCTGGACCATGCCAAGGAAATCCAGCCGTACTGGGAAGATGCGGTGCATTCGCTGAAAGGCCTGCCGCATGTGATCGACATCCGCACCATTGGCCTTGTGGCCGGCATCGAGCTGGCGCCGCGTGCCGGCGCGCCTGGAACGCGCGCTTACGCCGCGTTCAAGAAAGCTTTCGCGGATGGGCTGTTGATCCGCACCACTGGCGACATCATCGCTTTGTCGCCACCACTCACCTTTGAGAAGAAGCACATCGACGAGTTGTTCGGGAAGCTTGGAAAGGTTTTGAAGACGCTTGATTAAAACCGGTAAACCGGGGTCTGACCCGCAGGGTCAGACCCCGTCAGAGCAAACGTCGCCTTTTTGGGTTTGAGTTCTTGAACTTCGTCGAAAGTCAAAGGCCAAAACCCAGAACCAGCGGCAGTTGAGCAGACGGGGTCTGACCCTGTGGGTCAGACCCCGGTTTACCGGTTCCCAAAACGAGAGGAGACAAACCATGTTGGTAGGCGTACCGAAGGAAATCAAGAATCAGGAATCGCGCGTTGGCCTTACCCCGGCCAGCGTAAAGGAACTGACACTCCGCGGGCACCAGGTCCTGGTGCAACACAACGCGGGCGCTGCGATCGGTCTGACCGACGAAATGTATATGGGCTCCGGCGCGACGATCGCTGCCACGGCGGAGGAAGTCTTTGCCAAGGCCGAAATGATCGTCAAGGTGAAGGAGCCGCAGCCACAGGAATGCGCGATGCTGCGCGAGAACCAGATTCTTTACACCTACCTGCACCTGGCTCCCGATCCGGAGCAGACCAAGGCGCTGGTGGCATCCGGCGCGGTCTGCATCGCCTATGAAACCATTACCGGCCCGAACGGCGGCTTGCCGCTGCTGGCGCCAATGAGCGAAGTAGCAGGGCGCATGTCGATCCAGGCCGGCGCTGCCCATCTTGAGAAATCCAAAGGCGGCATGGGCCTGCTGCTGGGCGGCGTGCCCGGCGTGGCACCCGGCCATGTGGCGATCATCGGCGCCGGCGTGGTCGGCACCAATGCGTTGCAGATCGCGGTCGGCATGGGCGCCCGCGTCACAGTGCTGGACAAGAGCATCGAACGCCTGCGCCAGCTCGACCTGGTGTACGGCAACCGCATCCAGACCGTTTTCTCCAACGCCTTCACCATCGATGACGCGGTGATGGATGCCGACCTGGTGATCGGCGGCGTGCTGGTTCCCGGTGCCGCGGCGCCCAAGCTGGTGACGCGCGCCATGGTGTCGCGCATGAAGCCCGGCTCCGTGGTGGTCGACGTGGCGATCGACCAGGGCGGCTGCTTCGAAACCTCGCATGCGACCACGCACGAAAACCCGACCTTCGTCGTGGACGGGGTGGTGCACTACTGCGTCGCCAATATGCCGGGCGCAGTCGCACGCACTTCCACCTTTGCGCTGAACAACGCCACCATCGGCCATGCCCTCGCGCTGGCCGACAAGGGCTGGGCCAAGGCCATGAAGGCCAACCCGCACCTGCGCAATGGCCTCAATGTCTGCCAGGGACACGTCACCTACGAAGCGGTGGCGCACGACCTTGGCTATACCTATGTGCCGGCGGAATCGCTGCTGGCCTGATCAACAGGGCTTGAAATGAGCAATCTCGATACCATTACCCACTTTATCAATGGCACCAAGGTCGATACGGCCAGCGGACGTTATGGCGACGTATTCAACCCGGCGCTTGGCGAGCCGGTAGCCCGCGTGGCGCTTGGCACAGCGGAGGAAGTCGATACCGCAGTGTGCGCAGCGGAAGCGGCTTTCCCGGCCTGGTCGAATACACCGCCGCTGACCCGCGCGCGCGTCCTGTTCAAGTATCTCGAACTGTGCCACCAGCACACCGAGGAATTCGCCGCCATGCTGACCCGCGAACACGGCAAGACGTTTGCGGACGCCAAGGGTGAGGTGGCGCGTGGTATCGAGATGGTGGAATTCGCGGTCGGAATTCCGCAGATGATGAAAGGCGAGTACACCGACCAGATCGCGCGCGGGATCGATGCCTGGTCGATGCGCATGCCGCTGGGCGTAGTGGCAGGAATCACGCCGTTCAACTTCCCGGTGATGGTGCCAATGTGGATGTTCCCGATCGCTATCGCTTGCGGCAACACCTTCATCCTCAAGCCGTCCGAGCGCGATCCTTCGCCATCACTGCTGCATGCACGCCTGCTGAAAGAAGCCGGCCTGCCGGATGGCGTGTTCAACGTGGTACAGGGCGACAGGGTGGCGGTAGACGCGCTGCTTGATCATCCGGTGATCCAGGCGGTCAGCTTTGTCGGCTCGACGCCGATTGCAGAATACATCTACTCGCGCGGCTCCCAGCACGGCAAGCGGGTGCAGGCGCTGGGCGGCGCCAAGAACCACATGGTGGTGATGCCGGATGCCGACATGGACATGGCGGTCGATGCGCTGATGGGCGCTGCCTTCGGCTCGGCAGGCGAGCGCTGCATGGCGATCTCCGTGGTGGCGGCAGTCGGCGATGCCGGCGACAAGCTGCTCGGTGCACTGAAAGAGCGCACCGCTGCACTGAAAGTGCGCGATGGCATGGCATCCGACGCCGAAATGGGGCCAGTTGTCACCTCGGCCGCCAAGCAGCGGATCGAGCGCCTGATCGGCGAAGGTGTGGAGCAGGGGGCCACGCTGGTGGTCGATGGCCGCAATTACCAGGTTGCCGATCGCCCGAACGGCTTCTTCATCGGCGGCACGCTGTTCGACCACGTCACGCCGGACATGACCATCTACAAGGAAGAGATCTTCGGCCCGGTATTGTGCATGGTGCGCCTGCCGGATGTCGGCTCCGCAGTGGAGCTGATCAACCGGAACGAATACGGCAATGGCGTCGCGGTCTTCACGCGCGATGGCGGCGTGGCGCGCGAGTTCGTGCGCCAGATCCAGGTCGGCATGGTGGGTGTCAACGTGCCGCTGCCGGTGCCGATGGCCTTCAACAGTTTCGGCGGGTGGAAGCGCAGCCTGTTTGGCGACCACCATGCCTATGGTCCGGAAGGGGTGCGTTTCTACACCCGCCACAAGGCCGTGATGGAGCGCTGGCCAAATACAGCAAGTGCTGGCGCACAGTTTGCTTTCCCACAGATGAAGTGAGGATGGAACCAATGATCGAGTCACTCAAATACATACCGCAGCCGAAAGCCACGAACGAAGAGCTGGCCGGTCATTTCACCGACCTGGCGCCGCCTCTCAACGCGCGCCAGGCTGCTATTGAAAGTGCGCGCTGCCTGTACTGTTACGACGCGCCGTGTACGCGCATCTGCCCGACCGGCATCGATGTCGCGAGCTTCATCCGCAACATCCACGAAAAGAACGTGAACGGCGCCGCCGTCACCATCCTGCAGCAGAACATCCTGGGCGGCAGCTGCTCGCGCGTCTGTCCGACCGAAATCCTGTGCGAGGACGCCTGCGTGCGCAACCATGACGCGGAAGGGCAGCCGGTCAAGATCGGCCTGCTGCAGCGCTTCGCCCTCGATAATGCCACGCTGGACGGCCACCCGTTCAAGCGCGCTCCCTCGACCGGCAAGAAGATTGCCGTGGTCGGAGCTGGACCTGCAGGCCTGTCCTGCGCCCACCGGCTGGCCATGCTGGGCAACGATGTGGTGATCTTCGAGGCGCACGAAAAGTCCGGCGGCCTGAATGAATACGGCATTGCCAAGTACAAGCTGACCGATAATTTCGCCCAGAAGGAGGTCGATTTCCTGTTGGGGATTGGCGGCATTGAGGTGCGCCATGGCCAGAAGCTGGGCGCCAACCTGCACCTGAAAGACCTGCATGCGCAATACGATGCAGTCTTCCTTGGACTTGGCCTCGGCGCCAGCCGTGCATTGGGCCTGACCGGTGAGGATGCGCCCGGCCTGATGGCGGCTGTGGATTACATCGCCGAACTGCGCCAGGCGGATGACCTGGCCAAGCTGCCGGTGCCGCGCCGTGCCATCGTGATTGGCGCCGGCAACACCGCCATCGACATGGCGGTGCAGATCCAGCGCCTGGGGGCGGAAGAAGTGACGATGGTTTATCGCCGTGGCTTCGACGCCATGAGCGCCACCCATCACGAGCAGGATATCGCCAAGGCCAATCAGGTGCGCATGCAGACCTGGGCGCAGCCGCAGCAAGTGCTGCTCGATGAAGCCGGCCGCGTGCGCGGGATGCGCTTCGAGCGCACGGCGATGGAAGGAACGCGCATGATCGGCACCGGCATTACGTTCGAACTGCCGGCCGATGCCATCTTCAAGGCGATTGGCCAGGCGATGGAACCGGCTGCCCTGGCCGATCCATTGGCCGCAATGTTGAAGCGCGATGGCGACAAGATCCATGTGGACGATAGCTTCCGCACCATCCTGCCGGGCATTTATGCGGGCGGCGACTGTGTCTCGCCAGGCCAGGACCTGACGGTGCAGGCCGTGGAGCATGGCAAGCGCGCCGCGATGGCGATTCATTCCGATATTCAGTCGAAGAAGGGGGCAGCATAATGGCCGACCTGAGCGTCAATTTCTGCGGAATCAAAGCACCGAATCCATTCTGGCTCGCCTCCGCACCGCCGACCGACAAGGCATATAACGTGATCCGGGCCTTTGAAGCCGGGTGGGGAGGCGTAGTCTGGAAAACCCTCGGCGAGGATCCACCGCCCGTCAATGTGTCGTCGCGCTACTCTGCCATCTACGGAAAGAACCGTGAAGTCATTGGCTTCAACAACATCGAACTGATCACCGACCGCTCGCTGGAACTGAACCTGCAGGAAATCACGGAGGTGAAGAAAGCCTGGCCGGACCGCGCCATCGTGGTCTCGCTGATGCTGCCCTGCGAAGAGCAGGCCTGGGCTGACATCCTGCCGAAAGTCGAGGCCACCGGCGCCGACGGCATCGAGCTGAATTTCGGTTGCCCGCACGGCATGCCGGAGCGCGGCATGGGTTCTGCTGTCGGCCAGGTGCCGGAATATGTGGAACAGGTGACGGCATGGTGTAAGAAGCATACGAAGCTCCCGGTGATTGTGAAGCTGACGCCGAACATCACCGACATCCGCCGCCCGGCGCGCGCGGCCAAGGCCGGCGGCGCGGATGCGGTTTCGCTGATCAACACGATCAACTCCATCACTTCGCTGGACCTGGATAATATGGTGGCCTACCCAAATGTCGGCGGCGCCAGCACCCACGGTGGCTATTGCGGACCGGCTGTGAAGCCCGTTGCGCTGAACATGGTGGCCGAGATCGCGCGCGATCCCGAAACGCGGGGCCTGCCGATTTCCGGCATCGGCGGCATCGGCAACTGGAAGGATGCTGCGGAATTCATTGCCCTTGGCGCCGGATGCGTGCAGGTCTGCACCGCGGCGATGCTGCACGGCTTCCGCATCGTGCAGGAAATGAAGGATGGCCTGGAGCGCTGGATGGACTCTAAAGGCTATAAAACGCTGGATGACTTCATGGGCAAGGCGGTGGCGAACACCACGGACTGGAAGTTCCTGAACATGAACTACAAGTCCATCGCACACATTAACCAGGACGACTGCATCAAGTGCGGCCGCTGTTATGTGGCCTGCGAGGATACCTCGCACCAGTCCATCTTCCAGCTGGTCGACGAGGCGAGCGGCACGCGGACATACAAGGTCAATGACGAGGAATGCGTTGGCTGCAACCTGTGCGAAATTACCTGTCCGGTGCAAGGTTGTATTACGATGGTCGCCGTCCCCACGGGCAAGCCTTACATGAACTGGACACAGGACCCGCGCAACCCGCGGGCCGAAATCAAGGAGACTGCATGAGCGACAACTCCCAGCTGTGGAACGAAGACCTGGCCCCGACCAATGAATCGCAGCGCACCTGGCGCTGGTATCACTTCGCTGCACTCTGGGTTGGGATGGTCATGTGCATCCCCGCCTACACGCTGGCTGCCAGCCTTATTGAGGGTGGCATGTCGGCGGGACAGGCAGTCCTTACCGTCTTCCTCGCCAATACCATCGTGCTTCTGCCGATGCTGCTGATCGGCCATGCGGGCACCAAGTACGGCATTCCGTACGCGGTCCTGGCGCGCGCTTCATTCGGCACTACCGGTGCGCGCCTGCCGGCGCTTATGCGGGCCATCGTGGCCTGCGGCTGGTACGGCATCCAGACCTGGTTCGGCGGGCAGATGATCTACACGCTGCTGGGCGTGATGATGGGCAGCGAAATCGGCGGCGCAAAGATCGGCGGGCTCGGCATCAATGGCGCGCAACTGCTTTGTTTCATTGCGTTCTGGGCGATTCAGTTCTGGTACATCGTGCACGGCATGGATGCGATCCGCAAGCTGGAAACGTACACTGCGCCGCTGAAGATCATCATCTGCTTCGTGCTGCTTGGCTGGGTGTACCAGAAAGCAGGCGGATTCGGCACCTTGCTGGAGCAGCCGTCGCAGTTCGTTGAGGGCGGCAAGAAGGCGGGCCAGTTCTGGCCGACGTTCTGGCCTTCGCTGACCGCGATGATTGGCTTCTGGGCCACGCTCGCACTGAACATTCCGGACTTCACCCGCTTCGCCAAGACGCAGCGCGACCAGGTCCTTGGCCAATCAGTGGGCCTGCCGGTGCCAATGGGGCTGCTGGCAGCGTTGGCGGTGATTGTGACCTCGGCCACGGTGGTCCTGTACGGCAAGGCAATCTGGGACCCGGTCGACCTGGCCAGCCGCATGACCGGCGTGGCGGTGCTGGTGGCATTGGTGGTGCTGCTGATCGACACGATCTCGGTCAACCTGGCCGCGAACCTGGTCGGTCCGGCATATGACTTTTCCGCGCTGGCGCCAAAGCATATTTCTTACCGCACGGGCGGCTACATTACGGCCGGTATCGCGCTGGCGATGATGCCGTGGAAGCTGCTGGAAACCACGCAGGGATATATCTTCACCTGGCTGATCGGCTACTCGGCCCTGCTCGGACCTATCGCAGGTGTGCTGATTGTCGACTACTACCTGATTCGCAAGACGGAGCTGAATGTCGGCGCACTGTATGTCGACAATGGCGAATACAGTTACACCAATGGCTGGAACTCCGCCGCGCTGCTGGCCTTCGCATTTGGCGTGGCGCCCAATGTGCCGGGCTTCCTGAATGCCGCTTTCCCCGCATCGTTCGGCGATGTCGGGGAAGGCTTCAAGCTTATTTATACGTACGCATGGTTCGTCGGCATCGCGATTGCAGCGCTGGTGTACGGCATTTTGATGAAGGGCAGGGCAGCACGCGCCGTCCAGCCACCACTTGCGGAGAAAGCCTAAATGGCGACATTGATTCGTGGCGGTACTGTAGTAAACGCTGACCGGGCCTTCCGCGCTGATGTCTTGTGCGAAGGCGACAAGATCATCGCCGTTGGCCCTGCGCTTGCAGCGCCGGCCGGGGCGGAAGTGATCGACGCTGGCGGCCAGTATGTGATGCCGGGCGGGATCGACCCGCACACGCACATGAATTTGCCCTTCATGGGCACGGTCACCCAGGACGATTTTTTCACCGGCACCGCAGCCGGGCTGGCGGGCGGCAACACCACCATTATCGACTTTGTCATCCCGAGCCCGCAGCAACCGCTGCTCGAGGCGTATCACCAATGGCGTGGCTGGGCCGAGAAAGCGGCCGGAGATTACACCTTCCACGTCGCGATCACCTGGTGGTCGGACAAGGTGCATGAGGAAATGGGGACGCTGGTGCGCAACCACGGTGTGAACAGCTTCAAGCACTTCATGGCGTATAAAAACGCCATCATGGCGGACGATGAAACGCTGGTGAAAAGTTTCCGCCGGGCGTTGGAGCTGGGCGCGATCCCGACCGTGCATGCCGAGAATGGTGAACTGGTGTACCAGCTGCAGCAGGACTTGCTGCGCCAAGGGATCACAGGGCCGAAAGCACACCCGCTGTCGCGCCCTCCGGCTGTGGAGGCGGAGGCGGCCAACCGTGCCATTGCCATCGCCAACGTCCTGAATACGCCGCTGTACATCGTGCACGTGTCGTGCAAGGAATCGCTGGATGCCATCACGCGCGCGCGGGCTGCGGGCCAGCGTGTCTACGGCGAGGCGCTGGCGGGGCACCTGATCGTGGACGACAGCGTGTATGACCATCCCGATTTCGAGTTCGCGGCGGGCCACGTGATGAGCCCACCGTTCCGCAGCCGCGAGCACCAGAAGGCATTGTGGCAAGGGCTGCAGGGTGGGAACCTGCACACCACCGCCACCGACCATTGCACCTTCTGCGCCGAGCAGAAGGCAGCGGGCCGCAACGACTTCACCAAGATCCCGAACGGTTGCGGCGGCGTGGAAGACCGCATGGCCGTAATTTGGGATGAAGGCGTCAATAGCGGCAAGCTGACGCCGTCCGAGTTCGTGCGCGTTACGTCGGCCAATGCGGCGCAGATTTTCAATATCTATCCGCGCAAGGGTTTGATCGCTGCCGGTTCGGATGCGGACATCGTGGTGTGGGACCCGGAAGGCACCCGCACGATTTCGGCCAAGACCCAGTTTGCAAAGGGCGGCTTCAATGTCTTCGAGGGACGCACAGTCAAAGGGATTCCGAGCACCACGGTGGCGGCGGGCAAGGTCGTGTTCCATCGTGGAGATTTGCGGGCAGTCGAGGGCGCAGGGCGCCATATCGACCGTCCAGCTTTTGCGCCAGTGACGGCGCGCTAAGGAGTGCATCATGAGCGATCTACGCATTAACAGCGACCGCCTGTGGGATTCGCTGATGGAGCTGGCCAAGATCGGCGCTACCCCGAAAGGTGGCGTCAAACGCCTCACGCTGACGGATCTCGACAAGCAAGGCCGCGATCTCGTCACGAGCTGGGCACGTGACGCCGGGCTGTCGATCACGATCGACCAGATCGGCAATGTCTTCATGCGCCGCGATGGCGAAGACAATACCCTGCCGCCGATCATGACTGGCAGCCATATCGACACGCAGCCGACCGGCGGCAAGTTCGATGGCAATTACGGCGTGCTGGCGGGCCTGGAAGTCGTCCGCACCCTGAACGACAAAGGCATCAAGACGCGCGCTCCGATCGAAGTCGCCTTCTGGACCAATGAGGAAGGCTCGCGGTTCGTGCCTGTGATGATGGGCTCCGGAGTTTTCTGCGGCGCCTTCACCCTGGAGCATGCCTATGCCGCCAAAGACACGGAAGGCAAGACGGTAGGCGAGGAACTGGAACGCATCGGTTACAAGGGCGACCAGGTGCCGGGACAGCATCCGATCGGCGCCTACTTTGAGACGCACATCGAACAAGGTCCCGTGCTGGAAGACGCCGACAAGGTGATTGGCGTGGTGCCCGCCGTGATGGGCCTCTCATGGTACGACTGCACCGTCACCGGCATGGAAGCCCATGCGGGTCCGACACCGATGCATCTTCGGAAAGACGCAATGCAGGTCGCCGCGCAGATCATTCCTGAGGTGGTCGCCATCGCCAACCGCTATCCGCCATATGGCCGGGGCACGGTGGGCATGATTCAGGTCTTCCCCAACAGCCGCAATGTGATTCCGGGCCAGGTCAAATTCAGCATCGACCTGCGCAACGTGAACGACGACCTGCTGAACAAGATGCATGAGGACATGCTGGCCTTCATCGACAAGACCTCTGCCGAAACCGGCCTGCCGGTCAAGATCGAGCGCGTGTCGTACTACCCGCCATGCCCGTTCCATCCCGACTGTGTTGGCGCAGTGCGCAAGGCGACGGAGAAGCTGGGCTACTCCACCATGGACGTTGTTTCCGGCGCCGGCCATGACGCCATTTACGCCGCCCGCGTGGCCCCGGCCGGCATGATCTTCGTCCCCTGCAAGGACGGCATCAGTCACAACGAAATTGAAGACGCCAAGAAGGAGCACCTTGAGGCCGGCTGCAACGTACTGCTGCATGCCATGCTGGAACGTGCGGGAGTCGCGTGATCGCAAGCCAAGGTATATGATTCGGCAATAGCAGAAAAAGCTCGACGGCGGTAATCCCCGCCGCGAGCTTTTTGTTTTGTCGATCCAACCCTGGCCTTTCCATGAGTTTTAGTTTTCGCGTGATCTTGTCCCTGCTGACCTGGCTTGCCGGGCTTTTGCTTGAGGGCGCAAAGATCCTCTCTTATTTTCCGCTCGATGAGAAAACCATGCAACAGCTCCATGATTTCCTGGAGTTGTCTTTCATTCTCATTTTCCCACCTATTATCGAGCTTGCGATACTCCTGATGGTTGCAGTATTGCTGCTTATCCTTCCCATCATCCCTGCAGGCATCGTATGGAAGCTTACCTTGCGGTTTGCTCATGATGCTGAACGCGCCGAGGGCGCTGCCCGCGGTAATAAGAGAATTTCTGAAGAAGTTGCAAGCTGAACTTGCGCGGGGCAATTAGCGGCCGAAGGCGATGCGGGTGATGGCGACGGTGGCTTCGTGGGCCAGGTCTTCCAGCTCCCTGTGCTGGGGGCGGGTTTCGGAGATGAACAGCATGGTGCCCAGCATCTGCGCCACGATCAGCGTGCCGCGGATTTCGCACTGCTGCATCGACAGCTCTGGATCAATCTCGTGGATCAAATTGCGCAGCGTCCTGCGGGCGCGGGTCATCATGGTGTCGAACAGCTTGGTGGCGACGGGGTGGCGATTGGCCAGCGCGGCGATCTCGAAGAACAGGCCGCTCGATACCTGGTCGCGCAAATCGGCCAGGAAGTAATCGATGATCGATTCGAATAATTCCACACGCGGCCCGGTGCCGGCGGCGGCGACGCGTTCGTCGATGCCGGCCTGGTAGCGGGCGAAGGTCTGCTCCAGCAGCGCCTCGATCAGCGCATCCCGGCTCGGGTAATAGTGCTGCACGGTTGACAAGCTCACACCCACCTGCTGCGCCACGCTGCGCATGGCCAGCGCCGCATAGCCGTCGTGCGCCAGCAACAGGCGCGCTGCCTCCAGGATCGCGCTGGCGCGCTCAAACCCTTTGGTCGTGGTGTTGGATTCCTTTGCCTGCAGGGGCGTGTCTGACTTTTTCTTCATAAGACACGGATTATCCCGTCGATTGACAAATAGGTCAACTGACCGATACTATTTCGGTCAACTGACCTATAACATCAACGGAGACCTTGCCTGATGATCCCTCGCACCTTATTCACCGAAGAACACGAAATGCTGCGCGAATCCGCGCGCCGCTTCATGGAAACCGAAATCGCCCCGCACCACGAACGCTGGGAAGAGCAGGGCTATGTGGACCGCGACGCCTGGCTGAAAGCCGGCGCCGCAGGCTTCCTGTGCCCAACCATGCCCGAACAATACGGCGGCGTGGGCGTGGACCGCCGCTACAGCATGGTGCTGATCGAAGAGCAGGCGCGCGTCGGCGCTTCGGGACCCGGCTTCATGCTGCACTCGGAGATCGTGGCGCCCTACATCCTGCACTACGGCAGCGAGTACCTGAAATCGCACTACATCCCCAAGCTAGCCACGGGCGAAATGATCGGCGCGATTGCGATGACCGAGCCAGGCACCGGCTCCGACCTGCAAGGCGTGGCCACCACCGCAATCCGCGACGGCGATCACTACATCATGAACGGCTCCAAGACCTTCATCACCAATGGCTGGAATGCCGACTGCGTGATCGTGGTCGCCAAGACCGATCCAACGGCCGGCGCCAAGGGCATCAGCCTGTTCGTGGTCGACACGTCGATGGAAGGCTTCAGCAAAGGGAAGCGCCTGAAGAAAGCCGGCATGAAAGCGCAGGATACTTCTGAACTGTTCTTCGAAAACGTGCGCGTACCGGCGAAGAACCTGCTGGGCGAAGAGGGCGCAGGCTTCAAGTACCTGATGCAGGAACTGCCATGGGAGCGCATGCAGATCGCCATTATGGCCGTGCAAGCCGCCGAATCCGGCCTGGAATGGACCGTGCAATACACGCGCGACCGCAAGGCGTTCAAGCGCCCGATCGCCGAATTCCAGACCATCGCCCATACGCTGGCCGAGATCAAGACCGAGGTGCAGATGTGCCGCGTGTTCGTCGACCGCTGCATGGAGCTGCTGATCGAGGACAAGCTGGATGCAGCGACGGCATCGATGGCCAAGTACTGGACCACCGAAATGCAGTTCCGCGTGCTGGACAAGTGCGTGCAGCTGCACGGCGGCTATGGTTATATGTGGGAATATCCAATCACCCGCGCCTGGGCCGACGCACGCGTGCAGCGCGTGTATGGTGGCACCAATGAAATCATGAAAGAACTGATCAGCCGCACGCTGTAAGGAGACCAGCTTGGAAGCTTATATCTTTGACGCCGTGCGCACGCCGCGCGGCAAAGGCAAGAAAGACGGTTCGCTGCACGGCGTAACGCCGCTGCGCCTGGCGGAAACGGCATTGCGCGCGCTGGTAAGCCGCAACAATTTCGACAGCGCGATCATTGACGATGTGGTGCTGGGCTGCGTGGAGCCGGTCGGCGAGCAGGGCGCCTGCATCGGCCGTGTGGCGGCATTGGCATCTGGCTACGCTGAATCGGTCGCGGGCGTGCAGATTAACCGTTTCTGCGCTTCCGGCCTGGAAGCCTGCAATATGGCAGCGGCACAAGTGATGTCCGGCCAGTCCGACATGGTCGTAGGCGGCGGTGTGGAAGCGATGTCGCGCGTGCCGATGGGTTCTTCAGGCGGCGCGTGGCCGGTCGATCCACAGAGCGCCTTCGACTCCTATTTCGTGCCGCAAGGGATTTCGGCCGATGCGATTGCCACAATCTGGGGTTACAGCCGCCGAGATGTCGACGCGTATGCCGTCGAATCGCAGCAGCGCGCACATCGCGCCTGGCAGGAAGGCCGCTTTGCGCGCTCGGTAGTGCCGGTGGTGGACCGCAATGGCCTCACCATGCTGGCGCGCGATGAATTGGTGCGTCCCGAGACCACGGTCGAATCGCTGGGCGCCCTGAAAGCTTCGTTCGCAGAAATGGGGGCCAACTTCGGCTTCGATTCCGTGATCACGCAGCGCTATCCGCAGATAGAGCAAATGCAGCACGTGCACCACGCCGGCAACAGCTCCGGCATTGTAGACGGTGCGGCGGCGGTACTGATCGGTTCTCGCGAGGCAGGTGAGCGGGCAGGCCTCAAGCCGCGCGCGCGCATCCGCTCCTTCGCTTCCATCGGCAGCGAGCCATCGATCATGCTGACAGGCCCAAGCTATGCGGCTGAAAAAGCACTGAAGCGCGCGGGCATGAAGGCGGCCGACATCGACCTGTACGAGTTGAACGAGGCCTTCGCCTCCGTTGTGCTGCGCTTCATGGAAGTGATGAACGTGCCGCACGAGAAGATGAACGTCAACGGCGGCGCCATCGCTATGGGCCATCCGCTGGGCGCGACCGGCGCCATGATCCTCGGTACCTTGCTGGACGAGCTGGAACGCCGCAACCTGCAGACCGGCCTGGCCACGCTGTGCGTTGGTGCGGGCATGGGTACCGCGACCATTATCGAGCGCATTTAAGGGAGACAGACAATGATCGATTACAACCTGGATTCCCAAGGCATTGCTACCCTGAGCTGGAATATGCCAGGGCGCAGCCAGAATGTGCTGAACGAGGAAAGCTGCAGTGCCTTGTGCGAACTGGTGGACCGCGTGGTAGGTGACAGTGCCGTCAAGGGCGTGTTGATGACGTCCGCCAAGCCGGACTTCATCGCAGGGGGCGACCTCGAGTGGCTGCTGTCGGCCAGGACGGCGGAGGTGCTGTTCGAACGCGTGGTCCGCCTCGACCGTGCGCTGCGCAAGCTGGAGGCCTGCGGCAAGCCTGTTGCGATGGCCTTGCCCGGCACGACGCTGGGCGGGGGGCTGGAGGTAGCACTGTGCGGCCATTACCGCGTGGCGGCTGATAATCCGAAGGCGCGTTTCGGCCTGCCGGAAGTGACGCTTGGCCTGCTGCCGGGCGGCGGCGGCACCCAGCGCTTGCCGCGCCTGGTCGGTATCCAGAAGTCGCTGCCTTTGCTGTTGGAAGGCAAACGCCTGGCTGCGGGCGCCGCACGTGAGTTGGGCATCCTGAATGAAGTGGTCCCTGCCGGTACCGAAGTGGCGGCGGCGCGCGCATGGCTGGAGAGCGCAATCTCTGCGGGCGGTGTGCAGCAGCCATGGGATGTCAAAGGCTTCAAGATCCCGGGCGGCGCTGTGTCGTCTCCGGCGGTGCAGCAAGTCTTCATGGCCGCTAACGCCATGCTGCGTGCTAAAACCTACGGCAACTATCCGGCGCCGCGCAATATCCTGTCCTGCGTGTACGAAGGGCTTATCACGGACCTGGACACCGGATTGATGACGGAGGCGCGCTATTTTGTGCAGACCGTGTTGTCGCCGGAAGCGAAGAACATGATCCGCACGCTGTTCTTCAGCATGAACGAGGCGAACAAGCTGGCATCGCGGCCGAAGGATGTGCCACAGCAGAAATACAGCAGGATCGGCGTGCTTGGCGCGGGAATGATGGGCGCCGGCATCGCCTACGTCGCCGCCAAGGCTGGCATCGAAGTGGTGCTGGTCGATACCGCGCAGGATGCGGCCGAACGCGGCAAGGCCTATTCCGCGGGCTTGCTGGCGAAACAGCAGCAGCGCGGGCAGGTTACTGCGGACAAGGCGGAGGCGCTGCTCGCGCGGATCACGCCAACCACCGACTTCGCTCTGCTGGCAGGCGCTGACCTTGTGGTGGAGGCTGTGTTCGAGGATCGCGGCATCAAGGCTGACGTGACGCGCCGCGCGGAAGCGGTGCTGGGCGCAGATGCGATCTTCGCCTCTAACACGTCCACCTTGCCGATCACGGGCCTGGCGGAAGCGAGCAGCCGTCCAGCCAACTTCATCGGCCTGCATTTCTTCTCACCCGTGGACCGGATGGCGATTGTCGAGATCATCGTCGGCAAGCAGACTTCCGAAACCACGCTGGCACGCTCGATGGACCTGGTGCGTGCCCTGGGCATGACGCCGATTGTGGTCAATGATTCGCGCGGTTTTTACACCAGCCGCGTGTTTTCGACCTACGTGCTGGAAGGCCTGGCGCTGCTGGCGGAGGGCGTGGCGCCGGCGCTGATCGAGAACGCTGGCCTGCAAGCGGGGATGCCGGTCGGACCGCTGGCGCTGACGGATGAAGTGTCGTCCGAGTTGATCTGGAAAATTGATCGCCAGACGCGCCTGGACCTGGGTGACGCCTACGAGGCTCGTCCTGGCCACGAAGTTGCAGTGCGCATGGTGGAACTGGGCCGCATCGGCAAGAAGGCCGGCAAGGGCTTCTACGATTATCCGGAAGGCGGCAAGAAGTCGCTCTGGAGCGGGCTGGCGGAGCTCTTCCCGCGCGCCGCAACGCAGCCCGAGCTGGGCGCTGTAGTCGAGCGCCTTACCGTCGTGCAGGCAGTGGAGACGGCGCGCTGCATGGACGAAGGCGTGCTGCGGTCAGCGCGCGACGCGGACGTCGGTGCTATCCTCGCTTGGGGCTTCCCGCCATTCCGCGGCGGGCCATTGAGCATGATCGACAATGCCGGTTCGGCCGCCTTCGTGGCACAGTGCGAACGCCTGGCGGCCGCCTACGGCGACCGTTTTGCGCCGCCTGCTCAGTTGAAGGCGATGGCTGCTGCCGGGGCCACTTACTATACGGAGCGTTGAGATGGGAGTGCTGTCCGGAGTCAGGATTATCGAGATTGCGGGCATAGGCCCGGGACCGTTTTGCGGCATGCTGCTGGCGGACCTGGGCGCGGACGTGATCGTGGTTGAGCGTCCCGGCCCGGCGGAAATCCCGACTGCCGGCATCCTGCGGCGGGGCAAGCGCTCGTTGGCGCTGGACCTCAAGGAGCCCGGCGCCATCGACACCGTGCTGCAACTGATCGAGGATGCCGATGGCCTGATCGAGGGCATGCGTCCCGGCGCGATGGAGCGTCTCGGCCTTGGTCCGGAAGTTTGCCTGGCGCGCAACCCGCGCCTTTCTTACGGCCGCATGACGGGTTGGGGTCAGGAGGGCCCGCTGGCACATGCGGCAGGGCATGACAACAACTACATCGCACTTTCCGGCGCGCTGCATTATGCCGGTGCGGGTGATGTGCCGCCGGTAACGCCGCCAACGCTGGTGGGCGATCTTGGCGGTGGGGCGCTGTATCTGGCCTTGGGCCTCGTTTCCGCCATCCTGCACGCACGCGGCGGTGGCAAGGGGCAGGTGATCGACGCTGCCATTGTCGACGGCTCGGCGCATATGATGAATCTTCTGCTTGACCTGTCGGCGGTTGGCTTGATGCGCGAGCAGCGCGGCACGTCGGTGCTGGATGGGCCGCACTGGTTCAATACCTATCGCTGCAAAGATGGACGCGACATCACCGTTGGTGCGCTGGAGGGCAAGTTCTACAAGCTGCTGCTGGAAAAGCTCGGCCTGGCCGCTGACCGCCGTTTCGCCGCGCAGCATGCGGCGGGCCAATGGCCGTTGCAGCGGGCAGCGTTTGCCGAATTGTTTGCGATGCGTACGCGCGACGAGTGGTGCGCGCTGCTGGAAGGGACGGATGCCTGTTTCGCCCCGGTGCTGGCGCCATCGGAAGCGGCACAGCATCCGCACATGCAGGCGCGTGGCGTCTATTCCAGCGAAGGCGTATTGCAGGCGAACGCCGCGCCGCGCTTCTCCGCTACCCCGTCACCGGCGGCGCCAAATCCGATTCCTGCCGTCGGGCAGCACAATGACGAAATCCTGGCGGCGCTGAGACAGTAGTGTGTTTATTGCGCCTTGAAGCTGCGCAGGAAGTCGAGCAGTACCTGCGCGGCGATTTCCGCGTCGTCGGCGGTCATGGTCTCCAGCGGGTTGTGGCTGATGCCGCCGTTGCCGCAGCGAGTGAACAGCATGCATACGTCGGTGAGTGCTGCAATTGCCATGGCATCGTGGCCGGCACCGGATAGCAAGTCAAAGCGCGGCAGGCCGCTGCGCTTGACTGCATCGCCCAGCTGCTGCATCAGCCACGGTGCGCACGGTGCGGCGTTGGCTTCAACGATCTTCTCTACCTTGAATTCGATGTTGCGGCGTGCGCAGATCGCCGCCAGGCCGTCCAGCACGTCCCGCACCGCTGATTCGCGCACCGCGTCATCAGCAGCGCGGATGTCGAGCGATAGCTTGCAGGCGCCGGGAATGACGTTGACGGAGCCTCCTGGCACCTGCAACTGGCCGACGGTGCCGACCAGCGCCTCCCCTTGTGCGCAGCGCTGCTCGACCAGCAGTACGATTTCGGCTGCCGCTGCGGCGGCGTCCTTCCGCATGTGCATGGGCGTGGTGCCGGCGTGGCTGGCGACGCCTTGCAGGTCGACCAGGAAACGGGAGCTGCCTGCGATGGCGGTAACGACTCCCACCGGCAGGCCGCGCTCCAGCAGTACTGGGCCTTGTTCGATATGGACTTCGACATAGGCGGCGATATCTTCGCGGCGGCGCGCTATTAACGGAATGGCTGCGGTGTCGTGGCCGGCGGCGGCCAGCGCGTCGCGCATCGTGATGCCATCTGCGTCGACGGCGTCCAGCAGCGACATGTCGAACTTTCCGGTTACGGCATTACTGCCCAGGAAGGTGCTGCGGAAACGCACGCCTTCTTCCTCCGCAAAGCCGATCACTTCGAAGTTGAACGGCAGCTTTTCACCTCTTGCATGCAGGTGGCGCACGATGGCGATCGGCAGCAGGATGCCAAGGCGGCCATCATATTTGCCGCCGTTGCGCACGGTGTCGTAATGCGAACCGGTGAGGATGGTCTTTGCGCCTGGCGCGTCCGACAGGTAACGGCCGACCACATTGCCGACGGCATCGATCTCTACCTGCATGCCGGCTTCGCGCATCCATGCCGCCAACTGTGCCGCGGTGGCGCGGTGGGCTTTGGTCATGTAGGCGCAGGTGAGGGCGCCTTCGTCGTCGCTCCATTGGGCCAGGTCTTCCGACCACTGCATGATTTGCGGACCTAATTCCAGTTTCACGCCTAGCAGGTCGTTCAGGCGGATTTCCGCGATGCGGTGGATCTGGCGCAGGCATTCCGCCATTTCGTCGGCGCGCTGGTTTTTCAGGCGGCGCGCGAAGGTGGCGATGACGGTTTCACGCGTCAAGCCTTGCCCGGTGGGGCCTTTGACCGCGAGGATGAATGGGAAGCCGAACTTGGCGTTGTAGTCCGCATTCAGCTTGTGCAGTGTGGCGAATTCCTCCGCACTGCACAGGTTCAGGCCGGACCTGGCCTGTTCGCTGGTCGATTCCGCGGTCAGTTCGCCGGCGATGGCGGCCTTGCCGGCCAGTTCAGGGTGAGCGCGGATCAGGCCAAGCTGCTCGGCCTCGGTGGCGCCGCTCACCACTCCCTGCAAGGCCTGCTTCAGTGAAGCCAGTGTGGCAAACGGCCGCTGCGCCGCCGCCCGTTCGGGAATCCATGGCGAGTGCTCATAAATGCCGCGCAGGCGATCAACAAAGGCGGCCAGGTCGCAGGAGTTCAGTTCGGATAGAGTCGTGGTCATCGCAGGTGTCCCATATTGGATCTTCGATCATATCCCGCCGAGGCAGATCCGCCTATAAGCAGGCAGAAATGTGGCCTCTATACGATATGATATAGCCTCCTCAATATACCGGAGTGCGGATGAAGGGATTGCTGCTGTGGGCAATCAGGATTTACCAGCGCTTTATCTCGCCATACAAAGGCTATTCCTGCGCTCATCGGGTTTACAAAGGCGGCCAGGGATGCTCCGGTTATGGGTATCGGGTGATCGCGCGCCACGGGACCTTCAAGGGCCTGGCATTGCTGCACCGCCGTCTGCAAGCGTGCGGTACTCAATTCCGGCTGCACAATCCGCGCATGCATCTACAGGCCGGCAGCTGCGACTTGCCGTCTGCCGACTGCCACGGCTGCGATTCTACTTGCGGCGACGTGCTTGATGTCGCGGAATGCTGCTCCGGCGTCGGTGACTGCTGGCCGGGACGCAGTCGCGATATGAAGACTGGGCCCGGTGTCGAAGAAAAGAAAAAGGAATATGAGCGCCGCCGCCGCGAACGCGAGCGGAACAAATAGCCCTGTTAAGTCAGGGCCTTGGCGGCGGCAGTCACCTGGTCGCGCAGCCATTTGTGCTCGGGGGCCTGGTGCACGCGCTCGTGCCAGAGCTGGTAAAAGCGCATTGGCGGGAACTTGACCGGCGGTGTGAAGACCTTGAGCGGCAGCGAATTCTCGTAAAAGCGCAGGAACTGCCGGCCGGTGGTCAGCACCAGGTCGGTCTGCGCCAGCATGTAGGGGATCAGGCTGAAATAGGCCGATTCCACCGCCACATTGCGCCGCATGCCCTGGCGCTCCAGGAAGGAATCGATCACGCCGCCGTAGCCTGGCACCATTTGCGATGGCGCGACGTGGGGCAGGGTGAGGTAGTCGTCCAGTGTCATCGCATCGCTGGCGGTGCGCTTGGCGTAAGGGCTGCCGGCATGCATGGCGCAGATGATCGGGTCTTCGAACAGCTTGGAAATGTGCAGGTGCTGCGGCGGTTCGTCCCAGTTGGCGATGACCAGGTCCATGTCGCCGTCCGACAGCAGGCGCAGGTAGTCGGTACCCGGGCCGATCGAATGAATCACCACCCGGCTCTTGGGGGAACCGCGGCGTAGCATGGCCACCACATTGGGCAGGAACTGGCTGTCCAGGTAATCGGGCGCGGCGATGTTGAAGGTGCGGGCTTCTTCCTGCGCCACGAAGGGCGTCTTTTTCACGAACAGCGATTCCGTCTCGTCCAGGATGCGCTTGGCCGGCTTGAGCAGGCTTTCGCCGTGCTGGGTCGGCACCATGCCGCGCGCACCGCGCACCAGCAGCGGATCGCCTGTCAGTTCGCGCAGTTTGCGCAGCGAGGCCGAAATGGAGGGCTGCGGCTGGTTCAGCTTGAGCGCCACGCGCGACACGTTTTTCTCGACCAGCAGCAGGTAGAGAATGCGAATGAGATGAATATCGAGGTGTTGCGGCAGGCCGGACATCTTGCGTACGTATATGAATTCGAATATCTTGAATATACGACATATTTCATGTTGCGGGGGCTCGAAAACGCGTATCTTCGATAGATTGCCACTTCTTCAACTCAAGGATTTACATGGAATACCTGCTGCCCTATGGCCTGGAATGGGCGAACCTGCTGGTACGCTGGCTGCACATCATCACCGGCATCGCGTGGATCGGCGCTTCGTTCTATTTCGTCTGGCTGGATAACTCGATACGTCCGCCGGCTCCTGGTTCGGACCTGGCGAAGAAGGGCGTGTCCGGCGAATTGTGGGCAGTGCACGGAGGCGGCTTCTATAACCCGCAAAAATACCTGGTGGCGCCGGCCGAATTGCCGAAAGAGCTGCACTGGTTCAAGTGGGAGGCCTATTCCACCTGGCTGTCCGGCATTGCGCTGCTGACCATCGCCTACTACTTCAATGCCCAGGCCATGATGGTGGACAAGCAGGTGGCCGATCTATCCACCCTGCAGGCGGTGGGCATTGGCGTTGGCTTCCTGGTTGCGGGCTGGGTGGTGTACGACGCGCTGTGCCGCTCCCCGCTGGGCAAGAGCGAGAAGTGGCTTGGCCTGGTCGTTTTCCTGCTGCTGGTTGCCTCAGCTTATGCGCTGACCCACCTGCTTAGCGGACGCGCGGCCTTCATCCATATCGGCGCCATGATCGGCACCATCATGGTGGCCAACGTGGCGATGCTGATCATTCCGGGCCAGCGCAAGATGGTGCAGGCGATGCAGGCAGGCAGCCTGCCGGACCCGATCCACGGCATCAAGGCAAAGCAGCGCAGCGTGCATAACAACTATTTCACGCTGCCGGTGCTGTTCATCATGATCAGCAACCACTATGCGATGACTTACCAGAACAAGAATGCCTGGCTGGTGCTCGGCTTCATCATGGCGGCCGGCGTCTTCATCCGCCACTTCTTCAACCTGCGCCACAAGGGCCGTATTGAATGGCGCTATCCGGCGCTTGGCGTGGCGCTGCTGCTGGCGGTCGCGGTGGCGATTGCGCCATCCAAGCCCGCTGCCGTGAAACCGGCCGCCGATCCCGCTGCGCAATTTGCGAAAGTGAAGGCCATCATCGACCAGCGTTGCCTGGCCTGCCACTCCGCGACGCCCACGCAGCCGGGCTTTGCCACCGCGCCGGCCGGCGTAATGTTCGACACGGCCGACCAGGTGCGCCAGCGCGCTGCCCAGATCCACAAGCGCGCGGTGGAGCAGAAAGATATGCCAATCGGTAACCTGACCAATATGACTGATGCGGAACGCGCTGAACTCGGCGCCTGGTTCGCCGCAGGAGCGAAATAATGAACGAAAAACTCACCCAATGGATTGATGCCCATTTCGACGAGGAAGTGGCCTTCCTGCAGCAGGTGCTGCGGGTGCCGACCGATACCCCTCCCGGCAACAACACGCCGCACGCGGAGACCGTGGCAGAGCTGGTGAAGGCATATGGCTGGAGCGCCGAGAAGCATGCCGTGCCGGAACAGGAAGTGCGCGACTATGGCATGGAGTCGATCACCAACCTGATCATCCGCCGCCCATACGAGCCCGGCGGCCCGACCGTCGCGCTGAACGCGCACGGCGACGTGGTGCCGCCTGGCGAGGGCTGGACCTATCCGCCTTATGGCGGCGTGATCGACAACGGCTATATTTACGGCCGCGCCGCCGCCGTGTCGAAGTGCGACTTCGCCACCTACATTTTCGCCGTGCGTGCACTCGAAGCGCTGGGCGTCAAGCTGAAAGGCGGCGTTGAGCTGCACTTCACGTATGACGAAGAATTCGGCGGCCTGCTGGGTCCAGGCTTCCTGTTGCGCGAAAAACTGACCAAGCCGGATTTCGTAATCGCGGCGGGCTTCAGCTACAACATCGTCACCGCGCACAATGCCTGCCTGCAGCTTGAAATCACGGTGCACGGGAAATCCGGCCACGGCGCCATGCCGGAGACCGGCCACGATGCGCTGCAGGCGGCGACGAAGATCCTCAACGCAATATACGGCCAGTTGCCTGAGCTGAAAAAGATCAAGTCCAAGGTGCCGGGCATCGATTCGCCGACCATGCTGGTGGGCCGCATCGACGGCGGCACCAATACCAACGTGGTGCCGGGCAAGGTCGTGATGAAGATGGACCGCCGCATGATCCCGGAAGAAGATCCGGTCGCGGTGGAGGCGCAGGTGCGCAAGCTGATCGAAGAAGCAGTACAGGGCGAGCCTGGAATCCGCCTTGAGATCAAGCGCCTGCTGCTGTCGCATGCCTTGCGCCCGCTGCCGGCCGGCGAAAAACTGGTGGCCAATTTGCAGAAGAACGCGCGTGAAGTGCTGGGCGAGGATATCCCGGCCGTTGGCACTCCTTTGTATGCCGATGCGCGCCTGTACGGCGAACAAGGCATTCCCGCAGTACTATATGGCGCTGGGCCGCGCAGCGTGCCCGAATCGAATGCCAAGAAGGCGGATGAAAAACTGCTGCTGGAAGACTTGCGCAAGGCAACGAAGATCGTGGCCCTGACTTTGCTTGACTTCCTCGCAGCCGAGTAAAAGGGGAGTAGCAATGTTTGAGCGCAAGATGCTGGCCGGCTGGGGCGATATGGATTTCAACAGCCACATGGCCAACACGGCTTACCTGAACAAGGCGGGCGACATCCGCATGATGTTCCTGGGCGAGAATGGGTTCCCGATGGCGGAGTTCAAGCGCCTGAACATCGGTCCTGTCGTCATGAAGGACGATATCGCGTATTTCAAGGAAGTGCTGCTGATGGATACCATCACCGTGACGCTGGCGCTGGCCGGCATGTCGCAGGATGGCAGCCGCTGGATGCTGCGCAGCGATGTTTATCGCAGCGATGGAAAGCTGTCCGCCCGGATCAACAGCTCGGGCGGATGGCTGGACCTGACGGCGCGCAAGCTGGTCACGCCGCCACCGGCACTGCTGGCAGCCTGGCATTCGCTTTACCAGACTGACGATTTTCAGACGCTGCCTTCCAGCGTGACCAAAGCGTAAACCGGTAAACCAGGGTCTGACCCAAGGGTCAGACCCGCACCCGTCATAGCCGCCGATCGGGGCTATGCATCACCGGTGTTACTTGAGGGTGCTTTCGAACAGCTTGTAGATGCGGCGGTACTGGTCGTACCAGCTTTCAGGCTGAACGTACGCGTGGCGTTCCAGCGGGTACGCCGCCAGTTCCCAGTTGTCCTTTTTCAGTTCAATGAAGCGCTGCGCCATGCGAACCGAATCCTGGAAGAACACATTGTCATCCACCATGCCGTGTGCGATCAGCAGGTGGCCTTTCAGCTTGTCCGCGTACTCGATCGGCGACGATTTGCGGTACGCCTCCGGGTCGATATCCGGCGTGTTCAGGATGTTGGCGGTGTAGCCGTGGTTGTAGGTGGTCCAGTCGGTCACCGGGCGCAGCGCGGCGCCGGCCTTGAACAGTTCAGGCTCGCGCAGCAGCGCCATGAAGGTCATGAAGCCGCCGTAGCTGCCGCCATAAATGCCGACCTTGTCGATATCGCCCTGGTGGTTGGCGGCCAGCCACTTGGCGCCGTCCACATAGTCTTCCAGTTCAGGATGGCCCATCTGGCGGTAGATCGCCGTGCGCCAATCGCGGCCATAGCCCTTGGATGCGCGGTAGTCCATGTCCAGCACTATGTAGCCTTTTTCAACCAGCAGGTTGTGGAACATCTGTTCGCGGAAGTAGTTCGGGAAGCGGTTGTGGGTGTTCTGCAGGTAGCCCGCGCCGTGCACGAACATCACGATCGGGTACTTCTTGCCCGGTTCCAGCGTGGCCGGACGATACAGCTTGGACCAGATCGGCTGGCCCGCGCCGTGCGTCGATGGCACTGCCACCATCTGCGGCTGGATCCATTCGCGGGCCTTGTATTCGGCGCTGCGGGTGTCGGTCAGCCTGGTGGCGGCGCCGCCAGCAGCAGGCACGGTGGCCAGCTGTGAAGGCACGTAGGCAGACGAATAATGCACCAGCAGCTTGCGCTGGTCCGGCGACAGGTCGAACTGTTCGACGCCGCCATTGAGCTGGGTCACTTCGCGCACGGTGGCATCCTTGGCGGAGGCGGAGCACACTTCGTATTCGCCTGGCGTGCGGCGGTTGCACAGCATGTAGGCCATGGTGCCGTCGGCATTCCACTTCACGTTGGACGCTTCCCATTTGCCGCCGGTCAGGGCGCGCTGCTTGCCGTCCGCGCCCAGGGTGTACAGGTGGGCGTAGCCGGTTTCTTCGGACATGAACCACAGCGTGCTATTGTCAGGCAGCCAGCCAAAGTCGTTGTAGCTGTAGTTGATCCACGCATTGTCTGTCAGGCGGTGCAGGGACTTCAGCTTGGCGCCTTCCAGGTCGATGCCGGCCAGCCAGCGATCCTTGTTGTCCACGGTGCGCAGCATGACGGCGACTTTGGCGCCGTTGTCACTCCACGCGATGCCGTCACCTTCGTCGGTTTCCAGGCGCGTGGCGCGGTTGCCTTTCAGTGCCGGCTGCTTGGCTGCCTCGCGCAGGCTGGCCAGCGGGTCGGTGGCGATTCCTGGCAGGGAGTCGAACGAGAGGTCCTTGATGGCGCCGGTGCGCAGGTCCACGAGTTTCAGCGACTGCGCCAGCGGCAGGTTGCGGCCAACGCGGGTGCGCTGGTCGTCGAATTCTTCGTAGCCCGACTCGGTCACGTAGCGCGGCATCTTGCCGACGCGGCCGTTCTCGCTGCTTTTCGGCGAGGTGGCAACCACCAGCCAGCGGCCGTCAGGCGACAGCGAGGAAGCATCGATGGAGACTTTCTCGCCGAAGTAGATCGGCGCAGGAGCGCGGGTGGCATCGGCCGCTCGTTCCTCCTTGGCGCGGGCACGCGTCTCGTCGCGTTCATCCTTCTGGCGCTTGAGAGTAGTGATCAGGCGCAGCTGCATATCGCGCAGGTAGTCTTCATCCGGTGCGGCGGCGGGATCTTTGGCTGCGCGCGGCAAGGCGACAGGGGAGACCAGCCGGTCGGTGCGGCTCCAGCTGAACCAGTCGTTGCCAACCTTGAACTGCACGCTGCGGCCATCGGCGGAATACTGCGGCGAGGAAGCGTTGGCGGTGCCGCGGCTGATCTGCACCAGGGCGCCGGATTTCAGGTCGCGCTCGAACAGGTCGCCGTTGCGCAGCACGACGGCGCGCGTGCGCTCACGGTTGAAGACCATGTTCGGGCTGTCCTGGCTGGACAGCTCGGAGTCCGCTACCAGGCGTGGCTTGTCGCCGGCCTGGAAGGTGTCGCGCAGCGAGGAGCCGATGCGCTTTTGTTTATAGAAGATTTGCTTGCCGTCCCAGCTCCACCACGCCGCTTCTACGGGCGTGCCGATCCAGTCCGGGTGGGCCATGGCCTGGTCGAGGGTGATTGGGGTTGGAGTTGTAGCAAATGCAGGGGCAGCCAGCAGGGCTGCCAGCATGGGAAGTGCAAGTCGTCGCATGGTCTCGAAAGGGGAAATGAAGAACTTCGAGGATGGATTCTAACAGCCGGCCCCTCTACGAAAAGTATCAGGCTTGTAACAGGGTAGCGTCTGCGGCGCCGGGCCTCTAGAATGGCGGGCATTCAGCTTTTTCAGGAGACAAAATGGCAAAAAGCCATGTAGCGGCGCTGGTCCTGGCCTTGGCGGCCACCGGTGCGATGGCTCAGCAGCAGCCTGCCATGCAGTGGGAAACTGCGGCACTGGCCGGATCTTATAAAGAAAACATCAGCGAGGATGAAAAGATCGCCGGCCTGTCCAAGCTCTGGTCGGAAGTGCGATACAACTTCGTCGACACCGCCACCCTGGAAAAACTGGACTGGGACAAGCTGTACCTGGATACCCTGCCGCGCGTGCGTGCGACCCGCAGTACCGAGGACTATTACCGCGTACTGATGGAATTGGTGGCGAAGCTGAAAGACGGCCACACCAACGTCATGCCGCCAAGCGAATTGACGGACCGGATGGGCGGCCTGCCGCTGCTGGTGACCCGCCCGGTCGAAGGCCGCGTGATTGTGACCGAAGTCCTGGACCCTGGTCTGCGCGCCAAGGGCATCATGCCCGGCCTGGAAGTGGTGGCGGTGGATGGGGCTGAAGTGAAGACTTACGCTGCACGCGAAATCGCCCCGTATGTGAGTGCCTCCACACCGCAGGACGAAGCACTGCGCACGTTCGGCACTCAGTTCCTGCGCGGCGCTGTCGGCTCCTCGGCGCGCGTGACTTTCCGCGACGCCGCCGGCAAGCAGTTCGAGCAACAGGTTGCGCGCGTGAGCCGGGAGGCGCGCAAGGCAGCTACCGTCACCCCTCCCTCGTTTGAATTCAGCATGCTGCCGGGCGACGTGGCGTATGTCTCGCTGAATAGCTTCGACGACAACAGTGCGGCAGATGCCTGGATGGCCGCTTTCGACGAAATCGCCAAGTCGTCGGCGCTGGTGATCGATTTGCGCAGCAATGGCGGCGGCAATTCGGATGTGGGCTACAAAATCCTGTCGACGCTGGACGACAAGGCTTTCCTGACCAGCCGCTGGGCGACGCGCGAGTACAAGCCAACCTGGCGCGCCTGGGACAAGGCGCAGCCGATGTATGCCGAAGCGCCGGATGCGGTGCAGCCGGATCCGAAACGTCAGTATAAGAAGCCTGTGCTGGTGCTGACCAGCGCGGCCACTTTCTCGGCGGCGGAGGATTTTGCCGTCGCTTTTGACGTCATGCAGCGCGGCACGCTGGTTGGCGAGGCCACTGGAGGCAGTACTGGCCAGCCGCTGATCATCAAGCTGCCGGGCGGCGGCAGTGTGCGCATCTGTACCAAGCAGGATACCTATCCGGATGGCCGCGCCTTCGTTGGCGTCGGGGTGCAACCGCAGCACCAGGTCAAGCAAACAGTGGAAGGCGTGCGGGCCGGCCGCGACGAAGTGCTGGAAGCAGCGCTGGCTTCATTGCAGCCGAAATAAAAAAACCGCCGGAGGTCCGGCGGCTTTTTTTTGCCAATCAACAGCTTAGAAGTGGTAAGCCACGCCAGCGCTGATGATGTGCGAATCGCTCATAGGACGCTGCCATTCAACGCGGGCAACAACTTCCTTGGTGATTGCGTAGCTTACGCCAACGCCGTACAGGGCCTTGTTCTTGTGCTCGTTCTCGCCTTCGAACTTGGTGCTGATGCGGTTGTAGCCCAGGCGGCCGTACACGGCAAACTTGTCCGCCACTGGGAAGGAGGCCAGGCCGGAGATGGACAGCTGGTTCACTTTCAGGTCGGAACCGCCCAGGTCCCATTTGCCCAGGTGACGTACGCCAGCTTCAACCGCGAAGGTCTCGTCGAACTGGTAACCGGCGAAGGCGCCGAAACCGGTCTTGTGGTTCAGGTCGTCAGACTTGCTGGAGGTAACGTCGCCACCGACGTAGAACGATGGTTCAGCTGCGGAAGCTGCGAAGGATGCTACTGCCAGCAGGGTAGCAGCGGTGATTTGCTTGATCATTTGAGTTTTCCTATTTCTGGTTAGGTTGCCTATTCTTGATACAAGGCAACATACTATTCTAGCAATGTTGTTTAAACGTTGCAAGTTCACTGTTTGTCCATACAGTATAATTTCGCTATGCCTGGTTTTATCCTTACCCGCGCCTGGCGCGATGCCCGCGATGGCACGGAAATCGAGTTCTGGCTCGCGACCGACGATGGCCCCCGCAAAATATTGCTGACAGAACAAGCTTCGGTGGCCTTCGCCGAAGCTTCGCTGCGCGACGCCATTGCCACCCTGGTGGCCGATTTGCCGGGCATCGACGTGCGTGAAGTGGGGCTCAAGACGTTCCAGCGCGAGCCGGTGGTAGGCATCTACGCCAGCCATTACAAGCAGCTGCTGGCGCTGGAGCGCAAGCTGGGCGAGCGCGGCATCCGCCTGTACGAGGCAGACATCAAGCCTCCGGAACGCTACCTGATGGAGCGTTTCATCACAGCCGGCGTCGAATTCGAAGGCGGCAAGCTGCGCCCGGCGCCCGAGTACCGTCCGCGCCTGCGCATGGTGTCGCTGGATATCGAGACCAGCGCCTTCGGCGACTTGTATTCGATTGCACTGGAGGGCTGCGGCCAGCGCCAGGTCTACATGCTGGGCGAGCAGCCGGCCGTGGCGCCGGAGGTGGACTTCGACCTCGAATACTGCCCGACTCCGCGCCGCGTGATCGAAAAACTCAATGAATGGTTCCGCGTGCACGACCCGGACGCCATCATCGGCTGGAGCGTGGTGCAGTTCGACCTGCAAACGCTGCAAAAGAACGCCGAAAAATACAAGGTGCCGCTGCTGCTTGGCCGCGAAGGGCGTCCGGTCGAATGGCGCACCCACCAGGCGCGCGACGGCTATGTCTTCGCCACCATCCCGGGACGCATCGCCATCGACGGCATCGAGGCCCTGCGCGCCGCTTCGTGGACCTTCCCGTCCTTCAGCCTGGAGAGCGTGTCGCAAACCTTGCTGGGCGAGGGCAAGGAGATCGGCAGCGATTACGACAAGATGGCCGAGATCGAACGCCGCTTCCGCGAAGACAAGCCGGCCCTGGCTACCTACAACCTGAAAGACTGCGAGCTGGTCACACGCATCTTTGAGAAGACGCGCGTGATGGACTTCATCCTGGAGCGTTCCCACGTAACGGGCTTGGTGCCAGACCACATGGGCGGCTCGATTGCAGCCTTCAGCCACCAGTACCTGCCGCGCATGCATCGCGAAGGCTACGTGGCGCCGAACGTTGGCGAAATCCCTGCCGTGGCTTCACCGGGCGGCTTCGTGATGGATTCGCGGCCCGGCTTGTACGACTCGGTCGTGGTGCTGGACTTCAAGAGCCTGTATCCGTCGATCATCCGCTCCTTCCTGGTCGACCCGGTCGGCATGGTCGAAGGAGACGCTGAGGCGGAGGCCGGCGGCGACCCCGTGCCAGGCATGCGCGGCGCCCAGTTCTCGCGCACGCATCACTGCCTGCCGGCGATTACCACCCAGCTCTGGCAAGGCCGTGACGCGGCCAAGCGTGAAAAGAATGAAGCCCTGTCGACAGCGCTCAAGCTGTTGATGAATTCCTTCGTCGGCGTGCTTGGTTCCACCGACTGCCGCTTCTACCACCCGCAGCTGATTTCTTCCGTCACGCTGCGCGGCCATGAGCTGCTCAAGCTCACCCGCGAGCTGGTGGAGAAGGAAGGTTATGAGGCGATTTACGGCGACACCGATTCCATCTTCATCTGGCTCAAGCGCCCGCACGAAACGGAAGAAGCGCTAACCATTGCACGCGCGCTGGTCGCCAAAATTAACAAATGGTGGAAGGACCGCCTGCACAGGAAGTACAAGCTGGAGAGCTACCTGGAGATCGAGTTCGATACCTATTACCAGAAGTTCTTCATGCCGACCATTCGTGGTACCGACATGGGCAGCAAGAAGCGCTATGCAGGCCTGACCAGCGACGGTGACATCATTTACCGCGGCCTGGAAGTGGCGCGCAGCGACTGGACGCCGCTGGCGCAGCAATTCCAGCAAGGCCTGTTTGCCCGCATTTTCCGCGATGAGCCTTACCGGGATTTCGTGCGCGACTATGCACGCAAGACGCTCTCCGGCGAAAACGACGAACTGCTGGTGTACCGCAAGCGCTTGCGCCATCGCCTGGACGAATACCAGGTCAACGTGCCGCCGCAGGTGCGCGCAGCGCGCCTGGCCGATGATTTCAACAAGGCGCAGGGCCGACCGCTGCGCTACCAGAACGGTGGCCGTATCAGCTACGTCATCACCACCAGCGGCCCCGAGCCGCTGGAAGTGCAGCGCTCGCCGATCGACTACCAGCACTATCTCGATAAGCAGCTGGCGCCGATCGCCGATGCCATCCTGCTGCCGCTGCACGACAGCTTCGCTGCGCTGACCACGGCGCAGCAGGCACTGTTTTAATTGCGCGGCAGCGACAGGCGCATGACCCATTTGGTGAAGAACAGCAGCAGGATGGTGCCGGCAAAGTCCCCCAGCGCCATCACGGCGAAGCTGTTCAGGAGGTGCCCGCGCCCTTCGTACAGCGCGAACCAAATATGGTGCAGCAAGGGGCTGGCCAGGGAGTAAGCGGCGGCGCACGCCAATACCTGCCAGCCGGCCAGGTTGGCCAGTGAACCTTGCAGGTCAAGCCAGCGCCTGGCCCCGCGATAGACCAGGTAAGGCGCGGCGCTGGCCAGGATGCCGCCGGCAAAGGCACGTACCGGATCATTCGGGAAGAGGACGAGGAAGCAGTAAAGCCATGAAACCGCCAGCAGGCCGATTGCGCCCGCCTCGGCAAACAGCAGGGTGGCCAGCAGGCGCACACCCGCTGGCAAGTATATCCAGTTGATCCCTTCCGCGAATTCCAGATGCTTGAACAGCAGCTCATTGATCAGTAGCGCAGCGCTAAACATGATCATCGTGACGAGCATCATGATGAAGTTCTGGCGAAGGCTTGTCATGCTAGTTGTATGTCGTGGACGAATTGTTAAATATTACAACAACAAAAGGTCCGCGTGATCTTACTTTCGGTCAGCGTGAGCCTTTGAGCCCATGAGCCAGTGCACACGTGGCCACGCCTGATACCAGCAAGGCCATCGCCGCGGTCTCGATAGCGGTCGGCCAGCGCGCTTCCCAGAGGAAGCCGTACAGCGCCGCAAACAGCGTTTCGAACACGATCATCTGTCCTGTCAATGTGAGCGGCAGCGCGCGGCTGGCATAGTTCCAGAAGCCGTTGCCGATGATGGAGCAGAGCAGGGCAACGCTGCTGACCACCGCTGCGAAATACATCCATTCCGAAGCGCCGTGCTGCGGGGCTTCAGCCATAAAAGCGGGTGCCGCCAGCAGCAGCGCTTCGGCGCCCGTAACCAGGCCTGTGAGCATGCTCCATTCATGTGGCGTAAGGGATTTGAGGCGCGCCAGGCAGCGGCTGTTGCCAACCGCGTAGGCAGTCCAGGAGGCGAGGGCGCCGCTGGCGTACAGCACACCCTTGAGCGAGCCGGATTGAAGGTGCTGCCAGCTGATGCAAAACAGTCCGGCGGTGCTGAGGACAATGGACGGCAACAGGCTGCGCAGGGAAACCGCGCCGGCATCGCGGCTGCCAGCCAGGGTGATCATGACTGGCAGCAGGCCGATTACGATGGAAGCCATGGCAATGCCGCCGGTCTGCACTGCCTTGGCCAGGAAATAGTAGTAGATGATGTTGCCCGCAAAACTGAGCCAGGCCAGCGCCTTCCATTCGCGCCAGCTCAGCATGGCGAACAGGCGGCGCCACGAGCGCGCAACCAGGATCGCGGCGATCAGGCCATAAGCGATGTAGCGCCCCGCCGAGAGCTGGATTGGCGTGAAGCCGCGCGTCAGCTCAGGAGCGAGGAAAACCAGTCCCCAGAAAGCGCCGGCGATGATGCCGGCGATAATGCCAAGTGAAATATTCAACGTCCATCTCCCAAATAGGGACATGGTGGACGGCGCGCGCGAAACGGTCTTGGCGCTTTCTACTGGATTTTTGTCGCAGGCTCTTGTCCCAGTCGACGATAGGCTGCAGGCGTGGTATCGAAGTGGACGCGCATGGCGCGCGTAAGGGCGCTCTGATCGCCGAAACCGGTGACCAGCGCAATCTCCGCGATTGGCTGGGTGGTATTGCGAAATAGCTCACAGGCCCGGTTGAGGCGCCGTGACAGGAGCCAGGCGCGCGGGCTGGTCGCCAGCTCGTCCTGGAACAGGGCATGCAGGCGGCTGACGCTCATGCGCGCAAACTGCGCCATTGATTCTGTCGTCCAGGGCAATGCAAGGTTCGCTTCAGCATGGGCCAGCAGGGCAGTGAGACGCGACTGCAGGCGTGGCGGCTCCAGCATGAGCGTATCGAGCAGGAGCGGCACCCAGCCCTGGAGCAGCGTCCCCGGCACGGTGCGCCCGGCGATGGAAAGTTGCATGAACTCGACCAGCTTGCGCGCAGCGGGGCTGATGTCGGCATACGGCCGGTCGGCAAGGTTCTCCCAGACCGGATGGCGGACGGCCGCCTGGTCGACGTCAACGACCAGGGAATAATTGTCGACGGCGCTGCGCTGCGCATGCCATGCCCCGGCCACCACCACGGCGCCCTTCAAGGGATTGAGCCGGTCGCCCTTGCCCTCGATGTCCAGCACCACCTCGCCCGATAGCGGCAGCACCAGTTGCGCGAACGCATGCTGGTCAGCGGTCCACTGCTCGCCGTAGCTGCGGATGTCGATATCAACTGGGGACGGTTGGGTGATAGGCACTGCGACACCTGGGATGCTGGATTGATACGGCCAGTTTACTAAAGTTCACTAAAGAGTGGCCGAATTTCGTCCGGCCGGTTGAACAGGTTTTGTCTCCTTGATATAAGTCCTGACGTTCCGATGAAAGGGAGCACTTTGATGAAGGCAATTACAACTGCATTCGCAGCCATGCTGGTGTGCGCCGTTCCCGCTGTGGCCAGCGAGCCGGCGCCGCTCGCCTACGAATGTTTTCGGGCTGCGGGTCCGATCCGTATCGACGGAAAACTGGACGACCCGGCATGGCGCAAGGCGCCGTGGACCTCCGACTTCGTCGACATCGAAGGCGACAGCAAACCGCGCCCGAAGTTTCGCACGCGCGTGAAAATGCTGTGGGACGACCAGTATCTCTACATCGCCGCCGAACTCGAAGAACCCGAGGTGAAGGCCACGCTGACCCAGCGCGATTCCGTCATCTTCAAGGACAACGATTTCGAGGTCTTCATCAAGCCGCTGCCGGACACCAAGAGCTATTACGAATTCGAGATCAACGCCCTCAATACCGGCTGGGACCTGTTCCTGCCCAAGCCCTATAACGAAGACGGCCAGCCGGACAACAGCTGGGACATCAAAGGCCTGAAGACCGCCATCTCCGTGCAGGGAAGCTTGAACCAGCCTGGCGACAAGGACCATGGCTGGACGGTGGAAATCGCCTATCCCCTGAGCGCTTTCGCCTCGCGCCAGGCCGTGCCGCATCCACGGCACGGTACCACCTGGCGCATCAACTTCAGCCGCGTGGAATGGACTGCCGGCCAGGCGAAGGAAGACAACTGGGTGTGGTCGCCGCAGGGCCTGATCGACATGCACGTGCCAAGCCGATGGGGCTACCTGCATTTTTCCGGAAATACTTCCACACTAAACAAATAGCGGCATGCGTCGCTGCAGGGCGAAAGCCACTGTCGCAAATCCGCCGCACTCTTGTTTACTAATCAAAACTAAACTTCATTCATTCTTTGAAAGTTTGTTGAAGTGCCATAGCCTCCTTTGTAAGAATTCTCCTGAGTGGACGCGATCCCACCGATGTGCAGACGGCGTCAACGTCGTTTAGTAAATCGATGATCCGAGGCTTGCTACCGCGATATAGAGCCCGTCACAGGGCATAACCAGGAGACACGCATGACGTTCAGGACTCAACTCGCTACACGGCAGCGCGGCTGCCGCGCTACGCCCATCGCCATGGCGGTGAGCGTCGCCCTGCTTTCCCTTGCAAGCGCCCAGGCGCAAACCACGCCTGACCCAAAGGTTGACGCAAAGGCGGACCCGAACACGGTGGTCGTTACCGGTTACCGCTATGCGATCGAGAAAAGCCTCGACCAGAAGCGCGACGCCAACTCGATCGTTGAAGTGATCACGGCCGAAGACATCGGCAAATTCCCGGACAAGAACGTGGCTGACGCGCTGCAGCGCGTGCCGGGCGTGGTCGTGACGCGCAGCGGCGGCGAGGGCAAGAACGTCAGCGTGCGTGGCCTGTCGTCGGAACTGACCCTGACCCAGTTGAACGGCAACTACATCGCCACGGCCGAATCCAACGGCGATCCTTCGCGTTCGTTCAACTACACGCTGCTGCCATCGAACATGTTGTCCAGCGCAGAACTGTTCAAGACGCCGGAAGCGCGCATCGATGAAGGCGGCGTTGGCGGCACCGTGATCCTGCACACGCGCCGCCCGCTGGAAGTGAAGTCCGGCTCCGGCTTCGTTTCTGCGGAAGGCACCTGGGCCGACACCACCAAGAAAACCGACGGCCAGTTCTCCGGCCAGTACGCCTGGCATGATGACGACAACCGCTTTGGCATCCTGGTCGGCTTGACCAGCCAGAAGCGCACTACCCGCACCATGGGCGCCAGCACCGAAAACTGGCAATGGTATGGCGACGATTATGACGCGCACCCGGCCACCGACGTGAATGGCAAGCCTTCCGACCTGAGTTCTTACTGGTGGGGACAGTCGGGCTTCTACGACCAGGGCGGCAAGTACTACACCAACTTCATGATGCCGACTTCGGTCAACCTGAGCGTGAAGAATGAGGAGCGCGAACGCAAGGGCGGCCAGATGACCCTGCAGTTCAAGCCGGTGCGCAACCTGACCCTGACCGCCAATTACTTCCGCTTCGACCTGAAACAGAACTCGCAGACCAACATCCTGAAGGTTCCGGAGTGGAACCTGGCGCGCTATAGCGGCGACGGCAACTGGCCGGGCGGCCGCTTGCTGGATGGCCTGACCTTCGACCGCAGCGGAACGCTGGTCACCGGCGCGCAGTACAGCGTCCATCCGGGCAAGGCTTACTACTGCAGCGAAGCGCAAGCTGCGGCGGCCGGCAAACAGCCCGGCGGCTGGGGCCCGGACGATTGCACCATCCCGACGCCGCAAATCACCGGCAGCTATAACCACGAGAAGTCGCTGTCGCAGACTGCCGACTTTGAAGCCGAGTGGCGCGGCCAGTCGCTGGACGGAATCTTCAAGTTCGGCCGCACCTGGGCCAGCGGCGGTCCGCAAATGCAGATGACGATGCCGATCAAGCCTCGCGTGCAGAATGCCGACGGCAGCTGGACCCTTGGCAATTACGCCAGCTCGTGGAGCACGGTCGGCACGCCAAGCATGGTTTTCTCGCCGGAACTGATGGCCAACCTGGCCAAGGGCATCGGCGAAATCGACCTCGGCTCCACCTCGTCGTCGTGGACCAAAAACAGCACCCAGCAGAAGTACGCGCAGGCCGATATGACCTGGCATACGGATACCAGCTGGCTCGATTCGCTGCAATTCGGCGCCAAGTATCGTAATGGGGGCACGCACCGCGCAACCGGTAACAACTACTGGGTTTGCAAGGGCGCTGATCCGGCCGACTACGACAAGCGTTACCAGGCAGGCTGCGATCCGACTGCCAACAAGTTCCAGCCGCAGTTCCTGTACGGCGGCTCGCTGGGCAACCTGGCAGGCGGCATCAACGCCAGTTCCTTCCCGGCGATTAACTACCCGGCTTATATCTCCTTCCTGAACCAGAGCTATGGCCAGATGCAGACCCGTAACGAAGACAACTTCGTCTACAACGTCGATGAAAAGATCGCTTCGGCCTACCTGCAAGCAAACATCAAGACCGAACGCCTGCGCGGAAACGTCGGCCTGCGCTTGGTTCGCACCAGGCAGCATGCTGATTCGACCGACCAGGTCGAAAGCTATAACGACTACTTCTTCAACGGCGCTAATGGCAGCCCCGCGCCTTGCCAGGCGGGCGGCTTGCCGGCGGCTGGCGCACCTGCCGGCTCCGGCTGCACCAGCGGCTTCACCAGGCTGCCCGACAGCATGGCGCGTGATTCCTCGTTCGTAGTCAGTTCGCTTGATCGTACTTACAACGACGTGCTGCCAAGTTTCAACCTCGCCTATGACCTGACCAAAGACCTGCTGCTGCGCGCGGCTGCGTCCAAAGTGATCTCGCGTCCAAGCTACAACGACATCGCGGCGCCGGGCGCCCTGCGGTACTACAGCCCGGAATACGTCAATGACCGTCGCCTGATCGGCGGCGGCGACCAGCAAGGCTGGTTCGGCGAAGGCAGCAACAAGCAGCTCGAGCCCTACAAGGCCAAGCAGTTCGACATGGGATTGGAGTGGTACTTCCATCGCGGATCCGTGCTCGGCATCGACCTGTTCCGCAAGAACGTCAGCAACTTTGCGGTGCCGGTGGTGCGCGACGTGACCATGAACGTGGGTGGCCAGAGTGTGGTTGTACAGCGCTACTCGACGAGCGCCGGCGGCCGTGACGGCGTGTCGAAGGGTGTTGAGCTGTATGCACAGCATACGCTGGACATGGGACTCGGCTTCCAGTTCAACTACACCTACAACAAGACCAACCAGGCTGACATCACGATGTCGGATGGCACCAAGATCGGCGAATCCCCGCTGGTCGGCAGCGCGAAAAACCAGATGAACCTGACCGTATTCTACGAAACGGACAAGTTCCTGGCGCGTGCTTCCTACAACCGCCGCGGCGAAGTCGTGGATGGTTTGATCAACGGCTTGAACGTGTACGAAGAGCCGTATTACCAGGTTGACCTGAACGTGGCCTACAACATCACCAAGGAGCTGAGCCTGACCGCTTCGGTGCTGAACCTGACCAAGGAGGAAACGCGCTCCCACCTGGGTAACGATACCAAGGACCGCTTCTACTCCAACGGTTATGCTGGCCGAATTGCCTACTTTGGCCTGAACTACAAGTTCTGATGCTTCCCTCCTTCCTCCCCACGCCTCGCGGCTGGGGAGGTTTTTTCCTGTTTTGGGTGCCGCTATGAACCAGCACAACCGAATCAGCAAGATCACAATCGTTGGTGGCGGCAGCGCCGGCTGGATGGCCGCGGCAGCACTGGCTACTTATCTTGGCAAAGGGGCTTCGGTGCGCCTGATCGAGTCCGAGGAAATCGGCATCGTCGGCGTGGGCGAAGCAAGCGTGCCGCATATCCGGCTGTTCAACGAGCAAATGCTGGGCATCGACGAGGCCGAGTTCATCAAGCGCACGCAAGGCACGATCAAGCTTGGCATTGAATTCAGGGACTGGAGCCGGATCGGCGACAGTTATATCCACGGATTCGGCACCATCGGCCGCTCGGTTGGGCCGCTGCCTTTCCACCAGTTCTGGCTCAAATTGTTCCAGTCCGGGCGCGCAGCGCCAATTGGCGAGTATTCGCCTCAGACAGTAATGGCGCCGCTTGGCAAGTTCGCGCCCGGCGACCGCAATGCGCCCCCTGGCTCGCCGCTGGCCGATATCGCATACGCTTACCATTTCGACGCTGGCCTGTACGCGCGTTTCCTGCGTGAGCTGGGCGAGCAGCGCGGCGTGCAGCGCATTGAAGGCAAAATCGTTGGCGTGAACCAGCGTGCTGAAGATGGCTTTATCGAATCGGTGGTGCTGGAAAGCGGCCAGGCAGTCGACGGCGAACTGTTCATCGATTGTTCCGGCTTCCGCGGCTTGCTGATCGAGCAGGCGCTGAAAACCGGCTACGTGGACTGGACGCATTGGCTGCCTTGCGACCGTGCCATGGCCGTGCCTTGTGAAGGCGTGGCGCCGGTTACGCCGTACACGCGCTCCACGGCGCGTACTGCGGGCTGGCAATGGCGAATCCCGCTGCAGCACCGCACCGGCAATGGCTATGTGTATTCGAGCAGTCATGTCAGCGACGATGAAGCTGCCGCGACCTTGCTGGCGAACCTTGACGGCAAGGCACTGGCGGAGCCGCGCGCACTGCGCTTCACCACTGGCATGCGCAAGAAGTTCTGGGACAAGAATGTGGTGGCGCTGGGGCTGGCCAGTGGCTTCCTCGAACCGCTCGAATCCACCAGCATTTATCTCGCGCAATCGGGTATTACCCGCTTGCTGGGACTTTTCCCCAAGCGCGACTTCAACCCGCTGCTCGCGGAGCGCTTCAACCGCGAATCCGTCTTTGAGTATGAGCGGGTGCGCGACTTCCTGGTCCTGCACTACAACGCCACCGAGCGTAACGATTCGCCGTTCTGGGACTATTGCCGCACCATGGCTATCCCGGACAGCCTGCGGGAGACGATCGAGTTGTTCCGGTACGATGGCCGCTACTTCCGCCATGGCGAAGACTTCTTCGCGCTGCCTAGCTGGGTGCAGGTGATGCTGGGCCAGCGCATCATGCCCGAAAGTTATCACCCCATCGTGGACGACATGCCAGAGGAAAAACTGCTCGATGTGGTCGAAAGCATGCGGGCGATGCTGGCAAACGCCGTTTCAGCGATGCCGACCCACCAGGAATGGATTGACCGCCATTGGAAGGCGAGGGCGCAATGAGCATTCACCTGTATTGGCGCTCCTTGATGGTGCTGCTGCTCGGCATATGCCTCACTGTTGTCACTGCTGTGGCAACAGCGGCCCCCCTGTCCCGCATCGCCATCGAGAACGGCTGGACGTTCCGCCTGCTGCCTGGAAACGCGCAACTCGCCGCGCACCCGGAGGCATTACCCTGGCATGCCGCAAAAGTTCCTGGCACCGTGCACACCGATTTGTTCGCGCACAAGCTGATTCCCGATCCTTACGTTGGGGCTCCGGAAGCCGGCCTGCAGTGGATCGGCCTCGCCGACTGGGAATACCGTACGCGCTTCGACGCGCCGCGCCAGGCAGCACGCAGTGACCTGGTGTTCGAAGGCCTCGATACTTTCGCCGAGGTCTGGCTGAACGGAGAAAAGTTGCTGGATGCCGACAATGCCTTCCGCACCTGGCGCATTCCGGTGCAGGACAAGCTGCGCGCGAAGGGCAATGAGCTGCGCATCGTATTTCATTCCCCGATCACCAGGCTGTTGCCCGCCGTTCGGTCCATGCCGCACAAGCTGGCCGGGAACTACCCTTCTCCTTACGGCGACGAACCGCCAGATGCCATGACCGGCAACTTCGCCCGCAAGCCAGGCTACCATTATGGGTGGGATTGGGGGCCGCGCTACGTTACCGCCGGCATCTGGAAACCTGTCGTGCTGGAGAGTTGGGACGCAGTGCGTATCGATAACGTGCAATTGCGGCAGGATCACGTCGACCAGGCTCGCGCTGACATCGCTGCCGTCGTGTCGGCAGAAGCTGCGCGCGATGGGGCGTTCGACCTGCGCTTGTGGCAGACGGCGCCGGGCGCCAAGCGCTCGCTGGCCGCTCTGCGCCGTGTTGAGCTGCGTGCCGGCGAAAACCGCATCGAACTTCCCGTGCGTATCGAGCGCCCGCAGCGCTGGTTCCCGAACGGCTATGGCGCGCAGCCGCTGTACCGCTTTGAGGTCGAAGTCAGTGACCGCAAGGCGGCAGTCGCCAAAGCCAGCACCCGTACCGGCTTGCGCAGCGTCGCCCTGCGCCGTGAGCCGGACGAGAAGGGGAAGAGTTTCTATTTCGAGGTCAACGGCATTCCGGTGTTCGCCAAAGGTGCCAACAGCATCCCGTTCGACATGTTCCAGCCGCGTGTGAGTAGAGACCAACTGCGCCGGGTGCTGCAATCGGCACGCGATGCGAACATGAACTTCCTGCGTAGCTGGGGCGGCGGCTATTACGAGAGCGATGACTTCTTCGACCTTGCCGACGAACTTGGCCTGCTGGTGTGGCAGGATTTCATGTTCGGCGGCGGCATGCCGCCTGCGTACGACGACGCCTTCCGCGCCAACGTTGTGGCCGAGGCGCGCGACAACGTACGGCGCCTGCGCAACCATCCGAGCCTCGTCCTGTGGTGCGGCAATAACGAGGAAGAAATCTCCTGGAAGCATTGGGGACCGGGCAAGGCGATGACGGAGGCCGATCCGGCGTTTGCCGCGAAAGTCTGGAATGGCTACGTGCAGCTCTTCGGCACAGACCTGCGCAAGGTCGTGGCGGAAGAGGGCGGCGGCATTGCCTACTGGGCCAGTTCGCCCAGCGACGACCTGGCCGAAGCCGCGAACACACCGGCCAGCGGCGACATGCACTACTGGGAAGTGTGGGGCAATCCGGCGCATCCACCTTCGAAATACCTGGAGGTCACGCCGCGTTTCATGTCCGAGTACGGACTGCAGGCATGGCCTGTTCAGCGCACGATCGATGCGTTTGCAAAACGCGGCGAGCAAGGCATCGCCACGCCGGTCATCGAGGCGCACCAAAAGTTCATGGCAGGCAAGGGGAATGAGCGTCTGATGAAATACGTGAACTACGAGTTCGGCGAGCCTAAAGACTTTTCCGGTTTCCTCTACCTTAGCCAGGCGGCGCAGGCGGAGGGGATTGAGCTGGCAGCCCTGCATCACCGTGCCAGCCGGCCGTACACGATGGGGTCACTGTACTGGCAGCTCAATGACGTATGGCCCGGCGCCTCCTGGTCGAGTGTCGACTGGTTCGGACGCTGGAAGGCGCTGCACTTCCACGCGCGCCGCTTCTTCGCACCGGTTGCCGTTGTTGCGCTAAGGGATGCTGAAGGCAAGACATCGCTCAGCCTCCTGAACGACCGCACTCGTGCGGTACGGGGCGAGCTCCGCCTGCGGCTGGTGACCTTGGACGGCAACTTGCTGCGCGACGAACGCAAACTGGTCGAACTCGCGCCGCTCTCCGCGGCGAAGCTGGCCAGCTATACGGACAAGGACATGCTGGGCGAAGCCGATCCCGCATCAACGGTCGCGGTCTTCGACTTGCAGGCGGAGGGCGAGCCTGCCTCGCGCCGCGTCGTATATTTCAAGGCCGCGAAGGACATGCGCTGGAAAGATCCCGGCCTGCATGCGGAATTGCGCCGCGACGGCGCTGGCTTCACGCTCGTGCTGCGCGCAGCGAAGTTCGCCCGCGCGGTATGGATCGACTTTGGCAATGACGACGCCGAGCTTGCCGATAACGCCATAACTCTGCTGCCGGGCGAAACCGTAAGCTTGCAAATTGCTTCCAAGGCCAGCCTGGCAACGCTGCGCAAGTCGCTGCGCCTGCGGTCACTGGCGGATGAGCTTCGTGTTTACTAAAAACAGCTAAAAAGGCCTGCTTCCGGCCGCTTTTGTTGACGCCCGCAAAAGGCGGCTGATATAAAACTTACCTATATATGGCGCGAGAAAATGCAGCTTCGCTCGGCGCCGGGAAACGCCAGGATAGGCGTTTAATAAACTGAAATTTGGAGACTCTTCATGCACTTGATTTCCTGCCCAGGAGTGCAGCTGTGAGCCAGGTCACCTTGCGCGACATTGCGGAAGCCACAGGCCTGTCGATCGGCACGGTCTCGCGCGCGCTGAAGAACCAGGCCGGCATGACCGAAGTCACGCGCAACCAGGTGCGCCAGGCCGCCGAGAAAATGGGTTATGACTTCGGACAGCTCAAGAAAGGGCGCATCCGCCGCATCGCCTTCCTTTTGCACAGCCAGCACAACACGCTGGCGTCCAGCCAGTTCTATTCCCCGGTCCTGCACGGCGCCGAAGCGGCTTGCCGGCGCGAGGGCATTGCCCTGTCCTTCATCGCAGTCAGCCCGGCCGAACCGGTGCAGGGCCTGATCCGGGTGCACCAGCCAGACGCCATCCTGTGCGCGGGATTCTTCGAGCCGGAAGTGTTGGCCGCCTTGCAGCAGTCCGGCAAGCCTATCGTGCTGGTGGACATGCACAGGCGTGGCTTCACCTCCATCAACCCGGACAACGTGCGCGGCGGCTACCTCGCTACCCAGCACCTGCTGCGCTGCGGCCGCAAGCGCATCGCCATGATGTCCGGTTCCCTTGCCCATTACAGCATCCAGCAGCGCAACCGCGGCTTTCGCCAGGCGCTGTTCGATGCCAAGGTGTTTGCCGATCCCGACCTGGAAGTCATCGTCCCCACCATGGGCGAGGGTGATGAGGCCGTAGTGGAAGCCATGCGCAGCCTGCTCAGTCTTCCAAAACGGCCCGATGCCCTGTTCTGCTACAACGACAGCACGGCGCTGGTCGCCATGAAGCATTGCCTGAACGAGGGCATGAAGATCCCGCATGACATCGCGATCGTCGGCTTCGACGACATCAGCAGCGCCGCTGCAGCCATCCCCCCGCTCAGCACCATCCACGTTGACAAGGAGGACCTGGGGCGCGCGGGGATCGAATTACTGCTCCAGAAACCAGAAGAAAACCCCTCCCAGATAACCATGCCAGTCGAATTGATCGTGCGCGAAAGCAGTTGCGACGACTAGCGTACACACCAGGCCCAACATGACCAATCTCCCGAATTTCCGCAACCCGGATGTCCTGCTCGACCATGTCCGCCACGCGATGCGCTTTTACCATCCGCGCGCGATCGATCCGGCCGGCGGCCTCTATCATTATTTCAAGGACGACGGCACCGTCTACGATGCCCAGCACCGGCACCTGGTCAGCAGCACTCGTTTTGTCTTCACGTATTCGATGGCTTACCGCCATTTCCACGATCCTGCCTACCTGGAAGGCGCACGCCATGCCCTGCGCTTCCTGCGCGACGTGCACCGCGATGCGAGCGGAAGCGGCTACGCCTGGATGCTGAACGGCAGGGAAGTGGAGGACGGCACCCAGCACGCCTACGGCCAGGCCTTTGTGCTGCTCGCTTATTCCCATGCCACCATGGCAGGACTGGAAGAGGCGCGCGCCTGGATCGGCGAAACCTTCGAGCTGATGGAAAAGCGCTTCTGGGATGAAGAGGCAGGCCTGTACGCCGACGAAGCGAGCCGCGACTGGAGCGTGCTTTCGAGCTACCGGGGCCAGAATGCCAATATGCACGCCTGCGAAGCGCTGCTGGCTGCGCACCAGGCGACCGGCGAGCTGCGCTATCTGGAGCGCGCCTACATGGTTGCTTACAACATCACCCAGCGCCAGGCGGCCCGTTGCGGCGGTTTGATCTGGGAGCACTACGGCCCGGACTGGCAGCCGGACTGGCGCTTCAATATCGACGATCCGGAAAACCTGTTCCGCCCATGGGGCTACCAGCCCGGCCACTTCACCGAATGGGCCAAGCTGTTGCTGCAGCTCGAGGCGCGCGGCAGTGTGCTGGGCAAAGACCTGGACTGGCTGCTGCCGACCGCGGAACGCCTGTTCCAGACTGCCGTGAACAAAGGCTGGGATTCCGTACACGGCGGCCTGGCATACTCGCTGGCGCCGGACCTGACAGTATGCGATCCGCATAAGTATTTCTGGGTGCAGGCCGAAAGTACGGCAGCTGCCGCCATGCTGGCCAAGCGCACCGGCAACAATGAGTATTGGGACTGGTACCAGCGCCTGTGGGCCTATAGCTGGACCCACCTCGTCGATCACGAGCATGGCGCCTGGTACCGCATCCTGTCCGGCGACAACCGCAAGCTGAGCGACGAAAAGAGCCCGGCCGGCAAGGTGGACTATCACACCATGGGTGCTTGCTACGACATCGTGGCGGTGCTGGGGGAGGGCGGCCATGCGTGACGCGCCAGTGATGCTGTGCGCCGGCGAGGCGCTCACAGACATGATTTACCAGGGCGACGAGCGCTGGGTCAGCCGCGTCGGCGGCTCGGTATGGAATGTGGCCCGCGCGCTGGCAGTAATGGGCGAACGCACAGCCTTCGCCGGCGCGATCAGCCTTGACCGGTTCGGCGATGCCTTGTGGACGGCCAGCGAGTCGGTTGGGCTCGACCTGCGCCTGCTGCAGCGCGTCGAACGCTCGCCGCTGCTGGCGATCGTTGAGCAAGGTGAGCCACCTCGCTACTTCTTCATCGGCGATGACAGCGCCGACCTGCATTTTGATCCCGAGGCGCTGCCGGAATACTGGTCGCGCGACTTGCGCTGGGCGCATTTCGGCGGCATCAGCCTGGCGCGCGAGCCGCTGGCGTCGAACCTGGTTGCGCTGGCTGAAAAACTGAAAGAGCAGGGCGTGGCGATCAGCTACGACCCGAATTACCGCAACCTCATGGATGAGCGTTATACGCCAACCTTGCGCAGCATGGCGGAACTGGCGGACGTGATCAAAGTCTCCGATGACGACCTGCGCGGCCTGTTCCCAGGCGTTGCCCTGGACGCAGCGCTGCACCAGTTGCGCGTGCTCGCGCCTTCCGCGCTCTGCCTGCTGACGCGTGGCGGCCAGGGCGCGAGCCTGTTCCGTGGAGAGGAACGTGCCGATGCCCGTGCGCCCGCCGTCCCGGTGGTCGATACGGTTGGTGCCGGCGATGCCAGCGTGGCTGGCCTGCTGCACAGTCTTGCGCGCCATCCCGACCGTTCGCTCCAGTCCCACCTGCACGCGGCACTGGCGGCCGGTTCCGCCGCCTGCCTGCAGTCCGGCGCCACGCCACCACCGCCCGCAGCCATGCAGCAGCTGTTCGACGTGCTCGAAGGAGAAGCATCGTAATGAAAGCATTCCGCCTCACCCTTTGCTCCGTCCTGCTGGCAGCGTTCGCGCTGCCATTGGCCGCAGCACCGGCCGACATGCCGGTCAACACCTTCATCGGCACCCAGGACGAAGGCAATACCTTCCCCGGCGCATCTGCTCCCTTCGGCATGATCCAGGTCAGCCCGACTGGCGAACATTACGCCGGCTGGCACTACAGCGATACGCGCATCCGCGGTTTCGGCCACTCCTTCCTGTCCGGCGCCGGTTGCTGGGAACAGGGCGGCCAGCTTTCCGTACTGCCGGTCACCGGCACCATCGGCCCAGGTGGCGACTTCGACACCAAAAAAGCGGAAAGCTTCCACTACAAGCGCTACGCTGCCGACTACACCCACGAAGGCGAGGTTGGCCAGGCGGGCTACTACAAGGTGCAGCTCACCAGCTATGGCGGCATTACCGCCGAAGCCACCGCGCTGACCCGCGCCGCCGCCGAACGCTACACCTTTGCTGCTGGCACCGCGAGCGGCCATGTACTGCTCAACCTGGGCCAGGCCAACGAACGCCATTCCGTGGTCGGCAGCGAAGTACGCGTGCTGGACGACCGCAGCGTCGAAGGCAAGATCGTCACCAAAAGTTTCTGCGGCGGCGCCCAGTACACCACCTGGTTCCGCATCGTGTTCGACCAGCCCTTCGTTGCCCATGGCATCTGGGATGACCGCGGCGGCTGGCCGGGCGTGAAGGGGCCGAGCCAGCAGGGCGACAGCCGCCCACACGGCGTCTGGCTGACCTTTGACCTCAGGAATGGTCCGGCCGTTACTGCGGTCGGCGCGATTTCCCACGTCGACGCGGAAGGGGCGCGCATCAACCTGAAGGCCGAAGGCATGGCCAACGGCAAGCCGCTCACATTCGACGCAATGCGGGCGCAGGCGCAGGCAGCATGGCAGAAAGAACTGGGAACGGTACGCATCGAAGGCGGCAGCGACGACGACCGCACAGTGTTCTACACCGCCTTGTACCACGCGCTGCTGCAGCCACTGACCGGCAGCGATGCCGATGGCCGCTACCGTGGCTACGACGATGCCTTGCATACTGCCAAGGATTGGACGTACTACGAGTTCTTCTCGCTGTGGGATACCTACCGTGCCCAGAACCAGCTGCTTGCCCTCCTGCGCCCGCAGCGCTCGCGCGACATCGCCAACTCGGTGCTGAAGATCCGTGAACAGGGCGGCTGGCTGCCGCGCTGGGGCTATGCTAACTTCGACAGCAACGTGATGACCGGCGACCCGGTGACGCCATTCCTGGTCGACTTGTGGCGCTTTGGCGCACTGAAAGGCCGCGAGCGCGAGGCTTATGCCGCGCTGCGCGAGAACGCCTTTGGCGTGCCGCCATCGCGCATCCGCGCCGAGGGCCGCGCCGGCAATCCCAACTACCTGAGCCAAGGCTTCGTTCAGTATGACCGTGGTTTTGTCGCCAAGGGCATGGACATCGACCCGCACCACGGCGCCTCGGCGACGCTGGAATATGCGCTGGCTGACAGCTCGCTGGCAATCATGGCCAAGGCGCTCGGCAAGGCCAAGGACGCCCGGCTGCTGGAGCAGCGCGCCCTTAACTGGCGCAAAGTATGGGACCCGTCCGTGATCGATGCCCCGACCGGACAGCGCGGTTTTCCGCGTCCCCGCGTGATGGACGGCAGCTGGTTCACCGATTTGAACGGGAACTACGATCCGCGCGCCGAACGCGGCTTCCACGAAGGCACGGCCTGGCAATACCAGTGGCTGGTGCCGCAGGATGTTCCCGGTCTGGCGGCAGCGATGGGCGGGCAGGCCAAGGCGCTGCAGCGGCTCGACCAGTTCTTCGATTACGAAGCGGTCCTGGCTGACCCGGCAGCTGTGCGCAAGTCCTGGGTGGTCGGCGCCTACAGCTACTACAGCCAGTTCCGCTACAACCCGAATAACGAACCGGACCTGCACGCGCCATGGATGTACACTCTGCTGGGGCAGCCCTGGAAGACCACCACTGTGCTGCGCGCAGCGGAAACCTTGTTCGGCAACGGGCCAAGCGGCGTCACCGGCAACGACGACCTGGGCACCATGTCGGCCTGGTATCTGTTCAGCGCATTGGGACTTTACCCGGATGCACCGGGCAGCGGCCGCTTCCTGCTGCACGCGCCGCGTTTTGCGCGTGCCGAGATCGACCTGCCGCAAGGCCGCACGCTGCGCATTGAAGCGCCGGAAGCCAAGCCGGGCGAGCGCCGCTTCGTGCAGTCGGTGCAGTGGGGTGGCCGACCGCTGTCGCGCGTGTGGCTCGATTGGGAGCAACTGCAGGGAGCAGGCACCCTGACGTTCAAGCTCGCGCCGCAGCCTGATACGGCTGGCTGGGGCACGCAGGGCCGAGACCTGCCGCGCGCACCGGCCGGCATGTAAATACAAGAAATCATAGGAGACAATTCATGGCATCCATCGCACCCAACAACACTCCGGCTGCACCTCCCCAGGCGGCAGGCAGCGCGCAGAATGGAACCAACACCGGCGCACTGGTCATCGTCACACTGCTGTTCTTCATGTGGGGTCTGATTACCTCGCTGAACGACGTGCTGATTCCGCACCTGAAGGCGATCTACACGCTGTCATACTTCCAGGCCATGCTGGTGCAGCTATGCTTCTTTGGCGCCTACTTCATCGTATCGATGCCGGCGGGCGCCCTGATCCGCCGCATCGGCTATCAGAAAGGCGCGGTAACCGGCTTGCTGATTGCCGCCGGTGGATGTGTGCTGTTCTATCCGGCCTCGTTCGGCGGCTACGGCTTGTTCCTGCTGGCGTTCTTCGTGCTTGCATCGGGCATCACTGTGCTGCAAGTGGCGGCCAATCCCTACGTCACGGTGCTCGGACCGCCACGTACGGCATCGAGCCGCCTGAACTTGACGCAGGCTTTCAACTCCCTCGGCACCACGATCGGCCCTTCCATTGGCGGCATCCTGATCCTGTCGACCGGCGGCGCTGCTGCAGCCGCGGCAGCCAATGCCGCCACCGTGCGCGGCCCCTATCTGGCGCTGGCCGGTGCGCTGGCGCTGCTGGCGGTATTGTTCTTCGTCGCCAAACTGCCGCAGATCGCCGACAGCGAAGATGTGTCGCTGGCGGGCGAAGGCCATGGATCGGCCTGGGCTCACCGCCATCTGGTGCTGGGTGCAATCGGTATCTTCCTCTACGTCGGCGCAGAGGTCAGCATCGGCAGCTTCCTGATCAACTTCCTCGGCGAAGCCCATATTGCTGGCCTGGCGCACGCGGATGCGGCTCACTATGTCAGCATCTACTGGGGCGGCGCGATGGTTGGCCGTTTCATCGGCTTCGTGGTGATGCGCGTGGCCAGCCCCGGCAAGACCCTGGCCGTCAATTCGCTGGTGGCGATTGGCCTCGTGCTGGCGGCTACTTTCGGCAAGGGGAGCGTGGCGATGTGGGCCATCCTCGCGGTTGGCCTGTGCAACTCGATCATGTTCCCGACGATCTTCAGCATGGCGCTGCATGGCCTGGGCAAGTACACCGGCCAGGGATCGGGCATCCTGTGCATGGCCATTGTCGGCGGCGCCCTGGTGCCGTTCGCGCAAGGCGCTTTGGCGGATGCAATCGGCGTGCAGGCATCGTTCATGCTGCCAGCCGCTTGCTACGCCTTCATCCTCTATTTTGGCGCAAAGTATTCCTCCATGTATGCGGCCCAGTAATGCCGTAGCCATTCTCGCGCTGTTCGCGGCAAGCGCGCTTCACGCCGAAACCGTGGACCGCATGGTCCTTTCGCGCGGCGGCGTGATGCTTGAAGTGTCCGCGCCGGCCGCCGGCATCATGCGCATCCGCATGGGCCGCGGGGCATTGCCGGAAGACGCTTCGTGGGCTGTTCCCGCCGCGACGCGTGGCGCCCGTCAGCCAATGAAGGTCAAGCGCAGCGGCGAAACGGTGCATGTGGATGCTGCTGACATCCGCGCACGCATCGACCTGCGAAGCTTGCGGACGGACGTGCTGGATGGCAGCGGCAAGCTGCTGCTGGCCGACCTTGCCGGCCGTTCCGCGCTCCCGGCAGAAGGTGGTTTTCGCTTGCGTGGACGCTTGAACGGCGACGATCATATCTTTGGCCTGGGCGACAAGACCGGATCCTTCGACCGCAAGGGTGGCGCTTACACCATGTGGAACTCGGATACCTACATGTTCACCCAGGCGACCGATCCGCTTTACAAGACGATCCCGTTCTTCATGACGGTGAGCGACCTTGGCAAGGCCTACGGCCTGTTCCTCGACAATACATGGCGCACCAATTTCGATTTCGGCAAGGCTGAACAAGGCGTGCTGACAATCAGCGGCAAGGACGGTCCGGTCGACTACTATGTGATGGCCGGTCCTGCGCCAAAAGACGTGCTGCAGCAATACGCCCGCCTGACCGGCACGGCGCCGCTGATGCCGCAATGGGCGCTGGGCTTCCAGCAATCCAAGTGGAGCTACAAGACGGACGCTGAAATGCGCGCCATTGCGCAGCGCCTGCGCAGCGAAAGGCTGCCCGCAGACGTCATCTACATGGACATCGATTACCAGGACCGTGCGCGCCCCTTCACTGTCAATCGCACGGCCTTTCCCAGCGTGCGGCAACTCGCCGGGGACTTGCGCAAGCAGGGCATACGCCTTGTCCTGATTACCGACCCGCATATCGCCAACGTGCCGGGCCAGGGCTACGCCCCGTACGACAGCGGCGCAGCGCAGGACCTGTTCCTTAGAGTGCCGGGCGGCGAGTATTACTCAGGCGATGTCTGGCCCGGCGCGGCCGTGTTCCCCGATTTTAGCCGCGTGCAGGCGCGCCGCTGGTGGGGCGAGCTGTATGCCGGCTTCGTGGGCGACGGTGTGGCTGGCTTCTGGAATGACATGAATGAGCCGTCTATTTTCAACGTGCCAAGCAAGACGATGCCGCTCGACGTCGTTCACCGGATCGATAGCGACGACTTTGCACCGCGGCGCGCCTCGCACGCCGAAATGCACAATGTATACGGCCAGCTCAATTCGCGCGCCACATACGAAGGACTGGCGCGGTTGCAGCCCGATGTTCGCCCATTCGTGCTGACCCGGGCGACATATGCCGGCGGCCAGCGTTATGCAGCGACGTGGACCGGCGATAACGTCTCCAGCTGGCAGCACCTCAAGATGGGCATGCAACAGCTGGTCAACCTTGGCCTTAGCGGCTTTTCCTACGCCGGCAACGACGTTGGCGGCTACGCAGGCCAACGTCCATCGCCCGAGCTGCTGACGCGCTGGTTCCAGCTTGGCGCCTTCATGCCGCTGTTCCGCTCCCACGCGGAAACCGGGCGGCCAGACCAGGAACCGTGGGTAGGCGACGCGGCGCAGGTCGAGATTCGCCGCCGTTTCATTTCGGAGCGCTATCGGCTGATGCCTTATCTGTACGCCGCAGCAGAGGAAAACAGCCGCACTGGCATCCCCTTGCTGCGGCCAGTATTCCTCAACTTCCCGTCAGTGCTTGCCAATGGCGATCGTCTTGGCGGTTCAGAGGATCACTTCATGGTGGGCGGCGAGCTGTTGGTGGCGCCCTCGCCGACGCCTGAGTCGCCGGGTGACTACAAGGTGGACTTGCCGGGCACGGGCTGGTATGACTACTGGACGGGGCAACGACTGGAAGGCAAGAGCCTTACCGTCAAGCCTGACATCGCGCAGTTGCCGGTCTACGTTCGCCCCGGCGCAATCATTCCAAAACAGCCGCTGGTTCAAAGTACGGCCTTCGTTCCGGAAGGGCGGCTGGAGCTGCACGTTTATCCCGGCGCCAACTGCTTCGGCAACATATACGCCGACGATGGCGTCAGCCTGGCCTACCAGCGCGGCAGCTTCCTGCGCCAGCGCATCCGCTGCGAGCAAACACCGTCCGGTCTGAAGCTGCTGTTCGAGCAGCGCGAGGGGAACTGGAAGCCATGGTGGAACGGCATGGCGCTCTACGTTCACGGATGGGACGACGAGGCAGCGCCGCAAGCCCATGCGGCCGGCGCCACACTGTCCACTTCCGTCAATCGTGCGCAAAATGCCGCCGTGATCCTGGCGCCGGACTTGGCCAGCGGCATGGTCGAAATCAGCCGATAGACAGCATGCCGGGCCGCGCCGGGCGATCCGATTTGTTGGGGTTAAGACAGGCGAGGTGCCCCAAGTCGGGCAGGCCAGACTCTGTAATTTCATCCGCCATTTGAGAAATTTCATAATAGCTTCGCTAAAGTGTCGGGTGCAGAATCATTGCATCGGCTGGTGTCATTCCAATAGGTTTGAATCCAGCCGAAATCGTTAGCAAAGGAGACATTGCGATGATTCACAATTTAAGACGCGATAACGCGTCCGCTCTTCCTGCGCGACGCGCAACCCGCCGGCTTCCCGAAGCCGGTCACAGGCTGCGTGCTCGACAACATCACTGGTTGGGACACGCGCCCCGACCACTGTCGTCTTCCACGCCAACGCCTTCCGAGTAATCCGACCGCTTCCTTGGTCAAGTCCATGGCGACCTGAAGTGTCTGGCCAAAGGGAGGCGTGCGCCTGCACGCCCCGCTCTGTTCATCCATTCCAGCGTCCCCACAATTTCAATAACGATAAGGTAAAAAAATGGCGAATACGCGTTTAATTATTGCGTCCCTGCTAGCACTATCAGGAAGCGCTGCAAGCGTGCAGGCTCAAACTTGCTCTCCAACTGCGGTAACACCCTATATCAAGTTGGCTGGCGTCTGGAATCAGACAGCAACTGCCTCGGTTAATGCGGGAAATCAAATCGTCTTTGGACCGCAACCAGTTAGCGGCGGGTCCTGGCTATGGAGTGGCGACTGTGGGACATCAGGTACTGCGCGTGAGCAAACCATCACGCCAAGCGCTAGTTGTACTGCAACAGCTGCCTATACCAACAGCTGCGGCGCGAAAACCTACCAGGATTTTACGATCAAGGTTCCTCTTTATCCGAGCTACAACACCAATCCAATTGCTCCGAATGCGACTGGCATGAGCAGTAACGCCATGCAGCTGGCCGCCAAAATAAAGCTGGGAACGAACGTTGGCAACACCATGGAAGCTTATGGTTGCACGCCGGCGGCGGAGACTTGCTGGGGCAACCCCATGGTCTCTGCCGCTTATGTCAAACTGGTGAAGGACAGCGGTTTTGACGCGATTCGGCTTCCCGTGTCCTGGGATCAGTATGCCGACCAGAAGACTGGAAAAATCAGCGACGCCTGGCTCAACCGCGTGAAGCAAGTCGTGCAGTATGCGGTGGACAACGGGCTGTACGTCATCGTTAACATCCATTGGGACGGTGGTTGGTTGGAGAAGAATTTTACCGAGGATAAGAAAGAAACGGTCAACGCCAAACAGAAGGCCTATTGGGAGCAAATTGCCACGACATTGCGGGACTTTGACGAGCATGTCCTGTTTGCAAGCGCCAATGAGCCGGATGCCGCCGATCCAGCCACCATTGCAGTTCTTGAAAGCTATCACCAAACATTTGTCAATGCGGTTCGTTCGACGGGTGGTAGAAACGCTTATCGCGTGTTGATCGTTCAATCGCCACAGACCAACATCGATCTGGCTGCCGATCTTTGGAATGTCATGCCGACTGACACGGTAGCGGGCCGCCAAATGGCAGAAGTGCATTTTTACCCATTCAGCTGGTCGATCCAGACGCAAGACGAATGGTATGCCACCATGTTCTACTACTGGGGTAACGGCTTCCACTCAACGACTGACACCACGCGAAACGCGACTCGGGAGGAGGAGGCTTTTGTGAACGCGGAGTTTGCCAAAATGAAGGCAAAATTCGCGGACCACGGGATTCCGGTTGTGTTGGGAGAGTTTGAGGCAATGTTGCGTACTCAGCTGACTGGCGACAACCTTGCCCTGCATCGCGCTTCGCGGGCATATTATTCTCAATACGTCACCCAAACGGCGCTTGCCAACGGCATGGTGCCATTCTATTGGGAGATTGGATCGGCGGTAGACTTGTTTAACCGCACCACTCCGGCTGTGAATGATCCACAGATTCTTGATTCACTTCTGGCGGGCGCAGGAAAAGGTGTTGTATTAAGTGCGCGCCCCAATAGCTGGACTTTGAGCAGCGGCGCGGCAGATAGCAGTACGGGTTCAAACATGCGTATTACTCTGAACCAGGCAGGGGCTGCTGCTGCCTACACCTTTGCCAATCCAGTCAATTTGAATGGCGCGACCTGGAAAATGGTCCTTAATTTCGATCAGGCGTTCATCTCAAATCGAAACGGCGGGATGGATTCCATTTTGCAGTTCTATGCTTACTCCGCCAATTGGGCTGCTTCCGAATTTAAGTGCTGGACCGCGAATCGAGCGCTGGTCGCAGATCAGGATACAGAATTCACCTGTTCTGCCTTCAGCCTCCAGAATGCGGTGGGGGTAGGTATCCAGATCCCTAAAGCAGGAGGTTCCGTCACCATCAAACGAGCAGCTATTAAATTTGCTCAATAAATTTTCGGACCCACGGCCGGCTTCCTGCAGGAAGCCGGCTTTTTTTTGTGCCGCTTTAAGATTCATTTGGTCGGGGTGAGAGGATTCGAACCTCCGGCCTCTACGTCCCGAACGCGCTTTCCACTACTTTTACCGTACCCCGGGTTGTGGGTAACTCATTATAAATCAAATACTTACCAGTATAGAGCTTTTCGCTAAGGGAAGGGAAATCAGTGGCAAAAAACGAAATCTGCCACTGATTTGCCACTGATTTTTGAACCGTTGCCACTGCCACTGAATTGCCATTCCGGGCTCTTTTTGCTTCACCTGTCCTCAACAGTAGATCGGGTGGAGCTCTCAGCATCCGCAATAAGCGGCTGGCTGAGCGGTAGACAGAAGCTGTCATTCTCACAACGACGGGCGGTGCCATTTCGGTGGAGAGGCTGCGCGTACTGGCCCCATGAGCGACAGGAGTGACAATATGTGACTTTTTCGTCTTGGCAAGATGCTATTCTGACTGTCACGTTTACCTAAAGTCGACGCACTGATTGGACTCAAAATAACTACTCGCTGATTGAAGAGCCATGTCTAAATCGCTATCGGAGTACAAGCGCTTTTTGGAAAAAAGTCAGGCCGGGTTGTCAGAGTATGAGAGAAAACTGGCACGACTCGTCTTGGACAATTTCGCCGCCGTTGAAGCCTGCGGAACGGCAGGCGGTAGGCGAGGTAAGTTGATTGCGAAGTTGATAGCTGCCGCAGGTGATACTGCTTCGGGAGACTTGAACGTCAAGGTGGAGGCTGCTCTTGACGATGCCGGGAAGATCATTCAGCTCTCCAGCATCAAGGTGCAGAATTTCAGGGGCTTTTCCGCCGAGCATACGCTGGAATTTAAGAACCCCTACACGTTCGTCTACGGGCCGAATGGCACCGGGAAATCCAGCCTTTGTGAGGCTTTGGAGTACAGCCTTCTTGGGTCGATCAATGAAGCTGATGCTAAGCGGATCGATGTGGCCACGTACATCCGGAATTCGATAACACGGAAATCGGACCGTCCGGTGCTGTTAGGGGTGACGGCAGATGGGAAAAAGAACGTTCAGGTCCAAACTGATCCGAAGAGCTACGAATTCTGCTTCGTGGAGAAAAACCGGATCGACGGTTTTGCGCGCGTTGCAGCGAACACTGTGTCTGCTCAGCAGGCCAGGCTGGCAGCTCTTTTCGGGCTCGAGGAGTTCAACGGGTTCGCAACTCAGTTCAACGACCACTTCGAAAACTATATTGATACCGTAGGCCAGAAGACCAAGGAACTGGCGGACAAGGAAAAGCAGATCGCAGGCCAGCGGGCAATAATGCAGCAGATGCCGGAAAAGGATAAGGAAGTCCAGACCAAGCAGGACTCCCTCCTTCTTAAATACCCGGCGCACAAGACCCTTGCCGAAATTAGCGACTGGATATCTGGGCCCGATGGCAATGGTGGGGTCGTGAAGGCGAACCACGCGGAGATAGCCCGCCTCAACGGGCTGAAGCTCGCTCCCGATCCCGGCATAGATGCGATCTCCACGGAGGTGAAAAGCCTGGGCGCCTTGATCGAGGAACGAAGGGCTGCACGGCAAGCGTTGGTTGGCTACAAGGAACAGCTTTCGCTCGGCGAGTTGTACTCAGCCATCCTGAAGAATAGGGAGAAGTCGAAAGACAAGTGTCCGGCGTGTGAGTCGGCTCTGTACGCTGGAGGTAAGCTCGCAGTACCCGTCGATCCATACCGGAACGCTGAAGAAAAGCTGAAGCAGTTCGAGGTCGCGATCAAGCAGGAGGCCCGCATCAAGGAGGTCACCGAGCTGCTTAGCGAGCGCTGGCCGAGGCTGGCATCGAAGGTGGAGAATCTGGTCCCTGCGGCCGCCTTGGTCGCTTTTGCGAAGGTGCACGAGATCGAAACGCTTAAGACCGCGAGTGAAGGCGTGACCAACTCGAAGACACTGGAGGAGACCTTGGCATTACTGGCCGGGCAGGCAGTGCTCCTACAGGAGATGAAAGAGGCGGTCACTGCGTTCAACGGGGCAATCGGGAAGGCGAAGGCTGAGGTGGCGAAGCTGGAAGCGCTGAACACAGAAATGGCGAAGCTGTCCGCGGAGATCGTTTCGATCAGGACCATGGCCGACCTGAACGCGAAGAACGCGAATACGGCGAAATTGGCCATCGAGAAATTCAAAGAGGAAAACGAGGCGCTCATCAAGCTGGCAGAGAGTGAGAAGCCTGTTATCACGCGCAATGCTAAGTATCTAGCCGCATACGAGGGCTTCCGCGAAAAGCTGTTGAGGTACAACGCAAACCTGCCGTTGGCGCTGGCCGCAGACCTGAATGAAAAGACGCTTAAGTTCTACAACGCGATCAACAAGCATGACCACGTTTCAGACCGCTTGAAATCGCTCGCGCTGCCTACTGCGACCGGGCAGAAGATAGATATCGAGTTCGAAGGAGGTCAAAAGTGCGATGCGCTCCAAGTGCTGAGCGAAGGGCACATCCGTTGTCTGGGGCTCTCCATACTTCTCTCCAAAATTGTCCGGGATGACCTCCCGTTCCTCATCTTCGACGACGTGGTGAACTCGATTGACGACGAGCACCGCAGTGGCATCGTGGACCTCATACTCGGCGACGATGAAATCAAAAAACGGCAATTGATAATCACGACCCACGGTGAAGATTTCGTGAAACGCCTCGAGAACGCAATCCCGAAGGCGAACTACAAGACGACAGTGAGCCGGATCGACTTCCTGATGCCTGTCGACTCGAAGAGAATCTTCGTGAAACTCGACTCGCCCCGGCACTACCTGGTGGTGGCCGAACAGAGCTTCCAGGAGGGAAAAGTTCGCGACTGCCTGAGCTACGTCCGGAAGTCGTTCGAGGAGCTCCTTAATCGCTTGTGGAAGAAAATCGGCAATAAGGGGCATTCGGCACAGATACAGGTCGGGCTGCGCGGCCCGGGTGGCTCCCCCGACCTAATGGCACTGGCGAACGGTCTCCTAGCCTTCCTCTCGAAGAAAGAGGTGACCGTGTTCCAGGGAGTCATTCCATCGCTCAGCCAGATGCTGGGCCGTGAACATACCCACGCCGTCGAGTGGAATTACCTCAACAAGGGAACTCACGAGGAAGATCGCGGAGAAGAGTTCGACGCCCCGTTGGTTAAGGAAATGCTCGCGGCAGTGATGGCTATAGAGGTGGCTATCGAGGCCGATGGGACCGCGCAGGCTGCGGCCGGTTAGGCGGCAAACGCGCTACAGGGCCACAGAAGAACTTCTGTTATATCGCATGCATGGCCCGTAAGGGCGCGGGTAAAAGCTGACCGTTGTACACTGCTATGTCGAGCATGTTTCAGGTCGGGTGAGCCGTGGCGCCGGCGAGCCTGAGTCCGTATTTAGCTCGCATCTGGGAATTTAGCGGCGCATATCTTCGATTGATACGTGTGGCTGATCCGGCCGCGTTAGCATGCCTGATAGCGTGGAGAGCCGTCGATGCTTTGCTCGGAGGATGACGGTGCCATCGCTGCCCCGAGAAAATGATACTTGGTCCCCAGGCGCTATCTTTAAGGCGCGGCATAGCCCCTTCGGGAGTGTGATGCGGTTCCTGGCCCCAACTTTCACAATCACTGTCGACATGCTCAGCTCCTTTTGATGCCTTGGTTTGGTGCCTGTGGAGCTTCGGCTGCTCAGGAATCAGAGTCTGATTCCTCCATTACCGACACCACAAGGCTCACAAAGGCTCCTGGCGGCATACCCACTGCGCGGCAAATTCTCAGAACGGTCTCTAAAGATGGGGACTTTTGTCCCAACTCCAGCTCGGAAACGTACTTCCTCTGGATACCTGCTTCAAATCCCAACTTCTCTTGAGTTAACCCAGCCTGGGTTCTGGCGCTCCGCAGTACCTTTCCGAAAGCATTACTTAATTTGTCCACAAAATTCCCCCTATTGCGGGAATTTTGTGGGCCGGGTAACATGAGGTCTTCCCGCTATAGCGGGAAAAATCTCACATAAAACCATAGTAATTTTCAAACTGAATTTATGTCAACCATTGTGATTCGGGACGTTTGGAAGAAAACGGTTTTCCCCGTAGCTTTTGTGGCCGCGTCGGTGGGTACCATCCCGAGCATGGCCTGCACTTCCTTCAGGGCTGTAGAAGTATCGCAAGTGAGGGCCGTGGCGGAAGCAAACGGTGGCTATCAAATTTCGGACTCGCAATGTGAGCTGTTGAAGCGAAAAAGCCTGGTCCTTCATGTCGTGGGCTACGGTGCAGTGCTAAGCGGTGTTGCCGTTGGGTGGGCTGAAGTGAGATTGCAAGACGCTGAGATAGGCGCAATTTCAGGCCAGGCAGGGCTAAGCACGTTTGTAAATTCGGCGAACGTTACGCAGGAATTTGCGGACCAGCTTCTCGTTGCTGCTGTTAGGGACGCAATTGGCAGGTTGAATTTTGAAGTAGCTGCTGGCCAGATTGAGGGCTACCGGAGGAAAGCATCGTCTGGCAATGCTGCCCCTCAACGGTAGCCTGGGGAGTTTGCTTTGGCGTCTAGCCGCTCCATCTCGAGTTCAAACGACATGAAAGGAGATACATGAGACATTGCGAAATTGATATCAGTGAACTTGATCCCACTGCACGGTCTGTGCTGGGTGCTGCCTTGACGCACGCTCGACAGAACCGTGAGACCCGAACGCACGAGGTACCTCTTGATGACTTTTATCGCCTGGCGGACCTTGGTGATGAAGTGTACGTCCGCAACTTCATGGGATGGGTTATGGAATCCATGACGGCGGTGGTTCTTTCGCCGGCTGATGAGCTTGAAGTCCTGGATGGCTGGCCGGTTTTCGACAAAGTAAAGATCACCAAAACGTGCTTTGAGTTCGAAGTAAATCCGATGGCCCTAGACGCAATCGAATTTCCGTTGCGGTGATGCGCCAGGCAGGAAGCACGCTATTGGCATCGCTTCGCTCCGACCGGGATTGCCTTTGCTCAGAGTAAGACCAAAGATATGTGACAGTAAGGACATGCATGGACAATGAAGATTTCAGCATACCTGATGACTTTCCAAAGCCGGAGGCATTAGGTGCGGTCAGCGGCTTCCAGGACAAGCTGCTACTTGTCCAATTCGGCGGCAAGTTTTATGCGCCAGGATGTACACCGCCGCAGCTGCGCGCCAGGTGGAATCTCTGTGAAGACCTTGCAATGCAGTTTGTCGAAAAGGCCCGTGAAACCAAGGCGGGCAAGCGCGCACATATGGCCGAACAGGAGATTCTTGAGCAGTATCTCGCCCGGTCGATGAAGATGAACTGGGGTTCGGCCGACGAAATGCGGTGGGTCTTCCGCCGTACCGCCGCCGTCCTAGGCTGGCCGGCGCCGCCGTCAGCATCAACATTCAGCGAGTAGGCCCGGATCGGCGATGGGAGAGCTTTCAACACGAAGCGTGCCTTCTCTTCATGATCTTGTGGTCTACCTCGATTTTGATGGTGTGCTTCATGATGACGCTGTGTATTGGTCGAAGCAAGAGGGAATACACATCCGAATGCCAGGGAGATCGCTATTCGAGTGGGCCCCCATTCTTGAGCTGCTGCTGGCCCCTCACCCAACTGTAAAAATTGTGTTGAGCACCAGCTGGGTCAGAGCAAAAAATTTCCAATTCGCAAAGACGAAGCTCCCTGCGGGTTTGCAGGAACGTGTCATCGGGGCGACTTTTCACCGGCGTGAAATGAGGAAGTGGGAGTTCGATAATATGCCCCGCGGTGCGCAAGTTGTGGCCGACGTGAGGCGTCGCCGGCCGGCAGGTTGGCTTGCAATTGACAACGATGACCAGGGGCCGAAAGATTACCTGGACCACCTAGTCAAAACACAGGATCGACTCGGTCTTAGCGATCCCAACGTTCAGCTGGAAATACAGACACGCTTGGCTCGGCTAGTACGTGGTCAAGCTTAGCTCTCAACCATTGCCGGCTGTCTGAAAACAAGAGAATAACGAGAAGGTCTTATCTTTCATGCTACTCTTTCTCGACATAGACGGTGTCTTGCACCCGCATGTGGTTTACAACGAAGAACTTCTGCTAATGCATCGGCTGACGCTGGAGACAGTGTTGCGTGCTCGCCCAGCTGTGAATATCGTGATTAGCTCCACCTGGCGAACCACTCGAACCCTGGCCGAGTTGCGCGCTCTTTTCTCAGATGACATTGCGCGCCGGATCATCGCGGTGACTCCACAGTGGACTGAAGTTCAGGACGATGACAGTTGGGGAGCGTATGTGCGCCAGGCGGAAATTGAAGCATGGCTCCGGGCTAACGGCCGCCCATGGGAGGAATGGGTTGCGGTTGACGATCAACCAGCTCTATTTCGACCGTTCTGTAAAAACCTGGTCCAGACATGTGCTGCAACCGGCCTGGACGAAGCTACGTGTGCCACGCTGTTAGAGCGATTGAAACCTCAGAGTTGATGTGTCCCGTTCCTGCTTAACAGCTTTACCTTGGCAAAAAAACACTAGGATTTTGAACCCATTTTTTTAGTGCGTATTTGGGGCTGATTCCACCATATACTTTCTGCACAGCTTGTAAAAATGCACGGTGACGCGAAAAGCCCCGGAACCGAAAGGTATGCTCCCAGTGAGCGGCATGACAACGGCGACTACTTCGTCCTGAGTCCAAGCACACAGTGATTAATCGGTCCCTGACCTTTCATACGAAAGGCTCTGATCGACGAATCCCGCGAACAGCGGATCGCTCTGTGAAACGTGCCGCTGTAGTCGACGGGTAAGTGACGGTGGGGCTACAGGGATAGGGAAAGACCACGGGATGCGCATGAAAAATTTCCACGAACTGGCGAAGGTAGAGTTCGTTGCGCGTAAAGACTGCCGGGCCGAAGCCCCCAATGGCGTGGGGGGTGAGGGTGAAGGGGCGATCCTGCTTTAGCTTTTGCTTTAGCCTAGGAGGCTGGCCCTTCCTCTCAGCAAGGGGCCCCTCCCTAAAAGCGCCAACCAGGCGGAGGGCTCTGCCCTCCGCTAAGAGTCTCCCTAGCAAGGAGGGGCCCCTTAGGGAAGGGCCAGGAAAAGCTCAATGCCCCTCCCGAAGTCATATTTGCGATTGAGGTATGACGGACATCGTCCGTTTTGTGAGGCTGGGGCAGAGTGATGCTACCGAATCAGAAACCTCCTCGAACTGACTGTCAATGTGGCCATCCGGGTCTGCTTGAACTCGGCACTCTTCAATCTTTTCCGCTATTTCTGTGCCCAGCTTAGCCAGTAGGCCGGAGGGCAGTTGGCATCAGCTGCCGGATCATGACGATGCTGTCATCCTGAATGAAAGTGGCGTCGAGCGAGTAAAGAGCACTTTCCTCCAGCATAGTTGCCGTATCTTCCCGGGTTCAGGCAAGTGAAAATGCTTGCGATGCCCCTCGAGCACAGGTTTACGTGGCGCGGACACGAGAGCTCGTGCGCTTCATCGGCCTTCTCTCTCAGCATTTTAGATGCCTTCCAGGCGGACGATTACCTGTTATCTCAAAATTTCCCCGCTGCGCTTTGAGTTCTTCGAAATGCTGATTACTCAGCAGATTTCGGCTTTGCGCTATACCGGTTATAAGCTCGCAATAACGCTATTGAGACCAACGGACTTTTAATCCAGAGGTATTTGTGCGAGGAAAAATATGAGCAATATCAAAGAGTTAAAATCATCACGTTATTATGGCGTTATTCCCATTAACGTTATCAGTCATCGATACAGCAGCGTCTTTGCGAGCTCCACTTCACCGGAGCTCATAATGGCAGTACCTTATAGCGATCTCATTGAGGCGCTCAAATCTCACGTCGACCTTGACGAGAAAGAAAATCCGTCCGCGTTGCAGCAGTTCCGCAACTATCTCAGTGCTCTGAACGGGTTCCTGGCATTCTGCGGTAAAACGGTCGATGGGAACATCGGACTGGAGCTCTCCAGTAGTTTTGACACGCGGCTTCGTGATTATCTGGCGAGTATTCAAGTGTCCCCCCGCACCCGTGCTGACCGGGCTCGACAGCTGAAGACTCTCCGGCGGTTGTACGATCAGCGTGAGACTCAACGCCGTAGCAAAAAGAACCAGGGAACTTTTACGGAACAGCTCCGTCAGCATGTCGCAGCGGCTGATGTATCCCCGAAGACGTTAGCTAAGCAAGCCGGAGTATCTCCCGCAACGCTATCGCGATGGCTTGGTGGGGCCAGGCCTCGACCGGACACTCTTCCCGCAGTCCGGCGTCTTGAGTCTCGGTTAGGTCTTGAGCGTGATGCGCTTGTTCGTCTTATCGATCAAGTACCTCCAGGTGACTCGATCATTCCCAACGTACTTGCGTATCGCACGCGTCTTGTGGAGCGAACTAAGCGTGGTTTGGGCCTTTCCGAGCAGGAGTTGAGCGAATCGCTCCTATTTGAATGGTGGGATTTCTTTAAATACAAAGTGTCCGGTTTCCCCTCTTTGGAACGGCATGGCAAAGGTCAATGGCGAATGATTCCCAAGTCCATGTCATTGACAACCAGTGAATTCGCGACTCGCGGTCTCATGGCGTGTCCTTCGGCCGAGATGTTCCTTCAGAAATTGCGTCACTTTCTTGGTGTAATTATCCGGCTGCAGCCAGAAATGGGCGGGCTCTCGTGGGCAAGCACGCCAACTCAGACCATGGCATTCTGCGCGCATCCAAGCGCACTCGAGTGCTACCTTCAGTGGCTGACCGATCAGTCAGACGGCGTTCGCCATAAAGGGCAACAAGTATTTGCTAGCTTTATGGCTAGCTTACTGCGCCCTAATAGCGGGTATTTATGGCAGCAGCCGGCTCAATTCCGGATAAAACTTCCAGAAGAATATCGACCGAAGAGCGATGAAGAGTGGCAAAAGATGTGTGAGAAGAGCCATAAATTCTTGCGCGACTATATCCGTGGCTCGACAGGCGTGAGTCGAAACCCGGAAGAGCCAATTGCTGACCTTCTCGCTTTGCCTAATCCTTTTGGACCTATCAGAGATGCAATCAAGCGAATCCAAGAAGATGCGGCCGAAAGTCCGCCCGGTGGACTCGTCGAAGCGCGCCATAAGCGAAACGCGCTTCTATTATCGATCTTACTTTCGAATCCGCTACGCATTCGCACAATTGCGTCTCTTACGTTGTTGCCTAATGGGCAAGGCTCAATTCGAGGAAACGCGACGTCTGGCTGGCGAATCATGCTCCAGTCCAATCAGCTGAAAAATGGCGCCTCTAAGCCTCAAACTTATAGCGTGAAGGTGGCGGATTGGGTAAAGCCACTCTTGGATGAGTATGTGGAGGAATATCGAGATACTTTGTTGGCGGGGAAGAGTAGCCAGTATTTGTTTGTTGGTGACAAGCAGGGGGGAGTTTGGAAGGAGATGTCCAAGACTATTTTGCGGTTGACCCGGCGATACATACCTGGTTCGCCCGGCTTTGGACCACACGCGTTTCGGCACCTCGTTGCCACAAATTGGCTGCGTAAAAATCCTGGGGATTTTCTAACTGTGGCCGAGCTCTTGAACGACAGTCTGGCGACAGTCCTCGCGAATTATGCGCACTTACGGATGGACGACTCGTTCGCAAGATACGAGGCTCAATTTGCTCAATCGCCTTAAAGTTGTTGACTTTCGTGTTCGCCAAAAAAATATGGCGGTGGGCGGCAGCAGTCCGCTCGGCGCTTTGCAGGCTATGCTGCGGGCGCCGATTGGACGGACGTGACAGTCATTAATGGAGCCGAATTAAAGCGGCGGCCCGTTTCGCCCTTGTTAATGCTACATACATGAGTCGACGCTGACTTCCTGTTACTTCCGGCGCGCCGAAGTAGGAATCTGGCGCAACCACGATGACTGCATCGAACTCTAGTCCTTTGGCACGATGCATAGTGGCAAAGTGCACCACGTCCCTGCTATCCGAGTGGTTAGTCTGCGCTGTGATGGTGACGCACGAAAGGCCAGCTCCCTGCACTTGTTTCGCTAGCGCTTCGCGGTTCTTCTCGCTGGATGCGATTACGCACACGGACGATGCTTCGCCGTCACCTTTACCCTCACGGAATACGTTGATGAAGCCAATGACCTCTGAGGTTGCTGCCTCAATGCCGTCGACACTGACCATACTGGGTGCTGGCCCATGCGACAATGACTTGTATCGGCGAGTTTCATCGTGGCCATCGTCGAGGTCATCCACTTCACAGCCCTCTAAAAGCGCTACGGCCTGGCGGCGAATCTCGTCGGTTGTGCGGTAGTTCAGGTAGAGCTTACGCGCTCGGCCACGAATGTCGATGCCGCACTTGCTCATCCCGGCTCGGTGTCTGCTATAGATACGCTGATGCCCATCGCCTACGAAGAAGAGGTCGTTATCCCCCGGCGGGATTATTGCTCTCAGTAGCCGTAGCGCCTGTGGCCCGAAGTCTTGAGTTTCGTCGATGATGACGGCGCTGTAGTCCGCTTGCTGCTTCCCTTCGGCTAATAACAAGTCAGCAACTTCGCGGTAGGCGTCGTCGACCTCTTTCAGTTTCCGTGAGCTCAACTGGCCTCGATACTCCTCGAAAACCGGCCAGATAACATCACGCTTGGCGCGGCTCAACACGTTCTCACGTCCTGTGCGACGTGCAGTCCTGTACTGGTCACGAGTGGTGATGCCTTGCGCCAGCACTACCTGCTCAAGCTCCTGCTCGTAGAAGTTGTCGGGCAAGTCAAGCGTTGTGTCGCGCACCGCCATTGCGGCCTCCCAAGCTTGTAGAGCTGCATCTTGCTTGCGGTCATACACGATACGATGCTCGAGCTTGCGGCTGCGCATGAAGCTGTACACCCATGCGTCAAGGTTCCGTACCTCCAGTTTGGCTAGCGTGGTGGCACTGCACAGTGTGCGCAGGTTCTGCTCGATGTCGCTCGCCAGGTTCTTGGTGAATGTTGTGAAGAGCACCTTCTTTCCGACCGGCGTCCGATTGTCCGCTAGCCACTTTGCTCTATGCATTGCGAGTACCGTCTTACCAGTACCTGCTCCGCCGAGCACTCGTACAGGACCGCTGCGGTTGCCCGAGGCTAGCTTTTGTTGAGTCGGATGGAGGAATACGCGCCACTGGGCCAGCGGGGCATTCATAATGGCCAACATAGCCTGGTCATCGTCGACTATGACGAAGCGCGACTGGGATTCCGGAGTCTCCAATGCCGTCGCGAAGTCGGTTGTGTCGACATTGCGATCCACCCGTGTCTCGCGTGCATTGAGTACCTGACTGATTGAGTCGCCGGCGACCACGAGGAAGAGACCCTCGTATCCCTCCACGGGTAGACGACCTTGCAGCGCGTCGAGCTGCGGCTCTGACATCAGCGACCGCACTTCCAGCAGCATTTCTTCTGGCACGCCGATGCTGATAAGTTCGCGATCACTGAAGCTTGCGAAGAGCGGCTGTGGAGTATCGACTGTCGGCTCGGTTGCGGCCGGTGCGACCGGTACAGGCTTCGGCTGCGGGACTTCGACCTGAGTTACGCTCTCGACCACCACCATCTGCATCGCTCCCGTCACCGGGTTGATGGTCAGCCTACGGTTCTCGGCCCAGCGGTAGGCGTCATCGTGATGGTCGACATACAACAATACGTATACATCGCCACTGCTGGGCTTAAAGACGATGCCGCGCCAGTCGCGGTCTAGCCTTACCGACTTCAGGTTCGAGTCCCGGGCGCCGTTGATGTTTTCGTAATTGATGCCAGAACTAGTTGGGTCCGACTGGAACTGGATGGCCCACTTCATCACCTTGGACTGGATGCTGGACGGCAGTTTGGCCAACTGCAGCAGGAAATCCTGCGACAGAGCCACCTTGGGTTTGAGACTCATACTACCCCTCCTTCTTTCATCGTAAGTTCGAGTTCCATGCCGGCTGCGACGGCAGCCTCCCAGGGCGCCCCGCCGACAAGGCTCAGCCCGTCGTCCAGCAGCACCACCTTCCAGTTTTCTCCGCCCCAAACCTCAACCAAGTCTGCTTGGTCCGGGCGTAGAACGACTAGCTTCCCCTGCGCCCACGCCAATTCGCAGTCCGCCAACACACGGCCTTGAGAGTCGGCCAACTCAAGGCCTACCTCAGGCGGCTCGATACCGGTTTGGGCCAATCGTTTGAATCCAGGTACTAGCGCATCCAGCGTTTGCTCCACCACCGCGTGCCACGCAGCGTTGATCGCACCCACTGCGGCTGGTTGTGCGGGGGGGATGCCAGCGCTCACCGTGCCTAGACCGTCGTAGTCGTGGGCGGTTAAGCCATCAGCGGTAACCAGATACATACCGGGTAGGAACTGCGCGACGTTGAACAACTGGAGCCAGCGGCGCCAAGCAAGGTGAAGCGCCTCCCCATCAGCTGCGGCTGCGGCGTCGAGCAGCACTATCCCAGGAGCTCGCCAGTCGGCATTGGATGGGATTCCCTTGGCGAGCAGCATCGGCCACCAGCCCACGACGCTGGTCGCACCGTTCGCTTTGGACGTCACCGGCGCGAATCCCGACCCCGGCTCGCGGATGTGCAATGGAAGTTGCGGCAACCATGGTGCCCTTTGGGCGTCCGCTGCTGCTTTATCGTCCGCTGTCGAAGGGACCATCAGAAAGCCCAACCAAGCTGCGTTGCGCTGTTGCGTTTCCACCGCGACGTCTTGTTCGGTTGTGCTCGGCCCCGTCGCTAGCCAGTGCAGCAACCGTGCTACGGCATGCTGGGTGAAAGCCTTCTCCTGGGCGCGCGGCACCGATGGCGGTGCCTTGCTGCCGTCGTGCCGCGCAAGCGCTACAGTTGCCGGGTCCTGGTCGGAATCGGTATTGCCGTCGATGGCTGCGGCGACATCCTGATGCGTCACTGACCAGGTCCAGAACTTACCGCTGGCCACAATGGCGCTGCGCTTAGCCCCGTCCTCTCGCATGCAATCCTTGTGATATGTCCAGCCGTCGCAGAACACGGCCACCGGCCGGCGCTTGGTTCCCGAGGCCCATGGCCAGATGACGAAATCGGGCTTGCTCGGTACCTCCACGCCAAAATCGCTGTTCAGGTCGCACTGCGGCTCGACGCGGTAGCGCTGGTTGCCCACTTCCAGCAAATAGCCCGACTTACCGTGAACGATATCCTGCACCAGTTTGACGGTCGGCAGCCCACCCACACCGCTCAACTTTTTCAGGCTCTCGATGAATCGTGCCTCGAGTACCGAATCGAAGTTCGGGTTGATGTAGATGTCCGAGATGGTTTTGACCCGCTCCATCGAGGCTAAAGACCCGACAAGCTCTGTCAGCACGGCCTTGGCATTGTCACGCGATACCAGTTCCATGTTGCGTCCCAGGCGGTACTGATACAGGCAGCGATAACAGCCGTCTTTCTCTGGGTCTTGGTTGCACGAGCAGCCACTCAGGGCGTCGAGCGCCATGCGCAGCACGTCCGCCAGGGTCTTCGCGTCATGGGCCAGAAGCTGGTGCAGGTAGCCGGTTCCCCCAGGCACCGAGTCATAGAGCATCACATAGTGTTTTCGTGGCCCCCCGTCCTTGCCGGGCTCATCCTGAAGCACCATGCGCAAGTGGTCCACCTTTCCACCGAATCGGCGCTTAAGGCCCAGTTGCACAGCTGCCATGAAGGACTGCACCACTTTTTCATCCACGCCGTTCTTGGTGTAAGGCACCAATATGCGCAGCGCCTCGGACTCAAACTCGCGATACAGATAAAGGCAGTCTAACAGGTTGGCCAAGTCGTTATTGCCATGCTTCGGGCAGTCGAAGCTATGGCTTTGCTCGGCCGTACCGGCGCCTCGGCGAGGCAGTTTCTGCACCTTGCCACAGTGTTTGCAGAGCTTGAATCCCGGGCGCTGAGACTCCTTGTCCGCCACTTTGAAGGCATCGCCGGGTTTGGTCAGTTCGCCGAAATTGACGTCGCGGAAGGTCACCCTCGAGATGAATTCGAAGCCGAACGGCGTACCACCGGTGGGAATCTGCCATCCCTCGCGGATGTGCGTTGGCCGAAAGTCGGCCATCAGTTGCCGCACGTAATACCTGGGTTCGCGGTCCTCGGAACTGTCGTCGATGCGCACGTCGGTGTCGTTACTGTTCGCAATCGCTTGGCGGAAACGCAGCAGCGTTTGCTTCTGCCCACCGTCCGACCACATCGAGTCACCACAGTTCGGGCAAGTGGCATGCACGTCTGACTCCACCGACAGGTTCTGCATGTGGTGGCAACTAGGGCAGAAACGCCAGTCTTCCGTCTTGGCTAGGTTCATGTTGATTTGGTCAACCTCAACCCGCCGCTGGTTGGCATAGAAGCGGTTTTCTGGTGCGAACTCCGATAGTGCCGACTGCGCAGGGCGCTCATACTTCTGTGTGGCCAGAGCCACGTAAGCTCCTTGGCCAGGCTCATCTTCTCCGCGCTTACGCCATAGCACTGACTTCAGCTGGATGCCAGATTCCGGGAAGGCGTAGTTTGGAATGAGGCCAGCATCGGTGAGCGTGCCTAGCAGGTCGCGACCATTGATTTCCTTAATGAGCTCGAGCATCTTGTCGCGCTCGCGCAACAGGTTGTCGATTTCATTTAGGGTGGCCTCGTCCTGCGGCTTCTGTTGGGCCTTAGTCTTGGCCTTGTCAAGTTCGTCCTTGCGCTTCTTGTACGTTCTGCGCTCCTCGACTAGCTCTTCGAGCGCTTTGGTCAACCGTGTGCGCAGGCCATCGGCTTCGCCCTGGCCCTGCATGAAGTCCGAAAGTCGGGCGCGAATCACATCATCGACGTCCTTGCCCAGCAGGGCCATAAAACTCTCGAAAAGGCGCTGCTCGTTCTTTAGCACATGGTCACAGAAGATGAAGGGGTAGCGGTCCTGTTTGGCTTGCTCCATCGCGTCCAAGGCTTGCGAAGTCTTGTCCGGCAAGGCGTTGACGTTGGTCAAGCTGGACACCCAGTCATCCATGCAGAACGCGAAGAGTTGCCGACGCAGCACTTCGGCGGCCTGCAAGAAGACGCCCGGCGGCTCCACCGCGCCGGCAATCATCTCCTCGGTCTCGGCGAAGAAGTACAGGTCGTGCGGGCTGTTCCCATCGGCCAGCGTGGTTGTCATGGCATTGCCATCGCGCCGACCTGCCCGGCCTATGCGCTGCAGGAAGCTGGCCTGATTAGGCGGGACTGAACACAAGAGCACCGACGAGAGGTCGCCAATGTCCACGCCCATCTCCAGCGTGGGAGTAGCCGACAGCAGGTTTTCGTACCAGGGACGCGGCTTCTTGTCCTTGAAACGCTGCTCAAGTGCCTCGCGTTCCTGTCGGTCCAGTAGGCTAGTATGCTCGGCGGCAATCACGCGACGCAGGTCGCCTTGGCTGAAGCGCCGAGCCCACCAGTCGGTCGCATCGGGGATGAGCTGCTCGTAGGTAGACTCTACCGCATCCAAGCAAGGCATTCCCAGCAGCTGATTGGCGTCGCGCCGAGGCACTGTCAGTTTGCGCTTGCTACCTATTGTCGAGATGAAGGCTAACTCGGTGTCGACTTCCAGCGCGTCCGGATTCAGCGCCAGGGTGTCGCCCTGATGGTGGGACGTGCGCAGCAGGATGCCGGCTTTTTCAAGCGCCGAAAAAGCCGCGCCGTACAGGTCGACAGCCATGCCCTTGGCCAACAACATCTGCTGGCCAAGGGCGGCCGCCGCCCAGCGGTCATACCAAGTGGGCCGACTGCCGGTTAGCTTGTCGAATCCGGCTTGCTTGCCCAAGGTCAGGAATATCGGACGAGGAGTGTGCTCACCCATCTTGGGCATCCACTCACCTCGGCCACCGCCTTTGGAGAATTGCCAAACATTGCCGTCCGCAGCGTAGGCCACCATTTCTGGGTGCATCACCCCGCCGCGGCGCCGCATGTGGGCCAAGGTGCCCCACATCCATTGGCAAAGCACGCTCAGGTCCAGGCCATGTGCACCGAATTCCTCGCGCAGATGGGGCAGTAGGGCTGTACCGGCCTCTTGCACCCGCTCCCACGGTACCGATATTGTCACCTTGCCGATGCGTTCCAGTGTGCGCCCGCGTTGACTTTGGTAGCTCACGTCGCTGAACAGCTGCCACAGCATACGCTTACGCACCTTTGTCGGTAGGCGCGACGTTGTAGGCAGTAGTCCCTTCCCAAGTAACTCGACCGTCCAGTCGTGCTGCCAGTTCATGTTTGGTGCCAGGAATTCGGCCACCAACGTCTCTGGAACCATATGCAGCACTGAGCTGGAATCGTCGAAGCGCTGGTCCGCTTTTGCTAGCAAGTCCGACCATGGCATGCGTACTACACCAAGCTCATCGAGCACATGTGCCCAGGCCGTGCGCACATTATTCTGCCAAGTGCGTGCGCCGAAAAAGCCGGCCCGGTGGGCCGCGTCCTGCACCGAATCCGAGAAGGCAATCAGCTTCTTATCGTCGTTGAATAAGCTAGCCCAGCTGGCCTCCACCACTTGCGAGCCCAGCGTGGCATTTCGTGCTCCGAGCAGCAGCAGCTCATCGCGCTCCCCACAACTCGGGCATGCGTCGTCATGTCGGGTGAACTGGGCATTGCCGACCACTTGTGAGCGCTGCGCTGTTACTTGAAAGACGTACAGCAACTCTTGGTGGGCACAGGCTAGGCAAGCACCGTCTCCGGCTTGGATGTTCCCGCAGGCCACGCAGGCGTATTGGTGCAAGCCTTGTACATGCGACCTGCCGAGGCTCTTGGCGGCGTACAGCCGTGCCGCCTCAGGCCGGCGCGAGAACCAGGTGTTGTAAATTTCGTCTAGCTTGGTTGAGAGCTTGCTACTACCCTGTACCAGCCGCGACAACCAGCCCGTGGTGCGACACTGGCTGCACTGCACCATTGGCAAGTAGACGCCATCGCGCTCACCCGGCAGGTCGCGCTCGCTGCGCAGACAGACGTCCCCCGGGTCCAGCGCAAGTTTGGCCACCATACGGCGCAGCTCGCGCACCCACAACTGCACACGTAGAGTCACTAAGGGCTGGCTCCCCTCTCGCATTGCCCAAGCCACCAGCACGAGCAGCGCATCCAACACACGGGCCACCTGTCCCCGGGTAGCTGCCGGCATGTTGCGGACGAAGGCATCCTCAAGCCCGTCGTAACTGACTACGCCGCTCTTCATCAGCCGCAGTAGATTGACGAAGAGTTGATGGCACTTGAGATGCTGCCCCAATGCTTTACGCCAAGCGATTGACGCCACTTCGTCCTGGTTAGCTGGCTGAGTCAGGCCAGGGAAGAACGCGCCGAACCAAGCTTGTACCGCGTGCGTCGGCGTGGTGTAGAGAGACGGCTGCAGCACTGCATCCAGCTCGGGGCGCCAAATGAACATGTGGTCCACCATGGAGTCATCCAAGAAAGCGTCGACTGACAGGCGGTTTTCCGTCACTACCGCCTCGGGCTCGAAAGGCACGCCAAACACCTGCTGCGCATATTCGCGCAAGGGTGTTGTATCGGATGATCCACCCAGTGTCGCCGAGGTACCCGCGTAGATGAGTTGCCCTTCGGGCGCCTGCAGGCGCGCGCGCAGGCGCCGGAGTAGTAAGGCTAAGTCGGTGCCTTGAGCTCCGTCGAAGGTATGTAGTTCGTCCACCACCACGTAACGTAGCGTGGTGGGCGTATTGCGTGCCCAGAGCTCACGATCCTTGGGGCGTAGCATCAGGTAGTCCAACATCTTGTAGTTGGTCAGTAGGATGTCCGGCGGATGTTTGCGCATCGTGTCGCGGTCAGTGATGACACTGGTGGGTGTCATCACCATGCCTTCGCCAGGCTTGCCTGCGTTGCCGCCCACATACAGGCCCACGCGTAGCCCGGCGAACGCGGGTACCTGCGCTACCAATGCGGCAATGCGCCGGGCCTGGTCGGTGGCCAATGCGTTCATCGGGTAGATTACTAGCGCTTTGATGCCGGCTTCGCCAGCAACCCTCGCTCGCGCACAATGATCCAGCAATGGGAACAGAAAGCACTCGGTCTTGCCTGAGCCTGTGCCGGTAGCCACCAACGTGCTGGTTGCTTGGTGCTGGCTGGACAGCCGCTTCCACGCCAGCTCTTGATGGTAGTAACAAGGGTGTTCAGTCTCGAAGGTCTTGAAGAAAGCTCTTCCCGCCGAGCCCGCCATGAAGGGCAGGCCCATCTGCACATAGGGACCCTTTAGCCAGGCTTTCTCGTCCTCAGTAAAGCGGCTCATCAGGCCATGCATGAACGCGTCAGCTGGCTCAAAGCCTGAAACGAGAAACTGTTTCAATCCGGTCTGGATATCGCGGGCTAGAAGAGATGGCAACATGGTGTAAAGCTTTCAGCAGGGAACCGGACAATGTCCGATTGGTGTCCGGTTCGACACAAGTTGGAGTTGTGAGGGGAAGGTAAGCGGTGCCGATTCTATGATGAAAATCAAAGGCTTAGTGGCCTGGTTGTCAACCGGGCGGGCAACCGTGATGAGTTTTAATGTCCGCTTCATGTCCGGTGTGTCGGCACTCATGTCCGATTCGTCCGGACATAGACGGTCGCGGCTCCTCCGCCCTCCACGCGTAGCAGCCCGAGTTCCTCCAGTCCGACCAGGTCTCGACGCGCCTGTCGCTCAGACACCTTCGCCGCGAACCGTTCCCGGTACTCGGCCGGCCGAATGACTTCGTCGGGCTTGATTGCGTCCATCAGAGCCTTCTGTCGGCTATTGAGCGACGCTTCGCTTGCCTTCGCTCCGCCAGGCCCCCAAAGCGTCAAAGTTACACCTGTTTCCCGGTCCTCCCACTGTGGCGGTCGAAGTCCATGGTCCTCACACGCCTGGATGATCTTCTGCGTACCGCGACCGATGCGCTCCATTAGCCCTCGCAGGTAGAGCACCTGAGCCATATCAGGATTGGCAGGCAGTGACGGGTGATTCCGCTTGAGGACGGCTGGCGTCAGGCCATCTGGTAGCCGTCCTGCATTCCAAATCTCAATGCGGTCTGTATGCAAACTGATCGTCAACCCTCCGGAAAAGCTGGCATAGTCGCGATGCGCAAACGCGTTGACGAGGCCTTCGCGTAGCGCCGTTTCCGGGTAGGCCAGTCGCGCCTGGCGAGCTAGGGGAGCCTTGGCATCTGCGTCAAAGCGCTGCTCCATAGGAAGATGTCCGCGAATCCAGTCAAACGCCTGATGAAGTACGCTTACTAGCGGCCCTTGCAGCTGTCGATCATCTAAATACTTGGCTCCCGTCTTCTCGGCGGCCTCGAACCGAATCAGCCTAACCCGTGCCTGCGGATGACGTTGTGCTGGATTTCGCGCAAACAGCACATCGGCACCCTGCGTGTAGCCACGGGAGCTGGCCAAGCCCAATTTGTACAGCACAGCGTCGTCGTCATCTGCCTCTTCAAAGCGAAGCCTCTCAGATGCGCCAGCCTCTCTGACCAGCGCTTGAACTTCTTCGTGGTCCAGATCGGACTCTTCCATGGCGAGCGACGGACGACGTTCCCATCGCTCCGCACTAACCGCCTTGGTTTGCACCATCTCGCGTAGGGCCGAGGCATCGGCGGGCAGCGTACGGCTGCCTCGGCGAAGCATGACGCGCCCTGAACACACATAGGGGCGATCCTTACCTTCAGGCACCTCGATGGTCAGGACGCTCTCGCCTTCCAGCGAGTCGATGCTCACAGTGAACAAAGCGGACGGCGTCAGCCGTTCCGCAAGTGCTTGGTGTATGCGGTTCAGGATTGGCGAGTCCCTCTCAGCTTGAGGAAGACCGACGACCTCGCCCTTATCGCTGACACCACAGAACACCGTGCCACCGTTTGTGTTCAAGAATGCGCACACCACTTCTGCCAGTGCATCAACATTCATCGCGCTGGTTTTGAACTCGGTATGGGGTCCTTCGCCTTGGGCAATCTGCTGTAGCAAAACATCACTGATCATGGCTTCTTCCTCTCATCCAACTTGCTTGCCACCGCCTTTAAATCGCTCAAGTGCTCGGCCACGAATCGTTCGGCCTCTTGATAGCGGAAAAACTGTGAGGTTGCGTAGAGCAAGGCATCATCTGGATTCAGGAACTTCTGCACCCAGTTGCCTTTACGGTCGGGCACCTGCACATCGTGTCGAATGGCGGCTTCATACATGTCGATGACTCGAAGGTCATCAATAACTTTGTTCTTCTTCAGAGGCAGCGCAGCCCGCTTTGCGGCAGTGTCGTGGCCCAAACTCATCATCAGAGTACGCGCAAACACCACTTGGTCATGCGCCAGCACCCAGCGCGGCTTGTTCAGCTCAATAGCCTTCAGCAATTCCTGATGCGTGATGGACAAGTCCCCTTTGCTCGCGACACCAGAACCGTATTGTGGCGTAATCAAGCTGAGAAAAAGGTCGCATTGCTCCACCCCATGCAAGCAGTTCTCAAACGCCGTGCGGGTGGAACTGACAGGAAGAGTGCCTTTGTGGGACATCCATACTTCATAGCCGAATCCAGTCAGCGTAGCGTATATCTTCTCTAGTAGCTCTTCAATTCCGTAGACCGTGGATGAAACCATCAAGGTCAGTGGCGCCTTGGCAGACGCGTTGCTCATGAACTCGCCCTTTCAGTGTGTGATGTAGCAAAGAACCTCCAAGCCGAACGGTAGTCTTCCTCTCTGTTAGCGCGAGCAAACGGCGCGACGTAGCGGCGCTCCACGGTGCGAGGGCCACTGGGTAGAGAGTCGTCGACGACCCATTGGGTGATGACGGTGCCGTCGGGAACCTTGGCTTGGCCGGCGGAGGCGTTACCAACAGGAGTACCTGCGACCTTATCGGGATAAGTCCAGAGGTCATCCCAGCCGAAGTTGCCTTCATGGGTTTTTCCATCGGGAGTCTGGATGCGCGTTCTGGGGGTCTTGCTTCCACCCTTGCGCTGCAGGCCAACCCCTGCTAGGCCTTTGCTGTTGGTGAAGACGATACGGCCGCGGATATCGTACCAAGTGTCGCGCTCGTAGCCCTGCATCACCGGGAACTGCACACGGTAGATGAGCAAAAGCTCGTCAAGTGTCAGGCCCAAGGCTTGGGCAACCAGCACGTCGATTTCTACTAACGCCATGCGGCGCGCATAGTCGCTGCGCAGAGCACAGCCACGCGACCAAGTGCCGGTGAGATCATTCCAGAAGTCCTGCGGCAGGCGCGGGTTGGCGGGCTGGCTCCATCGTTGTTCGGCGAATTCGAGGTCGTAGACTTCGTCCCACAGCGGGGCATAGTGGGTGGTGAGGCAGTTCAGAGCAAGCGTCCGCGCTACTACGTCGGGTTTCCAAGACTTCGGTATGGGCAACTGGCCGACCAGCGTGGTATTTGCGTGCCCCATGCCTGTGGACTTGACGCGGAAGTCGGTTAACAACGACTGTGCATACGCCAGTGCGCCGCATAGGTCGCGCTTATCACGGAACGCATGACCAAGAAGCGTATTGATATGTGCGGCACCCGGTGGTAACAAGGTAACGATATGAGTGCGCTCCATGGCTGAGCTAATCATTTCGCGGTTGACCAGCCGGAAGTAGTCCGTAACTGGCTTAGGGATTGCCTCGCCGTGCTCCAGCCAACTCACTCGAGGAGTTCGTCGCAGGTACTCGGCCCGGTCAGTCATCGGCCGGTAGTTAGTGCGCGGCAAGTAGTCTTCGGGCAGATTTTCCAGGTCGATGTTGTCGTATGCCTTATGAGTCTCACAGACCTGCTTGGGCGTCTTGTTGAACGGAGTCGCCACGAAGAAGTGCGGGCCGGAGAGTACCCAGTCCTCGGGAGTGGCGGAAAAGCCTGGGTCGCTGGAGGGGCGTCGAGTGATGGTGCCGTCTTGCTGCTGCACGGTTTCGTGCCACATCTCGGTGGAGACGTAACTCTCGCCTAGGTCCGCGAACCGCCGCGGCCAAGTGGCGAGCTTTTTCAACACACTAGCCAACGCCCCTGCATGCAAGGCCGGCAAGCGGGCTTGGGTCGGATGCGTACCCGGTGCGTCGTAGAGCTGCGCGAAAGTTACAAGCATTGAGCCGTCCACGTGCACAATACGGTCAGCGTGGCCTGCTGTGTTCCATTGACCATCGTCGTTCTTGATACCTCCGGCCAATCCAGAACCATCATGCTGGTGGCAAGCGTCAACGGTCGCCGGGGTGTAGAGATTTGCCAACTGGGAAAAGGCGGGCTCAGGCTTTGGCTTGCCATAGATGTTGACGGCGAAGGTTTCGCGGTTCCCAATTGGGAATAGCTTGAACTCGTTCTGGAAAGCAAAGAGTGACCTAAGCCGGCCGTACATTGCAGCTCTCAGCGCCCCGCCCTTGGGGTCGTCGTAAGGCCCTTCCGGGTGCAGCAGCCCAGTGACGCCTTGTGGCCCGTTAAGTCCCCAGGCCAGTGGCATGAAACATTTGTACAGGTTGGTTTGCACGCCTTTAAGCAACGGGTAGCTTTGCACCGCGTTCAGTATATTTTGCGTACCCTCGGCTTCCTCCAGTTCTGCAGTCCAAGCCGCCTTCAGACCGTCATGACGGGCAAAGGCCTGCTCGCGTTCCTTCGTCAGCTCCGTAGCGCTGAAATTGCGAATGGCGAATAACGGATTGAATTCACCTAGAACGCCAGCTTCATTCCATTCAACCTTCAACCAGGGCGGATTCCCTAAGATGAGGTCAAACCCACCGCGCTGAAGCAGCACATCGGCAAAGTAAAGCTCCCAGTGCATGAAGCGCCGCTGCGCGGCTATGATTTCAACCATGGGAATGCGTGGAAAGTGCTCGCGTAACCGCTTGATGCGCAGTTGCCCAAATCGGTCGTGTAGGCTGGGCTGGTCTGTCACCTGCTGCAGGGACATCTGCGTCTCGAAGCCCTCGAAGCTAGGCTGCACCTCGGGCACCAGCACCTGCGATTTCATGGTCGTATGCTGCAGGTCCAGTTCCGTCTGTGGCGCGATGTCGACGATGCTGCCTTCCAGGATTGCGCCGACTTCTAACCACCAAGCTTCGCGGCTGGGAAGACTCTCGCTTTCGGTTATGGGCCAAAACCAAAGCGTGCACCAATAGTCCATCACCAGCTTTAGGCGACGGAAAGGAGTAGCCAAGTCGCCGTCTTCGTTCATCAGGTTCTGACGACGGATGCTTTCCTTTTGGGCTCGTGACAGAGCTGTAGGCTCGTCGCTTTGCTGACCATGTGTTCTCTGACGGTGCGGCCACACATCCAAAGGGTCTTCTGTGAGTGCACGGTCGCGAGCCAGCGCTTGGGTGTGCTCGGCCCACAGCTCATCCACCTTGCTGCTCAGTTGCTGCAGCCGCGCCACTTCGTGTGTGGCTAGCGGTGCGTTGAAGGCCTTGCGCCAAGTCTTCAAACGAGCGAAGTCGTCAGGGTAGAGCTTCTTGGCGTCTCTGTCGGCGTAATTCGCCATGCCCGGGTCGGGTAACAGGAAGTGCCAGATGTCGCTGTCCAGACGCGGTTCGCTAGCCGTTACCTTGCGCGGGGGCTCCTCGTGCCAAGCGGGCTTGGCTCCCTTAACGACACAAGTGGCGGCATATACCTGCCGTCGAGCACCGATGAGGCTGTTGCCTGGGAAAAGCTGATAGCCGAACCACGGCACACGAGCTGGCTTCAGCGGCAGCGGGTTGCCCTGTTCGTCTTCGGTGGGCTCGCCATATATGGCGTTAAGCCACAGGGACACCTCGGCAAGCTCCACCGCCACTGGATTCAAGTCCACGCCGAACACATTACGGTCGGCGAGCACCATGCGTACCTTTTGCAACTCCTGCGGGTACTCGTCATGCGGGATGCGCTTTCCAAGTTCCTGCTGCTTGCGTTCTAAATAAGCGTCGGCAAGCTGGTTGACCGCTTCGTTCAAGAAGGCCGCGCTGCCCATGGCCGGTTCGCATACTGTGAGAGTAAGGATGTCGTCCGCTTTCTTCACGCGACCGTTCTCGCAGGCCAGTAACTCCTTCAGCGCGTACTTCACAAGGCACTGCGTCAGCACTTGGGGAGTGTAGTAGCTGGCGCTCTTCTGCCTGTCGCGCCCAGCTAAGCGATAGATGAAACTCCCCTTTGGGTAAAGTCGCAGCTTGCGGTGGCCGTTGTCGTCCATGTCATAGACGCGTTCTGCCTCAGTGTAGTCATTCAGGCGGCCAGTGGGCACGAACCATGCATTGTCGAGTTTATCTGCCTCGGAGTCGCCAGCACTACCAGTGCGGCCGCGGCGAGAGCCGTTATCTTCAGCATCCTCGCCATCGCCGACATCGTCGTCTTCCTCCGTCGTGGCAATCCCCTTTTTGAGTGCAGGTTTCACTTCGTAGAGGTCGTCGGCAGCGAAGAAACCACGGTAGCTGAGCAGGGCTTCGTACACCGCGCCTAGCTGGTTGATTGAAAGCAGCTGGTAGCTGACCCGACCTCTGCGGCGCCCTTTGCCATTGCTTCGGCTGAGCGACATCAATTTGATGATGTGTTGCCACAAGTGGTTCGGAAAGCGCACTTTGCTGAGCAGCGGGAGTGCGTCGTCGTCAAACAGACGGCTGTCTAGCGGGGCGAGGGAAAAGCCTTCCTTGGCGCCAGCCACCATACTTGCGGTGCCTGGCGTGACGCTTCCCAGTTGTCCTTGGTTAGCGCCGGCTAAGCCTACGCCCTCTGCAACCAACTTGAAGAGGCGACGCAACGAGGCGTCGAAGTAGCCCCCCTCGCGCGCATGCGGGGTGGCGAGTGGCTGAAGCTCCAGGTCGCGCAGGCTCTCCAGGCTGTAGCCCTTGAGGTAGACCTCGCTCTTGGTGATGGGTACATAACCCAGCTCGGGCCTAGCCTCGATGTAGAACATGAATAGCAGCCGGTATACCAGCCGCAAGCATTCCAGGCTAAGTTCGGTTGGGTCCAGCTTGTACTGGCCAGAGTAGACACTCTTCTTGCTGCCGCTGGCCTGTTCATCGAGCTGGCGGGCGGCCTCGTTGCCGAGCAACTCGATGGCTTCGCGCAGCGCATATTTTAGGTCTTCGCTGACGCCGAAGGCGTGCTTATGCGCGTTCTCGTCCAGGCGTTCTAGCAGGCTTGCGCCGGTGCCCGGGGCCAGACAATCCCTGTGCAACAGCGCGGCGCAGGCCTTGAGGGTGTCGGCGTCCTTTCGGTCGAGGATGTCGGTCCAGCTAAAGCGAAGGGCGCGGTTGCTGGGCCATTTGTAGCGATCCAGCAGCAGCCATTCGTCGAGACCGGCAAGGACGAGGTAACGCGGCGGCGCGTCAGCGCTGAACACGGCGTCTGTTAGCAGTTCTGCCCAGGGCTCGCCCTGCAACGCGCGGGGAATGCCTTCGTCGCTGTTCATACCACTGTATAGCAGGCTAATTAGCTTGTGGTCGAGTAGGTCGTCCTGCTCGGCACCGGGCTGATAGGCGGGTATAACCGCTAGCCGGGGCGACTGTGCGTCTGGGCCTAGTTGCCATATTGGCAGCGCCTTACCGGGCACGAATTCGTGCAGTTGGGGTAATTTACCGGGGAGCGGATAGCCTAAGGCTTGCAATAGACCCGCCTGCAGCTGAGTGAAGAGCTGCCAACGTTCGGCATCGCTGGCTGCACGTTGGAGTTGTCCTCGTAAGCTGAACCAGCGCTGCGCCCAGGATTGCAGGCGCTTGGGCGGGGCACGCTGTTCATCTACACTAGGGTGGTCGGCTTCGGTGGCATCCCAGGCATCCAGGCGTGCCTTGATGTCGCCCTTAAAGACTTCGGCGAGATAGTGGTGGCTGTAAAACTCGTTCTCGTTGGCGATGCCAACGAAGGTGTGGACGGCTTCGAGGACGGGCATCGTGCTTAGACTCCGGTGCTGGTTACGGCAGCCAGAACTTGAATCCAGGGCTGTGGTTCGGTGGTGAGGGTGTCATGCACCCATTGACGGTAGTCGTCGAACACGCGGTTAATTTGCTGTTTGCGGTGCTCGAAGCGGCCACGCTTGACAGTCTCCAACTGGCGGTCCAGTTCGAGCGTGAGCTGCTCAACCTGTCGGCCTTGTAGGCGCTCCAACTCGGCTAGCGTGGTGCGCAGGCGCTCATCGAGCTCAGAAGAGAACGCAGACTGCCGGTCTATCATATGAGTGTGCATGGCGGCAACCGCCTTGGGTAGTGCTGCTTGCATGGTCCGCAGGATAGGGGAGTCTTCGGCAAGTTGCCCACGGTTTGGCAGCTTGCCTGACTTCAGGCCGACGCGGGCCACGAAGGCATCGAAAGGCTGCAGGGAGAACTCGCCGTGTCCGGCCTCGTCGGCTACTCGATAGGCAACTTGCCATTCGACGAGAAGGGGGTGGCCCTTACGGTTGGGCACTAGGCCCATCAGCACGAAGGCCTGCTCGCCGGGTTGTAGTTGGGCACTTTGTATCAGCGGTGCGCAATGGCGCCCGAAGAGCGTGAGTACACGGTCACCCAGCCACTCGACGATGGGGTGTTGCGGCCAAAGGTAGTGCAGCTTAGGCCAGGTTTCATCCTCGGAACGGGCTTGGCGGGCGGACTCGATGGCCTCAGCCATGCGCTGGCGGTCGGCAGTGAGTGCATAGTAGTCGTTGTCGTCCTGCACCTCGCGCGGTAGCTGTCGCAGGCGATCCTGTAGGTCGCGTGGGGCGGTCAGCGAAATGAGGCGCTCCGCGTCCAGCGAGGTCCACTGGCATAGAGTTTGGCCTTGGTTGAGCTGACTGAGGGCAGCCTTGGCGTAGTGGTAGTCGCTGTCGAACAGAGTGCCCGGCTCGTCGATGTAGGCGAGGCTGTCTGTATTCGCCGAAGGAGGGGCTGCGCCATCGGGAACGTCGTGACCACCGCCGAAAAGTTCGAGCAGGTAGTCACCTTCGTTAGCGCCTTCGTCCAGGCTCTTCGCTTCTGCAGCATGGTCCAGCGCGGCCTCTACTTGCTCGGGCGACAGACCGCTGACCATGTAGTCGCTTACCTTCTCGATCTCCTTGTCGGGGTCGTAGACGTTCAAGAAGGCCGAGGGGTCACCGAGATTGAAGTTGGCCTGCTCGTCTTTACGCTCCAAGATTTCGAGAATACGCAGGTCACCGCGAATCTTCTCGTTCAGTGTCTCGGTGAACAGGTAGATGATTTGCGGTTGGTGCTTCTGTCCATAGCGGTCTACGCGCCCGTTCCGTTGTTGGAAGGTCATGAGCGACCAGGGAAGGTCGAAATGGACCAACCGGTGACAGAAGTAGTGTAGATTCAAGCCCTCGCTGGCGACGTCGGAGCACACCAGCACGCGCAGCGGGTCATCCAGGCGGCCAAAGCGCTCAACCAGCGCCTGCTGCTCGGTGTCTGTCATGCCGCCGTGCAGCACCTCAAGCTGCTTGGACTTGAGTTGCAGGTCGGCAGAGAGGCGATCCTTTAGCCAGTTCAAGGTTTCGATGCGCTCTGAGAAGATGACGAGGCGGTCGTCGGCGCCGTCTTTGCTCCAACCGAAACTGGCCGAACGCAGTAAGTCCAGGAGTTTCTGGTAGCGGCTGAATCTCTTGGCTTGAACATCATCCACCAAGGCCTGCAGGGCTTGGCGTAGTTCTTCCAGTCCCGCAATCTCGGTCTGCTCGTCAATCGACACACTGCTCTTGCCTTGCAGTAAGGTCATGCGACGTTGAGTGGATTCGAGCGCTGCCTTGGGGCTCGAGAACAGGGCCTTCTGCATGCCGATTCGCTGCAATTCTTGCTGACGGCCCGCCTTGTGCTTGCCGCCTTGGGTGAACTGCACCTCAAGCAACGCGCGATAAGCGGCCTCCTCCATGGCCGAGGCCTTCTCACGCAGGCAACTGGTCTGGCGCTCTTGGAAATCGGTAGCTACCTGATCGCGGATGTCCTTCTTGAAACGGCGAATAACCAAGCCCTTGCTGCGGAAGTCTTCGGGCGTGTAGTGCTCGTGATCGGAAATTGCCGTCGGGTCCAGCAGGCTCATCAGCGACGCGAAGCTGCGCGCCGAGCCGTCGTGTGGCGTGGCGGATAACAAAACGAGAGTGTCCGACCGAGTGGACAGCAGGCGCGCCAGACGGGCCCTGCGCGACAGACCTGATTCACCAGCGCGGGCAGCGACGTTGTGGCATTCGTCGATTACGATGATGTCCCACCACGCATTCTCAAGGTAGTTGCGGTACTCAAGATTGCTCTTAAGTGTATCGATGGAGATGATGCTTCGGTCGAAGTGGTTGAACGGGTTGTGGTTGGCCGGAATGCGGTTGCGCACCCGCGCTAGTCCCACAGAGTCCAGCCGCACCAATGGGATGGAGAAGCGGCTCCACCATTCCTTCTGGAATTGGGTGAGCATAGCCTTCTGGGTGACCACCAGGATGCGCTTGCCGCGACCACGCTGGATGAGTTCGGTGGCGAGCACGCCGGCCTCAAGTGTTTTGCCCAAGCCCACTGCGTCGGCAATCAAGATGCGGGAGCGCGGCTGACGTAATGCCTGTAGTGCGGGGTCAAGTTGGTAGGGCACCAAGTTCATTACGCCGCGGTGGCCGAGGTGGATACGTCCGTCGTTCGCAACGCTGTGCCGGCGCATACTTTCTAGGTAAAGCAGAGAGGCAGTGTAAGTTGGGCTGTCGTCTATAATCAGCTTGGTCTCTGCAGGGTCCAGGACCTCAATTTGGTCTTCTAGTTCGGTAAGGAAGAGTGCAACGCGACCACGCACAAGCTCCGAAACGCCGTCGCATGTGAGGAGCCAACCACCGTCTGTAGAGGGGTCGACGCGTCGAATCAGCCACTCCTCGTCACGGATGACGACGCGGGAGCCTGGGGCGAAAGAAAGCATGCTTAGGGTTTCTTAGTTTTATTGTTCTTTAAAGACAGGGAGTGTTCATCAGCAAATCCTTTACCAGAAATGGGTAGCGGTATTGACCGGGTCTTGCAGTAGTCCAGCACCATGAATTCCACCATGGAAGCCAGACTACGCCGCTCCTGCTCCGCCGCAGCGACCAAGGCAGCCTTCACATCAGGGGGGACGCGAACGCTAACAACTTCGGTTTTGGTAACAGCCATGGGAACTCCTGTGTGAAAAACGCTAGCGTTTTGCTACAGGGTATCAGATATTATGCTTCTGTAGCAATGGAGATTGGTCAATGCCACTTGCGCTGCAGGTTGTTCCCACAGTTGCTGCGAAGCGTGGAGTGCTAACGGCTCACGACAAGATTCACCTTGGGGGCCAAGTAGGCCGCCAAGGTATGTGACACGATATGCCGCTATTGTTGGTCAGTCGCTGTCGTCGAAATAGTCATCATCGTCTTCGTCGTCGACGTTATATCCTCGGCGCAACGCATCTAACACTTCAGGATTCGCGGGATCGTCGAAGTGCGGTTCAAGTACAGCATACGGGATTCGGTATTGCTGCCCCATCTCTGCTGCCTCGACACCCGCTGCCCATGGACTAGCGCAACGTATTGAATGTATCTCTGCCAAGGCAACCACGTAGCCGACCTTGAAGTCTTCGGCGTAGTGCGACATTTCGAACGCTGAGAGAGGGCGAACTGCGTTCACGCCTGCTTTATGGCCGGCTTCAAAATCAGATCGATTTCTCACTTGTTTTCTCCCGGCCAGGTATTGCCGTGCTCGCTGGAGCTGCCTTCTGACGCCAGGAAATACGGAGCGGGGCCAAAAGCGAGCACCGCCCAAGGCATATCCATTTCTCCTTCGTCTGCAAGGCAATGCTCGCATGGGCCCAGGTGCCAAGTACCGTTTACATACATATGTGCCAGGAAGCGATGCGTTCCATCGTCTTCGTTCTTGTCGCGGTAACGGAAGACCGTTCCGTTGAATTCGGCGGTGAGACGAGTTGTACCATCCTTCAGATGTAAATCCTCCAGGGCGTACCATGTGCCACCCGTGCGGACGAAGCGCAAATGCGCGCCTTTCCGCAAATTCCCTGGATTTAGCGATATCCATTCGAGCTCCATTCCCTTCGATCTTGCTTGTATGTCGATTTGCTCAAGTGCCGGCGCAGTCAGCGACTTAAAGGGAGGAACGAGGCCCGCTTTTACAGCCTGGGTGGCTGACATTAGTAGCGGTGCTGGCCAGTACGGAAGCTCGAGTTTAGCGGCCTCCACCACGACGTCGATGTCGGCACCATACTTTTCCCGGAGCGAGCGCGTGCGGGCTTCGTCGATGGCAGGGGCTTCAAGTTTGCCAGCGCGTTCTGCAGCCAGTGCTTGTTCGAAAGACTTATCGAAGAGCACACGCGCAACGAGGCCGCGGCCGCGCTTCTGATGTGTAGCTACATTACGCTCTTGCGTAAGAAATCGAATGCGATCAACGAGATATTCGATGGGCATGATAACTCCTTGTCAACAGGCGGTTCGCTTAAAGCCTTGTGGTTGACTGTCGGGGTTACCAACGGGGATATGGATTGTGTGCGTGTAGAAGTCGAACCATCATGCCCTACGCAAGGGGCCCGCAGCCGGACAGGCTGCAGTTGCTTAGAGTGAATCATACACTAACTAGCTGCTGATTAGGAGAGGTTTTCGAATAAGCCCGCCGAGATTGGCGGGCTTAAAATGACGCTGAGATTTTTAGGCAGCTTGGCGCCGGAAGGTCACGTGAATGACGTTTGCAGCGGACGGAGTGGAGGCATCGGTTGCGGTCGGTGGCATCGAAAGGACGCCGGCCGCCGGTGGAGGGAGGATGCTGGTCGCGGCCTGGTCATGCGGTTGGTTCTCTGGTGCTCCGTCAGGCTGCTCCACAGCCGCGCCTTCAATGATGTCTTTGACCGAAATTTTCGCTTCTGCCTTGAGACGCTTCCGCCCATGGCGTGTTACGTGAGTATCAGTCGAGTTGAATGCTGCGTCCAGGCGTTTCGCCAAACCCTGTGCACACAGGTGCGCATAGCGCATCAGCATCCGTACGTCGCGGTGGCCGCTGAACGCTTGCAGGTCCAGCAGCGAAAAGCCGCCAGGCGTGTTGCTGCCGATTTCAGCGACGCGGGAGATGGCCTCGTGCCGCAGATCATGCACATGCAGCTCCAATTCGCCGGTAAGCCCGGCGCGCTCGCACATGCGCTTCCACGCTTTGCGCAAAGCATCATTGGTGAACTCGAAGACGCGCTCGCCGGTACGTGGCAATTGCCGAAGCAATTCGACCAGTTCGCTGCGCAGCGGTAGCTTGCGGGAACGGCCATTCTTCGTGTTTGGCAGGAAAGCTGTCTGAGCTTCGAGATCGACGTTGGCCCAGAGGAGGGAGATTGATTCACCGCGCCGGGCGCCGGTCATAAGCTGGAACTGCACGAAGCATTCGTACATGGGGATGTGTACCCCGGTGGCTTGTGCCTCGCTCAGAAGCTGCTTGCGGGTTTGCCAGAAGCGATAGCGGGTAGGGCCCCCTTCAATACCTTGAAGCTCGGATTCGACCAGTTCGTCATGGCGGAAAGTTTGAGACCACTTTTCATCCTCTTCAAATGCGGCATCCAGCAGGCGCTGCTCCTCTTCAGGCTTAAGGCGACGGTCCCGTTCATTGAAATATGGTGGGCGCTTTACGCCGTCCATCGGGTGGTCGAGGAGATGGATGCGCCAGGTTTTCATAGCGACGGTGCAAATAGCGGAGAAGATGTCGAGCTCGCGGTCTACCGTCGCGGCCGACACTACTTGGCAACGTTCGTTAACGTAATCGGTAAAGTCATCCGGCTCAATGTGGGCGAGAGGCTTCAGGATGAACTGCGTCGCGGAGCAGGGCTCCGGGCGCATCTTTTTGCCGGTCTCTTTGCGAATCTTCATCTCTTTGACCTTGTCGCAAGGGTTGGGGTGGCTGGCGACGATTTCCGCGATAGACTGGCGTGGGAGGCCGGCATCCTCCAGCATCGCGTTGATCTTGTAAGCCTCGACTTCAAAGCTCTTATTACCAGGTGCCACTTCCTGCAGGTAGCGGATCATGGCTTCAGCGAGCGTGGTGTTCTGCCCCTTGGAATAATCGCGGAACATGCCACGGCCGTGCTCCACCTTCAACGTCATTTTGATCTGCTCCGCCTGCTCGAAAGAGTCCGCGTGCAATACCTGCTCTGGAATGCCCTGCTGGCGGACCCGGACGATGAAATGATCGTTCAGACGGGAAAGCTTGGGTTTGAACTTTTGGGACAGCAGAAGCTGGTAGTAGGCTTCGGCCTTTTTCACCTGATTATGGGCGAAGGTTTTCGTGAGGTCGTCACGGTTCTTGACCGTGACCTGGTGGTGCGAGCGATTTTCGATGGACGCCATGAAGCGTACTCCTGTGAAGTCTTGGAATACGTAAGTAGTGTTGGCGAGAGGGCATGATTTATCGAGCTTTTAGCTCTTCGGTCAAATCGACCTTAAATCAGGCACAGTTTTCCCCATCGCAGGAGCGTCAAATAGTCAGCGCCACGGATTTGCCACTGACGACCTGCAAACAAAAACAGCGGGTTGCATAACCCGCTGTTTTTAAAGGAACTGTTTGGTCGGGGTGACACGATTCGAACGTGCGACCTCTACGTCCCGAACGTAGCGCTCTACCGGGCTAAGCTACACCCCGACTGGTGTGGGTTAATTCTACACATAATTTTGTGGATTTATCAACTCCCTTGCCGGTGATATAGTGCGGCTTTGAATTAACTTCATTTGCATCATGGGAATCACCATCTATCACAACAACGCGTGCAGCAATTCGCGAGGCGCGCTGGCGCTGATCCGCGAGGCGGGCATTGAGCCGGAGATCGTCGAATACCTGAAGGCGCCGCCATCGCGCGAAGTCCTGGTTGACCTGATCGCGCGTGCGGGTCTGACGGCTCGTGGCGCCATGCGTAACAAGGGCGAACTGTATGACCAGCTTGGCCTGGGCGACGAATCGCTGCCGGAAGATAAGCTGGTTGACGCCATGATGGCGCATCCTGAGTTGATCAACCGTCCCTTCGTGGTGACGGACAAGGGTGTGCGCCTGTGCCGCCCTCCTGAAACGGTCAAAGAGATCCTGTAAGTGCGTAAAGCCTTCGCTACTGCTTTGTTCGCGCTGGCCGCCAGCGCGCATGCCGACACTTCGGAGTGCGAGATCCACAAGCTTGCGACCTATCCATTCGCGCATCGCCCGACGGCGGAGCAGGCTGCGGCCCTGAAGGACTGCGACGCCGACAAGCTGTATTACGGCATTGGCGTGCACTTCGACTATGTGAGAGCGCGGCACTGCGCCTTTGCGACCGATAGGCAGGACGTGCTGATGATGCTGTATGCGAACGGCTTGGGTGGACCACGCAATTATGCGGTGGCGAAGATGGCGGCTTGCCGTTCCGACCCCACCGAGATCGAAGCGCGCTTGGCGCGGCTGGCACGGATGCAGACTGGCAAGGAAGGGCCATCACCAAAGATCGATATGTGCGATGACGCGGCAAACAGTCATCTGCTGTCGCGCTGTGCTGCAATCCAGGAGGGGCTCGCCGACCAGGACCGCAGCGCTCGCATCGACACCATTTCCGCGCGCTGGAGCGATGCCGAGAAGGCTGCGCTGCTGCAATTGCGGCGCCACGCAGTCGAACCGGCGCAAGTTCAGGAAATCCTCAATTCACTGCAAGAGTTCGAGGCTGGCAAACTGCCGTCTTTTACTGCGGAAGACGCAGCCGGCGCCGAGCGGGAGATGAACCAGATGAAGATTTCGCCGGAGAGGCAGCGTAGCTGGCTGGCTTATCGCGATGCCTGGCTGGTGCTGGGCAAGCTGCGTTACCCGTCGGTCGCGCCGCATGCTTGGAAGGCTTACTTCGCTAAACGGCGTATTGCTGCGGTCAGGATGCAGTAAACCGGCAAATCAGTGTCTGACCCGCAGGGGCAGACACTGGCTGCGCGGCTGTTAGTGGCTGCGGTCGACCGAGAAGCGGGCCAGCTGCAGCAAGGATTGCTTGTAGACGCTGTCCGGCATGCCGGCGATCGCATCGATTGCGCGCTGCGCGGCTACTTCGGCGGCACGGCGGGTGTAATCCAGGGCACCGCTGTTGGTGATGGCGGCAAGGATAGTGTCGAAATGCTGCTCGTCGCCGTTCTCGATGCAGGAACGGACCAGAACGCGCTGTTCTTCGGTGCCGTTTTCCATCAGCCAGATCAGCGGCAGGGTAGGTTTGCCTTCACGCAGGTCGTCGCCCACGTTCTTGCCGATTTCTTCCGCGTCACCCGCGTAATCCAGGACGTCGTCGATCAGTTGGAAGGCGGTGCCCAGCGAACGGCCGTATTCGCCGGCAGCGGCGATGTCGGCGTCCGAAGCGCCAGCGACGAGCGCGCCCAGTTCCGCAGCAGCTTCGAACAGCTTGGCGGTCTTGGAGCGGATCACCTGCAGGTAGCTTTCCTCGCTCACGTCCGGGTCGTGCATGTTCAGCAACTGCAGCACTTCGCCCTCGGCGATCACATTGGTTGCATCGGACAGGATCTGCATCACGCGCATGGAATCGAGCGACACCATCATCTGGAAGGCGCGGGAGTACAGGAAGTCGCCCACCAGCACCGAAGCGGCATTGCCGAACAGGGCATTGGCAGTCTGGCGGCCGCGGCGCATTGACGATTCGTCAACAACGTCGTCATGCAGCAGGGTCGCGGTGTGGATGAACTCCACCACGGCGGCCAATTCATGGTGGCCGACACCTTTATAGTTATAGGCATTCGCTACCAGCAGGACCAGAACTGGTCGGATACGCTTGCCGCCCGCGCTGATGATATATTCAGCAATCTGGTTGACCAGAGCCACCTCCGAGTGAAGGCGCTGGCGGATCACCGAGTTGACCGCGTCCATATCGGCGGCAATGGTGCTCATGATGGTGTTCTGGGCGTTGTTCGACAAGGCAAACCTACTGGTAAGGTTGGTAAGAGTGCCGCGATTATACGTTACTCGTTGCCCACATACCACGTGGGCCGCCCTTCGACAATAGCTTTTGACCGGTTTCCCAAAACTATGTATAATCAGCGGTTCCCCGGCTTCCGTCTGTTGTTTTTGGGCGTCGAGCGAGGGAGACTTATTAACAATTCAAGAGGTTTCCAATCATGTACGCGGTCATAAAAACCGGCGGCAAACAATACAAAGTTGCTGCTGGCGAAAAAATTAAAGTAGAACAGTTGCCGGCTGACATTGGTTCCGAAATCACTATCGACCAGGTTCTCGCCGTTGGCGCGGGCGACAGCATCAAGTTTGGTGCTCCTCTGGTTGCAGGTGCATCGGTTCTGGTGAAAGTAGTTGCCCAAGGTCGTCACGACAAGGTCCGTATCTTCAAGATGCGTCGTCGTAAGCACTACCAGAAGCGTCAAGGCCACCGCCAGAACTTCACCGAAATCCAAATCGTTTCGATCAACGGCTAATTGCTGCTTGCCCGAATTTACCGAGCTATCAAGGAGTAACTAAATGGCACACAAAAAAGGCGGCGGTACTACCCGCAACGGTCGCGACTCTGAATCAAAACGCCTTGGCGTTAAAGTGTACGGCGGCCAGTCCATCAACGCTGGTGGCATCATCATCCGTCAACGCGGCACCCCAGTGTCCGCTGGCGAAAACGTCGGTACCGGCAAGGACCACACCCTGTTCGCAAAAGTGGACGGCGTTGTGAAGTTCGTGACCAAGGGTCCAGACAGCAAGAAGTACGTTACCGTCGTAGCTGCTGCTTAAACCAGCAAATACAGGTACAGTAAGGCGAAAGCCTTCTCTCCAAAAGGCTCTGCCAGTGGTAGGGCCTTTTTAGTTTTCAAGGTGGTTCATTATGAAGTTTATTGACGAAGCACGAATCGAAGTCATCGCCGGCAGCGGCGGCAATGGCTGCGCCTCTTTTTGCCGTGAAAAATTCCGTCCGTTCGGCGGCCCTGATGGCGGCGACGGTGGCAAAGGCGGCAGCATCTGGGCGGTAGCCGACCGCAACGTCAATACGCTGGTGGACTATCGCTATTCCAAGATGCACCGCGCCGGCAACGGCGAATCGGGCCGCGGCTCCGATTGCTACGGCAAGGGCGCAGACGACATCTTCCTGCGCATGCCGGTCGGCACCCTGATCATTGACGAAGTGACCGGCGAAATCATCGCCGACATGACCGAGCACGGCCAGATGGAACTGCTGGCCAAGGGCGGCGAGGGCGGCTGGGGCAACATCCACTTCAAGACCTCGACCAACCGCGCGCCGCGCCAGAAGACTGACGGCAAGGAAGGCGAACGCCGCGAGCTGCGCCTGGAACTGAAGGTGCTGGCCGACGTTGGCCTGCTGGGCATGCCGAATGCCGGCAAGTCGACCTTCATCACCGCCGTGTCGAATGCACGTCCAAAGATCGCCGATTATCCATTCACCACCCTGCACCCGAACCTGGGCGTGGTGCGTGTGTCGCACGAAAAATCGTTCGTGATCGCGGACATTCCTGGCCTGATCGAAGGCGCCGCTGAAGGTGCGGGCCTGGGCCACCAGTTCCTGCGCCACCTTTCGCGCACCGGCCTGCTGCTGCACATCGTCGACCTGGCGCCGTTCGAGGCGACTGTCGATCCGGTGAAGGAAGCCAAGGCCCTGGTCAAGGAACTGCAAAAGTACGATCCGGCGCTGGGCGAGAAGCCGCGCTGGCTGGTGCTGAACAAGCTGGATGTGATTCCGGAAGAAGAACGCGCCAAGCGCGTGAAGGACTTCGTCAAGAAGTTCGGCTTCAAGGGTCCTGTATTCGAAATCTCCGCGCTGTCGCACGAAGGCACGCAGGAACTGGTCAACGCCATCTACCTGCACCTGGAGCAGCAGCGCTACTCCGAGCAGCGCTCGGAAGAAGTGCAGATGACCGAAGAAGCCCGCGGTATCTCCTCCATCGACCCGGACGACCCACGTTTCAAAGTTCTCGATTAAAATCGAGGATACCTCTTATCTTTGCCGCCCCTGCTAACCGCGGGGGCGAGCATTGTCTGCGGCAAGCCGGCAGTACCCCCGCCCGGCGCATCACCAGAAGTTTCGCGTACCTTTTGTTTGAGTAGACTTTGCCGTCCTATGAATTCGCTTATCCAGAACTCCACCCGCATCATTATCAAAGTGGGCTCTTCGCTCGTCACCAATGACGGCCGTGGGCTCGATCATGCCGCTATCGCCCGCTGGGCCTCACAGATTTCCGCCCTGCGTGCGCTGGGCAAGGAAGTCGTGCTGGTCAGCTCCGGCGCCGTAGCAGAAGGCATGCTGCGCCTGGGCTTCGACAAGCGACCGACGGACATACACGAACTTCAGGCCTGCGCCGCCGTGGGCCAGATGGGCCTTGCGCAGATTTATGAGACCAGCTTCCGCGAGCACAGCATCGGCACCGCGCAGGTGCTGCTGACGCACGCCGACCTGGCTGACCGTGAACGCTACCTGAATGCGCGCTCCACGCTGACCACCTTGCTGCGCCTGGGCGTGGTCCCGATCATCAACGAGAACGACACCGTGGTCACCGACGAAATCAAGTTCGGCGACAACGACACCTTGGGCGCCCTGGTGGCCAACCTGATCGAAGCCGATGCGCTGATCATCCTGACCGACCAGCGCGGCCTGTTCAGCGCCGATCCGCGCAAGGATCCTGCGGCCTACTTGATCACCCACGGCCGCGCTGGCGATCCGGCGCTGGAGGCGATGGCTGGCGGCGCCGGTTCCTCGCTGGGCCGCGGCGGCATGCTGACCAAGATCCTGGCCGCCAAGCGCGCGGCGAAGTCCGGCGCACACACCGTGATCGCCTTCGGCCGCGAAACCGACGTCCTCACCCGTTTGGCGGGCGGCGAAAGCATTGGCACCGAACTGTCCGCCCAAACCGGCCACCTGACGGCGCGCAAGCAATGGATGGCGGACCACCTGCACACTGCAGGCCAGGTCGTGCTGGATGCGGGCGCGGTGCAAAAGCTGGTAAAAGAGGGCAAATCCCTGCTGCCGATTGGCGTAATTGAAGTGCACGGCGAATTCGGCCGCGGCGCTGTCATCACCTGCGTAGGCGAAGACGGCCACGCCATCGCCCGCGGCATCAGCAACTACACTAGCGCCGAAACGCGCCGCATCAAGCGCAAGCCTTCCGCCGAGATCGAAGCCATCCTCGGCTACGTCGAAGGCCACGAGCTGATCCACCGCGACAATATGGTCTTACTCTAAACCGTCAAACCTGCAAAACCGGTGTCTGACCCGCAGGGTCAGACACCGATATGCGGCGGCCGCAGGTGAGTGTCTGACCCTGCGGGTCAGACATCGGGTTGCCGGTTTTCAGGCGTCGGCGGGGGCGGGGGTTTTGCCCTTGAATTCGCACAGGTCGGCGATGATGCAGTTCCAGCACTTGGGCTTGCGTGCGACGCAGGTGTAGCGGCCGTGCAGGATCAGCCAGTGGTGCGCGTCCATCAGGAATTCTTTCGGGACGAACTTCATCAGCTTCTGTTTGACGATATCCACGTTCTTGCCCGGTGCGATCCCGGTGCGGTTGGAGACGCGGAAGATGTGCGTGTCGACCGCCATCGCTACCTGGCGGAAGGCGGTATTCAGCACCACGTTGGCGGTCTTGCGGCCCACGCCTGGCAACTGCTCCAGCTCCTCGCGCGTCTGCGGCACTTCGCCGCCATATTGGTCCACCAGGATCTGGCAGGTCGCGATCACGTTCTTTGCCTTGGTCTTGTACAGGCCAATTGTGCGGATGTATTCGGTCAGCTCGTCGAGGCCTAAATCCAGGATCGCTTGCGGTGTATTCGCTACCGGATACAACTTGCGCGTGGCCTTGTTCACACCCACGTCGGTAGCTTGCGCCGACAGCAGCACGGCGATCAGCAGCTCAAACGGCGTCGTGTATTCCAGCTCGGTTTCGGGATTGGGATTCGCCTCGCGCAGGCGTTCGAAAATCAGTTGGCGTTTGGCGTTGTTCATTTATTCTTGTCGGCTTCAGCACGCTGGCGAGCGCGTTCCATGGCTGCTGCGATGATCTGGCGCTTGCGTTCTTTCTCTGCCTGTTCCGCTTCATTTTCCGGCGAAAGGCGTTCCACTGCAGCCGCTTTGGCATGGGCTTTGGCAGCCAGCCGTGCATCGTTCTCTTCGCGCTCGCGAATCAGTCGCGCCAGGCGGAAGTCGTGGCGGTCGCGCGCTTCGTCGGCTTGTGCTTGCGTCCATGCATCCCAGCCGGTAGTCTCGGTCACCGGGTACATGACGATGCAGTCGACAGGGCAGGCGGGCACGCACAAGTCGCACCCGGTGCACTGTTCCGGGATGATGGTGTGCATCTGCTTGGCCGCGCCAATGATCGCGTCGACCGGGCAGGCCTGGATGCACAGCGTGCAGCCTATGCACAGCGATTCATCGATAAAGGCCACGGCGCGCGGGCGCTCGAAGCCATTGACGGGATTCAGCGGAATGACGGGGCGCCCGGTAACGCTGGATAAACGTCGAATGCCCTCCGCGCCGCCGGGCGGGCATTGGTTGATGTTCGCTTCACCGGACGCAATCGCTTCCGCATACGGGCGGCAGCCTTTGTAGCCGCACTTCGTGCATTGGGTTTGCGGCAGCACGTCCTCGATGCGGTCGGCCAGGGTCTTCGAATCAGTCACGGTGAGAGGTGGAACGGTAAAGCGCTATTATCCAATATCTGCGCTGCCTGTGCGGAAGTTGCTTCGCATCAACTTCTATGGGAACATACCGCTTCTTACATAAGGTGGGGAACCATGCGTGCTGTGCGGGTGATTGCTTGCGTGCTTTGCTGGCTGCTCGGGCGGCAGGGCCTTGCTGTCGCTGGCGCGCCGGTGCGATTGGCGTCGGAAGAATGGCCGCCCTTCGTTTCGGCTGCACTGCCTGAAAACGGCTTGTCCGGTGCCTATGTCGGCGCAGTTTTCGCGCGGATCGGCAGTGCCGTCTCCATCGATTATTTCCCGTGGAAGCGCACCATGGAAGTGGGCATGAACGACCCGCACTATGCAGGCTTGCTGGCTGTTTGGCGCACGCCGCAGCGAGAAACCCAGTGCCATTTTTCGTACCCGATCGGCAGCACATTGAATGTGCTGGCCTACCTGAAGGAAGCGCCGGTGGCTGCCTCCACGTTGCGCGAACTGCGCAACGCGAGCATCGGCATTGTCGCCGGTTATTCGAATGGCGAAGAGTTTGATGGACTGGTGCGGCGTGGCGTTTTGCATGTGCAGGAAGGCGTCAATGACGAAACCAATCTACGCAAGCTGCTTGGCAAACGCTTCGATGCAATGGTGATCGAGAAGCGCGTGTTGCGTCACTTGCTGGCCAGCCACCGCTTCACCCTCGCCGAACGCGACCGCATCGCCTTTACTGAGAACCTGTTCCGCGAACGCACGGTGCACATCTGCTTCCAGCGCACTCCCGCAGGGCAGGCGCAGCAGCGCGCATTCAACGAAGCCGCCCGCGATATTGACCTTCCGCGCTTCGAACGCGACTACCTCCGCCGCCTCGACACCGACCGCCCGACCGTCAATTAAGCAAATAAGTTCATACGAAAGAATTCGTTGGCACTGCCGGCTCCCGAATTTACGCTGGCGCCTTCGAAGGAGGAATCTATGACTGATGCAGTTGACCGCCACTGGGCGGAATTGCTGTCGCCGCGCCGGCGTAACTTGCTGGCTGCGGCTGCCGGTGCATTGGCGACGCCGGTGATGGCACAAAGCCCTTGGGGCTATGAAACCTATAAGCAAGCGACGCCGCGGCCAAACAGCGTGCGGCCGGGCGAGCAAAGCCTGCCTGCAAAGCCGCGCGCCTACACGGACATCGAGAGCTATCATGCCCACATCTATTTCGACGAGGATAATTACCAGAAGGCGGCGTTGATCCGCAAATGGGTGGCCGAGCGATTCAAGGTGGAACTGGGCGATTGGAACCTGGAGCCGCGCGGCCCGCACGTCACGCCGTCCTTCTATTTCGGCTTCACTAACGACCTGCTGCACGTGATCGTGCCCTGGCTGCAGCTGAACAGCCTGGGGCTGACAATCCTGATCCATCCGAATACGGAAGATCCGCGTGCGGATCATCTGTATTACGCACTGTGGGTCAATCGTTCGCAGCCTGTAAATGGCTATAGCATCAAGAAACCCGGGCCGGGCGAGCCGCGCGTCGAGCAGATATTCCCGAACACGCGGCCTACCGTAGCGATCGAAAAGACTTCGTAGGCTTTACCTCGATTGCTTTGGGCAGTAAAGCTTGTACAGCACCTCCAGCACCGCCATCGCCTCCGCGCTGGCAATGCTGTAAAAAATCTGTTTGCCTTCGCGCCGAGTGGCGACCAGCTCGGCGTTGCGAAGCACGGTCAGTTGCTGCGACAAGGTGGGCTGCTCAATGCCGGTTGCCGCTTCCAGCTCCCCAACCGAATACTCGCCCTGCACAAGCTGGCAAAGCAGCAACAGGCGATCCTGGTTGGACAGGGATTTCAGCAGCCCGGACGCGCGGCCGGCAGCGCCTTGCAAGGCAATGGGATCGATCTTCATACTATATAAAAAGATATAATTTTGGCCGTAATAAAAGCCGGGCACGTGGCCCGGCCAGCTGCAGGAGGGCTGGAGCCCTTAGCCGTGTTTCTTGATGAACGCTGCAATACGCGGGCAAACCATCTCGCGCCAGCGGCGGCCGGAGAAGATGCCGTAGTGGCCAGCGCCCGGCACCACGAAGTCTTCCTGCATATTGGCTGGAATACCGGAGCAGAGGTCGTGCGCAGCCTGCGTCTGGCCGGCGCCGGAAATATCATCCAGCTCACCTTCGACCGTCATCAGCGCGACGTTCGTGATGTCCTGCGGACGCACGAACACGCCGTCCACTTCCCAGGTGCCTTGCGGCAGGCGGAATTCCTGGAACACGGTCTTGATCGTGTCGAGGTAATACTCGGCCGGCATGTCCAGCACTGCGTTGTATTCGTCGTAGAACTTGCGGTGCGATTCCGCCGGCTCATCGTCGCCGCGCACCAGGTGCATGTAGAACTCGCGGTGCGATTGCGCATGGCGGCCCGGATTCATGGCGATAAAGCCCGCATGCTGCAGGAAGCCCGGATACACCTTGCGGCCAAAGCCCGGATAGTTAGGCGGCACCGCGTAGATCACGGTGTTTTCGAACCATGAGAACTTCTTTTCCACGGCCAGGTTGTTGACCTGGGTCGGCGATTTGCGCGGATCGATCGGGCCGCCCATCATCGTCATGGTCTTCGGCAGTTTCGGATCCTTGGCGGTGGCCATCAGCGAAATGGCCGCCATGACCGGCACGGTAGGCTGGCAGACGGAAATCACGTGCAGGTCGGGACCGAGCAGGCGGATGAACTCCTGCACATACTTCACGTAGTCGTTCAGGTGGAACGGTCCTTCCGTTAGCGGTACCAGGCGTGCGTCGATCCAGTCGGTGATGTAGACGTCATGTTCGGACAGCAGCGCCTGCACGGTGTCGCGCAGCAGCGTTGCGTGGTGGCCGGACAGAGGCGCCACCAGCAGCACGGTCGGCTGCTTGAGCGCCTTGAACGCCTTCTCGCTCATGTCCTTGCGGAAGTGAAGCAGTTTGCAGAAGGGCTTGCTTTCCACGACGCGTTCGTCGATGTGGACTGGCTTGCCATTGACCACGGCCTGTTTGATGCCGAACTCTGGCTTTTCGTATTCCTTGCCCAGGCGGTACATCAATTCGTAGCCTGCGGCGATACGTTGCGAGAACGGTGTATGCGCAAATGGCGAAACAGGATTGGTGAACAGCTTGGACGAGGCTTCGGCCCATTGCATCAGTGGATGCATGAGCGAGCGTTGCATTTCGTGCAATTGGTAAAGCATAGTATGTCCCGCTGAAAATTGTGGCAATGCGCAAATATGGTTCAATTATAGGCCATTTATACATGACCTACAGCATTCCGCAATACCCTCCAGAAAGTACATAAACAAGGGCTAACACGCCATGATTCCAACATAATACGAGCAGGAAAATAAAAAAAGCAGCGTTTCCGCTGCTTTTTTGTAGGATGCGTCCGAAGAACCAGTCGGATCAGTCGAACACTGGCGTTTCCACGCCCAGAACCTTGTGGAGTTTTGGCGACGTGGTGGTGTATTGCATGTGGATCTTCTTGTCCGGGAAGATGTATGGTGCAGCGCCGAAAGCGGCCAGCGCGGCTTCGTGGAAGCCCGACAGGATCAGCTTTTTCTTGCCTGGGTAGGTGTTGATGTCGCCCACGGCGAAGATGCCCGGCACATTGGTTTCGAACTTCTCGGTCGACACCACTTTCAGCTGCTTGCGCTCGATGTCCAGGCCCCACTCGGCGATCGGGCCCAGCTTTGGCGACAGGCCGTAGAACACCAGCAGCATGTCCAGCGGCACGCGGCGGGTCACGCCGTCGGCGCCGGTCACGCGCAGTTCGGACAGCTTGTCGTCCTTGGTTTCGATGCCCGATACCTGGCCGATGATCAGCTGCATCTCGTATTCTTCGCACAGCTGCTTCATCTTGGCCACGGAGGCTGGGGCAGCGCGGAAATCTTCACGGCGGTGCAGCAGCACCACGGATTCGGCCTTGCCGACGAAGTTCAGTGCCCAGTCCAGCGCGGAGTCGCCGCCGCCGCAGATGACCAGGTTCTTGCCTTCGAACATGGCTGGGTTCTTCACGCGGTAGAACAGCTGCGAGCCTTCGAAGGCGTCGATGCCGTCAACCTTCATGGTGCGTGGCTGGAACGAACCGACGCCGGCAGCGATGAAGATGGTCTTGGTAATGAACTTGGTGCCCAGCGAGGTCTCGACGTCAAAGCGGCCGTCTTCGCGTTTTTGCACGACGGTCACTTCCTGGCCCAGGTGGTAGGTCGCGCCGAACGGCTCGATCTGCTTCAGCAGGCCGTCGGTCAGTTCCTGGCCGGTGCAGGATGGAATGGCTGGAATGTCGTAGATCGGCTTGTCCGGATACAGTTCCACGCACTGGCCGCCAACGGCGCTCAGCGAGTCGATCACGTGGGCTTTGATCTCCAGCAGGCCGAGTTCGAAGACCTGGAACAGGCCGACCGGGCCGGCGCCGATGATGACTGCATCGG
>Ga0102592_1000276_pt1 | contig 107757 bp, 101 predicted proteins | sample AraplaCol_mMF_r2_FD_76861 | JGI IMG/M metagenome (GOLD analysis project Ga0102592, IMG submission 76861) | Arabidopsis root microbial communities from North Carolina, USA - plate scrape MF_Col_mMF_r2 (SPADES assembly) (version 2) | ecosystem: Host-associated > Plants > Roots > Endosphere...
CCGGATGCGGGTTCGCTCGAGATCGTGCGGCGTTATGCCGATGATGTGATTGCCGTCAGCGACGAGGAAGTGGCGCGCGATCCGTCTCTACTACCGGGCCACGCACAACCTGGCCGAGGGCGCGGGCGCGGCGGCGCTGGCCGCGGCCATGCGCCTCAAACACGACCCGCGCGTGGCGGGGTGCAAGGTGGGCTTGCCGCTGACCGGCGCCAACGTCGATGCGGAGAAGATCATGCGCGTGCTGTCAGAGGTGCTGCCGTGACGCCGTATTCACATGACGGGCCGGGGTGGCAGCAAACCGGTAAACCAGGGTCTGACCCAAGGGTCAGACCCGCTGTCGCGGCGGCCGCTGGTGCGGGTCAGACCCTTGGGTCTGACCCTGGTTCACCGGTTTTGGGCGCGGAAAGCCAAGGCATGCTGCTGGGCGCCATCGGCGTCGCCATCTTCAGCCTCACGCTCCCCTTCACCCGCCTCGCCGTGGCCGGCCTTGATCCCGTTTTCGTGGCGATGGGCCGCGCCGTGGCAGCCGCTGTACTGGCTCTGTGCTGGCTGCGCTGGAAACGTGCCCCACTGCCAGCGCGCGCCCAGCTGCCAACCCTGCTGGCCGTCACCATCGGCTGCGTGATCGGCTTCCCCCTGCTGACCTCTATCGCCATGCGCACCCTGCCCGCCTCGCACGGCGCGGTGCTGGTCGGCGTCCTGCCGCTGGCAACCGCCCTGTTTGCGGCGCTGCGCGGGCACGAACGCCCCTCGGCCGGCTTCTGGTGCATGGCCGCTGCAGGCAGTGCCCTGGTGGTCGGCTTCGCGCTGCGCCAATCCGGCGGCGGCCTGCATGCGGCCGACCTGGCGGTCTTCGCCGCCGTGGCCCTGGCCGCCATGGGCTATGCCGAGGGCGGCCGCCTGTCGCAAACCATGGGCGGCGAACAAGTGATCGGCTGGGCGCTCGTACTGTCACTGCCGCTGGCCGCGCCGGCCACGATCTGGCTGATATGGCGCGACTGGCAAAGCATTGCTGCCGCACCGGCCAGCGCCTGGCTGGGCTTCAGCTACGTCTCCGTCTTTTCCATGTTCATCGGTTTCTTTTTCTGGTACCGCGGCATGGCGCTGGGCGGCGTGGCCAGGGTCGGCCAGGTGCAGTTGGCCCAGCCCGGATTATCGCTGGTGGCCGCCGCCGTAGTGCTGAACGAAACTTTGCATATTGAGCATATTCTGTTCACTTTTGCCGTAATTGCCGTTGTCGGCGCAGGAAAACGCATGAAAGTGGCCCGTTGACCGTGACGAATTCGGCAACGTGCAGAGTACAATAGCGACTTCACGGAACCTTTTTCTTGGAAATCACATGTCTGTCTACGAAAAACTGAAGTCGCTCGATATCACCCTGGCCGCGCCGGCCGCCCCGGTAGCCGCTTACGTCATGCACGTCCAAACCGGCAACCTGGTTTTCCTGTCCGGCCACATCGCCAAGAAGGCCGACGGCACCCCATGGGTGGGCCAGCTGGGCAAGAATATCTCGACCGAAGAAGGCAAACAGGCAGCGCGCTCGATCGCCATCGCCATGATGGGCACCCTGCAGGAAGCCTGCGGCGGCGACCTGACCCGCGTCAAGCGCATCGTCAAGGTCATGAGCCTGGTGAATTCCACCCCTGACTACACCGAACAGCACCTGGTCACCAACGGCTGCTCCGAGCTGCTGGGCGAAGTGTTCGGCGACGCCGGCAAGCACGCGCGCTCCGCTTTTGGCGTGGCGCAGATCCCGCTTGGCGCCTGCGTTGAAATTGAACTGATCGCCGAAATCGCTTAAAAACCCCGCTAGAGATTGAATATGAAAATCGAGAACCCGAACCCATTGCAGTGGAACTTCTCCGAGCGTGCCAAGGGCATGCAGGCGTCCTTCATCCGTGAGATCCTGAAGGTCACCCAGCAGCCTGAAATCACCTCCTTCGCCGGCGGCCTGCCTTCGCCAGCCACCTTCCCGGTGGAGATCATGCAAGCGGCCTTCGACAAAGTGCTGTCGACCAACGGCAAAGTCGCCCTGCAATATGGCCCGACCGACGGCTACATGCCGCTGCGCCAGTGGATCGCCGATTCGCTGTCCCAGAACGGCGCCAAGATCGCTCCGGAACAGGTGCTGATGGTGTCCGGCTCGCAGCAGGCGCTGGACCTGATCGGCAAAGTGCTGATCGACGAAGGCAGTAAAGTGCTGGTGGAAACCCCGTCCTACCTGGGCGCACTGCAAGCGTTCTCGGTGTACCGTCCTGAATTCCATTCCGTCGCCACCGACGAACATGGCCTGGTACCGTCGTCGCTGGACGCCATCGCGGAAGGCGCGCGCCTGCTGTACGCGCTGCCGAACTTCCAGAACCCGACCGGCCGCTCGCTGTCCGTGGCACGCCGCCAGGAACTGGTGGAAACCTGCGCCCGCCTGAACCTGCCGCTGATCGAAGACGATCCATATGGCGCGCTGTCCTACTCCGGCCAGCCAAGCCCGAAAATGGTCGCCATGAACCCGGAAGGCGTGATCTACATGGGCTCCTTCTCCAAGGTGCTGACTCCTGGCATCCGCCTGGGCTACGTTGTGGCTCCGCTGCCAATGGTGCGCCGCCTGGAGCTGGCCAAGCAGGCAGCCGACCTGCACACCGCGCAACTGACCCAGATGGTGGTGCACGAGGTGGTGAAAGACGGCTTCCTGGACAAGCACATCCCGACCATCCGCGAACTGTACGGCAACCAGTGCAAGGCCATGCTGGACGCCATGGACCAGCACTTCCCGAAAGAAGCCACCTGGACCAAACCGGATGGCGGCATGTTCATCTGGGTCGAACTGCCAAAGCACATCAACGCGATGGAACTGCTGGACGAAGCCATCAAGAACAAGATCGCTTTCGTACCGGGCGCACCGTTCTACGCCAACGAGCCAGCCACCAACACCCTGCGCCTGTCCTTCGTGACCGTGCCGCCAGAGCGCATTCGCGCCGGCATCGAAGTGCTGGGCAAGCTGATCAAAGCTCGCATGTAAGCCCGCCCTGCGCAGGATGAAGTTCATCTCGAGGTTCATCCTCGCAGCATGGCTGACAGCCGGCGGCGCCCACGCCGCCGACAGCAAGCCCCCTGTCGTACTGGTGCACGGCTTCTTCGGCTTCGACCACACGACGCTGGGCGGCTCCTTCCGCTACTGGGGCGGTTTCAACGATATCGCCCAGCACATCAAAGCCAGTACTGGCCGCAACGTATTCACCGCCGGCGTTGGGCCGGTCAGTTCGAACTGGGACCGCGCCATCGAACTGTATTACCAGATCAAGGGCGGTTGCGTCGACTATGGCGCTGGCCACACGGCGCAATATGCCGCCGCCGGCCATATCCAGAAGCCTGCCGGCAAATGCTGGGCGGCTGATCCTGCCAATAATCCCGACAACTATCCGCTCGCGCTCTATCCGCAGTGGGACGCCGCACACCCGATCCACCTGGTCGGGCACAGCCAGGGCGGCCAGACAATCCGCACCCTGGTCCAGTTGATGGACCAGGGCACCGTTGGCAGTGGCAGCGCGCGCGGCTGGGTCACCAGCGCCACCTCCATCGCAACGCCGCATAACGGCACTACCCTGCGCGATATCGTGATCGACTGGCTGCCGGACGCGTCGACGCTGGCCGGCCTGGCCGTGCAGGCGACCGGCGCCGGCGGTTCCGGCGGCACCGGTTTCAAGTACCGGCTCGAGCAATTCAATATGAAGGCCAGCGCGGCGGAATCGATCGACGACTTCTTCGAGCGCACCCGCGGCCATCCGTTCTGGAGCCTGAACAACCACGACTCCGCACAATGGGACTTGTCGCCGGATGGCGCCAGCGAGTTGAATAGCTGGGTCAAGACTTCGCCGGACGTCTACTACTTTTCCTTCAGCGCCCAGGCCACAGAGTCCTTGAACCTCTTCGGCAAGGAATTCCAATACCCGCGCGCCGACATGATCTTTTTCCTGCAGGGCATGGCGGGCGAATGGGTCGTGCCGTCCTTCGGGCATCCCGGCATGGGTTCGTTCAAGCAAACAGCCGCCGGACGCGTGCCCACGGACCAGCGCTGGTTCGCCAACGATGGCGTCGTCAACACCATCAGCATGGCCGGTCCCGAGGGCAGCAAGATCCAGGCGCTGGCCGGCGAGCCCGTCAAAGGCGTGTGGAACCACGTCGAAACCATGCACGGCATGGACCACTTCGACGTGATCGGCTGGGATGCCAAGCCTTCCACAGCACTGAAGATGTACGACAAGCTGCTCGCCATCCTGTCCAGGCTCGATTAAGCAGGCCGCTGGCTCGCCGTGCATTGCGATTGGCTCCGCAGGCCCGGTTTTGCCGCAACCGTGCGCAATCTCCCCGTGGTGAAATGAACCACACAAAAAACCACGGGAGACAACCGCATGAAAGTGCTAGCTAGCCTCACCCTTGCCGCCTGCCTGGCTGCTTCCCCAGCCCACGCTGCCAATAACGCCCCGGTCGTGCTGGTGCACGGCTTCCTCGGCTTCGGGCCGGAGACCTTCGCCGCCACGGGCTTCAAATACTGGGGCGGTTTCAACGACATCGCAGGCCATATCCGCGGCACGCAGCGGCCCGTGTTCACTGCCGGGGTTGGCCCGGTCAGTTCCAACTGGGACCGCGCAGTCGAACTGTATTACCAGATCAAGGGCGGCTGCGCCGACTATGGCGCGCGCCATACGGCGGACAATGCTGCCGCCGGCCATATCCAGAAACCGGCCGGCAAATGCTGGGCCGCCGACCCGGCCAATAATCCAAACAATTACCCCCTCGCGCTGTACCCGCAGTGGGATGCCCAGCATCCGGTGCACTTCGTCTCACACAGCCAGGGCGGCCAGACCATCCGCACCCTGATCCAGCTGCTGGAAAACGGCGCGCCGAATGGCGCCGGCACGGAAGGCAGCGGCGCCCTCTATGCAGGCGGCAAAGTGGGCTGGGTCAAGAGCGCAACCTCCATCTCTTCGCCGCACAATGGCACCACCTTGCGCGATGTAGTGGTTGAATTCGTGCCGAAGGTCTCCGAGCTGGCGGGCAGCATTGTCGAAGTGGCGGGCCTTGGCGGCTCGGGCGGCAGCGGCTACAAGTTCCGCCTCGAACAATACGGGCTGGCGCAAGGGCCTGCCGAATCGATCGGGGACTTCATCGACCGCACGCGCGGCGCCCCGTTCTGGCAGCTCTCCAACCATGATGCTGCGCAATGGGACCTGGCTCCGGATGGCGCTGCGCAATTGAATGCCTGGGTGAAGACCTCGCCAAACGTCTACTATTTCTCGATCGGCTCGCGCGCCACCGAGCAAGGCCACTGGTGCTGCAACAACACCGACCGCGTGATCGCGCCGTTCCAGAGCAGCGATTACCAGTACGCCCGCAACGACATGATCTTCTTCCTGAAGAACACTGCGGGCGAATGGGTGGTGCCATCGATCCTGCAGCATGGCATGGGCTCTTACCGCTCGCCGGAGTGGTACCCGAATGACGGCGTGGTCAATACCGTCTCGATGCGTGGCCCATCCGGCCAGCCGCAGCGCAACTTCGACGGCGCGCCAGTCAAGGGAAGCTGGAACTATATTGGGTACTACGACCAGTACGACCACTTCGACGTGATCGGATGGGACTCGCCGACTTGGGCAGTCTACCCGATCTACGACAACCTCCTCACCATCATTGGCGGACTGTGATGGTGCGCGCAACGATAGGCATCGCATCGGTCGGCCTGGCGGCGGCCCTGTGGCAGGCAGGCGCACCGGCCGTTGCGCCACGCCCGTCGCACGAACCGCCAGCCGCCGCAGCACAAGCCGCGAGTGCGGGCGGAGCAGCGTCAGCCCCGCCCGCACCGGCAGCGCCACGCAGTGTCGCGCCAACGGCCAGCACCACGGCCCTCGTCGCAAGCGTTGAAGTGGCCGTGCGCGAAGCGCGCCGGCGCGGCAAGGGGGAGCAGGAAGTCCATCGGTTGCGCAGCGAGAGCCTGCCGGCAGAACAAGTGGAAGCACTGGCGCGCATGGAAGCGGCCGAAGCGAGCTGGCACCAGCGCCTGGAAGCCTTGCAGGCAGCGTGTGCGGCCAATATCGGATGCGACGACGCGCGCGCCAGCTTCACCCGCGAGGAACTGGCGCGAACCACCGCTTACGCGGCACCGGCGCTAAGGCAATAAGCTTCAAGGCGCGAGGGACAGCATCCTGCCCGCCTCCTCCGGCCCGACATATTGGGTGATCAGGCGTTGCAGGGTGCCATCGGCACGCATGTCTTTCATCAAGCCGGCCCAGCGGCGGGAATCCTCAGCGCTGAACAGTTTCTTGCCCATCATCAGATGGGCGGGACTGTGCGGCCTGGAGCCGGCCCAGTCTTCAATGCGCACGGTGCCGGCTGCAATTTCCTGTTTCAGGTAGCTGTCGTACACCAGCTTCGGCGCCAGCATCGCCTGGAAGCGCCCGGCCTTGAACATGGCATACAGGCGCTCGCCATCGTCCACATCTTCAACGCGGCCAATATTGCGCAACTGGTTCACGAATTCCTCATACGCCGGGCCGGCCGCATAACCGCGACCGAAGCCAAGACGCAGATCGGGAGACGCGATGAAGTCGGCGATCGAATTCACCCCGCTTGCCGCATCCTTGCGCAGCACGATCATGTTCTTTACCAGCATATAGGGCGCGGCCCAGGCGAACACCAGGCGCTCGGGTGTCGCAGCGGCGGAAAACGTCATGTCGACGCTCCCGCTTTGCATGGCAGGCCAGATTGCACGCCGTTGCAGGATTTTGTAGGCGAACTGGCAGCCGCTGCGCTTGCGCAGCTCTTCCGCCACATCCTTGTCCAGGCCCGTGCCGGCATGATAGAAGTGCCCGAACTCGTAAAGGCCAACGACGATGGGCCGGGATGGACAGGTTGGCGCCGCAGTTTTTTCCGCATGCGCCGGCAGGCAAAGCCCGGCCAGCACCACTGCGCTCAAGAAGTTCCGCATGCTGCCCTCCCGATGTCACTAATCGCTTGCCGATTATGACACGCGACTGCAGCCGCGACTATCTATTTGCTGGTGATGTTGACCATGCCCTTGAAGTCGTACGGAATCACCACCGTCTGCACCTTGCCCGCTGCAATACCTTCCGCAATCTTCATCTGGGCCTGCGCCTGCATGTAGGAGATAGCGCCAGCGTTGGCGTTCAGGGCTGCGATACGTTCCGCCTCCTTTTTCGCAATCTGCACCTCGACCTCCTTGGTCTTTTCCTCGTTCTTGGCGCGCACCAGGTTGTCGGCACTGGCCTTGACCGCATCGCTAGGCACCATGCCGCCAACGCGCACCTGCGAGATCGTGATGCCGTTCAGCTTTTCATCATTCAGCGTCGCAATCATGGTGGCCTGGATTTCCTCCTCGATCTGCGAACGGTTGTCGTTCATGTTCAGCGCTTCATACTTGCGCGCCACCTTGTACACCGCATTGCGTGCGGTCTGGTAGATGTAGGCGTGCATCAGGTAGATGTCGCCACTGGCATCCTGCGTGTGGAAGGAGCGGCTCTTGTTGACCCACAGGTCCGACACCGCCGACGGCGTGATGTTGTAGATCACCGCCAGGTCGAAGTCCTTCATGGTCGAATTGTCTGCGGCCAGCGGCATCAGGTCGCGCACATCGACGCTGACGTCCTTGATCGGGAAGGTCAGGATAGAACCGATGATGGTCTGGTTGAAACTGCCTGCCACGCGTTCTTCAGCCTCCACGGTCTTGTCGAAGTTGACGCGCAAGCCCACCTCGCCGGTATCGATCACCTTGCAGCCGGACAGGGCAGCAGCGGCAAACAGGACGGGAACCAGCAGGAGCTTAGTTTTTTTCATGGCTATCTCAATGAGTTAAAGGAACCGCCATTCTATTGCCCGCCGGACAAACAAAAATCATGAAAAAATAGCCAGGATTACCGTTGCCAAAGAGCCAGTGAAAGTGTTCAGATATACACAGAATGTCACAACTTTCCTTAGCTCGCCGGAAACTTTCACCAACTATCACCAACTCAACGTCTTTTTTAGGCAAAACCTTCCTTGAATTTCCACAATTCCAATTGGCAACACGGTATCATCAATCCCATATCCTACTCACCCCTAGTCAGCATGAATCAAGGCGGTACCAGCTTTTCGCCACGGCGTGACGCCGTGATTTTGATTGTTGATGATGCGCCGGACAACCTCTCGGTCCTGCGCAAGTTGATGGTCGAGCAGGGTTACCAGACATATGTCGCCAACTCCGGCGAGCGCGGACTGGAAATCGCCCGGCGCGTCCACCCGCACCTGATCTTGCTCGACGTCATCATGCCCGGCATGGACGGCTTCGAGACCTGCCGCCACCTGAAAGCGCACCCGGCCACGGAAGACATCCCGGTGCTGTTCATGAGTGCCCGCAACGAGCAGGAAGACGTGGTGACCGGCTTCGAGCTGGGCGCGGTCGACTACATCGGCAAGCCGCTGCGCATGGCCGAAGTTTGCGCCCGTGTGCGCACCCAGTTGCAAATCCGCTTCGCCACCGAGACGCAGCAGGAGCAATCGGAACGCCTGCGCACCATCGTCAACAATATGGCGGAAGGCTTGCTGATCATCGAAGCAGATGGCCGCATCCAGTTCACGAATCCGGCCTGCGACCAGTACCTGGGATACATGTCGCACGAACTGGCGGGCAAATCGATCTCCGACCTGCTCAACCCGCTGGTCGCCGACGAATACCTCGAATACTTTGCGCGCTACGCTGCCAATCCCGAGGCCGCGCACAGCCACGGCACGCGCGAGGTGATCATCCGCCATCGCACCGGCAAATCGGTGTGCATGGACCTGACGCTGACACCGATGTTCCTGCGCCAGCCCTTGTTCATCGGCCTGCTGCACGACATCACCCACCACAAGCTGTCGGAAGATGCGCTGCAGCGCGCGGCCATGATCGACCCGCTGACGAAGATTGCAAACCGCCGCCACTTCGACTCCTTCCTCGAGAAGGAATGGCAGCGCGCCATGCGCACGGGCGCCCCGCTGTCGCTGGTGGTGCTCGACGTCGACCACTTCAAGCTGTACAACGACACGCTGGGCCACGCCCAGGGCGACGTCTGCCTGCAGCAGGTAGCGCAGGCCATCAGCGCACACGCCCTGCGCGTCACCGACCTGGCAGCGCGCTACGGCGGCGAAGAATTCGTGCTGCTGTTTGCCGAGACCGATGCCGATGCCGCCTTCCAGATGGCCGAATCGATCCGCACGCATGTGGAATCGCTGCACATTCCCCACCCGCGCTCTGCGACTTCGCCGCACATCACGGTCAGCATCGGCGTGGCGACGCTGTGCCCGACGCCGACGGACAACATCGAATCCCTGTTCGTCGCCGCCGACCGCGCCATGTACGCAGCCAAAGAGGACGGCCGCAACCAGGTACGCGCCACACGCCCCCCCACCACCGCCATCGAAGCCGCCCGCGCCGCCCTGGCCAAACGCTAGAGCTTTTCCGGGTAGCCGGTGATTGCTGCGATTTCGGCGTACATCGGCTGCAGGCGCTTGTACATCTTCAGGTAGACGCGGTGGTAGAGCTGGTCGTAGGTCTTGCGGTGCGCGGGGTCGGGCTGGAATATGCGGCCTTTGCGCGTCATGGCGTTGATGGCTGCGTGGAAATCCTTGTGCAGGCCCAGGCCGGCTGCGATGGCGATGGCGGCGCCAAGGCCGCTGGTTTCGTACACGTGGGCACGCGCTGCGGGCAGGCCGAAGATGTCGGCCGTGAGCTGCATGGCTGCGTCGCTTTGCGAGCCGCCGCCGGCGACACGCAATTCCGTAATCTTCGTTCCGCTGCGCTTTTCGATGCGTTCGCGGCCTTCGCGCAGGGCGTAGGCCAGGCCTTCGAGGATGGCGCGGTACATGTGGGCGCGGGTGTGCACATCGCCGAAGCCGATCATGGCGCCTTTTGCTTCTGGTCCAGGCACCTTGATGCCAGGGCTCCAGTATGGCTGCAGCATCAATCCCATTGAGCCGGGCGGCACTTCGTTCACCAGGCGGTCGAACAACGCTTCGGGCGGCATGCCCTGCTCCACCGCAGCCGATTGCTCGAGGTGGCCGAACTGTTCCTTGAACCAGTTGACCATCCAGTAGCCGCGGAAGATCTGCACTTCGGTGCTATAGGCGCCCGGTATGGCTGCCGGATACGGCGGTATGAAGGGCGTAACTTCGACATACTTGCTGGTGGTGGTGTTGATGGTGGCGGTGGTGCCGTAACTGAGGCAGCCGATGTGCGGCTCCAGGCCCCCGGCGCCGATCACTTCGCAGGCTTTGTCGGCGGCTGCGGCGACCAGCGGCACGCCTTCCGGAATGCCTGTAGCGGCCGATGCGGCGGCGTTGATCGCGCCAATCACTTCGCCCGGCTGCAGCAGCTCGGGCAACTGGTCGGGACGCACGGCCAGCGCCTGCCATTTCCAGTCGCGCGCTCCGGCCCAGGCGTGGCGCTTGTAGTCGAACGGCATGTAGGCGACTTGCGAGCCGATGGAGTCCGCAAAGCGGCCGCTCAGGCAGTGATTCAGGTAGCCGGACAGCAACAGGAACTTGTGCGTCCGGTCCCACAGGCCTGGCTGGTGGGCCTTGATCCAGTTGACTTCCGCTTCGCGGCGAAAATAATCGATGGTGCCATCGACGCCGGCCAGCTTGAAAGCGGCCGTCCACAATGGGCCGATTGGCGGCACCTGCTCGGTGCGGCGCTGGTCCAGCCAGGTGATGGCAGCGCGCAGCGGCTTGCCGTCGCTGTCGACGGCGACCACGGTGCCGCGCTGGGTCGTGACGGCGACGCCGGCAATGGCGCTGCGCGGGACGTCGGTGACCGTCCACAAGCGCTGGCAGGCAGCGCACACGGCGTCCCAATAGCCTTCAGCCTTGTGTTCGGCCCAGCCAGGCTGCTCGGAGTAGTAGGCCGGTTGCAGATGCACCTGCGTCTTGGCGACCAGGTTCCCCTGCAGGTCGAACAGCAGCGCGCGCACGCTTTGCGTGCCATTGTCGATGGAAAGAAGGTATTTGCTCATTCGCGTGCTTTCGGCAGGCTGTAGTTTGCTCGGCATAATGCCAGATATGCCGCTTCTTCGGCAGCCCAACGCTGGTCGTCCCAGCTCAATTCCGGTTGGCAGATGGCGCGCACGCGGCCCAGCACTGCCGCACCGCCGTTGGCAAGCTGGATGCCGAGGCGGCTGCGGCGCAGCATCAGGTCTTCCAGGCGCTGTACGGATTCGTGGCGCGCAGCCCAGCGCAGTTGGGCCCAGAGGGTTTCGGTGCCGGGAATTTCCTCGAGTTCGCCGTCCTGCGCTGCGGCGACCAGTGCGCTCGCTTGCACGCCATAGCGGCCTTGCAGGCGCCTGGCCTGACCTGGCGGCACCTGCCGCAACGTTGCCGTGCCCGTGTCCGGCGCGTGGCTGGCTGGCGGCGCGAAGATGGCGTGGGGGCCAAGATCCGCCTGCCAGTGTGGCAGCTGGGGCGCAGCGTGGCGCAACACATCGAGCGCGATGGCGCGGAAGGTGGTGAGCTTGCCGCCGGTGACGGTCAGCAGTCCGTCCTCCTGCCACAGCACGTGGTCGCGGGCCTCTTTTGAAGGATCGGCCTTGCCGGTATCGATCACCGGACGCACGCCCGCGTACGTGGCCAGCACGTCAGCTTCGGTGATGGCGAGCGTTGGGAACTGGTCGTGCAGGGCTGCCATCAGGTAGTCGGTTTCCTCCTGCGTGATGGCGGCTTCGTGTTGCAGGTCGCTGCGGTGGTCGACGTCGGTCGTGCCGACGACGGTGACGCCCTCCCATGGGAAGGCGAAGACCGGGCGGCCGTCGCGCGGGTGCATCAGGCTGATCGCCTGCGCCAGCGGAAGGCGCCAGGCAGGAAGCACCAGGTGGCTGCCGCGCAGTGGCCGCAGCCGCGCTGCGGGCTTGTCGTGCAAGCGGTCGGCCCAGGCACCCGTGGCATTCACTACCAGCCTGGCGCGCACCTCGTGCGCCTCTCCACTAACGGCACATCGCACCAATGCGCCGCTCACGCGCCCGGCGTCCCGGCCCGTCAGTGATTGCACTGCGCAGTAGTTGACCGCGACGCCGCCAAACGATTGCGCCTCCTGCAGCACGCGCAGGACCAGGCGCGCGTCGTCGGTCCTGGCATCTTGGTAGCAGATGCCGCCTTGCAGGCCTTCGGTACGGATATGCGGCGCCATCGCCAGGAATTCCTGCACGTCGAAATAATGGCGCGCGCGCTGGCCGGCCATGCGGTCGTAAATCGCCAAGCCAAGCAGGAAAGCGCGGCGCCCTGGCTTGCGGCCGGCGTAATCGCCAAAGGCAAAGCCCAGCGGCTCCACCAGCCCCGGCGCATCGCGCAGCAGCGCGTCGCGCTCGTGGACGGACTCGCGGGTCAGCCCAAACTGCCCTTCCTTCAGGTAGCGCAGGCCGCCGTGAACCAGCTTGGACGAACGGCTCGACGTTCCCCATGCGAAGTCGCGCTGCTCGACCAGCAAGGCCCGCAATCCGCGCCGCGACGCTTCGAGCAGGATGCCGGCCCCGGTGATGCCGCCGCCAATCACCAGCAGGTCCCATTCCTGCGCCAGCAGGCCGGCCACCTGCGCGCGGCTGCCTGGCATCCAGTGCAGCGCGCCGTTCGCGCCGACCTGGCCCGCAGCCGGCTTCATGCTGGCTGTCCCGCCGGCAGCAGCTTGCCGGGATTCATGATGCCCTGCGGATCAAAGTGCTTGAACAGTGCCTGCATCGCGGCGATGCCCGCCGCGCCCTTCTCCGCTTCCAGGTAAGGCGCGTGGTCGCTACCGACGCCGTGCTGGTGGCTGATGGTGCCGCCGTTATCGACAATCGCCATGCTCACCGCATGCTTGAGCGCACGCCAGCGCGCCATATCCGTTTCGAAATCGCCGCCCAGGCGGTAGACGAAGGTCGTATAAACACTGGCGCCCTGGGCATACAGGTGGGACAAGTGCGTATAGGTATGGACCTTTTCGCTCATGCCGCCCAGTGCCGCAGTCGCTGCTGCCTCGACCGCGTGCATCATCTGCGAAACGCGCGGCCAGTCAACCGCCGTTTCCACGGTGTCGATCACATAGCCCTGCTTCCAGGCCGCATTGCGCAGGTAGACGTTGCGGAATCTGCCTTCCTTCCACTTGTCGCCCATGCGGCGGCCGACGTGCACGCCGTCATAGCCCCGGCAGGCCGAAACGGCGCTGCGCAAGGCGGCGCGGGCCTGCGCGCGCGGCCCGCTGGCGCCGATCATCAGCATGCATTTGCCCTCGCCGCAGCCACGCAGTTTCAGCCAGCCTTCCAGCAGGCCAATCAGGCGCTTGTGGCCGGCCAGTGCCAGCATGGTCACGGTTTCCAATGGATTCGACAGGCGCAGCATCGACAGGCCGCCGCGCGCCTGGGCCAGCGCGCGCACCGCTGCTTCGGCACGCTCCCAGTCAGGGAAGAAGATGGCGTGGAAGGCTTCGTACTCCGGCAGCGCGCTCACACGCACCGTGGCCTCGGTCAGGATGCCCATGCGGCCTTCGGAGCCGAGCACGATTTCGCGCAAGTCGGTGCCGGCTGCGGAAGCCGGGAAAGTCCGGATGTCCAGCCGCCCTTGCGGTGTTTCCACCACGCCGCCCGCAAACATCTGCTCGATGCGGCCGTAACGCAAGGATTGCTGGCCGGACGAACGGGTCACGACCCAGCCGCCCAGCGTGGAGTATTCGAACGATTGCGGGAAGTGGCCCAGCATGTAGCCATGGGCACGCAATTGCGCTTCCAGGTCCGGGCCCAGCACGCCGGCGCCGAAGGTAGCGAGCTGCGACTCCTTGTCCAGGTGGTGCAAGCGCCCCATGCGCGTCATGTTCACCGCCAGCACGGGATTGCCGCCGGCCGGCGCGGTCAGGTGGCCTGCCACACTGGTGCCGCCGCCCTGCGGGATCAGGGTCACGCCATGCTGCTGCGCATAGTCAATCAGCTCGCGCACCTGCTGCGAGCTTTCCGGAAAAGCCACGCCATCCGGCGCGCTGCCAATGCGGCCATAGCGCAGCTTGAGCCAGTCCGGCAGGCTTTGGCCGAGCGCATTGCGCAGGCGGGTCGCCGGCCTTGTGTCGACCAGGGCGTGCGCGGGCAGGCGCGATTCGGCAAGCGAGGCGCAGGCCGCATCGAAGCTGGCATCCTGTACCGGCCTGCCCGGGCCAATGCGGCTGGCCAGGAAAGCCAGCGCGTCATCGTGCAGCGGGAACTCGACCGTCTCCTCGCCCCAACCGTTCCATCGTTTCATGTGCAATCCCTTGTTATACTTTGCTCAATAAAAGCTTAATCCATTGCCACTCGCCAGTCTTGCGTTTTCATGCCAGCCGAATTGTTCGATCATGCCAAGCTTGCTCGCGTAGCGGGCTCCTACCTGCAACCCATGCTCGAGGCGGCGGCTGCGCGCGGGGTGACGGCGCAGGCGCTTGAGCAGGCGGCCGGACTGGCTGCCGGCACCCTGCAGCCGTTGCCGGAAGCCCTGCCGGCCGACACCTACGTGAAGCTGCTCGACATCGCAGCCGGGCTGGCCGGCGACCAGCATTTCGGCCTGCACGTGGGCGAGCGCGTCAAACTGGGCACCTACACCGTGTATGGACTGATCCTGCTCAGCTGCCGCGACTTCGGCCAGGCCTTCGAGCAGACCATGCGCTACGAACAGCTGGCACACGACCTGGGGCGCTCCACGCTGGAGATCCACGGCGCGCTGGCCAGCTACACCTGGCATTCGAACTACGCGGCGCACCACCGCCACCTGGCCGACAGCGTGTTCGCCGGCATCCGCGTTTTCGGCAACTGGCTGGCCGGCACCACGCTGCCGCCGGCCGAACTGTCGCTCATGCACGACGGCGGCGACCCGGCCGGCCACTCTGAATACATGCGCGTATTCGGCGCCCTGCCGCGCTTCAACGCAATGTCCAATATGGCCCAATTCGAAGCTGCACTATTGTCATGGCCGGTGCCGAATGCGGACGTGAGCCTCTATCCCGTGCTGCAGCAGCACGCAGAACAACTTCTCAAGCAGCGCGCCGCTCCGGCACATGCAGGCATTGTGGCGCAGGTATATGAAGCAATCGTGCGCCGCCTGGCGCAGGGCCAGGTGCGGGTGGCCAGCGTGGCCGAAGACCTGGGGCTGGCGCCACGCACCCTGCAGCGCAAGCTGGCCGATGCCGGTTCCAGCTTCCAGCAAGTGCTGGACGAAGCACGCTTTGCCCTGGCGCGCGATTACTTGCGCCAGCCCGGCCTGTCGCTGGTCGATATCGCCTTTTTGCTTGGCTATCAGGAGCAAAGCGCCTTCACCCATGCCTTCCGCGAATGGTCAGGCACGAATCCGGGCGCATGGCGCACGGCGGGCCACTAGATCTCAGTGCCGCGCACGCGGATGAAAGGGCCGATGCAGCTGCCCATATCGCGCCGCTGGCACATCAGGAACATATTGTTTGATGGATGGAACACGATGAAGGACTGGATCACGTGGCCAACCTGGGTGATCTCGCCGGTGCAATCCTTCTTGCCGTTGTCCTTCACGATCTTGTCGTTGGACTGGTAAAAACCGTCGCTGTCGGGCTGGTCATCGATCTGGAATTCCGTTTCCGCTATCTCAGCAGCGCTGGTGATCAGGGCCGAGCCGTCGGCACGGATACGGTACATCTCATGGCATGACCCATCTGGCAACTCGAAACGCCAGGTTCCGACAATAGGATGGTCATTGCGCAAGGGGCCAGCCAGCGTACTTTGGGCAGCCAGCAGGGCTGCGGCAAACAGCAGGATTCGTTTCATGGCAGCCCCCGGCGCAGTGATTACACTCAGTATAGCCCTGTCGGACTATTTGCACTTTCCTGTTGCTTTCATTTTTCGCCGGCTTCCTTCAGTTGCGCCAGCCCCTGTTCAAAGTCCTTGCCGATCATCTTGTCCATGTTGAAGAACACACCCATGATCTTGGTTACGAACAGGCTCGGGCCGGTCATGGTCCAGGTCACCACAGTGGACTCACCTTGCGGCTGCAGCGCAAATTCGGTGCGGTTGGAAGATGCAAACGGCTTGATGAAATCGAGCTTGATGGCAAGCTGGGTGGGCGCGTTCTCTTCGACGATTTCCATGCGGCCCTGCCCTACGTCGCCATTGCCGCTCCAGGCATAGACTGCCCCCTTGCCGCTTGACGCGCCCTCGAAAGTGCGCTGCATGTTCGGATCTTTCTTTTCCCATGGCGACCATGCCGGCCATTGATGGAAGTCGTCCAGGTAGCCCATGATTTTTGCCGGCGGCGCCTTGATGCGGGCACTGCGCTGTACTTTGTAGCTGTCCGGCTGCGTCAGTGCCAAGCCGAGGATCACGACGATCACCAGGATCAGGCCCATCGAAATCTTTTTCAACATGCTGCCCTCATTGTTAATGTTGATATGCTTGCAAGCCTATCACAGGGCACGTGGCCGCAAAAGTACCGGCAGCGCGCTTGGGGTCATGGTGACCGTAAATATTTCCTCGACCGGCGGCGCATCGGGAACGGCCTCGATGCTGAAGCTGCGCGCCACCATCGACATCAGCGTGCGGATCTCGCTCATGGCCAGGTAGCGCCCCGGACAGAAGCGCGGACCGCCACCAAAGGGAACCATCTTGCGGGCGGGGTCTTCGAGCTTTTCCTTCATGGCAGGATCGAGCCAGCGCTCGGGCCGGAATTCGGCGCCATCCGGCAGCGGCACTTCACGCGCGAATGAGTGGCGCAGCAGCATGAAGGCCACAGTGCCTGCCGGCACCTGCACGCCATCCAGCGCTACGTCCTGCACTGCCTCGGCACCGAGGATCGGCGCCACGGGCTTGAGCCGCATCGATTCCTGCACGCAGGCGTCCAGGTAAGGCGCCGGGCCCGCGCCAGGCGTCGCATCGGCTTCCTCGGCCAGGCGCGCGGCGGCTTGCGGGTTGCGCGACAACAGGTAGAGCAGCCAGGCTATGGTGTTGGCCGTGGTGTCCTCGCCGGCAAACACCATGATGATGGCGTTGGCGCGCACGGTTTCGTCGCTGATGCCGGAACCTGGCATGTCCGCCGCAGCCAGCATGGCTTCCAGCAAGTTGCCCGGCTTGTCGTACAGCGCGGGATTGGCTGCCATGCGGGCGCGCGCGTCAGCCACGAAGCCATCGACGGTGTCGCGGATGCGCAGGCCCGCGGCCTCGGTAGCACGGTCTGCCGGCAGCCTGAGCTTGCGCCAGTAAGCGACTGGTGCCACCAGCCGGCGCGCCACCTGTGTGAACACGAATTCGATATCCTGCTGCAGCGGATTGTCTTCGTGCTGCACCATGTCCTGGTCCTGGCCCATCGCCATGCCGATTGCCACATCGAGCGCGAAGGCCTTCAGGTCGCGCAGCAGGCGTTGCGGCTGCCCGGCCCCGGCCGCGGCCTGCCAGCGCTGGCGCAGGCGCTCGGACATGGCGGACAAGGTGGGATGGAAGCGGTTGATGACTTCCGGCGTCAGCGCATGCATCACCAGCTTGCGCTGGCGGCGCCATTCCTCGCCCTCGGCTGCGAACACGCCCACCGCAGCCGCTTCCTCAAGGATGCTGGCCACCCGGCGTGAGCGCCGCCACTGGTCGGGACGGTCATGCAGGATCTGCGCGATGTCGGCACGCCGGCTGGTGACGATAAAGCGGCGGTCCATCAGGCGCATGCGGTAGACCGGCCCGTACTCGCGCGCCCACTCTTCCAGCTTCTGGTGGAAATGGGCCGTATCGATGCCAACATTACCCAGCAGTGGCAAGCCGGTGGGGCCAGGCAGGTGATCCATGCTGCACCTCCTTCAGAAACCGCACTCCCGCAAATAGTCGATGAACAGCCGCAGCCGGGCTGGCGTGAACTGGCGCGAAGGCCGCACCGCAAACAGGCCGAAAGGCTCCGGACTGGCATCGGCCAGCAACTGCACCAGGCGGCCGTCGGCCAGGGCTGGCGCCAGCACGAATTCCGGCAGCAGCACGATGCCCATGCCCTGTATCGCGCATTCGGCCAGCGCTTCCGCATTATTGGCCGCCAGCGGCACTTTCAGGTCAAGCTGCTCGCCCGGGTCGCCGATCAGCCGGCCCCACTCTTCGCGTACGCTCAGCAAGCTGTAATTTAACACCGAGTGGCCGCGCAGTCCCGCCAGGTCTTTCGGCTTGCCGGCACGCCTCAGGTAGCCCGGCGCCGCGGCAAATACCCGGCCGACAGTGCCGATGCGGGTCGCTACCAGCGAAGAATCGCGCAGGAAGCCGATGCGCAATGCGACGTCGATCGCTTCCGCGTGGAGGTCGGTGGTGCGGTCCTCCAGCAGCAACTGCACTTTCAAGCCTGGATGGCGCTGCATGAAGGCCGGCAGCACCGGCGCCACTTTCTGAATGCCGAAACTGAGCGGCGCGGCCACCCGCAAGGTGCCGCTGGCACTGTCCTGGCCCTGGCGCACGCGGTCGTGGGCCTCGTCCAGCAACTGGAACACGGCCAGGGCGTCGGCGTAGAAAGCGCGGCCGGCATCGGTGATGTCGTTGCGGCGCGTGGTGCGCGTGATCAGCTGGCTTCCCAGCGCAGATTCCAGGGTGGCGATGCGGCGGCTGATGGCGGCCGTGCTGACTTCAAGCTGCTCCGCTGCCCGTACAAAGCTGCCGCTTTCCACCACCGTGATGAAGGCGCGCAGGTCAGTCAAGTCATATTGTTCCATTTTACGTAAATATCATTTGCACATTTCCTAGTTTATTACGCAATCCGGATTTATTAAAGTTCACTCCATCGCAACCCCACACAACGGAGCAAATCATGAACTTCAAATCCCTGATCAAAGCAGCACTGCCAGTCATCCTCGCCTTCAGCGCCAGCGCCCACGCAGCGCCGCCTGCCGAACAGCTGCTGACGCCAAAGAACCACACCCTGGTCCTGATCGACCACCAGCCGCAAATGGCTTTCGCAACGCGCTCCATCGACATCGCCGAGCTGCGCAACAACGTGACCGGCCTGGCCAAGGCAGCCAAGACCTTCAAGGTGCCGACCATCCTGACCACCGTCGCCGCCAAATCCTTCAGCGGCCCGATCTTCCCTGAACTGCAAGCGGTATTCCCTGAACAGACCCCGATCGACCGCACTACCATGAACACCTGGGAAGACCAGCGCGTAGTCGACGCGGTGCAGAAGACCGGCAACAAGAAAGTCGTGATGGCGGCGCTGTGGACCGAGGTATGCCTGGTGCAGCCGGTGCTGTCGGCCCTCGACCAGGGCTATGAGGTGTACATCGTGACCGACGCGTCGGGTGGCGTCAGCAAGGAAGCGCATGACATGGCTGTACAGCGCATGGTGCAAGCCGGCGCCCGTCCTGTGACCTGGCTGCAGTACATGCTCGAACTTCAGCGCGACTGGGCACGCGGCGAAACCTACGCTCCTGTGATGAAGATCGCGTCTGAACACGGCGGCGGCTATGGCCTGGGCATCGTCTACGCCAAGGAAATGTTCAACGCCAAGGAAGGTAAGAAGTAATCATGCGGCTGGCAACCGCCCTGCTGGCAGCCTGCGGGCTGCTGGCCAGCCTGCCGGCCCTGGCCCAAAGCCAGGGCCAGCGCGGCCGGGATGTATATGGATCGGTCTGCATCGCCTGCCACGCCGCCGAGAATGTGATGGTCAGTTCGCCCAAGCTTGGCGACAGCAAGGAGTGGCAGGAGCGCATGGCGCGTGCCGGCGGCCTGGATGGCCTGGTGCGCAATGCAGTGCAAGGGGTGGGCGCCATGCCTGCCCGCGGCGGCAAGCCGGAGCTCGATGCCGAACAGCTTAAGGCCGCGATCCGCTACATGATGCAGGCGGATTGACCCGGCTCCACTCGCACCAGCCACCGTCGTACACGCTGATGCGCTCCCAATCCATCAGCCAGGCATAGAAAAATGCCAGCGAAGCCCGCCAGCCGGTGCCGCAGTAGAAAGCGGTACGCTGGCCGGGTTCGATCCCCGCCTGGCGCCATAGCGCGCTGATTTCCGCCGAAGGTTTCATCGTTCCGTCAGCATGCTGGTATTCGCTCATGCTGTGCACATCGCCATCGTTGCCGGCACGGCCCCAGCGAGCGCCGGGGATATCGCCGCGCGCATCGATGTAGCTGTAGCCGGATGTGGCGCCGACGTGCTCCTGCCAGGTGCGGATGCTGACCAGCGCGCCGTCCGGCTGCTGCAGCAGTTCGCGCGCCTGAGCGGTGTCGATCAGGAAGTCCGGACGCGCCGGAAAGGCGGCGCCAAAGCTTGCCGCAACCTGCGGCAGCTGGCCGGCGCCCTGCTCCAGTGCATGGCCGGCACGCAGCCAGCCATCAAAGCCGCCATCGAGCAGGCGCACGTCGGCAACGCCGGCGTACAGCATCAGGTGGGCGGCACGGGCGGCGGCCAGCGAGCTGCGGCCGTACAGGATGACGGTAGTGTCGTGGCGAATGCCGTTTTCCAGCAGCAGCGCCAACAGGGCGTCGTCGGACACCTTGTTCCACAGCGGTTGGCGCTCCAGGCGGTTGGTGTCGATGTAGCCGGCGCCCGGGATATGGCCGGACTGGTAGGCAGCGAAGCTGTCGCAGCCTACTTCAAACAGGCGCCACGCCCCGCCCGGAGCTGCCAGCACGGGCACGCCGGCGAGCAGGCGCGCCAGCCAGGCAGGCGATGGCAGCTGGCGCCAGCGCGCCAGGTCGGGACGGAAACCATGCATTTAAGACAACTCAAAATCACAATCAGTCCGGCAGTTTACCAGCTTCGGCAGACGCTTCCGGCTTTGCGTCCTTCTTTGCATCCGGCTTGTCCTCTGGCTTGTTCTCGGCCGGATGCATCACCACCTGCACGTAATTATTGAAGTCGAAATAGCGCTTGGCGGCGGCCTGCACGTCCGCCACGGCCAGGCTGGCGATCATGTCGTTCTGGCGCAGCAGCAGTTTGGGATCGGTCTTGTTGACCAGTGCCGACTGCAGGTTGACCAGCCACCAGCCGTTCTCGCGCAATGCTTTGCGGTAGTTGCTGCTCCAGTTTTCCTTGACCTTCGCCAGATCCGCCTCTTCCGGGCCCTTCTCCTGCAGCTTGCGCACCTCGGCAAAGGTGGCTTCGATCGCCTTGTCCACGTTTTCCGGCGCGGTCGGCAGGCCGATATTGATCGTGTAATTGGCGTAAGGATGGCGCGCCATGCCGCCCGAGACGTTCGCGGTATAGACCAGCCCACGTTGTTCGCGCAAGGCTTCGGTCACCTTGATCTGCATGATCTCGATCAGGGCGCGCAGGCGCATCTGCTCGACCTCATTGAAATTGGCGTCGCCAGCAAAGGCAATGCTGACCTGGCTCTTTTGTTCGCGGCCGCGGCGCACTTCCTTCTTCACCACCCCGCGCACCGGGCGCACGTGGCGGTCCTTGTACTCGGCAGCGATTTTTGCAGCCGGCAAGCCCCCCAGGTAAGTTGCCAGCAGCGGCTTGATTTTCGCCAGGTCGAAACTGCCGACGAAGAAGAAGGTCATGCCATACGCGCTCGACATGCGCTCCTTATGCAGCGCCATCACGCGGTCCAGGCGAATGCCGTCCAATTCTTCCGGACGCGGCGTCAGGCCCACGCGCGGGTGGTTGCCGTACATGGTCGTGCGCATGGTGTCCGTCAGCACCGCTTCCGGGCGGGCCTGGGCGTTGCGGGCCTGCTCCTGCTGCTTGTCGATGAAAACATCAAACAAGGCCTGGTCGCGGCGCGGCTGGGTCATTTGCAGGTAGATCAGCTGCAGCATGGTTTCCACGTCGCCGCTGCTGGAACCACCACCATAGCCTTCCGACACGCCGCCCAATCCAAAGGCCGAACGCACGCTGCGGCCGGCCAGGATCTTCTGCAGCTCCACCGGCGCGTAACCGTTGACGCCCATGCTGGCGAGAATTGCGCTCGCGTAGCGGGCATTGACGATATCGCCTTCCTCCGCCAGCGACTGCCCGCCGAAGCGTGTGGACGCCATCAGGACCTGGTCATTTTTGAAGTCGGTCGGCTTCAGCACGACTCTTACGCCGTTAGACAGCAGCAGCTCCGTGGTGCCCAGCACCTTGTCAGTGGATTCCTTGACGATGCGGCCGGCCTTGGGCGGCTGCGCCATCAGGTTTGCTGCCACTGCTTTTTCTTCATGCGCCGCCATGGTGGCTTTTTCAGCCTCCTCCACGGTAGCCAGCATCTGGTCCGGGTTCGGCACTACGGTGCCCGACTTGTCGTTGCCCAGGAAGATGACCAGCTTCTTCTGCCCGACCGGTATCGCGCTGCGCACCTGGGCATTGACCTCCTCCAGCGTTATGCCGGGCATCAGGTCCTTGTAGTAGGTGTATTCATTCTCGATGCCGGGCATCGCTTCGCCATCCAGGAAATGGCGGGTGAATTCGCTGACATAAGCGGAGGATTCGGTCTTGTCACGCTCGTTGTACAGGTTCTCGATGAAGCGCATCATGTTCTTCTTGGCGCGTTCCAGCTCCACTGCGCTAAAGCCGAGCTGGCGGGCCCGTTCGCCTTCTTCCACCACGGCGCGGATCGCCGGCAACGCCCCCGCCTTGCCCACGGCAGCGCTCGAGACGAAAGCCTGGTAGCCATGCACCGCCTTTGACATATTGCTATAGCCTTGCAGGAAGGGCGGATTGGTTTGCTGCGACAGTTCGGAGATGCGCTGGCTCAGCATCGCGGCCGACAGCAATTCCACCATGTGGGTGCGGTACTCGCCCACCGTTTTCGATTCGGAGCGCTCCATGAAGGGATAGCGGATCGTTACCAGGTTCGATGGCGCTTCCCGATCGGTGACCACGATGGCTTCCGATACCTTGCGTTCCGGGATCGGCGGGTAGACGCGCGGGCGCGGATTGGCCGGATTCACCAGCTTTGAGAAATGGCTGGTAACCAGGCGCTCGGCTTCCTGCGGGTCGACGTCGCCCACCACGATCACTGCCATCAGGTCCGGGCGATACCAGTCCTTGTAGAAGCGGCGGATCGCATCCGGTTTGAAAGACTTCAGGATTTCCGCTTTACCGATCGGCAGCCGGTTCGCGTAAAGCGAGCCATTGAACATCTTCGGCAGCAGCACCTTGTTCATGCGGTCGGTCGCACCTTTGCCCAGGCGCAGTTCTTCCAGCACAATGCCGCGCTCACTTTCGATGTCGGCATCGTTGAAGGTCACGCCCTGCGCCCAGTCCTCCAGCACCAGCAAGCCCTTGTCCAGGTTTTCCTTCTTGTCGACCGGGATCGGCAGCATGTATACCGTTTCGTCGAAGCTGGTATATGCATTCAGGTCGGCGCCGAACTTCACGCCCACCGACTGCAGCCACGAAATCAGTTCATGGCGCTTGAAATGGGTCGAGCCGTTGAAAGCCATATGCTCGGTGAAGTGGGCCAGGCCAAGCTGGTCCTCGTCTTCCAGTACGGAGCCGGCTTTTACCACCAGGCGCAGCTCCACGCGCTTTTGCGGGCGGCTGTTTTGCTGGATGTAATAAGTAAGGCCGTTGGCCAGCTTGCCGGTCCTGATCTGGGGATCGAGCGGCAGCAGCGTTGCTGGATCGGGGGCGGCAGAAGCCAGGAAAGAGCAGCAAGCCAACGCCGCTGCCAGGAGCAAATTTGGTAGTTTCATAACATAGTACGATACACCATAGCTTATCCTTAATGCTAGTATGCCAACCATGAACGCTCACCGCTCTGCAATCGCATGGCTGACCAGTTGGTGGCAGCTGCTGCAGTTCGCCGCGCTGCTGCTGACGCGCGCCCTGGCGCCCTCCAGCTACCGGCGCGATAACCGGCGCATGCTGTCCGAACAGATCGTCGTTGCCACCACGGTCAACCTGGCTTGGTTCTCCGTGCTATGCGCGCTGATCAGCCTCGTCATCATTCGTATCGTCGTCGTCACCTCGGCCAGCTACGGCCTGTCGCGCTATGCGCTGGAAATGGTGGTGCGGGTGCTGGTGCTGGAACTGGTGCCGCTGACGGCGGCGCTGTTCGTGGCCCTGCGCACTACCCTGCCGGCCGGCGTCGAATTCGCGCAGCAAAGGCTGGCCGGCCATGCGCCCGACGCACGCGCTGCCCTGCGCACCCAGTTTTATCCGCGCGCCGCCGCTGGCGTGTTCGCGGTCTGGATGCTGGCTGCCGTGAGCTGCCTGGTGACCCTGGTGCTGACCTACCTGGTGATGTATGGGTTCACGCCATGGGCACTGCCGGGCTACACGCGCGTGGTGGGACAGATTTTCAATCCGGCCGTGTGCATGATCCTGGTGCTGAAGGTAGTGTTTTTCAGCCTGGCGGTGGCGGTAATTCCGTTGGCCTCTTCCTACTACACCGGAGCTTCCAGCCCGCTGCGGCGCAGAGGAGTCGCGCATGGGTTGGCCGACATGGTGCGCATGTTCTCCGTGATCCTGGTGGTGGAAGCGGCATCCCTGATGGGCAATTATTATTGACGATATGAGCGAAACGACTCCCCCAACTTCCGGTCCCGAGCCGGCGCCGATCCACAACGCGGAAGCCAAGGCCGTGGCCCTGCTGGTGCTATTGGTCGCCCTGGTGCTTGGCGCGATCCTGTACCTGATGTACGCACGCGGCGCCTTCGAGCCGACGCAGCGGCTGGTGCTGACGGCCGACGATTCGGAAGGCGTAGCGGTCGGCATGGACGTGACCTTCGCCGGCTTCCCGATAGGACGCGTGCAGCGCATCGAACTGGCGCCGGACGGCAAGGCGCGCATACTGGTCGACGTGCCCAGCAAGGACGCGCACTGGCTGCGCACCACCAGCATCTTCACGCTTGAAAAGAGCCTGGTGGGCGGCGCCAAGCTGCGCGCCTTCACCGGCATCCCGGCCGACCCGCCACTGCCGCCGGATGCCGAACGCGCGCTGCTGGTAGGTGATATGGCGGCCGAAATCCCGCGCCTGCTGCAATCGGCCAAGGACTTGCTGAACAACCTGGCGGCACTGACGGCCGAAGAATCGCCCCTCGGCGCCAGCCTGCGCAACGTACAGGGTGTCACCGAAAAACTGAATGGACCTGGCGGCGCGCTCGGCGTGCTGGCAGGCGAAGACCAGAAGGCGCGCGAACTGCTGCGCAACGCCAACTCGCTGGTGGTCAAGGCCGACAGCCTGGTAGGCAATGCCGACAAACGCGTGTTTGGCGAAAAAGGCCTGGCCAACGACACGCAGGCCGCGGTGCAGCAGCTGAACGCCCTGCTGGCCGACGCGCGCAATTCGCTGAAGAAGCTGGATGCGGTGCTGGTGGAAGCGCAAGCCGTCGGCGCCAACACGCGCGCCGCCACTGAGGACCTCAGCACCCTGCGCGCCGAAGTCGACGCCAACTTGCGCAAGGTAGAACAGATGATCAATGAGCTGAACCGCAAATGGCCGTTCAAGCGCAGCGAACCGGAGATCAGGCTGCCATGACAATGACGAGAATCGCCGCAGTATTCGCCGCAGCACTGCTCACCGCCTGCAGCAGCGGCCCGCGCGTGCCGGACTGGCAGTTGAACGCCGCCGGAGCGACCGAGCGCGCCACTTCCGCCTACATGGAGGGGAAGACTGCAGTCGCCGAACGCGAATTCGGCCTGGCACGCAACCAGGTAGGCAGCACCGCCCAGCCTGCGCTGGCGATCCGCGTTGAGTTGCTGCGTTGCGCAGTCCAGGTGGCCGCGCTGGTGTTCGAGGAATGTTCCGGCTTCACGCCGCTGCAGCCCGATGCTTCAGCGGCCGACCTGGCCTACGCACGCTACCTCGCAGGCCGCGCCACGCCAGCCGACACGGCCCTGCTGCCCGAACCGCAACGCGCCGTTGCCGGTGCCGCCAGCGACAGCGCCGCCGCGTCGGCCGCCGCCGCCATCAACGACCCGCTATCGCGCATGGTTGCCGCCGGCGCCCTGATGCGCGCCAACCGCGCCACGCCCGAACTGGTGACGATGGCCATCAGCACCGCCTCCGCCCAAGGCTGGCGCCGCGCCGTGCTGGCGTGGCTGAACGTCCAGCTCCAGCGCGCCGAACAAGCCGGCGACAGCACCGAAGCCGAGCGCCTGCGCCGCCGCATCAAGCTCGCCACCACCCCGTAACAGCCGAGGCCGTGTCACACCCTGGGGTCACACCCCAAGTGTGACACGGCCTCAACGTTAGGCATGCATGAGTGCGTGTCTCGTTTCGGGTGTGACCCCATGGTGGGACACGAGCTCGAGCAAATGCACGGATGAGAGCGTGTCACACTTGGGGTGTGACCCCATGGTGTGACACGGGCTCAGCCGGCGGCTTTGGCGGCGGCTTCGCGGAGCTTGTCTTTTTTGCTCTTGCGCTTGCCCTTGATGCCGCCGGTGCCGTCGTTGGCGCCGGGGGGAAGCGGCTTGACTTCGGTCGTGGGTTCGAAGCCGGCCAGGCGTTCGCGCGGGACGCGGACGTTCTGGCGCTTTTCTATCAGGCGGAAGTGCTGCTCGGCGTCGGGGGTGATGAAGCTGACTGCCAGGCCGGAGGCGCCGGCGCGTCCGGTGCGGCCGATGCGGTGGGTGTAGTCGGCCGGTGAGCGCGGCAGGTCGTAGTTGACCACCACGGGCAGCTGCGCGATGTCGATGCCGCGCGCTGCAACGTCGGTGGCGACCAGTACTTTCAGTTTGCCTTCGCGGAAGTCGCTCAGCACCGAGGTGCGGGCACCCTGGCTGAAATCGCCGTGAAAGGCTTCCGCTGCCACGCCGCCGCGGCGCAGCTTGTCGGCCACGTGTTCGGAGGCATATTTGGTGGCGACGAAGACCAGCACCTGGCGCCAGCCCTCTTCTTTCAGCAGGATGCGCAGCAGCGAGGTGCGCTGCGCCTGGTCGACTTCAATCGCGCGCTGGGTGATGTCGGGCGTATGCGCGGCTTCGTCCAACGTGGCCACGCGCACCGGCTCATGCAGCAGCTTGTCTGCCAGCGCTTGCACCGCCGGCGGGAAGGTGGCGGAGAAGAACAGGTTCTGGCGGCGCGCCGGCAACAGGGCCATGATGCGGGCGATTTCGTCGGCGAAGCCCATGTCCAGCAGCTTGTCCGCTTCATCCAGCACCAGTACCGACGTGCCATCCAGCTTGAGCGCATTGTGCTCGACCAGGTCGAGCAGGCGGCCAGGGGTGGCAACCATGATGTCGGTGCCGCCGCGCAGCGCCATCATCTGCGGGTTGATCGAGACACCGCCAAAGGCGATCGAGACCTTGACCGGCGATGGCAGGTGCGATGCCAGCCCGCGCAAGGTTTCACCCACCTGCGCGGCCAGTTCGCGCGTTGGCGCCAGCACCAGCGCGTACAGCTTGCGCTGGCCTGCGCCCTGGCGGCCCGACTCCAGCAGGGCATTCAGCAACGGCAGCGCGAATGCGGCCGTCTTGCCGGAACCGGTTTGCGCCTGTCCCAGCACGTCGGCGCCGCGCAAGGCGGGCGGGATGGCGGCGGACTGGATGGCGGTGGGGGTGCTGAAGCCGGTCTCGGTGATGGCGTTGAGTAGTGCGGGCGCGAGGCCCAGGCTGGTAAATGTCATGGCGTGCTTCGTGTGGATAAGCCGGCAGTATACCTTGCACCGGATTTCGTGCGACTATACGTTTGCTATCAATCTACCAACATTACTTCAAATACTTTCAGAAGCATGATCAACTGGGACGCCCACATCTGCCTGCCCCAGCATCCGCAGGCGGACTTTTCACCTCTTGGCCAACTCCATTCCGCTGGCGTGAACTACGTGTCGATCAATGTGGGCGCCGACATGAATCCGGTGTCGCAGGTGATGTCAGTGATCGCAGGCTACCGCGCCACCATTGCCGCCCATCCTGAACGCTATCGGCTGGTGTCGGGCGTGGATGAAGTGATCCAGGCCGCGGCCGACGGCGTGCTGGCCATCGGCTTCGACCTTGAAGGCGCGATGCCGCTGATGGAGCAGCCGGAAATGGCCGACCTGTATGCCCGCCTGGGCGTGCGCCAGATGCTGTTCTCCTATAACCGCAACAACAACGTGGCGGATGGCTGCCACGACATGGCGCGCGGCCTGACGCGCCTGGGCCATCGGGTGTTAAAAGCGGTCAACGACGCCGGCATCATCGTCGATTGTTCCCACACCGGCCGCCTGTGCAGCCTGGAAATCATGTCCGCATCGAGCAAGCCGGTAGTGTTCAGCCACGCCAACCCGTTCGCGCTGGTGCCGCACGGGCGCAATGTGACCGATGAACAGATCCAGGCTTGCGCTGCCACTGGCGGCGTGGTGTGCGTGTCCGGTCTGTCCTGGTTCCTCGGCAGCGAACAGCCGACGGCGGCCGACGTGGCGCGCCATGTGGCCTACGTGGCGGACCTGGTGGGCGTGGCGCATGCCGGGGTTGGCCTCGATATCTGCTTCTCCGAGAAAGACCTGGACGACACGCCTCCCGGCGGCTTCAATCCCGGTTGGTGGTGGCCGGAATCGGCCGGCTATCGCGCCGGCCGTTCGCCTTCGTTCGTGCCGATCTATGCGTGGCGGTCGCTGCCGCTGGAGTTGCGCAAGCTGGGCATGGCGCCCAATGAGATTGAACAGGTCCTGGGCCGCAATATGCTGCGCGTGGCGCGCGCCACCTGGCAGTAATTACATGCCGACGTCGCCGTAAGGCCCCGCCAGCACCACGACATACCCTTCCGGATCGCGCAGCCACAATTCCCGGTGCTGCGCGTTGCTGTTTTCCTTTGGTCCTTCCAGCACGGTGGCACCGGCCGCGGTGGCGCGCTCGACCGCATCGTCGAAATCGTCGGTCCAGAACCACAGCAGCGCGCCATTGCCATACGGGCGCTGTTCGGGATTGCCGATGTGGGGATGATGATGGGCGTCCCAACGGTGCAGCTGCAGCACCATGCGGCCGTCGTGCAGCAGCTGCTCATATTCGTTGCCGCCATGGCCGCTCTTCAAGCCGAGGGTTTTCTGGTACCAGCGGCTGGTAGCTTCGACGTTGCTGACAGCAATTAAAGGTTGCGCTTGCATATCACCCTCCCCTTTTGCTCAACGGAGGAACAGCATACCACTGCACGACACCCCATGCGAATTCGGGAACGACGAACAACCACACCAGCGGCAGGCCGCCGCCCGCAAGCGTCCACGCAAACCAGGTACTGAACATGAAACGCGCAGTGCCGTCGTAAGTGGCAAACTTCGGCTGCGGGTCGCGCAGGCGCAGCCAGGACCACACCAGCACAATGCTGCCCATCATGCAGGCGAACAGGATGTGGAGGGCGCCGAAGGCCGGCAGCGGTGCGCCGCCCAGCGCCTGGTTCAGCGCGGAGAGGTTGCCGTGCGCGATGGCGAAGGTCCATGGAGTGGCAAAAGGTGCTGTGAGCAGCAGGTCGTAGGTGGCGCTGGCGCGCACCAGTTTCTGGATATTTAAAGTTTTCATGCTGTGCAGCTTAAACCTTGGAGTACACTCCATGGTCAAGCACTTTTTGAGGAGCGGCAGCATGCAGATCGGTGAACTGGCCGAGGCCACAGGCCTCAGCCGCGATACCTTGCGTTACTACGAGAAGCGTGGCTTGCTGGCGGCGCGCCGCAGCGGCAATGGTTACCGCGACTATCCCGAGGAAGCGGCGGATTTGCTGCGCTACATCCGCCTGGCGCAGACGCTTGGCTTCACGCTGCAGGAAATCGAGGCTGACCTGCCCCTGCTGGCGGTGCCGGCGCGCGACGGCGCGGCCACGGCGGCGGCGATACACGCGGCCCTGCAGGCCAAGATGGCCGAGATCGACCGCCGCATCGGCGGCTTGCAGGAACTGCGCGGCGAGCTGGCGCGCCGCCTCGGCGCCCAAATCGAGGACTGCCCGCTGCGCGCCGGCGCAACATCGGCAATGGCCTAGCCGTTATAGGCTTTACGCAGCGCGGCCAGGTCCATTTTCTTCATCGTCATGATTGCGGTCATGGCGCGGCCGGCCTTCTCGCGGTCGGGGTCGAGCAGCATCTGCTGGACTTCGCGCGGGAAGACTTGCCAGCTCACGCCGTATTTATCCTTCAGCCAGCCGCACACCTGGGCGGCCGGGTCGCCGCCGTTACACAGCTTGTCCCAGTAGTAGTCGATTTCTTCCTGCGTATCGCAAGGCACTTGCATCGAAATCGCTTCATTGAACTTGAACAGCGGGCCGCCGTTCAGGGTGGCGAAGGGCTGTCCATTCAGCTCGAAGCCAACTGCCAGCACGCTGCCGGCCGGACGTCCATGGGTTTCCTTGCCGGCTTCGGTGTAGTGGCTGATTTCCGTGATCTTGCTGTTCTTGAAGATGCCGACGTAATAGCGGGCTGCTTCTTCGGCCTGGCTGTCGAACCACAGGCATGGGGTGATCTTTTGCATGGTCGTCTCCTGTTCGGGGGTTGTCCTGTCCTGACGACGGTTGGCACAACGGGAAATCGACATCCGGCGCCAAATATTTATACTGGCGTATGGTCAGCGCCACCTTCCGTTTCTATGAAGAACTAAACGACTTCCTGCCGCGCGAGCGCCGCAAGGTTGAGTTCACTGTTCCGTGCGCCCGCGCGGCCACCACCAAGCACATGATCGAAGCGCTCGGCGTGCCGCACACCGAGGTTGAGCTGATCCTGGTCAATGGCGAATCGTCCGGCTTCGAGCGCATGCTGTGCGATGGGGACCGGGTGGCGGTCTATCCCAAGTTCGAGGCGTTCGACGTGCGGCCGCTGTTGCGCGTGCGCGCCGAGCCGCTGCGCATCGTGCGTTTTGTGGCGGATGCCCACCTGGGCGGGCTGGCGCGGCTGCTGCGCATGGCCGGCTTCGATACGCTGTACGACAACCGGATTGACGATCCGACCGTGGCTTCCCTCTCGGAAGATGAGGGCCGCGTTGCCCTCACCCGCGACCGTGAACTGCTGAAACGGCGTGGCATCACCCATGGCTGCTATGTGCGGGCCCTGAAGCCGGCGGAACAGTTTGCGGAGATTTTCCAGCGCCTGGACCTGGCGGCCAGTGCGCGGCCGTTTACGCTTTGCCTGGCTTGCAACGCGCCATTGCGGGCGGTGCCGAAGGCAGAAGTGGCGAAGCAGTTGCCGCCCTCCGTGCGCGCTTCACATGAGGAATTCCTGACTTGCGACGTGTGCCAGGGGGTCTTCTGGCGCGGCTCGCACTGGCGCCGCATGAAGGCGCTGCTGGAGAGCCAGGGCGTAACCGCCGGCTAACGCGGTGGCGCCGATGCGGCAGAAGTTACGCTATCCTGCGGCGAGCAATCAAGTTGCCTGGCCTCTACTGGCACCACGACGATGCGCTGGCCACCAACCTCAATGTCGCGCAGGGACGCTGCCGGCAGCGTGAACTGGCCTGCACGCAAGCGCTCCTGCACGCCAGCACACCCTGCCAGCTCCGTTGGCGGGTGCCCTATGATTTGCCATCTGCCGCCGCGTTCGGACAGCAGCGCAGAACCATCACCGCGCTCCTCGCCCAGCAGCAGCACATCCAGGCGTCCATCGCCATCGCCGTCCAGCACGATGGCGTCGCACCGGCTCCCCGCGCCGCGCAGGCAGCCAGGCGGCGCCAAGGGCTGCCAGGCCTGCCACCAATCCTGCTTCAGGAAGCCCTGCGGCAATTGCGCCCCCTCCGGCCACACGCGCAGGCTGGCGGCAGCGGGCGACAGCGGCTTGCGGGCAGCCGATCGGTCTTCGTAGCGTTCGCTCAATGCGCTGGCTGCACGAGGGCGCACGACGTCAGGCTGCGGGCCGGCGCCGCGCGCAGCCAATGCCTGCAAGGCGTCCCTGCCATAGCGTGCGCTGTGGTAGCGCAGGAAGCTGTAATCGAACTTGTCGGCCGGGGTCCTGCCGCTCCCCAGGCGAGCCACCTGGTCGGACACCGAAATGCGAGCCGGGTCGGCGACCGGCGTAAACAGGGCAAAGGACAGCGCCAGCGCAAGAAGTGCTGCCGCGATATTCACCTGGCGCAGGCCATCGAGCCAGGAGCTGCCGCGGCGCGCCGCCGCCCAGGCATAGCCGCCGGCATAGAACAAGGCCAGCACCAGGCATGCAGCCGCAATCACGCGGTCCGGCGTCCAGCCGTAATCGGCGACGCGCAGGCCGAGGGCATACATGCCAAGCACAGCAAGCGGCAGCAACAGGAAGCACGCCAGGCGAGCTGCAAGACGCACGCTGCGCGCCAGCCCTGCCGCCGCATCGCCAGCCTGGTAAGCGGCATTGACCAGCACGACCAGCACGGCGCAACTTGCCAGCAGCACTTGCGTGGCGTGGCGCGTTTGCCACAGGACTTCCACGCCGGTGAACGGCAGCGATGCCAGGAAGCCGCCGACCAGCAGCACGGCAATAGGCAGGATCCAGGCCTTCAGCACCAGCAGCAGGCTGCGGATGCCGCGCACGATGGCGGGGCGCACGTCCGTGGTATGCATGGCGCTTGAAAAGGCCAGGCACACCAGTGGCACCGAGAACCAGGAATTCAGCAACAGCTTCTCAAGGAAGTTCAGTTTCAGGAGGCCGAACAGCGCAGCGCCCATCCACATGACCAGCCATACACCGATCACAAACAGGGCGGAGAACAAGAGCTGGATGGCGAGCTTCCAGGCGCTTTCAAAGCAGGTGGCGTAGTGTGCGATCCAGCGCCGGTCGTGCGCCCCGGCCATGACCAGGCTGTGGGCGACAAAGAAAAAGCCTATGCAAAACGGGAAGACCAGCAAGGAAGGGCGTTGAATCGGCGCGTGATCCAGGGCATTGCGCCACGCATCATGCATGCCGACGACGGCCACTACGGCGGCGGCAGTCCCCAGCCACAGTGCCAATGGCCGCCGTTCAAGGTGGCCAAGGCTGGAAATCAGCAGCACCGGCAGTACGATCGCTGCCAGCACCAGCGGCAAATACAGCGCCGGATGATTGGCAGGCCAGCCGCCAGACTGCTGGGCGCGATACAAAAAATACAATAAACCACCCTGGACCAGGCCAGAGATGAGGCGCAACTGGCCTACGCGCCGCGTCACTGCGGCATCGCGCACGGGTTCCTGCGGGAGCAGGCCTGGTTCCAGTGTTGTGGCCTCCATGTATCGATCATAGCCCCTTGTCAATTTTGCAGCAACGCCACTGTTGCGCAGTACGGCTATAATCGATGGTTCAACCAGCCGTATGCCCCATGAATCCACATCTCGACAAGCTGCAGTCCTACCCGTTTGAAAAACTGCGCCAGCTTTTTGCCGGCAGCACTCCCAATCCTGCCTTCAAGCCAATCAGCCTGGGCATGGGCGAGCCGAAGCATCCGACCCCGGCCTTCATCCGCCAGGCGCTGATCGACAACCTGGACGGCCTGGCCAACTACCCGGTCACCGCCGGCAGCGAGGCGCTGCGCAATGCGATCGCCTCCTGGCTGGAACGCCGCTACGGCCTGCCGCCGCTGGACCGCGCCACCCAGGTGCTGCCGGTGAACGGCTCGCGCGAAGCGCTGTTCTCGTTCGCACAGACGGTGATCGCGCCCGATACCGGCGCGCTGGTGATGTGCCCTAACCCGTTCTACCAGATTTATGAAGGCGCGGCTTTCCTGGCCGGCGCCGAGCCGTACTTCGTGAATTCCGACCCGGCCCGCAATTTCGCGCCGGACTACGACAGCGTCCCGGAAGAAGTCTGGCAGCGCGTGCGCCTGCTGTATATCTGCTCGCCGGGCAATCCGACCGGCGCCGTGCTGACGCTGACCGATTGGGAACACCTGTTCGCGCTGTCGGAACGTTACAACTTCATCATCGCCGCCGACGAGTGCTATTCCGAGATCTACCATAGCGAAGAGCCGCCGCTGGGCGCCATGCAGGCCGCCAATATCCTGGGCCTGACCAGGGAAGGCGAGCCTTACGCCCGCCTGGTGGTGTTTTCCAGCCTGTCCAAGCGCTCCAACGTGCCGGGCATGCGCTCCGGCTTCGTCGCTGGCGATGCGCAAGTGCTGAAGAAATTCCTGCTGTACCGCACCTACCACGGCAGCGCCATGGGCCCGCACGTGCAGGCCGCCTCTGTCGCTGCCTGGGCCGACGAAACCCATGTCGAGGAAAACCGCGCGCAATACCGCGCCAAATTCGCCGCCATCACACCCCTTATCCAGGAAGTGCTGGACGTGCAAATGCCGGACGCCGCCTTCTACCTGTGGGCCGACGTGACCCGCACCGGCCTGTCCGACACTGAATTCGCCCGCCGCCTGTACGCCGAGTACAATGTTACCGTGCTGCCGGGTAGCTACCTGGCGCGCGACGCCCATGGCATCAACCCGGGCCGCAACCGCATCCGCATGGCGCTGGTTGCCGAAACCGAGGAAGGCCTGGAAGCGGCGCGCCGCATCGTCCAATTCTGCCAACAACTGAAGAAATCATGAGCATCCAGCAAATCATTGAAACCGCGTGGGACAACCGCGCCGAGATCAACCCGTCCAACGCCACCGCCGAAGTGCGCGATGCCGTCAACCACGTGCTGGCCGGCCTGGACAACGGCTCGCTGCGCGTAGCCCACAAAGAAAACGGCGCCTGGGTAGTCAACCAGTGGATCAAGAAGGCCGTGCTGCTGTCCTTCCGCCTCGAGAACAACGTGGTCATGCCTTCCGACGGCACCATGCAGTTCTACGACAAGGTTCCTACCAAGTTCGCCAACTACTCGGCCGAAGATTTCGCCAAGGGCGGCTTCCGCGTGGTGCCGCCCGCTGTGGCGCGCCGCGGCTCGTTCATCGGCAAGAACGTCGTGCTGATGCCTTCCTACGTGAACATCGGCGCCTACGTTGACGAAGGCGCCATGGTCGACACCTGGGCCACCGTGGGTTCCTGCGCCCAGATCGGCAAGAACGTGCACCTGTCCGGCGGCGTAGGCATCGGCGGCGTGCTGGAGCCAATGCAGGCCAATCCGACCATCATCGAAGACAACTGCTTCATCGGCGCCCGTTCCGAGATCGTGGAAGGCGTGATCGTGGAAGAAAACTCGGTGATTTCGATGGGCGTGTACATCGGCCAGTCCACCAAGATTTACGACCGCACCACTGGCGAGGTATTCTACGGCCGTGTGCCGGCTGGCTCGGTCGTGGTTTCGGGCTCGCTGCCGTCGGCTGATGGCAAGTACAGCCTGTACTGCGCCGTCATCGTCAAGCGCGTTGACGCACAAACCCGCGCCAAAACAGGCATTAACGAATTGCTGCGCGGCGTATAACCGTATTAAGGAGATACCCAAAAAATGGCTATGGACCGCCTGTTCCAGCTAATGAAGGAAAAAAACGCCTCGGACATGTTTTTTGCCGTAGGCTCGCCGGTGCATCTGAAGATCAACGGCCTTCTGATCCCGATCAACCAGCAAAAACTCGAGCCCGAAAACCTGCAAGCCTTGCTGGCTGAGGTTTGCTCGCCCGAGCAGCTGGAAGAGCTGGATACGTCCAATGAGCTGAACATGGGTATCTCCGTGCCCAACCTGGGCCGCTTCCGCCTGTCGGCTTTCCGCCAGCGCGGCAGCATTTCCGCGGTATTCCGTTTTGTCCCGGCCGCCATCCCGCCGCTGGGCGAACTGGGCCTGCCGCCTGTGCTGGCCGACCTGATCATGGAAAAGCGCGGCCTGGTGCTGCTGGTCGGCGCTACCGGTTCCGGCAAGTCGACCACTATCGCGTCCATGCTGGACCACCGCAATGAACTGCGCTCGGGCCATATCCTGACGCTGGAAGACCCGATCGAATACCTGTTCCGCAACAAGAAGTCGATCGTCAATCAGCGCGAGATCGGCAGCGATGCCAAGGACTTTTACACCGCACTGCGCAACTCGATGCGCCAGGCGCCGGACTGCATCCTGATCGGTGAGATCCGCGACCGCGAAACCATGGCGTCGGCGATGGCCTACGCGCAGTCGGGCCACTTGGTGCTGGCGACCCTGCACGCGAACAACTCGTACAACGCGCTGAACCGTATCATTTCCTTCTACCCGATCGAGAACCGCCCTGCACTGCTGCAGGATTTGTCCTCGACGATCAAGGCCATCGTGTCGCAGCGCCTGATCCGCTCGGCCGGCGGCGGCACCCGTACGCCGGCGGTCGAGATCATGGTCAACACCCGCTACATTTCCGACCTGATCGAAAAAGGCGAAATCGGCCAGATCAAGGAAGCGCTGGAAAAATCCCTGTCGCCCGGCTCGCAGTCCTTCGAACAGGCGCTGTACAAGCTGGTGATGGAAGGCGCGATCACCAAGGATGAAGCGCTGGCAAACGCCGACTCGGCTACCAACTTGCTGTGGCTGCTGAATCACGGCATGGAGGCGCCACCTCCAGTTGAGGAAGAAGAACTGAAGTCCCCGACCGACGCTTCCTTCACCGAGTTCACCCTGAACTCCTGATCGGCAAGCTGCACCAGTCCCGCACCGTACCAGCAGTTGCGGGAATGGTCGAACTATTGTCCCAAAGCTCATGAATTCTATATATTCGGACATCGCGCTAAGGCAGGCTTTGCATAGGCTATATGTAGCCAATTTCGAGGTGCTCAAGGAATTCCCCAACTCATTCGACGATAACCATGCAACTCGAATGTTGACGAGTCTCATGGGGTCACGCCCTTGGTCTTGGAGAGTCGTAGGAATTACTCCAGCCGCATTGGAACTATTTGCAGAGAACGACTTTCAAAAGCCCGTCAGGAAAATCCAAAGAGGTCATCGCAGCGCTCGCGTAGACACCGCGCGTCAATTGTTCAATCGTCCAAAGCCTTTCGAACTTGACGAGTTTTTTGATATTTTCCTGAAGCGCGACGAAACAGTATTGATGGCAACGCCGGAGAATCCAGCGCGTTCAAGCCGCCCCTTCCCTAAATTCATTCCAATTGACTTGGCCGCCGAAGTGTTTCCCTGCGCCTCATTGGTTGGCTGGACGCATCGAAAGCAAGAGGTGGAGTTTCTTCGCGCACTTCACGAAAGATACAAAAAAGAAGGAATCCCCTTAATCAACTGATCTACGTACCCCGTGTAGTACCAGAAGGCTTTTGCAATGCATTGAGCGGTGAGCCTTGCATTCGGGTTGCCATCTGCCAGCAGGCATGATGTATGATCGGAATTTCATATCAACAAGAAATTCCGTCCCAATATGAGCACCGCACTGCCGATCGCCAAAACCGACACCCTCTCCCTCGACATGCTGTCCAACCTGGTGAACCGCCACGGTTGCATCACCGGTGCGACGGGCACCGGCAAGACCGTCACGCTGCAGCGCATTGCGCAGTCGCTGTCCGACATCGGCGTGCCGGTCTTCATGGCCGACATCAAGGGCGACCTGTCCGGCATGGCAAAACCGGGTGTGCTGGGCGAGAAAATGGCCAAGCGCCTGGAAGCGCTGAAGCTGGACACTCCGCAATGGGCCGGCTGTCCCGTCACTTTCTGGGACGTGTTCGGCGAACAGGGCCACCCGGTGCGCGCCACCATTTCCGACCTCGGCCCCACCCTGCTGGCACGCATGCTGAACCTGAACGATACGCAGGAAGGCGTGCTGCAACTGGTGTTCAAGATTGCCGACGACAACGGCATGCTGCTGCTCGACACCAAAGACCTGCGCGCCATGTTGCAGCATGTCGGCGACAATGCTGCCGACTACAAGACCAGCTACGGCAACGTCAGCGCGGCCAGCATCGGCGCCATCCAGCGCGGCCTGCTGGCGATTGAAGAACAAGGCGGCGAGCATTTCTTCGGCGAGCCGATGCTGAACATCGACGACCTGATTCAAACCGATGCGGCAGGCAAAGGAGTAGTGAACATCCTCGCTGCCGACAAGCTGATGAACGCACCGCGCATTTACGCCGTGTTCCTGCTGTGGATGCTGTCCGAACTGTTCGAGAACCTGCCGGAGGTGGGCGACCTCGATAAGCCAAAACTGGTGTTCTTCTTCGACGAGGCCCACCTGCTGTTCGCCGAGGCGCCGAAAGCGCTGCTGCAAAAGATCGAACAGGTGGTGCGCCTGATCCGCTCCAAGGGCGTGGGCGTGTTCTTCATCACCCAGAACCCGCTCGATATCCCCGAAACCGTGCTGGGCCAGTTGGGCAACCGTGTGCAGCACGCGCTGCGCGCCTATACCCCGCGCGACCAGAAGGCGGTCAAATCGGCTGCGGAAACCTTCCGCCCGAATCCCGCGATCGACGTGGCGCAAGTGATTACCGAGCTTGGCGTCGGCGAGGCGCTGGTGTCCTTCCTGGACGAAAAAGGCACGCCACAAATCGTGCAGCGCGCCTTCGTCCTGCCGCCCGCCTCGCAACTGGGCCCGATCACCTCCGCCGAACGCCAGGCAGCGCGCGACAATTCCGTCGTGGCCGGTGTGTACGAAAAAGCCGTCGACCGCGAGTCGGCATATGAAAAACTGACCGGCCGCGTGACCAGCGCAAGCGGCAGCGCAGCACCTGCACCAAGCGGCCGCGCCCCGATGGGCCGTGGCACCGCGCAAGCGCCAGCAGAAGCCCCTGCCGACAGTGGCGGCTCCATCTTCGGCGACGTGCTGGGCGGCCTGTTCGGCGGCAGCAGCAAGCGCGATACCGCCGTGCAGGCGATGGTCAAATCCGCCGCGCGCAGCATTGGCTCGCAAGTCGGCCGCGAGATCATCCGCGGCGTGCTCGGTTCAATCCTGAAGAAGCGCTGACATGCGGCCTGCCTCCCCGGTGCAGGCGCCCCGGCCATGACGCTGCCTCAATGGGACCGGCCGGCGCCCTTCATCTTGCCGGTCACGCCGCAGGCCGCCGATATAGACGGCCTCGATCACACCAATAACGCAGTCTACGTACGCTGGTGCGAGGAAGCCGGCTGGGCGCATTCCAATGCGCTTGGGCTGGCGCTGGCCGACTACAAGCGTCTGGACCGCGGCATGGCGATCCGCCGCAGCGAATTCGATTACATCTTCGCCACCAATGAGGGTGAAGAACTGCTGCTCGGCACCTGGCTGCTGCCTGGCGACAGCCCGCTGGCCATGCAGCGCTGCTTCCAGTTGATAAGGCAGCGCGACAACACGACCGTGCTGCGCGCCCGCTGGGACCTGGTGTGCATCGAACTCTCCAGCGGCCGGCCGAAGCGGCTGCCGCCGGAATTCAGCGCAGTCTACTTGCCGGCATTCAGCGCGGCCTAGGCCAGCAGGCCCATCGCCTTAGAACTCAACGTCAAAATAGACCCGCGCCTGGTGCTGGTCCGACCATTGCAGGATTGCGCGCACTTCTTCCAGCGCCGCCAGCGTGGCCTTTTTGGACGGGAGCTTTTTAGCCGAGGCGTTAATCGCCGCCAGAAGGCCGTCCACTGCCGCCAGCACTTCCGCCGCAGGCGTACCGTCCTCCGCCGCCTGGCCGTCGATGCCAACGAATTTGGACAGGGGCTCCAGTCCGGCTTCCTCGCTGATCGCTTCGAGCTTGCTCCAGGCGCGGCCAAGCGCACCGGCGTCCATCTCTCGTTGCAGCGGACACGCTGGCTGGGCAACCAGCCACATTGGCGTGCTCGCGGTACGAAACATTCTGGCCGCCTCGCGCCGGCGCTCCATCAGCTTGGCGTTGTACGCGGGGTCACCAATGGTAGCGATCCATTCATCGGCAAAGGCTTCCTCCAGCTTGCGCATCTCACGGACGTCATCGACCACATCGGCCGGGAAGGCGCTGATATTGCCGCGCCGCGAGACCATCACCGCTCCAAAATGCGACAGCCCATGCGCCTTCAGCACGCCCATCGCGCCATCCTGCTTCGCGTAGTAATCGTTGACCGTCTTGTCCATCTCCTTGCGGCTTTGGCCCATAGCATTGATGGCCTTGACCTTGGCATCGCTGTAAAACTCGCCGCGCGCATGGCGCCGGGCTACCATCAGTTTGTCATGCGCCTCGCGCTTCACTTGCAGCACCTCACGCAGCGCCAGCAGGCGTTCGACGGCCACACGCTCGGCGTCGGACGCCGCACGCGACAATGCCAGTTCCAGGGCCCGGCGTTCCAGGTAATTGGAGTGGGACAGGTCGATCTTCGCTTCGGTCTTGGGTGGGGTAGTCATGCGGCAGGCCTTGTTGATGATGTGCGGAAACATTATCAAAAGCTACACGACTTGTCACGCCCCGTGCCACGATATAATGTCGTCCTTCGGCCGCAGTGCGGCCCCAGCACAACAATATTTTTCCGAATGATTACCCTCTACGGCATCCCCAACTGCGACACCGTCAAGAAAGCCCGTGTTTGGCTGGCTGGCCAGCAGCACGACTTCACCTTCCACGATTTCAAGAAACAGGGCCTGGACGAAGCGACAGTGCGCACCTGGCTGAAGACCCTGGACTGGGAAGTGCTGGTCAATAAGAAAGGCACCACCTGGCGTGCCCTGCCGGACGAGCGCAAGGCCGCCGTCACCAGCGCCGATGCCGCAGTCGCCCTGATGCTGGAAAATCCGTCCGTAATCAAGCGTCCGGTGCTGGTTGGCGCCGGCCCGAAAGCCCACGTCGGCTTCAACGACGCCATGTACCAGGAAATCTTCGCAGCATGAGCGCTTCCCGTACCCTCGACCTGACCGAAAAGCTGCTGGGCCGCGAATCCGTCACACCTGACGACAAAGGCTGCCAGGACCATTTGAAGTCCTGGCTGGAGCCGCTCGGCTTCCACTGCGAGACCATAATCTCGGGCGAAGTGACCAACCTGTGGGCGCGCAAGGGCACAGAAAGCCCGGTGCTGGTCTTTGCGGGCCACACCGACGTAGTGCCGACCGGGCCAGTCGAAAAGTGGTCGTCCGAACCGTTCTACCCGACCCACCGCGACGGCAAGCTGTATGGCCGCGGCGCGGCCGACATGAAGACCTCGATTGCCGCCATGGTGGTCGCCTGCGAAGAATTCCTCGCTGCGAATCCAGGGCATAAAGGCTCGATCGCTTTCCTGATCACTTCCGACGAAGAGGGGCCGGCAACCGACGGCACCGTCAAGGTGGTGGAAAAGCTCAAGGCGCGCAACGAGAGCATCGATTACTGCATCGTCGGCGAACCGACCTCCGACAAGACCCTGGGCGACATGATCAAGAATGGCCGCCGCGGTTCGCTTTCTGGCAGCCTGACCATCAAGGGCGTGCAGGGTCACATCGCCTATCCGCAACTGGCGAAGAACCCGATCCACCTGGCCGCGACGGCATTGGCCGACCTGGTGGCGGAAGTCTGGGACCACGGCAACGAGTACTACCTGCCGACCTCCTGGCAGATGTCGAACATCAAGGCAGGCACCGGCGCCAACAACGTGATCCCGGGCGACCTGCACATCGACTTCAATTTCCGCTTCTCGACTGCTTCCACGCACGAGAGCCTGCGCGAGCGTGTGCACGCCATCCTCGACAAGCATGGCCTGGAATACCAGCTGGACTGGACCTTGTCCGGCCTGCCCTTCCTGACTCCGCGCGGCACGCTGTCCGAAGCGCTGTGCCACGCCATCAAGGATGAAACGGGCGTCGACACCGAACTGTCCACCACCGGCGGCACTTCCGACGGGCGTTTCATCGCCCAGATCTGCCCCCAGGTGATAGAATTTGGCCCCCCGAATGCCAGCATCCACAAGATCGACGAGCACATCGAAATCCGCTTCATCGATCCGCTGAAGAACATCTACCGCCGCACCCTGGAAAACCTCCTGCGCTAAGAAGAACATTATGGATACCACCCTGTACACCACCCCGCGCGACCTGATTCGCCACGCAGTCACCCGTTTCAACAAGGCCAAGCTGTTCTTCGGCCACGGCAGCGCCGAGGCTTACGATGAAGCGGCGTACCTGACGCTGCACACCCTGGCCCTGCCGCTGGACCGTCTGGAGCCGTTCATGGATGCGCGCCTGCAGCCGGAAGAAGTGGCCGAAGTTCTGGCCGTGATCGAGCGCCGCGCCAACGACCGCGTGCCGGCCGCCTACATCACCAATGAGGCCTGGCTGGGCACTTACAATTTCTACGTCGATGAACGCACCATCGTGCCTCGCTCGTATATCGCCGAACTGATCCCGAACTATTTCGCGCCGTGGGTCAATGATGCGGAGAACGTGTCGAACATCCTGGAACTGTGCACCGGCTCCGGCTGCCTGGCGATCATGATGGCGGATGCCTTCCCTGATGCGGAAGTGGATGCGGTGGACATTTCCGGCGATGCGCTGGAAGTGGCGCGCAAGAACGTCGACAAGTACGAACTCGCCGACCGCGTGAACCTGATCCAGTCGGATTTGTATGCCAACGTCCCTGCCGGCAAGAAGTACGACCTGATCATCACCAACCCGCCATATGTGAATTCTTCGTCGATGGCCAAGCTGCCGAAGGAATACCTGCATGAGCCGCAGATCGCCCTGGACGGCGGCGCGGATGGCATGGACCTGGTGCGCAAGATCGTCGCCGGCGCGGCCGAGCGTTTGACCGAAGATGGCCTGCTGATCGTGGAAATCGGCAACGAGAAAGAGTTTGCGGAGGCGGCCTTTGGCCACTTGGGGCTGACCTGGCTGACCACCAGCCAGGGTGATGACATGGTGTTCCTGCTCACTGCTGACCAACTGAAAATTTAAACCAGCAAAGCGGTGTCTGACCCACAGGGTCAGACACCGGCGCGCCGGGGCCGCGGACTGCGGAACAGACAGTGTCTGACCCTGCGGGTCAGACACTGGTTTACCGGTTTTAAAGAAACGACCAAGAAAATGATCCGCTTCACCAACGTCAGCCTGATGCGCGGCCTGAAGCCGCTGCTGGAAAACGCCGACCTGACCCTGAACCCTGGCGACAAGATCGGCCTGATCGGCGCCAATGGCGCCGGCAAATCCAGCCTGTTCGCCATGCTGCGCAACGAGCTGCACCCGGACCTGGGCGACATCGACTTCCCGAAAAGCTGGCGCATGGCCTATGTGGCGCAGGAAACCCCTGCCCTGCCGCGCACCGCCATCGACTACGCGATCGACGGCGACGCCCACTTGCGCCAGCTGCAAGCCGAACTGGCACGCCTGGAAGCCCTGCCCGATTCAACGGAACACGGCATCGACATCGCCCACGTCCACACCGAGCTGGCCGACGCCGACGCCTACACCGTGCAGTCGCGCGCCGAGCAGTTGCTGCTTGGCCTGGGCTTCTCGCTGGAGCAGATGCAGCAGCCGGTGGCCAGCTTCTCCGGCGGCTGGCGCATGCGCCTGAACCTGGCGCAGGCCCTGATGTGTCCTTCCGACCTGCTGCTGCTGGACGAGCCTACCAACCACCTGGACCTGGACGCGATCATCTGGCTGGAAGACTGGCTGAAGCGCTACCCCGGCACACTGATCATCATTTCCCACGACCGCGATTTCCTCGACGAGATCGTGAACGTGATCGTGCACATCGACGACCGCAAGCTGAAACGCTACTCGGGCAACTACTCCGGTTTCGAGCGCCAGCGCGCCGCCCAGCTGGTGCTGCAAGCTTCCGCCATCGAGAAGCAGCAGCGCGCCCGCGCCCACCTGCAGTCCTTCATCGACCGCTTCAAGGCCAAGGCCACCAAGGCGCGCCAGGCGCAAAGCCGCATGAAGCAACTGGCCAAGATGGAAGAACTGGCGCCGCTGCGCGCCGCCGCCGAATTCAGCTTCGAATTCCGCGACCCTGTCAGCGCGCCGAACCCGCTGCTGGTGATGGAGGACGTCGACTGCGGCTACCACACCGAGCAAGGCGACAAGACCATCGTGCGCGGCGTGACGTTCTCGCTGGTACAGGGCCAGCGTATCGGCCTGCTGGGCGTGAACGGCGCCGGCAAGTCGACCCTGATCAAGACCATTGCCGGCGACATCGACCCGCTGACGGGCACCGCCACCACTGGCAAGGGCCTGGTGATCGGTTACTTCGCCCAGCACCAGGTGGAAATGCTGCGCCACGACGAATCGCCGCTGTGGCATTTGCAGAAAATGGCGCCGACCGTGCGCGAGCAGGAGCTGCGCAACTTCCTGGGCAGTTTCAACTTCCCGGGCGACATGGTGACCAGCAAGATCGCGCCGTTCTCCGGTGGCGAAAAAGCGCGCCTGGCGCTGGCCCTTATCGTATGGCAGCGCCCTAACCTGCTGCTGCTGGACGAACCGACCAACCACCTTGACCTGGAAACCCGCGAAGCGCTGACCGATGCGCTGGCCCAGTTCGAAGGCACGCTGCTGGTCGTGTCCCACGACCGCCACCTGCTGCGCGCCACCACCGAGCAATTCATCATCGTCGAAAACGGCCGCCTGCGCGAGTTCGACGGCGACCTCGATGAATACAAGGACTGGCTGCTGCAAACCAAACTGGCCAAGCCTGCCGCCACATCCAGCGCGGCACCGGCCGCCGCAGGCCAGCCGGCAACCGCAGAGGCGTCACCGGTTGACCGCAAGGAGCAAAAACGCCTGGAAGCCGAGCAGCGCCAGCGCCTTTCGGCCCAGCGCAAGCCGCTGGAAAACCGCCTGAAAAAGGTGGAAGCCGCGATGGCCCAGCGCAGCGAGCAGAAAGCCACGATCGATGCGGCCCTGGCCGATCCTGCCATCTACGAAGCGGAAAACAAGCCGAAGCTGAAAACGCTGCTGGCCGACCAGGTCGAATGCAGCAAGGAGCTGGAGCAGCTGGAAGGCGAGTGGCTCGAGCTTCAGGAACAGCTCGAAGCGCTGGCCGCCTGACGCTGGCGCGCCGTCCCGCGCACCGCCATCAGGCGGTCGATATCAAGCATGATCAGCCGGCGCTCGCCGAGCTGTCCCATTCCCAGCAGGTAATCCACCTCCTCGCCCACATGCGGCAGGGGGTGGACCGCGCTAACCGGCAGTGACACCAGGTCGGTGACACCGTCGGTCACCATCCCCATCACGCAAGTTGACAGCTGCAGGATGATCACATCGGTGCGCGGATCGTGCACCGGCGGGCGCGGGCCGAACGCCACACGCATGTCCACGATGGGCATGATGACGCCGCGCGACAACGCCACGCCTTCAACGATTTCCCCGCCCGAAGCGATGCGTTCGAGCGCGCTCAATGGACGCAACTCCTGCACGCGGCGGTAGTCCAGCGCGTATTCAAGGCCGCCCAGGCGGAACGTCAGGTACTGTCGCAGGTCGGCTTCCATAATGCTCCTCTGATTCCGGTGATACGCTGTTCCATCGTACCGTTACGCAACAGCAAGCAGTTTGACCATCCTCAAAGATTGCGGCCTGGGCTACAATGCTTTCATAACAATTGCTGGGAAAGCATCCATGTTCCAATGGCTGAAGCGACTGCTCGCCAAACCTGAAAGCCCGCCGCAACCGGCCGTTCCTGCCGCGCCGGCGCAGCCGTCCCCAAAGCCAGCGCCGCTCCCGGTGCTGTCGCCCGCCCTCGAAGGCGGCCCCGATTTCGAACAGAAGGACCTGGTCAACTCCAGCTTCCAGCGCTGGCTGTTCGGCCAGCGCAGGGACGAGTCGCTCGACACCACCGCGCCAGAAGGCCGCGTGCTGCACGAGCTGATCCTGGCCGCCCAATCGGGCCACAACGCCGCCGACATGCTGCGCCGCATGCCGGGCGTGATCCCGCAACTGCTGCAAAGCCTGCGCAGCGAGAATTTCGCCGGCGCCGACATCGCACGCAAGATTTCGAACGACCTGGTACTGGTGGGGTCCGTGCTGCGGCTGGCCAATGCCGCCATCCAGAACAGTGGCGAGGTCACTACCATCAACAGCGTCGAGCACGCCGTGATCGTGGTGGGACAGGAAGGCTTGCGCCAGTTGATCACCACCGTCGCCTTCCGCCCCATTATCGACCTGAATTCGGGCCATTACACTAAAGTGCTGGCGCCGCGCATCTGGGAGCAGTCCGAAAAGAGCGCCGTGGCATGCCGCATGCTGGCGCCGGAATTCGGCGTCGACCCGTTTGAAGCCTTCCTTGCCGGCCTGGTGATGAATTCCGGCTTGCTGACAGCACTGCCGGTGATGGACAGCGCCGGCGCCAAGCCTGGCGACCTTGGCTCCGCCACCTTCCGCGCCCGCCTGGCGCGCGAAGCGCTTGCGATTTCGGCCGGCATTTCGGAAGCGTGGAACTTCCCTCCCGCGATCACCCAAGCGATCCGCGAACAGGAAAGCGTGCGCAAGGGCGAGCCGCGGACGCCGATGGCGCGAGTGCTGGCGGTGGGCGATTACCTGTCCAAGATCCGCATGCTGCAAGCCAATGGCGAAATCAACGACACGGAACACAATCTGTTCCATGACCTGCCCCTGGGCGCCATGCCCTGTTACGCCGCGATTTAGGCTGCGCTGCCGCTCCAGTCGAACTGGCCGCCGCTGCCGACGAAGAGCGGTGGCTGGGTGCCCAGCGGGGCGCGCACGCGCAGCTTGACTTCCTTTGGCGGCAGCAGGTAGGCCGGGCCAAGGTCGGGATTGAACACCAGCTTGCGCACCACCATGTCGCCCGCGACCTGGCGCACCGTGCAGCGCGCGCCGCCGACCACCATCAGCTTCTGCCGATAGACATGCTCGCCCAGCTCCTGTTCTTTCTGCTGCGCGGCCTGGGCTTCCTTCATCGCCACCTGCAGCCGCGCCACCATCTTCAGTGAGGGGCCGACTTTCAGCGCCATTTTCTGGAACAGCACGAGCTGCTCCTGGTTCAGCGTGACTTCCTGCTTGCGCACCTTGCTGGCCAGCTGCAGGTAGTTGCGTACTTCCTGGTCGGCGGTGATGGCGTCCATCTGTTCCTTGCAGCGCGCCGCCTGCTGCTCGTGCTTCTCGGCGCGGGCGGCGCATTCGGCCAGCTTGTCGTCGTACTTGCTGGTATCGGGCACCATGACGTGGAGCTGCATCTCGGCCTGCTTGCGCGGGCCGGCGCTGTCGATCTCGATGCGGCGTGCGGCAATGGCGCAGCCGGCGGCCAGCTTGACCAGGACTTCGTCGGCCATGATCTCGCAGTTGTAAGCCTCGGTGATGATCACGCGCGAACCGGTTATCACACAGTTTTGCGCCTTGCCCAGCACCACCTCGCCCTTTTTCGCCTGCAGCAGCGCGCCGGAGGCCACGCCGGCCACGCGGATATTGCCGTCTGCATTGGTGGCGCTGCCGCCCATCAGGTTCTTTTGCAAGGCAATCGTGCCGCCGCGCGAAACGATATGGCCAAAGACATCGCCATGCACAGTGATATTGCCGCCTTCAACCGTGCGCTGCTCCTGTACTTCGCCGAATTCCTCGTAATCGCCATCGAGCTTCAGGTTGCCCGTGGTGCGCGCCGAAACGCCTTCGCGGCTGACGATCTTGGGGCCGATGGAGATGCGCTTGCTCTTGCTGTCGACGTTGATGAAACCTTCGCGCGAGGACACCAGGTAATCGATGCCATCATGGTGCTCCACTACCGTGCCCTCGCCGGCCACCGTGGTCAGCTCCACGTCGCGCGCCGGCGGCGGTTCCAGCACAATGCCGGACAGCTCGAAGCCGCGCGTGCCCGGCTGCGGCGGTTCGCGGCGCAGCAGGCGCACCTGGGCTTTCACTTGCGGGAAGCGGTTCTGGAAGCTGTGCAGGTCGAAGCGGCCATTGGCCAGCAGGCGCGGTGCATTGGAGCGGTGGATGCTTTCCGACACTTCCACGATGGCGGCGTCGCGTCCCGGCACGGGAGGCAGCTTGCGCGCCACGATCAGGCGCGCCGCCTTGCCGCTGGCGATGGCCGCGCGTACTGCCGGGGCGTCGATGCCGAAGCGGATCCCTTTGGTCCACATATCGGCCACGAATTCTCCGAAGTCGAGATGGGCCTGCACCGGCGCCTCGCCTTCGGCTTCGATGAACACGGGTTCGAAATAGTATTCCGCCTCGCCGCCGACGATGCGTACCGATTTGTACAAGTCGCGCCGGCCGCTGGGAAATGGCACGATGTCGTCGGCAAAACGCCACAGCGGCTGGCCGTCCATCCCTTCCGGCAGGTCGGGTCCAACGCCGTACAGGGCGCGGATGAAGACGCCGTAATCAAGACCGCGGAAGCAGGCGCCGGACAGGAAGACCTGGTTGGCAGCCGCCTGCCGCAAAGCCGCCTGGGCTTCCGCCTTGAAATAAACGCCATCGGCGCGCTGGACCAGCGACGATGGCAGATCGCCAGCCGCCGCGGCGGCCGATGCAGCGTCTGCAGGCACCATGTCTCCCGGATAGTCTTCTTGTGCCATTGTACGGCTATCGGCCCACTACGCTACGCTCGCCTCGGCCGGGGCGGCGCCATGCCAGTTCACGCTGCCGGTGGAGCCGGCGAAGATGGCCAGGCTATCCAGCCGTGGGCCGCGCAACAGGGCTTTGTAATCCTTGGGAGCAGCCATGAAGTTGGCCGCCACCGCCTCACCCAGCGGCAAGGTGCGCACCAGCACTTCGCCGTCGACCATGCTGACCCGTACCGAGGAGCGGGCAGCGGCATCGCGCTTGAGCGCTTCCAGTTCGTCGCGGCGGGTGCGCGCGCCGGCGATGGCGTCTTCCGCCACCTTGATCGACTGTACCAGCTGGCCAATCGCCTTGATGTGCGGCGCCACGGAGGCTGCGACTTTCTTCAGGTTCGGCACCTGGGCCGGCGTCAGCTGGATCTCGCCCTTGCGCAGCTTTTCGGCCAGCGTCAGGTAGCTGCGCACCTCGGCCATGGCGTTCAGGCGGTCATGCTCGGCGCGCCAGGCGGCGATTTCCGCTTCATGCACGGCCACCTGTTTCTGCAGGGTTTCCAGCTCGGCGTCGTGGCCGGCGACATCTTTCACCACCACGTAGACGAACATCTCGCTGTTCTTGCGTGGGCCTGCGCTTTCTACCAGCACGCTTCGGCCGGCGACGGCGCAGCCGATGGCCAGTTCCATATTCACTTCGTCGGCGAAGATTTCGCAGTTGGACGCCTCCGCGATCACCACCTTGGGCGCGCTGATGACGCAGCTTTCGGCGCGGCCGCTGATGGTCACCGTGCCGCTGGCGGTCTGGATGGTGGCGCCGGAGGCCACGCCTTCGATGCGGATGTCGCCCTTGGCATTGATGGCGCGCCCGCCCACCAGGTTGCGGCCCAGGACGATGGTGCCGCCGCTCGAATTGATGTTGCCGAACACGTCGCCGTGCACGGTGATGTCGCTGCCATTGACGTCGCGCAGCTCCTGCACGTCGCCGAATTCCTCGAAGGCGCCCATCAGCTCCAGGTTGCCCGTGGTGCGGCCGGAGACGCCTTCGCGGCTGATGATCTTGTCGCTCAGCGCCACTTGCCCGCTTTTCGGGTCCACGTTCAGGAAGCCTTCGCGCGCCGCCACCAGGAATTCGCCATCGGCTTCGCGGGTAATGACCGTGCCTTCGCCGGCAAAGCGGCCGAAGTCCACATCGTTCGGCGCCAGCGCCACGATCGGCTGGCCGGCGATATTGCGGCCCGGCTCACCCGGCACGCCGGGCAGCTTTTGCAGGAGGCGCACGCCCTGCTTGATCTGGGGGAAGCGGTTCTGGAAGCTGGTCAGGTCGACCGTGCCGTCGGCCCGCTGGCGCGGGGCGTCGCTGCGGTGCAGCTCGGATGCTACTTCGACCACGCGCGCGTCTTGCGCCGGAGTCGGCTCCAGGTCGAGCGCCGCCGCGACCCGCTCGCCCTTGGGCGCAGCCAGCGCAGCGCGCACTGCCGCTACCTGGATGCCGAAGCGCACATTCTTCAGCCACATGTCGGCGACGAATTCGTCGAAATCGAGCTGGGCCTGGCGCTCCGGCAGCAAAGTGCCGTCCGACAGTTCCTCGGCCGGCAGGTAGATCGGTTCAAAGAAATATTCCGCCTCGCCGTCGCGGATCTTGACGTTGCGGTACAGCGGCCTGCGCTCTGAAGGGAATGGCTCGAGCCGGTCGCCAACGCGCACCAGCAGTTCGGCATTGGGCGCCAGTTCCGGCCCCACGCCGTACAAGGCGCGCGCCAGTACCGGATAATCCAGTCCACGCAGCACGTAGCCGCTGCGGAACAGCATATCGACCGCAGCGGTCAGTTCAGGGGCGAGCAGGCGCATGTCCAGGTAGACCCCGTCGGGCCGTTGGACTACGCCGGCCGGCAAGCCGCCGGCGCTCTCCTGTTGTGCAATTTGGGACAAGGCTCCTCCTCCAGTGCCCTGATTTTGGGCGCGCCGGGGCGCGTTGTCTTACGGGCAATCAATATTACACGCAAAACATTAAATTCCGGAGGTTTTTGGAGCCAAAAGTTTTCTTAACGTTACGTAAACGTCACAAAAATCACCGCTTGCGCGGCAGGGAGTACACTTGCTGGCCCGCTTCATTGATCTGGCGGCGCAGGTCGCGGCGTTCGTCGGGGGTCATGCGGCCACCCATGCGGCGCGAATCTGCATTATCCCGGTCGTCCACCATGCGCGGCGCATCTTCCATGCGTCCTTCATACTGGCGTGGATAGCGCGCTTCGCGGGCATCGTTCCAGCGATTGTCGCGGAAGTCGCGCGGCGCTTCGCGGCGCTCCGGCTGGCGATTCTGGCGATCCGACTGCGCCTGCGCACTGGCCATCAAGGTGCAGCACAGGCCTGCGCACAGCGCCAAAGCCGCTTTGCCCAATCCTGTTTTCGCACCAAGTTTCATCGCCGTCCTCGTCGTACTTGCCGTATCCATGCCCGCAGTGTATGCGCTCCAACTTCCTATAGTAAGAGCGACCCGGTAAAGTTTGTAAGAATTTGTAATGAGTTTTCACCGGTATGGCACCGGGAATCAATATGACGTTACCATAGCGACATGCATCTGACAATTCAACAAGATCAACACTCCTTATGAATACCACCACTACTCCTCCAGCCGCGACCGGCGGCCAGCAAGGCCACCAGGCCAAGATCATGGTGGTGGACGACGACGTCCGCCTGCGCGACCTGCTGCGCCGCTACCTGACCGAGCAGGGCTTCAACGTCGTCACTGCCGAAAACGCTACCGCCATGAACAAGCTGTGGCTGCGCGAGCGTTATGACCTGCTGGTGCTGGACCTGATGCTGCCCGGCGAGGACGGCCTGTCGATCTGCCGCCGCCTGCGCGGCGCCGGCGACCAGACCCCGATCATCATGCTGACCGCCAAGGGCGAAGACGTGGACCGCATCGTCGGCCTGGAAATGGGCGCTGACGATTACCTGCCGAAGCCGTTCAACCCGCGCGAGCTGGTGGCGCGTATCGGCGCCGTCCTGCGCCGCAAGCAGCCCGATGAAATCCCGGGCGCGCCATCCGAGCACCCGCAAACCTTCGAATTCGGCCAGTTCGTGCTGGACCTGGGCACGCGCACGCTCAAGAAAAACGGCGAAACCGTGCCGCTGACCACCGGTGAATTCTCGGTGCTGAAGGTGTTTGCGCGTCATGCGCGCCAGCCGCTGTCGCGCGAGAAGCTGATGGAACTGGCGCGCGGCCGCGAGTACGAAGTGTTCGACCGCAGCCTGGACGTGCAGATTTCCCGGCTGCGCAAGCTGATCGAACCGGACCCGTCCAGCCCACTGTACATCCAGACGGTGTGGGGCCTGGGCTACGTCTTCATCCCTGAGGGCCAGCCACGCTGATTCTGGGCTGTCGATGAAATTCCGCCTGCCGCGCCCGGCGTCGCTGACCAGCGGCCTGTTCTGGCGCACTTTCCTCTTGCTGAGCGTGCTGACCACGCTCTCCATGTCGGCCTGGTTCGGCATGGTCAACTACGTCCAGCGCGAACCGCTGGCGCAGCAGACTGCCGCCCAGGTGGTCTCGGTGGTGACCATTACCCGCGCCGCCCTCACCCACTCGGCAACCGACTTGCGGCGCGAACTGCTGTTCGAGCTGGTGTCGAACGAAGGCATCCGCGTATTCACCATGGAGGACGATGACGAGGTCGCACCGCCGCCAAGCTCGGGGTTGATGGCCGACATCCAGGCCCTGGTGCGTGCCAAGCTGGGCGCCGATACGCGCTTCTCCTCGGAAGTGAATGGCGTGCCGGGCTACTGGGTCAGCTTCAAGATTGCCGATGACCGTTACTGGCTGATGCTGGAGCGCGAACGCTTGCAGGGCCCGGTGGAATGGCTGGGCTGGGCGGGCGTGGTGGCAGTGGTGTCGCTGCTCGGTGCTGCCCTGATTTCCAGCCTGATCAACCTGCCGCTGAAGCGCCTGACTGCTGCGGCACGCGAGATTGCCCAGGGCCGCCATCCGGAGCCGCTGCCGGAAGTCGGTCCGCAGGAAGTGCGCCAGGCCAACCGCAGCTTCAACCAGATGGTGGATGACTTGCAGCAGGTCGAGTCCGACCGCGCGGTGATCCTGGCCGGCATTTCGCACGATTTGCGCACGCCGCTGGCGCGCATGCAGCTCGAAGTGGAGATGGCCAACCTGTCGCAGGAAGCGCGCGAAGGCATGCAGTCCGATATTGCACAGATGGATGCGATCATTGCGCAGTTCCTCGATTACGCCAAGCCGACCGAGGCTTCCAGCTTCATCAATGTCGATATGGTGGCGCTGCTGTCCGATTGTGCGCATGAGGCGGGGCGGCATCCGGACGTGAAGGTTACGGCTGAGCTGCCGGAGCATGCGCATGTGCTGGGCAATGCGACGGACCTGAAGCGCGTGATTGCCAACCTGGTGGAGAATGCGCGGCGCTATGGCAAGACGCCGGGGTCGGATGTGACTGAGATTGATATCAAGTGCACTGTGCGCGGGATGCATACGGCCAAGCGTGTGATCGTGGAAGTGCAGGATCACGGCGTGGGCGTGCCGGAGGGGCAGATTGCGCAGTTGCTCAAGCCGTTCACGCGGCTGGATACGGCGCGCGGGCAGGCGAATGGCGCGGGGCTGGGGCTGGCGATTGTGGACCGGGTGCTGTCGCGGCATGAGGCGGAGCTGGAGGTTTCCAATCGCGAGGGTGGTGGGCTGAAGTTCACTATTACCCTGCGCGCGCTCTAACCCGGTAAACCGGGGTCTGACCCGCAGGGTCAGACCCCGTCTGTTCTGCCGCCAGGGGTTATGGTTGTGCGACGTTGATTTTTTGCGAAGATCAAAAGCCCAGAACCCGCCCCTGACCGCGAGACCGTTGGGGGTCTGACCCTGCGGGTCAGACCCAGGTTTACCGGGTTTGTACTAAATTGAAGCCATGACCATCCGCCAAGGCTTCGCCGATACCATCGGCCACACACCCCTGATCCGTCTCGCCCGCCTCTCGGCCGAGACCGGCTGCGAAATCCTTGCCAAAGCTGAGTTCATGAACCCCGGCGGCTCCGTCAAAGACCGCGCCGCCCTTGCGATCATCCTCGACGCCGAACGCTCCGGTCGCCTGCAGCCCGGCGGCACCGTGGTCGAAGGCACCGCCGGCAACACCGGCATCGGCCTGGCCCACCTGTGCGCCGCACGCGGCTACAAATGCGTGATCGTCATCCCCGAAACGCAATCCGAAGAAAAATTCGCCATCCTGCGCACGCTCGGCGCCGAGGTGCGCGCCGTCAAAGCCGTCCCCTACGCCGACGACAACAACTACCAGAAAGTCGCCGGCCGCCTGGCGCAAGAGTTGCCCAATGCCATTTGGGCCCAGCAATTCGACAACCTGGCCAACCGCCAGGCCCATTACGAACAAACCGGCCCCGAAATCTGGCACGACACGCAAGGCCGCATCGACGCCTTCACCTGCGCCACCGGCACCGGCGGCACCCTGGCCGGTGTGGCGCGCTACCTCAAAGAGCGAAAGCCGGATGTCAACATCGTGCTGGCCGATCCCTACGGCAGTGCCCTCTACAGCTGGATCAAGCACGGTGAACTGAAGAGCGAAGGCAGCTCCATCTCCGAAGGCATCGGCAACAGCCGCGTCACCGCCAACCTGCAAGGCACGCCGATCGACAACGCCCTGCGCATAGACGACAAGGCTTGCGTGCAAATGGTCTACCGCCTGCTGCGCGAGGAAGGCTTGTACGTCGGCGGCTCCAGCGGCATCAACGTCGCCGCTGCGGCAGAGCTGGCAAAACAGATGGGACCCGGCCATACCATCGTCACCCTGCTGTGCGACCGCGGCGCCACCTACGCCACCCGCTTGTTCAACCGGGAATGGCTGGCTCAAAAAAATCTTTTGTAATCGTGTCGATCTGGCGCGTCCCCGTTCGTCGTGGGATTATGGAGGCCGCAAAAAGCGTCCTCTTTCCTCAACAATGAATGGAGAATGACCATGACTGTCAAAGCGATTCCAGAAGGCATGCGCACTGTGACCCCTCACCTGGTTTGCGAAGGCGCTGCCGCAGCTATCGACTATTACAAAAAGGCTTTCAACGCGGTAGAGAATTCCCGCATGCCTGGGCCCGGCGGCAAGATCATGCACGCACAGATCCGCATCGGCGATTCGAACATCATGCTGGTCGACGACTTCCCTGAGGGGGGCTGCTTCGGCCCCAAACACTACAAAGGCACGCCGGTCACCCTGCACATCTACGTGGAAGACGTCGACGCCGCCTACAAGCGCGCCATCGACGCCGGCGGCACCGCCAAGATGCCACCGGAAGATATGTTCTGGGGCGACCGCTACGGCGTGCTGATCGACCCGTTCGGCCATAGCTGGTCGATTGCCACCCACAAGCGCGACCTGACGCCCGAACAGATGCAGGAAGGGATGAAGGAAATGATGAGCAAAATGCCTGAGTGCAAAGCCTAAGGAGACCGACACTATGCGATTCATGCTCATCGTAAAAGCCACCCCGGATTCCGAAGCGGGCAAAATGCCTAAAACCGAACTGCTCGAAGCCATGGGCAAGTTCAACGAAGAACTGGTGAATGCCGGCGTGCTGCTGGCGGGCGAAGGCTTGCACCCAAGTTCACGCGGCGCCCGCGTGCATTTCTCGGGCAGCAAGCGCACCGTGATCGATGGCCCGTTCCCGGAAACAAAGGAGCTGATTGCCGGCTTCTGGCTGATTCAGGTAAAGTCGCTGGCTGAAGCCATCGAATGGGTCAAGCGCTGCCCCAATCCGATGGAAAGCGACTCAGATATCGAAATCCGCCAGGTCTTCGAGGCCGAAGATTTCGGCGCCGAGTTCACGCCTGAATTGCGTGAACAGGAAGCGCGCATCGCCAGCAAGATCGCAGCGCCTGTTTAAAGGAGACTTTGATGCAGTACATGGTTATTCGGAAGGCCGACGCCACTTCGGAATCGGACAACTTCCCATCCGCTGAACTGGTGCAGGCCGTACCGGGTGCCAAGTGGCTGCGCTCCAGTGCCGACGGCGGCCTGCGCATGCGCCGCCGCGACGGCCAGTGGCTGTATGAAGAAGGCCCGTTCGATGATGTGAGCGTGGCCGGCTTCACCTTCATCGAGGCCGAAGACCGCCGCGCCGCCAGTGAACTGGCGGCGCGCTGGCCGTCCGCCGATGCCGAAGGCAGCGCGGTGGTCGAAGTGCGCGAAGCCGGTTGCCCCGGCGGCTGCGTAGGCTTCGACACCGGCGTGCCGCCCAAGCACACCGCCTGGGCCATCCTGCTGCGCTCCGATGCTGTGGCGGAGCAGGATTTCGAGCCGCCGGCCGTGGTGATCGACATTATGAACCGCGCCAACAATGCCGGTATTGCGGCTGGGGTTGCGCTGTCGGGCGAAGGCTTGAAGTCCACCGCTCGCGGTGCGCGCGTCAAGTTCACCGGCGGCAAGCCCTTCATCACCGACGGGCCTTTTGCCGAGGTGAAGGAACTGATCGCCGGTTATTGGGCAGTGGACGCAGCTTCGCGCGATGAAGTCATCGCCTGGGTCAAATCCTACCCCTACCCCAATCCTGGCGATATGGAAGTGGAACTGCGCAAGGTCGCGATTTAAGACCGTGCAGTAGTGGAGGCGCGCAGCATCAACTGCGCGCCAATGACGGTGAGCGGCTCGACTTCCTGGCCTTCGATGGAGGCCAGGAGCTTCGCCATCGCCGCCGCGCCCATTTGCTCGCTGTTCAAGTCCACACTGGTGAGGGCTGGCGAGGCAAAACTGCCGAACTGGATATTGTCGAAGCCGACCACGGAAATATCGTCCGGCACGTGGAAGCCCAGTGTTTGCGCGGCTTTCATGAATCCCAGCGCCAGCAGGTCGTTAAAGCAGACCAGCGCATCGGGCGCTTGCCGCCCCAGCACGATCGACGAACACAGCTTCTCGCCCGCAGCCGACGTGGGCGCTTCGGCCTCGAAGACGCTCAACTCGAGACCCTGGGCAGCCAGGGCTTCGCGCACGCCGGCCATGCGCTCGGGATTGCGCTTGGAATTGGCAAAGCCCATGTAGCCGACCCGCTTGTGGCCTTGCGCCAGCAGGTGGCGCGTGACCATGAAGGCGCCAAGCTGGTCGTCGCTGGCCACGGAAGGCAACTTGATAGCATCGGGCCGGCCGAAAAATACCGAGGGGCGGTCCAGCGCCAGCAGCCAACCCAATTCCTCCTCCGGCGTGCGCGAATACACGATCATGCCGTCCACGCGCCGGCTCAGGGCTTCAAGAAGCTGGCGTTCACGCTCCGGGGTTTCTTCAGTGTCCACCAGCAGCAAGGTATAGCCATGGGCCTGCGCCACGCGGTTGGCGCCTTTCACCACGCTGGCGTAATGCGGATTCGTGATATCCAGCACTGACAGGCCGATGGCCTTGGTGCGGCCGGTAATCATCGATTGCGCCATCGGATTGGAACGGTAGCCCAGTTCCCCGATGACGCTGGCCAGGCGGGCTTCGACTGTGGGCGAGAAGCGCTGCGCGCCGTTGACGAACTTGGAAACCGTGGCGGTGGATACCCCCGCGGCGGCGGCCACATCACGGATTGTCGCTACGTTCTTTTTCATCGCCCCGGTTCATTATTGGAAAAGTTGCCGAGTTTATCACGCGGCCACGGCCTTGATGGTAAAGTAGCCGCATGAACGACAACAGCATCCACCGCGCCATCGACGCTGTCTGGCGCATTGAAGAAGCGAAGATCATCGCGGTCCTGACACGCATGCTGCGCGACGTCGCGCTGGCCGAAGAAATGGCGCAGGATGCATTGGTCAGCGCCCTGGAAACCTGGCCGGAGAACGGCACGCCGGACCGCCCGGCCGCCTGGCTGATGCAGGCGGCGAAGAACAAGGCCCTCGACTACCTGCGCCACCAGAAGCTGGTGCACGAAAAAGAGCCGGAGCTTACTTACGAAATCGAAGGCTTGCTGCAGGATGCGGCGCCCGACCTGGAGCGCGAGCTCGATGACAATATCGGCGACGACCTGCTGCGCCTGATCTTCATTTCCTGCCACCCGGTACTGACCATGGAAGCGCGCGTGGCGCTGACCCTGCGCCTGCTGGGCGGCCTGACCACCGATGAAATTGCGCGCGCCTTCCTCGCCTCGGAATCGACGGTGGCGCAGCGCATTGTGCGCGCCAAGCGCACGCTGGGCGACGCCAAGGTGCCGTTCGAAGTGCCGCGCGGCGCCGAATTGGAAGAGCGCCTGGCCGCCGTGCTGCAAGTGATTTACCTGGTCTACAACGAAGGCTATTCGGCCAGCGCGGGTGCCGACCTGATGCGCCCTGCCCTGTGCAACGAGGCTTTGCGGCTGGGGCGTATCTTGGCCGAGCTGGTGCCGGGCGAACCGGAGGTGCATGGCCTGGTGGCGCTGATGGAAATCCAGTCCTCGCGCTCGCGCGCGCGCACCGACGCGCAAGGCAAGCCGGTGCTGCTGCTCGATCAGGACCGCACGCGCTGGGACCAGATGCTGATCCGGCGTGGGCTAGCGGCCTTGCAGCGCGCGCAGGCCCTGGACCGCGTGCCGGGGCCTTATGTGCTGCAAGCAGCCATCGCCTCGTGCCACGCCCGCGCGCGCAGGCCTGAGGACACGGACTGGCAGCAGATCGCCGACTTGTACCTGGCGCTGGCGACGCGCGCGCCGTCGCCGGTGGTGGAATTGAATCGCGCGGTGGCGCTGGCAATGGCATATGGGCCGGCTGTCGGCCTGGAGCTGGTCGACCAGCTGGTCGATGAACCGGCGCTCAAGCAGTATCACCTGTTGCCGAGCGTGCGTGGCGACTTCCTGTTCAAGCTGAACCGCCTGCCCGAAGCCCGTTTCGAATTCGAACGCGCCGCGGCGCTGACGCAGAACGAACAGGAGCGCCAACTGCTGCTAACGCGAGCTGCGGCCTGCAACTAATGGAGACAAGAACAGTGCGCGAGCAAACCGCGTCGAACGACAGAATCGATTATGAACGGATCGGTGTGAACCAATGGCACAAGTGTTTCTTGCTTTTTGCGTTCTTGCTCATCACTTCATCGCGCGCATTTGCATCCGTGCCGCCCGCATATAAAGAACCCACGAGAGCGGAGATGAAAGCGCTTGGTTAGAGTGTACGCGACCAACGATTTGCGTTGATCCCGCAATCAACCGAAGTCATTGTAAAAAAACCTTGAAGGTGGGGTAGTTGCAAGGAGACCACCAACTGGGTTGAAGGCAGCGAGTTTATGTCAATCGTGACTTCGTACGAGCACAAGGTTTCCGACCTATCTGTGTCGGTCACGTACACGTGTGCAAAGTGGGGCGAGAACCGATGCTATGGGGCCACGACATTAAGCATTCCATCGGTTTCCAGGTTTATCAATTGTAGTGGCTCAAACTTGATCTGACCCTGACTATCAGATGGGATAGGGTCTTGCTTGGTCCGCAAACGGCCAGAAGCCGTCATTGTAGTTTTCGAAGGATAACCAGTTGGGTGAACGACAGTTAGAATGATTATGGATGTAAAAGAATTTGAAGCGATTTATGGATGTGCGGCACCAGCTGACCTGATCGAACTTTGCAAAATGCGATGCCCGGTCCGTTTTGAGCTCGACGATGGGCCAGTTGTTGAAGTGCAGTATTTTTTGTCGATCGAGCGACAAGCTGCTAAAAAAATTGAAAAACCCTTCTACGCTTTCGCTGTGAGCACGGATGGTAACGATTTGTTAATTGATCTTCGCGATGAGAGCTTTGTGATATTACAAGACGAATTTGGTGACATCTATTCCATTGGGATTACGTTGGGAAGCCTTTTGCAAGCAAAGGTATGTAATCTTTAATGCACACTACCGGCCATGAGCGGCCCTTTGGGCCCCCTTCCAGTGGCCGTACCGCTATTCGAAACACTAGGTATCAATCAACGAGACCATGCGAGAACCCTTACTAATCGTTCATAAGTCCGGCCGGACAACGTTCTTCGATAGATCCGAACAGCATTCACCGTCATCGTTCGGTGGTCCGCTGGAGATTTCTGTTGAAGGTCTACATCTTCCGGTGCAGCTCCACCACATCGCCTGGCTGAGCCATAACCAGCTGAAAAATCAGGGGCCGTCACGGTACTTGGACTTGCCGCTCGTTCACCCGATGCGTTACTCGGGCGGTATGCTGAGCTATACATTTTCTCGCGAAAGTATTCAGATATTAGAATTGGATCCCCTTGAAGCTTCTGATTCGTGGCCTTATAGAGGGTTTCCCGAACTGCTTCCATTTCATCCGGTCGAAGTAATCTCTGAGATTTCAGAGGAATGGTCCACATTTGCGGAACGAACTCCGAATCTACCGGCGCAGCAGCCAGCAGATGTAGTCGTTTTGGTTCCCCCGCCACGGGGACTCGGCTTTACTCTTTGGGGGCGCTCGGGAGATGCCGAGGGCGTCACCATTGTCTTCGAATGCGATCTTCTTGCTAAGAAGGTGAATACCTACAACGTTTGCAGCTAATTCGACCGGATTGCGTCCACGGTCTGCATAGGGGCGGAAGCCGCCTCCCAACTGACACGCGGTGTCATATCAAGTCGGAGCTAGTACATATCAATGCTAACCCAGACCTTGTGAACTTACGGCCCAAGTGCCGCTTCCTTTGCCATCATGGGAAGGTCAAGTCCAAACCAAGCATCTTGCTAAAGGCGAAGGTGACGATCCCCAGTCCAAGCAGCGATAGCACAAAGACGGCGCTCACAATGCCGCTCGCGCGCAACACTTCGCGCTTCTCCTTCTCCCTGTCCGCCTGCTTCTTCCCTTGGTCGTAATGCCACTTGATGGCGAAATACATGCCCGTGCCGAGCACGAGGAACTTGAACGTAACCAAGACTAAAGGGATCCAATCCATCATTTTGAGTATTTCCGGGCTGTTACTTGACGCTGTTTATGGCGACATACTACTTGAAAGCAATGTCCAATCGTTGAGACAAAATGTCCTAGTTGAAATCCATGCAAGATATGCGCAGGTCTATCTCGCCGATTAACCCGGCAAATCTGGGTCAGACCCGCAGGGTCTGACCCTGTCTGCGCTGCGGACAACAACGGGGTTTGATGCAGGGATTTTTTCGCGCGTTCAGGCGCTTTCGAGGGCGCCGTCGCGACGGGTGCGGCGGTAGCGCGGGAGGTCGTCGCAGATGGGTTCCCAATGCAACCGGTTTTCGGCAAAGGTGTGGTCTTGCGGCGGCAGCGCTTCGGGGTCGTCGAGGCTGGAAGTAGTGATGTCAATTTCCCCAGGCGTGCTGTCGTCGGCAAACGTGAGATGGGTGCCGCACATGCTGCAGAATTCGCGCGTGACGCCGGGGCTGGAATGGTAGGTGGCGGGCTTGCCGCGCACGTAGCGGAACTGGGTACGCGGCACGCTGAACCAGGCCACGCTTGGCGCGCCGGACAGGCGGCGGCACATCGAACAATGGCACCAGGTGCAATTCAATACCGGCGCGTCTGCTTCGTACTGCACTGCGCCGCAAAAACAGCCGCCTGTGTACATAGGGACCCTCCCTACTCCAGCAATTTGGTCATGAGCAGTTCCGCCGAGCCGTAGCCAAACAGCGAATCGCTCTCCAACCCCTCCGTGTCGTATGGCACGGACACTTCGCGCTCCGGCTTGGCCGGGTCGTCGCCGTAGGTTGCCTGCCAGGCGCGCTTCAAGGCATCTGCGCGGCGGATGAACATAGGCACCGGCCAGTCACTGCGCTGGAAACCAATGGTGTTGCCGATCACGGGCCAGCGCCCGTTGGCCACTGCGATGTCGCCGGTGCGGATCACCTTCAGCGCATCGTTCGCCGTCAACGCCTGCACGTCCGCCAAGGTTGGCAACGTCCAGTGAGTCGGCCCGAACAGGTAGGCCAGCATGACCTTTCCTTGCGGTGACAGGCGGGCCACCAGTCCGGTGGCGTAGCCGCCATTTCTAAGCGGGATGGCAAACCAGCTGCCCTCCCGGTACGGCTGCAACTTCATCGACTTCCTTTCTGTTTGCAGCGCGATACCAGACCATTATTCGTAGTGGTACTGCGCGGCGATCGGTCCCGCCTTGAACAGCGCTTCCTTCATTTCCTTGTCCATTTTCGGGTCGCGCCGGCGCACCCATTCCAGCAGCATTGCGATCTGCTTGCGCGTGGAATCGCGATGGCTGGCCATGACCAGCTTCAGCTCGGGGTCGGTGCACGTTTCGATGCGCTGGTTTTGCAAATCCAGCATCTCGATCTTCTCGCTCAACGACGTTAACGCCCGGTGCATGTCCAGCACCTGGGCATTCAAATAGTCGCGCGGCTCGACCACGTGTTCCTGTGTCATCTCACTCTCCTTAGGCATGCGGGTACACGCATTGTCAGCCTGCGGCGCGGATTTCTCAAGTGTAGCAAGGCGCTCGGCGGGCTGTCGCACGGATGGGCGGGATTTGCGCGATAATGCCCGGCACTATGCATAACTTTGAATTCCATAATCCAACCCGCGTGATCTTCGGCGTGGGTCAAATTGCCTCCTTGGCAAAACATATTCCTTCCAATGCACGCGTACTGATGCTCTACGGGGGCGGCAGCATCAAAGCCAACGGTACGTACGACGAAGTGCATGCGGCGCTGGCCGGGCTGGAGCATCCAGTGCTGGAGTTTGCAGGCATCGAACCGAATCCGCGCTATGAAACGCTGATGAAAGCGGTCGAAGTCATTCATCGCGAGAACATCGATTTCCTGCTGGCGGTGGGCGGCGGTTCTGTTGTCGACGGCACAAAATTTGTTGCCGCGGCGGCAGTGTATGACGGCGATGCCTGGGACATCCTGAAGATCGGCGGCAAAGTGGTGAAGGCTGCCCTGCCGTTCGGCGCCGTCTTGACGCTGCCGGCCACCGGCTCGGAAATGAACAGCGCCAGCGTGATCAGCCGCGCCGAGACGCAGGAAAAGCGCGCATTCATGAGTCCATACGTGTACCCGCGCTTCTCGGTGCTGGACCCGGCCAAGACGCTGACCCTGCCGCTGCGCCAGGTCGGCAATGGCGTGGTCGACGCGTTCGTCCACACTACCGAGCAATATCTGACCTACCCGGCCAACGCGCCGGTACAGGACCGCTTTGCCGAGGGCTTGCTGCAAACCCTGCTGGAACTGGGCCCGCAAGTATTGGCACGCCCGGATGATGTGGAAGTGCGCGCCAATATCATGTGGACTGCCACCATGGCACTGAATGGCCTGATTGGCGTCGGCGTGCCGCAGGACTGGGCAACCCACGGCATCGGCCACGAACTGACCGCGCTGTTTGGCCTGGACCACGCGCAGACGCTGGCGATTGTGCTGCCGGGCGTGCTGCAGATTCGCCGCGAGGCCAAGCGCGGCAAGCTGCTGCAGTATGCAGAGCGCGTGTGGGGCCTTCGCACCGGTACCGAAGATGAGCGTATCGACGCGGCCATCGGCAACACGCGCGCCTTCTTCGAGCAGATGGGCGTGCCGACCCGCTTGTCCGGCTACGGCCTGGGCGCGGAGGCGATCGATGCCACCGTCGCCGCCATGGAAGCGGCCGGCCTGACGGGCCTGGGCGAACGCCGCGATATCACGCCTGCCGACGTGCGCAAGGCGCTGCAACTGAGCCTGTAGTACAATACCGCCTCGCTAGGGGTCCTCGCGCATGTGCGCGGGGTGAGAAATACCCTCCGAACCTGATCTGGATAATGCCAGCGAAGGAAAGCGTAGATGGTTGAAGGCCCGGAGTTGCGGGCTTTGCTCTCACCCCTCCGTGCTCTCTCGCTGGCGCATAAAACGTACAGCAAGAGCACATACATGAATACCACTCGCCTCACCCTGGCCGCACTGGCCGTCGCTTCCGCCTTCGCCCCTGCCGCCTTCGCGCAGGACCAGAATATGACCGAAGTGGTCATCACCGCCAACCGTGTGGCCGCCGAGCGCGCATCCGTGGCCGGCTTCAGCGAGCAGCCCTTGCTGCAGACCCCTGCTTCTGTCAGCGTGGTGACGCGTGAACAGATGCAGGAACTGGGCATCTTCAGCACCACCGATGCCGTCAAGTTCGACGCCAGCATCGGCGACGCTTACAACGCAGTCGGCTATGCCGAGCAGTTCTCGATCCGCGGCTTCAAGCTGAATAACGCCAACTCCTACCGCAAGGACGGCCATCCGATTTCCGGCGACACCCAGATCCCGCTGGAAAACAAGGAAAGCATCGAAGTGCTGCGCGGCCTGGCGGGCCTGCAAGCTGGCGTTGCGGCGCCTGGCGGCGTGGTCAATTATGTGACCAAGCGCCCAACCGACAACACCCTGCGCTCCGCGGTATTCGCGGTAGGCGAGCGCGGCTCCGTGCTGGGCACCGTCGACCTGGGCGGCCGCTTCGATGACAAGCGCTTTGGCTACCGCATCAATGCTGCGGGTGAGCGCATGCGCTCCATCATCAAGGGTGCCGATGGCCACCGCAGCTTCGTGTCCGGCGCGTTCGACTTCCGCATCAGCCCACAGGCGCTGCTGCAAGTCGACGCCGACTACCAGAAGAAATCGCAGAAGTCGGCGCCAGGCTTCCAGCTGATCGGCGGCACCAGCCTGCCGGTGGTTGATGCCGACACCTTCCTCAACGACCAGCCTTGGGCCAAGCCGGTGAAGACTGAGTCGAGCAATATCGGCGTCAACTTCCAGTACCAGCTTTCGCCTGAATGGAAGGCGACCCTGAGCGCCAACCAGCATCACTTCAAGCGCGATGACTATACTGCCTTCCCTTATGGCTGCGGCAACGAGTTGCTGTGGCCAGGCTTCTGCGCCAACGGCGATTACGACGTGTACGACTACCGCAGCCTGGGTGAAAAGAAGAAGCCCTTGTCCGCCAAGGCGCTGTTGAATGGCCGCTTTGCGACCGGCTCGATCCGCCATGAACTGGCTGCCGGCCTGTCGTTCTTCAGCAATCACGAAAGCTGGGGCGATTATGTGTATGACCTCGCTGGCGTCAGCAACATCTACCACCCGGTCGTGGTGCCGATGTCGGCCAAGGATGTCGGCGCAGTTTCCGAGCGCCGCAACAATAACGAGCGCTCCGCCTTCGTGCAGGACATCATCGGCCTGACCGATCAACTGGCGCTGCATGCCGGCGTGCGCTTTGCATCCCTGCGCGGCAACGAGGCAGGCTTGGTCGAGCCGGTGCGCGACAATTTCTGGCTGCCGAACGTTGCACTGGTGTTCAGCCCAACCTCCAAGCTGTCCTACTACGCGAACTACGCACAGGGCCTGCAATACGGCGGCGTGGCGCCGTTCCAGACCAATAACGAGAACCATGCGCTGGCGCCGGCCAAATCAAAGCAGGTGGAACTGGGCGCCAAGGCTGAAATCAATGGCATCACGCTGTCGACCGCGCTGTACCAGATCGACCAGGGCCTGGAATTCACCAACTCGTCCAATACCTTCGTGCGCAGCGGCCTGGAACGCCACCGCGGCCTGGAGTTCAGCGCGCAGGGCAAGGTGACCCGCGAGCTGTTGCTGGGCGCGTCGATGGCGGCGATCCACGCTACCCAGGACGATACTGGCCTGGCAAACATGGATGGCAAGCGCGTGACCAATGTGCCTAACTTCAAGTCGACCGTGTGGGCTGATTATGCCGTGACCGAAGTGCCGGGCCTGAAGCTGAATGCCAACTGGCAGTTCGCGGGCCGCAAGGCGTTCGACCAGGAGAACAAGACCATGGTGCCGTCGTACCATGTGGTGAACCTGGGCGGCTCCTACGCTACCCGCGTGGGCGGTTCGGCAGTGGTCCTGCGTGCACAGGTGAAGAATGCCTTCGACAAGTTCTACTGGCGCGATGTGACGCCGGAACTGGGCGGCTACCTGTTCCCAGGCTCGCCACGTACCTTCCAGCTTTCCGCGCAGGTGGACTTCTAAAAAAACGTCCTGGGCGTTCAGTCGCCCAGGAGTTGGGCTACTTGCTTCAGGCGCTCTTCGAGGTTGCCCGAGATGCGTGTGTAAGGCACGCCTCGCCGGGCCAGCTCGTTGAGCAGGATCGCGTCGATAATACCGCTGACATCTTCTTCTTCGTGATGCAGGCCGTCAGGTATCCATGCGAATTCCGGCTTGCAGACCAGGGTGATGTCGTATTGGCGCGACGATGCGAGGCTTTCGAGCTGTTCATCGATGCCGCCGAAGTAGTGGATGCTGTAGACCGCCGTCATCAACGGCGTGGTATCGCAAAACAGGAAGCGGCCGCCCTGCGCGGCCAGCGCGTCTTCCCGTGCCACCTGGGTGCTGGCGATGTGGAACTGGTCCGTTGATACAGGCACGCTTTGGCGCGTGTCGCAGAATTCGCGCAGGTATTCAGGCACCCAGATGGCGCCATAGCGCTCTGCCAGCGCTTGCGCCAGCGTGGTCTTGCCGGAGGATGCGGCGCCGATGATGGCGACGCGGTATGGCTGCTTCATTTCCAGACGACTGCTTCTTCCGGCTCGCTGCTGCCCTGCCAGGCCAGCAGGCCGGCAATTGCCATCGCTACGAACATGCCGTACAGGACGGCCGTCAGCATCAGGCCTTTGTGGATGTACAGCGCGACATACAGCACGTCGACGATGATCCAGACGTGCCAGTTTTCGATCTTCTTGCGCGACAGGAGGGCTTGTCCCACCAGGCTGCCGGCAGTCAGGAAGGCGTCGGCATTCGGCACGTCGGTGTCGGTGAAGCGGCGCAGGAACCAGGCCAGGATGCCGAAGCCTATCAGCCATGCCACGCCCGAAAGCACGCGCCCGCGCGCGTTCAGCGTCGAGACGCCCAGTTGTTGGCCGTGGTTCCCGTGCAGCCATTGGTACCAGCCCCAGAACGAGACCGTCATGAACACACCCTGCAGCGCCATGTCCCCATACAGCTTGGCGCCGAAGAACACTACGCCATAAGTCGCCGACGAAACGATCGCGAACAGCCATGCCCAATGGTTCTGGCGAATGTTCAGCCACACGGTCAGCACGGACAGCACGAACGACACCAGCTCCAGCGGAGTGGTATTGGCCAGGCCGAACAGGGAAATGGTTTCGTTCATGTGATTGCGTTTGGGTGACCCGGGATTATGCCATGAGCAGCCTCCCCGGCCAAACCTTGAGCTTGCCATCACGGGATGGCGCACGGGGGCGGTATATATGGGGTCGCGATTCCGGATCTTAAAGAATGGAAACAGGTCATGCCTCAGCGAAACAAAGCACGGCAATTTAAGAGTAAACAAGAGCGAACAAGAGAAAATAAGAGCGTTTAAGAGCGTTTAAGAGATTTGCCCCAAAATGAAAAGGGGCTCACTGCGAGCCCCTTTTTTTTGCCTGCTTACTTCTGCGGATACTTGATCGTCATTTCCTTCAGCAGGTTGTCCGCATGGTCAACCTCCTTCATTACCCACAGCATGTAGCGCACGTCCAGGTGGATGGCGCGCGTGATGTCGCGGTCGAAGTACCAGTCCTTGGTGATCGACTCGTAGGTGGAGTCGAAGTTCAGGCCAATCAGTTCGCCGCGCTTGTTCATGATCGCGGAACCGGAATTGCCGCCGGTGGTATCAGCCGAGGACAGGAAATCGACCGGTACGGTGCCAAGCACCGGATCCTTGAACTGGCCGTAGCGCTTGGCCTTGACCGCATCGATCAGCGCCTGCGGTGCGTCGAACGGATCCTTGCCGGTGTGCTTCTCCAGGATGCCTTCCACCGTGGTGAACGGGCCTTTGGTAATGCCGTCGCGGCCAGGATAAGACGACACGGTGCCGTAGGTCACGCGCAGGGTGGAGTTGGCATCAGGGTAGACCGGCTTGCCCTGCGATTTCTTCCACGCGATCACCGCAGCCATGTACTGCGGGATGATCTTTTCCAGGTTGCCGTCAACTTCCTTGCGGTTCTCTTCGAGCGTCATCGCCACGCCATGCATGCGCACGGCCAGCTTGATGAACGGATCGGTGGAGCGCTCGAAATCAGCCGGAGCCTTCTCCATCCAGGCCAGGCGGGTTGCGGTATCGGCCAGGCCGGTCTTCTGGTACATGCCAGGCACGTCGGCCAGGGCCGGGGTCAGGTTGTCCAGCCACTGCGGGTGCGCCTTGGTCGGCAGCTTGACGTAGCGCTGCAGTCCAGCCACGTAGCGCGCCTGGTCGACAGCAGGAACCAGCGACTGCTCGAGGCGGCTCAGGCGCGCCTTGATATTGGCCAGGTCACGCTCCTGGAAGCCCGGTTCGCGGTCAGCGTCGGCCTTCTGCTTTTCCAGCGCCAGGCGGTACAGGGTGCGCGCCGATTTCAGCAAATCGCTGTAAGTCGCCACGCCGTAGGCGAATTCATCGTCGCTCAGGTCCATGTCGGCGGCGATGGCGGCATCCAGCTCGGCCAGCATGGCCATGGAAGAATTAGGCTGCTTGGCGTACCAGCTGCGGAATTCCGCATCCTGCTTGTCCTTGATGGCAGCGATATCCTTGCGCGCGAAGCCATCCAGCAAGCCCTGGGTTTTCTTCATGCGGTTGTTGATCGACTTGACCACGCTGGCGTAGCGCACCACATCGTTTTCCTTGCCCTTGGTGGCGGCAGCGATCGCATCGAGGTCGGCCTGGTAGTCGGCCACCATCATCGGATAGCTCAGGTCGCGCGCGTAGCGGATCTCGACCGGCAGCTTGTAGCGGCTGGTGCGGCCAGGATAGCCGGCCAGCAGGATGGGATCGCCGTTTTTCAGGCCTTCGGCGGAAACCACCAGGAAATCCTTCGACTTGTACGGCACGTTGTCCGGCGATGGGTCGGCCGGCTTGCCGTCCTTGCCCACGTAGGCGCGCAGGAAGGAGTAGTCGCCAGTGTGGCGCGGCCACTCGTAGTTATCGATGTCGCCGCCGTAGTTGCCGATGGATTCAGGCGGCGCGTACACCAGGCGCACGTCCTTGATCATCATCTGGCGGATGCGGTAGTACTCGGCGCCGCGATGGAAAGCCGGCACGGAGCAGCGGTAGTTTTTGTCGCTTTCGCACTCGGCGGTCAGGGCCTTGATGCGTTTTTTCACCTCGGCGTTGCGGTCCTTGCCGGCCAGCTTGTCCAGGCCACTGTTTACACGCTCGGTTACGTTTTCTACCTTGTCGGTTACATAAACGCGGGTGGTCGGGCCGCCCGGCAGTTCTTCGGCGCGGGTCTTGGCCAGGAAGCCGTTGGCGATGTAGTTCTTTTCGGCGGTCGAATTGCGCTGGATGGCGCCATATGCGCAGTGGTGGTTGGTGACCACCAGGCCATCAGGGGACACGAACGATGCGGAGCAGCCGTCGAGCGATACGATGGCGCTCATCGGGTGCTTGGACAGGTCAGCCAGGCGTTCGGCCGGGATGGTGATGCCGATGCGTTTCAGCTCTGCCTTCAGCTGCGGCAGTTGGTGTGGCTGCCACTGGCCTTCGTCGGCCATGGCGGGAGCAAAAGCGAGTAGCAGTGCTGCCGAAAGTGCGAGTTTTTTAGTCAAAACAGTCCCCTGAACGTATAAAAGCACCGGCAGTATATGCGTTCCGGAGCCTCAGGGCTATTGGCTTTTTTACAGCGGCAGGCGCACCGTCACGCAGCATCCCGCGCCGGGTTCGTAGTCATTCAGGATGAAGCTGCCGTGCAAGGCATCGGCCCGCTCCTGCATGCCGATCAGGCCAAAGGAGCCAGGCCGCTCGCGGCAAGTCGGAGCGATGCCGATGCCGTTGTCTTCCACTTCCAGCAGGGCCACGTCCTCTTCCACCGAGAGCCGCACCGCCACCTGGGTGGCGCGCGAGTGGCGCAGCACATTGACCAGCGCCTCCTGCACGATGCGGAACAGCACCAGGCTGGTTTCACTGTCAATGGCCGCCAGCACCGCCTCGCCGGGCAGCGCCAGCTCGTAATGCAGGCTGCTGCGGTGGCGGAAGTCGTTCACCAGCCATTCCAGCGCGGCGGCCAGGCCCAGGTCCAGCACCGAGGGGCGCAATTCGTTCATGATGCCGCGCACGCTGCGCAGCGTGGCATCGACATTATCCAGCGCTGCCGCCACGCGCCGCGCAAAGCGCGTCTGGCGCCCGGCCATGCGTTCGTTCAACTGTGCGATATCGAGCTTCAGGGCCAGCAGGTTCTGCCCCAGTTCATCGTGGATTTCGCGCGCGATGCGCTTGCGTTCCTCTTCCTTGACCGCCGCCATATGGGCCGACAACTGGCGCAACTGGCCGTTGGCGTGCAACAGTTCGGCGGTGCGCTGCACCACCCGCGTTTCGAGGTTGCGGTGCAGGTCCTGCAGGGCCGATTCGGCATGCTTGCGGCGGCTGATATCGGAAAGCACCGCCACCACGCCCGCCGCGCCGCCATCCGGCCCGGCCAGGGTGCGCAGCGAGAGCGTCGCCTGGTAGTCGCCGCCGTCCGGTCGCTTGCCGGAAATTTCGCCCTGCCAGTTGCCGCCGACCAGTGCCGACAAGGCGGCCTCCTGCCCGCACAGCACGGACAGGTCGCTGCCGATCGCTTGCGCTTCATCATAGCCGCTGATGGCGGAAAAGGCCGGGTTGACGGCCACGATAGCGCCATTCGCATCGGCTACCGCCACACCCTCGCCCAGGTTGTCCAGCACAGCAAACGCGCGGCGCAGGGCCATATCGTTCTGTTCCGGCGAGCGGATATCGCTCACCACCATGCGGATCGCCTCGCCGGCGTGATCGAGGTTGGCCTCGATGCGTACCCGCCCGCCGCCGATTCCTTCAAACAGCTGCGCGTCCATGGCAGCGCTGGCGCCGTCGGCGCGCAAGCCGGCCAGCAGCTGGCGCAAGCCTGCCTGGCAGGCCGGCGCCAGGAAACGCTCCACCGGCTGGCCCGGCAATTCGTGCAATGGAATGGAAAACAGCGCCGCGGCGGCGCGGTTGGCGCCGGCGATCATGCCATCGCGCGCCAGCGCCAGGTAGCACACCGGCGCCTGGTCGAACAGGCCCGCATAGCGCAGCAGGCCCTGCTCCACCTCCCGTTTCTGACGCTCGAGCTCCGCCAGTGCGGCACTCTGGACTTCGAGTTCCAGCTGGCTGACTTGCAGCTCATGCCATTGGCGCAGGGCGTCGGTACGGCTCATTTGGTGCTGCCTCCTTCGGGCGTCAGACGTGCTTCCAGCAGTTTCAGTTCGGTTACGTTGACAAAGGTTAGCACGAGGCCGTCGATCACGTTGTTCACGGTGCGGTAAGGCATGATGCGCACCATGAACCAGCGGCCGTCGCGCGTCGGGATCTGGCGCTCGCAGAACACCAGGGAGCGCAGCACTTCAGCCGCATCCTCGCCCATGTCGGGGTAAACCAGGTCGTTGGCGATATCGCTCAGCGGACGATTCAGGTCGGTGGCAATCAGCTTGTACAACTGGGTCGCCTGGTTGGTGTAGCGCCGGATGTTCATCTGGCTGTCGAGGAAGATGACGGCGATATCGGTGCTGTTCAGCAGGTTCTTCATGTCGCTGTTGACCAGCGACAGATCGTCCACCTTGGACTGCAGTTCGGCGTTGACCGTGTACAGCTCCTCGTTCAAGGACTGCATTTCCTCCTTCGAGGTGGTCAGCTCCTCGTTGGTCGACTGCAGTTCCTCGTTGGTCGATTGCAGTTCTTCGTTGGCCGCCTTCAGTTCTTCGCGCGAGGTTTGCATCTCTTCGCGCACCGCCTGCAATTCCAGGCGCGCCATGGTCAGCTGCTGCTCCAGCTCCTGCGGGCGCGGATCGGAACCGCGGCTGCCGCGCTTGCGGGCCGGCATCGGCGTGGCGTTGAACGTCACCAGCAGGTTGTGGCCGGACTGGCTGTCTTCGCGCACCACTTCTGCCGTCATGTCGACCAGCAGCGACGAGGCGCCGTCCTTGAACAACAGCTCGCGCACCGATTCGGTGGTTTCGCTGCGCGTGGCGCGCTCGATCAGGTCGGCCAGTTCGTAGCGCAGGCCATCGCGCGCCATGGCATGGATATTCCAGTTGGCGCGGCCGGCAGCCGGCTCCAGGAAGGTGCCGGTGCGGCCGTGGATGTAGAGGATGTCGCCGTCGCTGTTGATCATGACTGCTGCCGGCGTATGCGCTTTGAGCAGCAGGTGTTCTACTTGTGTCTGGATATTGCCGTTCATGGTCATGGTCGTAACTTCGATGGAACTTGGTTGCGCGGCTTTCGCGATCTTGGTCGGAAAATAGTTGGCCACGCGCTGCGTGCTGGCGTCCAGGCGGCGGTAAATGCGCCCGCACCCCGGAACCGGCGTGAACAACTCGTTGTAGCTGCCTGGCGTATCCGCGCTGCCCAACACCAGCAAGCCTTCCGGTTTCAAGGCATAGTGGAACAGTGGTATCAGCTGTTCCTGCAATTTTGGGTTGAAATAGATTAGCAGATTGCGGCAGCTAAGAATATCGAGTTTGGTGAACGGTGGGTCGGAAATGATGTTCTGCTGCGCAAAGATGATCATATTGCGCAGCTCCTTGCGGATCCGGTAGCCGGCACCGTCGGCGATGAAATAGCGCAGCAAGCGCTCATGCGACACGGTGTCTTCCACCCCGCGCGAGAACAGGCCCTGGCGCGCCTTGTCGATGGCGTCGCCGTGCAGGTCGGTGGCAAAGATCTGCAGCGAGTATTTGCCCGCTTCGCTGGCGTTGGTACGCGTCACCGCCTCATCGAACACCATGGCCAGGGTATAGGCTTCTTCGCCGGTAGAACAGGCCGGGACCCAGGCCTTGAAGGCGGCGCCTTCCGGGTGGGCCTCCAGCAGCGCCGGGATGGTCTCGTGGCACAAGTGCTCCCACACCGTCGGGTCGCGGAAGAAACTGGTCACACCGATCAGCATCTCGCGGAACAGCAGCTGCACCTCGCCGGCATTGTCGCGCAGGTAGGCCACGTAGGCTTCCATCGAGTCGAGCTGGTGCAGCTTCATGCGGCGCTCGATGCGGCGCAGCACGGTGCTCATCTTGTATTCGGTGAAGTTGTTGCCGGTGTGCCGCTGCAGCAGCGACATCAGTTCACGCAAGGCCTGGCGCCGCGCGCGCGCCGCGCCGTGGGCGCCGCCATGCGGCACCGAGCGCACCTGGCACAGCCACATCGGCATGGCGCCAGGCGGCGCGACGAAATCGGCCACGCCGGCCGCAATCGCGCTGCGCGGCATGGAATCGAATTTGGCCGAATTGGGTTCCTGCGCCAGCGTCACCCCGCCCGCCTCCTGGATAGCGCGCAGGCCGGCCGTGCCGTCGGTGCCCATGCCGGAAAACACCACGCCGGCGGCGGCCTGCCCTTTTTCAGCGGCCAGCGTGCGGAAGAAGGAGTCGATCGGGTAGCGGCCATGGGTTTCCGAAGTTTCCACCGCCATCAGCTTCTCGTTGGAAAAAGCCAGGTCGAAATTGGGCGGCGCCACGTAGACATAGTCCGGCCGCACCTCGGTCGATTCGGCGATCTCGCATACTTCCATGGTGGTGATACGGCGCAGCAGTTCCGGCAGCAGGCCGCGGCGCGACGGGTCCTGGTGCTGCAGGACGATGAACGCCATCCCCGTGCGCGAGGGCATGGAGGCAAGGAACTCGGAAATTGCATCCAGCCCACCGGCCGATGCCCCCATGCCGACAATCTGCACCGCCTGGCGGTGCCGCAATGTCTCGCTGGAATCCGAATCAGATGAAACCAAGGGGTTAGTCATCCCAGCATCATGCCAGTGCCGCTAGGAAATGGCAAACCGCCTGTCGGTTATAAGCCCTTCCAGCCGCCACCCAGCGCCTGCACCAGCGCCACCGCCGTCGACTGGCGGTCGGCCTGCGCCTGCAGCAGCGCACGGCGGGCGTTCAGCGCCGTTACCTGGGCCGTTACGACGTCGGTGTAGCCAACCTGGCCGGCCCGGTAACGGTTCAGCATTTGCTGCTCGACCTGGCCGGCCGCTGCCGCCGACGTCTCGCGCAGCGCCTGCTGCTGCGCCAGCACTTTGCTGGCCGCCAGCTGGTCTTCCACGTCGGCCAGCGCGTTCAGGACCGACTGGCGGTAGGTCGCCACGGCCACGTCGCGCGCGGCACTGGCCTGGTCGACGCGCGCGCCGGTGGCACCGGCGTTGAATACCGCCTGCGCTGCCGACAGGCCGAGCGACCACAGGGTGTTCGAGGCATTGAACAAGCCGCCAAGCTGGCTGCCCGCCACGCCGTAGCTGCCGCCCAGGCTCAGGCTGGGGAAGTAGGCGCTGCGGGCGATGCCGATCTGCGCATTGGCGGCCGCCACCCGGCGCTCGGCGGCAGCGATGTCGGGCCGCCGCTCCAGCAGCGTCGATGGCAGGCCTACCGGAATCTCCGGCACCTGCAGCGTCCACGGTGCCGGGGCCAGCGTGAAATCGGCCGGCGCCTTGCCGAGCAGAATGGCGATGGCGTGTTCGAGCTGGGCGCGCTGGCGCTGTGCGCCAAGGCGGTCGGCGCTGGCGTTGGCAAGCTGGGTCTGCGCCTGCAGCAGGTCGGAACTGGGCGCCACGCCGGCACTCACGCGGTTTTGCGTGATCTGCAGCACGCGCTGGTAGCCTTCCACCGTTTCGCCCAGCAGCGCCAGCTGGGCATCGGCCAGGCGCAAGCCGATATAGTTGGCAGCCAGTTCGCCTTGCGCCGCCAGCCGCGCAGCCGCCAGGTCCGCCGCGCTGCCCTGGGCGCTGGCCTGGGCCCCGCTGACGCCAGCACGCAGCCGGCCCCACACGTCGGGCTCCCAGCTGGCTCCGATGTTGACGCGGTACTGGTTCCCGGTGCGCGTGCCACCGCCCCCGCCGCTGCGGTTGGCGCTGGCGTCCAGCGTCACCACCGGGAACAGCGAAGCGCGCTGCTCGGCCACGGCGGCTCGCGCCTGGGCGTAGCGCGCCTCGGCCGCCGCCACGTTCTGGTTGTTCACTTCCACCTGCCTTGCCAGTTCGTTGAGCGTGGCATCGCCAAACAGTTCCCACCACGGTCCTTTTTCCAGCAGATCGGCCGGAGCAGCGGGCTGCCAGCCTTGCGCTTCCTTGAATTCGGCCGACAGCGGCGCTGACGGCACCTTGTACGCCGGGCCGGTGGCGCAGCCGGCCAGTGCCAGGGTGAACGCGCCGAGAATTTTTTTCATGTTGTCGCCTTTGCGCCACGCAGGCGCATCTTGTCGAGCAGCAGGTAGACCACGGGTGTGGTCAGTAAAGTGAGCAACTGGCTGGCAACCAGGCCGCCGATGATGGCGATGCCGAGCGGCTGGCGCAGTTCCGAGCCTTCGCCAAAGCCTATCGCCAGCGGCAGCGCGCCCAATGCCGCCGCCATGGTCGTCATCAGGATCGGGCGGAAGCGCAGCAGGCAGGCTTCGCGCACCGCGCTGCGCGAGTCGAGGCCGCGCGTGCGCTCTGCTTCCAGCGCGAAGTCGATAATCAGGATGGCGTTCTTCTTCACGATGCCGATCAGCAGGAACACGCCGATCAGGGCGATCAGCGAGAACTCCATGCGGAACACCAGCAGCGCCAGCACCGCACCCACGCCGGCCGAGGGCAGCGTCGACAGTACGGTGATCGGGTGCACCAGGCTTTCGTACAGCATGCCGAGGACAATGTAAATCACCACCAGCGCGGCGGCAATCAGGAGCGGCTGCTGCTGGTTGGTTTCCTGCGCCGTGCGCGCAGTGCCCTGGAAGCTGCCGCGCACATTGTTTGGCATTCCGATGGCGTTTTCCGCATCTTTCACCGCTTGCTGCGCCTCGCCCAGGCTGGCGCCGTCGGCCAGGTTGAAGGAAATCGTCGTCGCCAGCTCGCCGTCCTGGTGGTTCACTGAGGCTGGCGTGGCGCGTTCCGCAAACGTGGACAGGGCCACCAACGGCACCATCGCGTCAGGCTGCGTGCTCAGGGCCGAGCCGCCGGAAGGATCGCGCATGCCCGCACCGACGACCGAGCCTGCCGCGCTTGCGCCCGCGGCTGCGCGCCGCCCCACGTAGACATCGGCCAGCGCTTCGGGGCTACGCGCATATTCCGGCGCCACTTCCATCACCACCTTGTACTGGTTCAGCTCATCGTAGATCGTTGCCACCTGGCGCTGCCCGAAAGCGTTATACAGCGCGTTGTCGACATCCTTCATGGAAAGCCCCATGCGCGACACCATGTCCTTGTCCGCCGTGACGAAAGTCTCGACGCCGTTGTCCGCCTGGTCGGTATCGACGTCCACCAGCGCCTTCTGCCGCTTCATTTCATCGGCCAGGCGCGAAGCCCAGCGCTTCAAATCGGTCCTGTTATCGCTTTTCAGCGTGTACTGGTAGGTGGAATTGCTCTGCCGCCCGCCCATGCGCAAATCCTGCACGGTATTCAGGAACAGCGACACGCCGGTCACCCGCGCCAGCTTGGGGCGCAAGCGCGCAATCACCTGCTGCCCCGTCACATCGCGTTCCGCCACCGGTTTCAGGCTGACGAACATGAAACCGCCGCCAGCCCGCGAGCCGCCGGTAAAGCCAACCACGGTCGCCACCGCCGGATCGTCGCGGATGATGTTCACCAATTGCCGCAGCTTGCCCTGCATCGCCTGGAAGGAAATGCTCTGGTCCGCGCGAATGCCGCCGTTGATCTGCCCTGTATCCTGCTGCGGGAAGAAGCCCTTGGGCGCCGCCGCATACAGGTAGACATTCAGCCCCACCACGAACAGCAGGACCAGCATCACCAGCCAGGCGCTGGACAGCGCCCAGTCCAGCGACTTCTCATACATGCGCAGGATGACACTGAAGCCTCGTTCGAACCAGCGCGACACGCGTCCCTGCGGCTTGTGCCCGGTTCCCGGCCGCAACAGCCAGGCGCACAGCATTGGCGTGGTGGTCAGCGAAATCACCAGCGAGATCATCACCGCCGCCGACAAGGTGACCGCGAACTCGCGGAACAGGCGCCCGACCTGCCCGCCCATGAACAGCAGCGGAATGAACACCGCCACCAGCGACACGCTGATCGACAGCACGGTAAAGCCAACTTCCTTCGCGCCCTGCAGCGCAGCCGCGAACCGCTCCATGCCCTGCTCCATGTGGCGCGCCGTGTTCTCCAGCACCACGATGGCATCGTCCACCACGAAACCGGTAGCCACCGTCAGCGCCATCAGGCTAAGGTTATTCAGGCTGAAGCCCAGCAAGTACATCACGCCGAACGTGCCCAGCAGCGACACTACGGTCGCAATGGCCGGGATCACCGTGGCCCGCGCGCTGCGCAGGAAGGCGCTTACCACCAGCACCACCAGCACGATCGATATCAGCAGCGTGAATTCGATCTCGAGCAGCGAGGAGCGGATCGAATTGGTGCTGTCGGACGCTACCTGCAGCTTCACGTCTTGCGGCAACTGCGCCTGCAACTGCGGCAGCAAGGCGCGCACCGCATCAACCGTCTCGATCACATTGGCGCCAGGCTGGCGCGTCACCAGCACGATGACCGCCGGCTCGCCATTGAAAAGGCCCAGGGTGTTGCGGTTTTCCGCCCCGTCCGTCACCTCCGCCACGTCATCGAGCCGGATCGCCGCGCCATCGCGCCACGCCACCACCAGGTCGCGATAATCGGCCGCGCTGCGCCCGCCGCTGGCCGTCGACGCCGCCGAATAGATTTGCAGGCGCCGCCCTTCCACTTCGATCGCGCCTTTGGGCCGGTTGGCATTGGTGGCCTGGATCGCTGCCCGCACGTCCTCCGACGATACGCCATAGCGGTTCAGCGCAAACGGCAGCAACTCGACTCGCACTGCCGGCAGCGAGCCGCCGCCAATTTCGACATCGCCAACGCCTTTCACCTGCGCCAGCTTCTGCTGCACGATATTCGACACCGATTCGTACACCTGCCCCGGGCTGCGGGTGGCCGACGTCAGCGCCAGGATAATCACCGGCGCATCGGACGGATTGGCCTTGCGGTAGGTCGGGTTGCTGCGCAGGGTGGCCGGCAAGTCGGCGCGCGAGGCATTGATGGCCGCCTGTACCTCGCGCGCCGCCGCATCGATCTTGCGGTTCAACTCGAATTGCAGGTTGACCCGCGTCGAACCGCTGCCGGATGAGGAGGTCACCTCGTTCACGCCGGCGATCCCCGCCAGCCGCCGTTCCAGTGGCGTGGCGACGCTGCTTGCCATGGTGTCGGGGCTGGCGCCCGGCAGGCTGGCGCTGACCGAGATCGAAGGGTAATCGACCTGCGGCAGCGGCGACACCGGCAGTACGAAGAAGGCCGCAATGCCGGCCAGCGCCAGCCCGATCGTCAGCAGGACCGTGGCGATCGGACGGCGGACAAAGGGCTCGGACAGGTTCATGCTGGCTCCTCGCGGCCCCGGCGGCGACGCTGCGCCAGGCGGTCAAAGGCAAGGTAGATCACCGGCGTGGTGTACAGCGTGAGCAATTGGCTGACAATCAGGCCGCCGAAGATCGACAGGCCAAGCGGCCGGCGCAACTCGGCGCCTTCGCCCCAGCCGAACATCAACGGTATGGCCGCAAACAGCGCCGCCATGGTGGTCATCAGGATGGGCCGCAGCCGCAGCAGCGCGGCCTGGTGGATCGCCTGGCGCGGCGCCATGCCCTGATCGCGCTCCGCCTCGATGGCGAAGTCGATCATCATGATGGCGTTTTTCTTGACAATGCCGATCAGCAGGATGATGCCGATGATGCCGATCACGCCCAGCTCCTGCCCCGTCAGCATCAGCGCCAGCAAGGCGCCGACGCCGGCCGAGGGCAGCGTGGACAAAATGGTCAGCGGGTGGATGTAGCTTTCGTACAGCACGCCCAGCACAATGTACACACACACGACAGCCGCCAGGATCAGCCAGAGCTGGTTGCTCAGCGACGCCTGGTAGGCGCCCGCCGCGCCCAGGAAGGTCAGGCTGACCGACTGCGGCAGGCCGACTTCCCTGGCCGCCTCGCGGATTGCATCGACCGCCTGGCCCAGCGCCACGCCTGGCGCGGCGTCAAAGCCAATGGTGGTGGCCGGGTATTGCGCTACGTGTGTCACCTGCAGCGGCGCGGGGCGTTCCTGTACGCTGGCGATGGCCGATAGCGGCGTGGGCTTGCCACTGCCGGTGCGCAGTTGCAGGTTGCCCAGCGCTTCCGGCGTATCCATGCGGTCCTGGTCAGCCTCCAGGATCACGCGGTATTGGTTGGTCTCGGTGAAGATGGTGGAGACGATGCGCTGGCCAAAAGCGCTGTACAGCGCGTCGTCCACGGCGGCGGCAGTGATCGACAGGCGCGAGGCGGTGTCGCGGTCGATGCTGACGTAAGCGCCGGCCCCGGTGGCGCCCACATCCGACACCACATTGCGCAAGCGCGCCTTGCTTGCCATGCGCTCGGAAAGCCTGGCCGCCCATTCGGACACGGTGGCGTTGTCGGCGCCCTCCAGCGAAACACGGTACTGGGTCGGGCCGCTTTCGGCGTCGATGGTCAGGTCTTGCGTCGGCTGCAGGTACAGCTTGACGCCGGCCACCTGTGCCACGCGGCTGCGCAGGCGATCCATCACCACTTGCAGCTTGTCGCGGTCCGGCTTCAGGTTGACCAGCATGCTGCCGGTGTGCAGCATCGTGTTGTTGCCCGCATCGACACCGACCACGGAGCTGAGCGAAGCCACAGCCGGGTCGTCCAGTATCGCACGCGCCGCCTGCTGCTGCAGTTGCGCCATGGGTTCGTAGGACACAGTCTGCGCAGCTTCGATGCGTGCTTGCAGCTGGCCGGTATCCTGGGTCGGGAACAGGCCCTTGGGAATCCACAGGTAGAGCAGCACCGTCAGCAGCAGCGTGCCCAGGGCAACCAGCAGGGTCATGCCCTGCCGCTCCAGCACCCATTGCAAGCTGCCGTCGTAGCGCCTGACCAGCCGGTCGAACAGGGTTGCCTCGTGCTCCTTATGCTCGGCCAGCCAGCGGCCGGACATCATCGGCACCAGCGTCAGCGATACCACGGCGGAAATCAGGATGGTGATCGCCAGCGTGACAGCGAACTCGCGGAACAGGCGGCCGACGACATCGCCCATGAACAGCAGCGGGATCAGCACGGCGATCAGCGATACCGTCAGGGAGATGATGGTGAAGCCGATCTGCTGCGCGCCCTTGAGTGCAGCGTTCATCGGGCTCTCGCCTTCTTCGATGTGGCGCGCGATGTTCTCGATCATGACGATGGCGTCGTCCACCACGAAACCGGTGGCGATCGTCAGCGCCATCAGGCTCAGGTTATTCAGGCTGTAGCCAAGCAGGTACATCACGCCGAAGGTGCCGACCAGCGAGATCGGCACCGCCAGGCTGGCGATCACCGTGGCGCGCGGGCTGCGCAGGAAGGCGAAGATCACCAGCACCACCAGCACCACAGCCAGTAGCAGTTCCAGTTCCACGTGCAGAACAGAGGCGCGGATGCCGTGCGTGCGGTCGCTCAGGACCGCCACGTCGATGGCGCCGGGAAGGCTGGCTTGCAGTTCCGGCAAGCGTTCCTTGATCGCATCGACCGTGGCGATCACGTTGGCGCCGGGCTGGCGTTGCACGTCGAGGATGATGGCTGGCGTCAGGCCGGCCCAGGCGCCAAGCTTGACGTTTTCGGCGCTGTCGACCACACGGGCCACGTCCTGCAGCCTGACCGGGGCGCCGTTGCGGTAAGAGACGATCAGCTGGCGGTAGTCGTCGGCTGCCAGCAACTGGTCGTTGGCGTTGATGGTGAAGGCGCGCGCGGGGCCGTCAAAGCTGCCCTTGGCGCTGTTGGCGTTGGCGGCAGTGATGGCATTGCGCAGCGTGTCCAGGCCAAGGCCGTAGCTGGCCAGCGCCTGCGTGTCGGCCTGGATACGCACAGCGGGGCGCTGGCCGCCGCCCAGGGTCACCAGGCCGACGCCGTTGACCTGGCTGATTTTCAGCGCCAGCCGCGTGTTGACGATGTTCTGCACTTCCGTCAGCGGCATCGTTCTGGAAGTGATGGCCAGCGTCAGCACCGGTGCATCGGCCGGGTTGACCTTGGCATACACCGGCGGCGCAGGCAGGTCGGTCGGCAGCAGCGAACCGCCGGCGTTGATGGCCGCCTGCACTTCCTGCTCGGCCACGTCCAGCGTCTGGCCCAGGCTGAATTGCAGGGTGATGATGGAGACGCCAGCGGCGCTCGTGGAGCTCATGCGCTGCAGGCCGGACATCTGCCCGAACTGGCGTTCCAGCGGCGCCGTGACCGTGCGGCCCATTACTTCAGGGCTGGCGCCTGGATACAGCGTGCGCACCTGGATGGTCGGGAAGTCTACTTGCGGCAGCGCCGACAAAGGCAGGAAGCGATAGCCAAGCAGGCCAGCCAGCACGATGGCCAGCATGAACAGCGCCGTTGCCACCGGCCGCTGGATGAATGGCGCCGAGGGACTCATCGCGTCACGCCGTCCGCCGCCCGGCCCTCTCCGCGCTCACCGTGACCCGTGCCATTCGCCCCAGCCATGCCGCCCCCGCGCCGGCCATCACGCGCTCCGGCTCCCGGCTGTGCGGCATTGGGCTGGGCTGCATCTGGGGCCGGCGCACTGGCACCGGCGCCGGTATCGTCGCGATGCCGGCGCCACCTGCCTCCGCCCTCGCCTCCCGTCAGAGCTTCGCCCGGCCCCGGAGCAGAAGCTGTGCCATCGGCCGCTGCATCACCACGATTTCGCCCTGCCCGCCCTTCACGGCGCGAACGCCCGGTATGCTCGCGGCCAGCCCCCGGCCGCTGCGACGGCAAGGTTACGCGCGCCCCATCCTTGATACGGTCCGCGCCTTCTGTAATCACCTGCTCGCCCGCCTCCAGGCCGCTCTCGATCTGCACCTTGTCCACGGTGGCAATGCCGCGCTTGACCGGCCGCAGCGAGGCAGTCTGCCCATCCTGCAGCACGTACACATAATCGCCGGACGAACCGTGGCGCAATGCCGTCACCGGCACAACCACCGCATCCTTGATCGTGCGCAGCTCAAGACGCACGTTCACGAACTGACTGGGGAACAAGGACGAACCGGCATTGGCAAAGCGCGCCTTGGCCATCACCGTCCCGGTCTGCGTGTCAACCTGGTTGTCCAGCGCGAAAAACTCCCCCTTTTCCAGTACCGTGCTGCGCGTGCGGTCATACGCCAGCGCCACCATGCGGGCGCCAGCCGCATCACCGGCGCGCGGCGCCAGCTCGGACACCCGGTCCTGCGGAACAGCAAACTCCACGTCGATCGGCGCCAGCTGCGTGATCACTGCAATTCCAGCCGCATCATTGGCACCAACCAGGTTCCCGATATCGACCACGCGCAAGCCCACCCGCCCGCTGATTGGTGCAACAACTTTGGTATAGCCAAGGTTCAGGCGCGCCGTGCCCTCATTTGCGCGGTCGGTGGTGACCGTGCCCTGGAGCTGCTTGACCAGCGCAGCCTGGGTATCGACATCCTGCCGCGCAATGGAATCCTGTGACAGCAAGGTGCGATAGCGTTCAAGCATCAAACGTGCATTCTCAAGCTGCGCCTCATCGCGCTCGCGCTGGCCGGTGGCCTGCATCAGTTGCAGCTCGAACTGGCGTGGGTCGATCTGGGCCAGCACCTGGCCAGCCTTCACCATCTGGCCTTCCTTGAACAGGACTTTCTGCAGGATGCCTGAGACTTGCGGCCGCACGGTCGTCGTGGCGGCGGCGGTGACCGTGCCCAGCGCATCCAGGGTGACGGGAAGGTCGGCTTTTTCCGCAGTCGCCACGCCGACCGTGGCCGCCGGACCGCGCCCACTGCGGCCACCCCGCGCGCCGCCGGGGCCGCCCTGGCCGGCAGCGGCCTGGGTACCCGGACCACCCGGCCCGCCCTCAGCAGGGCCGCGGTGGGTCAGGTACCAGGCCAGGCCGCCCAAGACCAGCATTCCGGCCAGGGCGGCAACTCCCCCGATCCAGCGCGCCCGCTTGCTGGCGCGAGGTTTCAACGGGGCATTGGATGATGTTGGAGTCTCCATAGGGCGACCCTTTCTTCTTTTGGGTAGTGTTCGAATTGACTCTAGCACAGCGCCTTTGCCCGAATACGTTAGGCAAGAAACATCAGAAACAATTCAAGCGTCCCGGCGCCCCAAAAGAAAAGCCGCCAGACTGGCTGGCGGCTTGATTCGTGTAATAACTGCTTACAAAGCTGCTACAAACTAGTCGGGCGAACTGCAGAGGCAATGGGTCAGCGCCATGAACGGCTTGCGCTGGGCTGTCATCTCGTTCAGCCAGCCCAGGTCCTGCACCACTTCGGTTGCCACGCCAGCCGGCACGCCGGCAGGCAGCAGCGACGTGCGCGCCTGCTCGCCGAACGCCTTGGCGGCAGCAGCCTTCGCACTCGAAGCGCCAAAGAACTCCAGCACCTTGTCAAAGCGCGACATCTCACGCTCGATGTACACCACGCGCGGCTCGCCAGTCAGCTTGGCGCGGCGCGCCGCAGCCTTCAGGGCATCCTGGTAGCCGCCCAGCGTGTCGACCAGCCCGCGCTCCTGCGCCTGCGCACCAGTCCACACGCGGCCCTGGCCGACGGCATCGATCTTGTCGACCGTGGTATTGCGCGCCTTGGCGGCTTTGGAAGTGAATTCCTCGTAGGTATGGCCGATCGCACCCTGGATCAACTGGCCGAAGCGCGGATCCATCGGGCGCAGCGGGTTGCCCGCATCGCCCAGCCAGGTGGTGGTCTGGCCGGCCGTATGGATGCCCAACTTGTCGATCACCTTGTCCACCGTCGGGAACAGCGCGAACACGCCGATCGAACCGGTGACGGTGGCCGGATCGGCAATCACCTCGTCCGACGCCATGGAAATCCAGTAGCCGCCGGAAGCGGCCACGTTGCCCATCGAGACCACCACAGGCTTGCCGGCCGCGCGCGTCAGTTCCAGCTCGCGGCGGATCAGCTCCGAACCGAAAGCGCTGCCGCCAGGCGAATCAACGCGCAGCACCACGGCCTTGATCGAACTGTCTTCGCGCGCCATGCGCACCAGGCGAGCCGTCGAGGCGCCGCCGATCTGGCCGGCCGGCGCATCGCCGTCGCTGATTTCACCGACCGCCATCACCACGCCGATCGCATCGCCGGTCAGTTTGGGGAAGACGCGCGCCAGGTAATCGTGATAGCTGACCTGGCGGAAGGACTTGGCAGCCGGATCGTCGACGCCGCGCTTGGTCATCATCACGCGCAGTTCATCCTTGGTTTTCAGGCCGTCCACCAGCTTGGCGTTCAGCGCCACCTGCGCCAGGTTGCCCTTGGCCTCGGCCACCAGGGCCGGCAGGTTGTCGATCGACTTCATCAGCGCGCCTTCCGGCATCTTGCGCAACTGTTCCACCTGGGCGGTGTAGCGCGCCCACAGGTCGTTGTACAGGAAAGCATCGGCTTCCGCCGCTGCCGGCGAAGGGCCGTTGGCGATGAACGGCTCGGCAAAGCTCTTGTAGGTGCCGACCTTCATCAGGTTGACGGTCACGCCCACCTTGTCCAGCGCGTCGCGGTAGTAATTGCGGTACTTGCCGAAACCATCGAGGAACACCGCGCCCATCGGGTGCAGGTAGACTTCATCGGCATGGATGGCGATCTGGTACTGGCGCTGGTTATAGCTGGAGCCCCAGGCTACCACCTTCTTGCCGCTGGCCTTGAAGCGGTCCACGGCCGCGCCGATCTCGCGCAGCATGGCCTGGCCGCCGCCCTGCATTTCGTCGAGCACCAGCACGGCGCCGCCGATTTGCGGGTCCTTGGCGGCCGCGTCGAGTACGTTCAGCACATCGCGCAGCTGCACCGACTTGTGCACTTCGCCGCCGGCCAGGCCGGCCATCAGCGCGTCACGGCTGCCGCCGGACGATTGCTCCACCAAAGCCCCTTCCAGGTTCAGGACCAGCATGGTCTTGTCGCCCAAAGGCTTGACGCCGCCGCCGAATATGGCGGCTATCAGCAGCACGACGACCAGCAGGAACAGGAAGTTCATGGTGGCGCGGCGGCTTTTATCCACGGCGCCCCAGAACCAGGCAAATCCACCGCGGACATAAGAGAAAACAGAGCGGGACATCTTTACTCCTAGTGCAAAAAATGTAACTACTTCATACTATAAGCGACATTCGCCTTAGATGGTGAAGAAATCAGGTAGAGCCCAGCCATAACAAGCAGGCCGTTAATGAGCAACAATTCCAGTCCTATGCGGTAGCTGCCGAACAGGTTTTGCTGGTTGAAGTCGACCAGGGCGCACAGCAGCGGGCCAGCCAGCGCTACCCACGGCACCAGCTTGTCGTTGACTGCGCGCTTGCTGAGCAGGCCAAAGGCAAACAGGCCAAGCAGCGGGCCGTAGGTATAGCCTGCCAGCTTCAGGATCATGCCGATCATGCTGGCACTGTCGATCCACTTGAACACCATCACCAGCAGCAGGAACAGCGCGCAGAACGCCAGGTGCACCCGGTGGCGGATGCGCAGTTGCGCGCCTTCGCCCAGGTCGTCGCGCCGTTTCAGGCCCAGGATATCGATGCAGAAGGACGAGGTGAGCGCCGTGATCGCACCATCGGCGCTTGGGAACAAGGCGCTGATCAGGGCAATGATGAAGACCAGCTGCAAGAGCGCCGGCAGGTGGCCCATCACCACGGCCGGAAAAATCTTGTCGCCGCTCGCCGTCACGCCTACCTGCGGCGCATACAGGTACAGCAATCCGCCGAGGAACAGGAACAGCGTCAGCACGCCCGCCAGGATGGCGTTCAGCGCCAGCATGTTCTTCTGCGAGTCGCCCAGCGTCTTGACCGAAATATTCTTCTGCATCATTTCCTGGTCCATGCCGGTCATGGTGACGACGATGAACGCGCCGGCCACGATCTGCTTCCAGTAATGGCCCGGGCTATTGATATCGGTGGTGAACACGCGCGCCAGCCCGGCCGACCGCATGCGCTCCAGGCTTTCCAATGGGCCCAGGCCCATCTCGTTCAGAAGGAACACCGTGCAGGCCACCAGTCCTATCAGCATGCCGGTGGTTTGGAGCGTGTCGGTCCAGACGATGGTCTTTACCCCGCCCTCGTAGGTATATAACAGGATCATCGCCAGGATTATCAGGTTGGTCAGCCAGAACGGCACGCCAAGACTGTCCAGGATCACGGCCTGCAGGATATTCACCACCAGGTACAGGCGCGCGGTTGCGCCCAGGGTGCGCGACAAGATGAAGAAGGCCGCCCCGCTCTGGTAGGAGCGCCGTCCCAGCCGAACGTCCAGGTAATGGTAGATCGAAGTCAGCTTCAGCCGGTAGTACAGCGGCAGCAGCACATAAGCCACGGCGATATAGCCCAGCACATAGCCGATCATGATCTGCATGTAGCCAAAGCCGTCACGCCCCACCGCGCCCGGCACGCTGATGAAGGTCAGGCCGCTCAGCGTGGTGCCCACCATGCCAAAGGCCACCAGCATCCAGTTCGAACTCTTGTTACCGATGAAGAAGCTGTCGTTGTTGGCATTGCGGGAAGTGGCCCAGGCCACGCCAAGCAGCAGGCCGAAATAGGCCAGCACCACAAGGAACAGTGAAACAGGTGACATTTTTTTATCCAGCCATGAAACAATTTGGGCTGCAATATACACTGGAATGCCGAAGCGCCTTAGAATCGCCTGCAAACCTAAGGAAAACAATGTACGACCAACAGACTATAGAATTTGCCCGCGCCCAGGAGGCGCTGGTACTCCCGCTGGAATACCGCGTCCATGCCCAGGCTGACGGCCGCGGCGAGGGCCGCGAAGAATGCATGCGCGATTATGCGCGCGTGCTGTATTCCTCGTCCTTCCGCCGCCTGCAGGGCAAGATGCAGCTGCTTGGCGTGGATGCCAACCGTTTCAACCGCAACCGCCTCACCCACAGCCTTGAAGTGGCGCAGATTGCCCGCTCCATCGCGGCCGACCTCGGGCTGGAGCGCAGCGTAGTGTCCGAAACCTGCTCGCTGGCGCACGACATCGGCAACCCGCCTTTTGGCCACTACGGCGAAAAGATCCTGGACGAACTGGTGGCCGATGCCGGCGGCTTCGAGGGCAACGCCCAAGCCTTCCGCACGCTGCGCACGCTGGAGAAGAAACACCACGCCTACGCCGGCCTGAACCTGACCGTGCGCTCCCTGCTTGGCATCACGAAATACTTCCAGCGCCGTGCCGACAACCCGAAGAAATTCCTGTATGACGACGACTACGAGTTCCTGATTTCGCAGTTGAATGCGCGCGGCGTATCTCTGAGCAAGAGCATCGACGCCCAGATCATGGACCTGGCCGATGAAATCGCCTACGCCGCGCACGACGTCGAGGATGCGCTAAGCTTCGGCATCATCACCTGGGGCGAAATCGTCCACGAATTCAAAATCAGCAAGGACTTCTCCGCCGCCCACGAGCAATTCGCCAGCATCGCCAACCACGCTCACGAAGAAGCGCTGAAATGCGATATGCAGGAAAGTTCGGAGGAATACTCCATCGTGCTGCGCAAGGAACTGACTTCGCAGATCGTGCATGAACTGTGCCGCGACATCGCCGTCGTCGAAGGCAAGCACGGCCCGGAACTGGGCTACCGCACCAAAGGCCTGCTGGCGCGCGGGCTGAAAAGCCTGCTGTGGCGCGCGATCCTGCGCAAGAAGGACGTGCAGCTCTACGAAAAGCGCGGCGAGAAAATCATCCGCGGCCTGTTCGAAGTGCTGACCGACAAGAACTACAACAAGGGCGGCATCCTGCTGCCGCCGGCCATCCGCAGCCTGAAGGATTCGCGCGAGCGCCTGGTGGTGGACTACATCTCAGGCATGATGGATTCCTACGCCGCCAAGGAGTACGAAAAATACTTCGGCCCCGGCAGCCTCGATCGCATCTATCCACTCGCATGAACGATCCGCGCAGCGAATACGAGCGCCGCATGAACCGGGTGCTCGACCACATTGACCGCAACCTGGACGCGCAGCTCGACCTGCCCGGCCTGGCCGACATCGCCAACTTCTCGCGCTTCCACTTCCACCGCATCTTCGCCGCGTGGATGGGCGAAACGCTGGGCGACTATGTGCGCCGGCGCCGGCTGGAAGTCGCGGCCCACAAGCTGGCAGCCGGAGGCACGGTGCTGGAAGTCGCCCTGTCGACCGGCTTCGGCTCCGGCGAAGCGTTCGCGCGCGCCTTCAAGGCCCGCTTCGGCAGCACCCCGACCGAGTGGCGCGAGAACACCCCGGCGCGCACGGCCGCATTCCTGGCCGAGGTCAACGCGCAAAATAGCAATCTGGATCAGGCGAACAGCAAGCACGGTCAGGCCGGCCACGGCGCGAACGGCGAACATGAGGGCTCCAACAACCACGATGGAGCACAAAAAATGGAAGTCAACGTTATCGACCTGCCGCCGGCCCGCATCGCCTACCGCCGCCACATCGGCCCTTACGGTCCGGCCGTCGGCCAGTTTTGGGCGCAGGCTGTCATGCCATGGATTCTTGGCCACGGCCTGGCCGGAGCTACCTGTTACGGCATCGGCCATGATGACCCGAGCGTTACGCCTGCCGACAAGTGCCGCTACGACGCTTGCGTCGAGATCCCGGAAGGTTTCGAGCCTGGCGGACAATTCAGCGTTGCCAACCTACCCGGCGGGCGCTACGCTGTCACCCGCTACACCGGTTCGCCGCGCGATATCGGCCCGGTGTGGAACCGCCTGATGAAGGAATGGCTGCCCTCCAGCGGCCTGCAATGCGACGAGCGCCCATGCTTTGAGCGCTATGAGAACCTCGCAACGCAGACCGACGGCAGCTTTACCTGCGAAATCTGCATACCCGTGAAAGCATTGTAAGACGATGAACCCGGAATACCTGGCAATGCTGGTGGCGCGCGATATGCCCTATGGAAAGTACAAGGGCCGCAAGCTGGCCGACTTGCCAGGCCATTACCTGGGCTGGATGGCGCGCGAAGGCTTCCCGAAAGGGGAACTTGGCGCGCTGCTGGCATTGATGTACGAGATCGACCACAACAACCTGCGCGCCCTGCTCGACCCGCTGCGCGCACGCAGGAATTGAGCTGGCGTCAGCAGCCGCTGGTGTTTGCCTTGACGACCGGGATGCCGCTACCGTTATAGGTATATTGGACCGAGCATTGCATCGGCGTCGGCGCGTTTTCGATGCGCCAGCCGGCATCGCCGCCCGGAATCTGGCTGTTGCCGTAGCCATAGAAGGTGTAGTCGCCGGATGGGACCGCGCTTGGCGACAGGTAGCAGCCGCCGGCTGGGACCTTCGAGCCTTGCAGGGCTACGCCGATGCCGTCGCACCAGCGGTCCGGGTAGCCGCTCCAGACTCGCATGCTCGTGCCATCGAGGTCGACGAAGGTAATGTTGGCGATATTGCTGGCAGTGCCCTCACCCCGCAACGCAGTCAATGAACGTACCAGGCCAATGGACGTCTTGACGGTGCCGGCCAGCGCCTCAATGGACGCGATGCGGGCCGATGATCCGAAGTTGATGAATTTCGGAAGTGCAACCGCAGCCAGAATCGCGACAATGACGATCACGACAATTAATTCGATGAGCGTAAAACCTTTGGCCGGGGCTTTATGCGCTTGGAGCTGGCGGAGCATGGAAACATTCATCCTGAAATAGACCAGAGAAGTATACAGGCGTTTTTGCGTCATTGCATGCTTTAATATCTATTTGCCAATGCCCTTAGGCCAATCCACCACGGAGACAAAGTGAAACTTCGCCTTTCCATTGCAATCATTACTGGACTGCTCTGCAACACGCCGGCCTTCGCCGGGGACGCCGCCTTGCAGCATGCCCGCGCCCTGCTCGACAAAGTCCCGCTGATCGACGGCCACAACGACCTGCCCTGGACCATCCGCGAAGACGCCACCCACCCGATGGACGTCGAGCACTACGACCTGCGCCAGCACACCCCGCACGAGACCGACCTGGCGCGCCTGAAGCAAGGCAAGCTGTCGGCGCAGTTCTGGAGCGTCTATGTGCCGGGCGAGCTGAAGAGCGGCTGGGCCGTCACCCAGCTCGAACAGATCGACCTGGCGCGCCGCCTGATCGCGAAATATCCTGAGAGCCTGGTGATGGCCACCCGCAGCAGCGATATCGCCAAAGCCAAGCGCGAAGGCAAGATCGCCAGCTTCATCGGCATGGAAGGCGGCCACGTCATCGAGAACAGCCTGGGCGCCCTGCGCGCCTACTACGACCTCGGCGCCCGCTACATGACCCTGACCCACAACACCACGCTGGACTGGGTGGACGCGGCCATGGGCGAGCGCAAGCACGGTGGCCTGACGCCCTTCGGCAAGGAAGTGGTGCGTGAAATGAACCGCCTCGGCATGCTGGTGGACCTGAGCCACGTCAGTGCGGAAGTGATGCTGCAGGCGCTCGACACCAGCGAGGCGCCCGTGATCTTCTCGCACTCCAGCGCCCGCGCCCTGGACGACCACCCGCGCAATGTGCCGGACGAAGTATTGAAACGCCTGCCTGCCAACGGTGGCGTGGTAATGGTGACCTTTGTGCCGGCCTTCATTTCACCGCAAGTCGCCGCGTGGCACAAAGGCATGAACGAAGCCGTCGCCAGCGCCGGCGTCAAGCCGGGCACGCCGGAATTCACCGCCGTCAAAGATGCTTACCTGGCCAAGGCCGGCCCGCTGCCGAAAGCTACGCTGTCCATGGTGGCCGACCACATCGAGCACGTGGCGCGCGTGGCCGGCAAGGACCACGTCGGCATCGCCGGCGATTACTACGGCTCTGTCAATCCGGAAGGCCTGGAAGATGTGTCGACTTATCCTGCCCTGTTCGCGGAACTGATACGCCGCGGCTGGAGCGACAAGGACCTGGCCAAGCTGGCCGGCGGCAACCTGGTGCGCGCCTTTGCCGGCGCCGAACAGGTCGCGGCCCGCTTGCAGAAGGAACGCAAGCCTAGCCTGGCGCGCGCTGAATCGCCAGCTCCGCAAAGCCCGTAAGCGGATCGTGCTCGCGCGAGAAGCGGTGCTCGGGCAGCAGCACCAGCAGCAGTTCGGCCGTGGTGCGCACGATGCAGCCACGGCCCACATGCCCGCCGAAGACGCGGCCGCGCGCATCGGACAGCATCATGTGCAGGTGAGCGCCGTCCGGCGCCACCGAACCGGCCACGGTCAGGATTTCCAGGTCGCCCAGCAGCTCGGTCGGCTGCGCCAGCCCGGCATAGCGGATCTGCGCCACCGACAGGCTGCCGATGCCCTGCACCAGGTAGCCCGCCGCCGCACCTGCATCGCGCAGCGCCTGTTCAACGGCGCCGCGCAAATCATCGCCCGGGTTCAGGCGCAAAGGCAGTGCGTCCATCATCCTTGCAGGCGCGGCGCGACCAGCGAAGTGAATTCACCCTTTTCAATCAGGCGCTCCAGGTCGTTGAAGCCGCCGATCAGAACGCCATCGATGAAAATCATCGGGAAGGTCGGCCAGCCGGTCCACATCTTCAGCGCCGTGCGGCGGCGCCATTGGCTGAAGTAGCTGCCGTATTCCAGGTAGGCGTACTTGGTGCCCTGCGCGTCCAGCAGGCGGCAGGCCTTTTTCGGGAACGGATTCTGGCGCATGCCGACGACAACCACGCGGTTGGCCGCAATGGCCGCCTGCACTTCCGCCACGATATCGGCATGGTTCTTCGCCACGCGTTCACGGATGGCCGGGTGCAGGTGGGCGTCGTCGAGGATGGTACGGGTCATTGTTTTTCCTTGTGCAGTAAGTCCAGCGTGGCCCGGTCGGGCACGCCGCCAAAATATTTGTCGAGGCAATCACGGAACAGCGCTTCATCCGGCGCAGCCTGCGCGAACAGCGTCATCGACGAATGGAATTTCATATTGTCCGGCGACCCGAAGATACCATGGACTGTGGCCCCCTGGACAGCCAGCACCAGCGCGCTGCACTCGCGCAGCCTTGCGCCGAGCACGGGATGCGCCAGGTAGGCGCGCGCTTCGGCCAGGCTGCCGATCGCATAATGCTGCGCCATCGCGCTGAAACCGAGCCCCGCCAGTTGGGGAAAGATGAACCACATCCAGTGGCTGCGCTTGCGTCCAGCCGACAGTTCATTGACCACCTGTTGGTAGGTGCTTTCCTGCGCGGCGATAAAGCGCTCCAGCTGGTGCATGGCCTGCCTCAAAAACGTTACTTTTCAATGAGCCATTGTCCTACAAACTCTGGTAGCGTGTTCTGATTAATTGCACTGCTTGCCGCGCCTACCATGACGACTCCTTGAACCGAAATGGGAGATGATCATGGCATCCAGTAATCAAGACAATCGCGGCGGGAACAAACAGTCGGGCGACACCAGCAACCGTGGCTTCGCATCGATGGACCCGCAAAAGCAACGCGAGATCGCCAGCGAAGGCGGCAAGGCAGCCCACGCTTCCGGCAATGCACACGAGTTCACCTCGGAAGAAGCCCGCAAAGCCGGCAGCATGAGCCACAAAAATGACGGCAACCGCCAGTCCGGTTCCTCCGAATCGGGCAGCCGCCAAAGCGGTAGCGGCGGCAGCGGTGGCGGCACCCGCGGCGGCACGCCTGAACAGCATGCCGAAGCCGGCCGCCAAAGCCACAAGAATGACGACAAGCGCTAAACGCGCCGCGTCATGAACGGGACCGTCCAGCGCGACGGTTCAACAAGCCCGGTGGTCAGCGCGCAACCCGCGAGGATCACCAGGCAGCTTCCCCCCATCTGCAACGAAAACGTCTCCCCCAGGAACAGGCAGCCCCACAGCACGCCAAAAGCCGGGATCATGAACAGCGCGCTCATCGCCTTGCTCGCGCCCAGCCGCGCAATCAATCCAAAGAACAGGACATAAGCGAAAGTCGTGCACAGCGCAGCCAGCGCCAGCACTGCGCCCCAGGCTTTAGCCGAAGGAGGCTCGGCCGGCCACAGCGCCAATGCCGGGCCAACCAGGAGCACGGCAGCTACCATCTGACTGCCCGTTGCCACAGCCAAGGGCGGTGCTTCTGACAGGTAGCGTTTGCTGAAGTTGCCGGAGACCCCATACAGCAGCGTCGCTGCCAGGCATGCCAGCGAAGCCAGCATCGTGCGCAGCATATCTTGTTGCGGCAGGAAGTGCAGCTTGCCAGCCACCAGCAGTACCACGCCGCCAAAGCCCAGCGACAGCCCGGCCATGCGCGTCAACGTCAGGCGTTCACCAAGCCAGATGGCGCCGATCAGGGCGGCAAACAAGGGCGTGGTCGCACTCAGGATGGACGACAGGCCGGCCGGAATCGTCAGCGCGGCGAAATTGAACAGCAGGAAAGGCAGTGCAGCATTCGTCACGCCGACAAAGCCGATGCCGCGCCAGTGCTTGCGCAGGGCCGAGAGTTGCCCACGCCACAGCAGCAGCGGCAACAACAGCACCGCGGCCGCCACCGCCCGCACCCCGCCCATCGCCGCCGCGCCAAACTCCGGCGCCCCGACGCGGATGAACAGGTAGGACGCACCCCAGATCGCCGCCACCGACAGCATGCTCCCCGCATCCGCGCGCCTCACGGCAGCACTCCCGCCAGTGCCGTGTCTTCAGCAGGTACGGCCGCGCCATCTGGAGCGCCATAAGCCCGCAGTGTCGCCGGCCGCTGGCTGATGGCATGGAACCAGCGCGCCAGGCTGGGATAGGCAGCAAGGTGGGCGCCGCGCGCGCTCACCCAAGGGAAGCAAGCAATATCGGCCACCGAGTACTGTTCGCCGCACAGGTAAGCCTGGCCTGCAAGCTGCCTGTCGAGCGCACTGAACAGTTCAGCCGTTTCATGCCCGCGGCATTCGAAGGACTTCTGCCAGAACAGCCATTGCCGCACTTCAGTACGCGCGCGCATGCCTGCCGGCAAGCCAAAGCCCGCCTTCTCTGCAAGGTAGAGCAGCATGGCGCCCGCTTCCTGCAGCGGCAGCGCTTCGCCGGCATCCATTGGCCAATGGTCGACCATGGCCAGCGATTTTGCCTTGGGAATGCGGCGGAACGGCAGCCCGGTCTCTTCCAGGAACATCAGCAACTGCTGCCCTTGGGGTGTGGCGACGTAGTAGAAATCCAGCATGGCAATCCCTTTCGATGTTGTCAGGGATAGTTTGCGCTGCGACCTGGCTCCAACAAAGATCCAGGAATAGTAGATTTTATAGGGCCAGCGCTGCGCACCGCCCAGCTATGCGCCGGCCTTCGCCGCTCATTGGCCTGGCGCGATACTCGGCAAATAGGAACACAGGCGATCAAACAGGCCCGGCTCCGCCATGCGCTGCCGCCACCAGCGCAGGGCTGCCCCGGACTCGCCGCTGCGCCAGGCCAGGTAGAAAGTTTCGTCCGGCTTCGGCTCCTCCACCTCCTTCTCCACCAGCAAGCCGGCAGCAATTGCCTCGCGTGCGCAACGCTCGGGCAGGAAGCCGAAACCCAGTCCAGCCAGCTGGTAATCGAACTTGGCTTGCATGGTCGGTACGGTCAGCGAGTCCTGCCCCAGCAACAGGCCCACGGTGCGCGGGGCCAGCAGGCGCGCCGAATCGGCCGTGGCAATCGCCCGGTGCAGCTGCAAGTCATTGCGCGAAAGGCGCCCCGGCACCTGCGCCAGCGGGTGCTGCGGCGCGACCGCGAACACCCATTTCAACTGGCCAATCGCCTGCGATACATAGCCGCCTCCGGCCGGGCCATCTCCCGGTGCACCGATCACGATATCCACGCGCCTGTCGAGCAAGGCTTCCCAGCTGCCGCCCAACGTTTCCTGCACCAGGCGCAGGCGCGTTTGCTGGGTGACGTCGTAGAAGGCGCGCACGTCCGGCGCCAGCACGGCGGCGCCGAACATGGAGTCCAGGCCTACCGCCAGTTCCGTCTCCCAGCCCGACGCCACACGCCGCACGCGCTGTTCCAGGTCGCCCGCCGCCTTGAGCAGGTAGCGCCCTTCCTTCAGCAGTTCCTGGCCGGCCGGGGTCAGCTCGACGCGCGGGCCAAAGCGCTCGAACACCTGCACGCCAAGCTCCTCTTCCAGCTTGCCGACAGTGTAGGAAATGGTCGAGGGCACGCGGAAGAGCTCCCGCGCTGCGGCAGCAAAGGAGCCGCCACGGTCGATGGCGTCCACTATCTGCAGGGCTTCAAGGCTTAATCTGAGCATTCGATTTTTTCGATCATAGACAGGCAAATTATTCGCTTTTTAACACGATTGCCCAGCCCTATACTGTGAAACATCTCATCGAAATTATCGCACAAGGAGCTAATCATGTTGCAAGTACGTAAATCTGAAGACCGCGGTGTTGCCAATTTTGGCTGGCTGGATTCCCGCCACAGCTTCTCTTTCGGCCACTATTACGACCCGAAACACGTTGGTTTCGGCCCGCTGCTGGTGATTAACGAAGACAAGGTGTCGCCAGGCCAGGGCTTCGGCACCCACGGCCACCGCGACATGGAAATCATTTCCTATGTGCTGAGCGGCGCGCTGGAACACAAGGACAGCATGGGTAATGGCTCGGTCCTGCACTACGGCGACGTGCAGCGCATGACCGCGGGTACCGGCGTGCGCCACTCCGAGTACAACCACTCGAACAAGGAAGGCGTGCACTTCCTGCAGATCTGGATCCAGCCTTCGCAAGGCGGCATCGAGCCAGGCTACGAGGAAAAGCACTTCACGCCGGAGAGCAAAACCGGTGCATTGCGGCTGATCGCTTCGCCGGACGGGCGTGAGGGTTCGGTGCTGGTGCACCAGGATGCCTACATCTACGCCTCCATCCTGAATGGCGGCGAGGGTGCGGTGCATGCGCTGGGCGCTGGGCGGCAGGCTTATGTCCACGTCATCCGCGGCACGATCACGGTCAACGGCTGCGAGTTGAAAGGTGGCGATGCTGTCAAGATTACTGGCGAGGAGTCAGTGACCTTGTCTGGCGCCGATAATGTTGAAGTGCTGCTGTTTGACCTGCCTTAAACCGGTAAACCGGTGTCTGACCAGCAGGGTCAGACACCGTCTGCGGCCCGGCCAACGGTTTCCCAAACCGCTGGCTTTCAGAGCGTTGGGGGTCAGACCCTTGGGTCTGACCCAGATTTACCGGGTTTTTGTTATGATTGCAGGGTTACACAATACAAAGATTGAAAGAGCATCATGCAGCCCGTAGCAGAACAACCGGTAAAAGAAGACCTGGACTACGTCACCTCGTGCGCCCTGCCGACGCCGTGGGCCCAGTTCACGCTGCATGCCTTCGTCGAACACGCGACCGGCAAGGAACACCTGGCCATGGTGCTGGGAGATATCGGCAATGGCGAGCCGGTGCTGGCGCGCGTCCACTCCGAATGCCTGACCGGTGACGTGCTGTTCTCCCAGCGCTGCGATTGCGGCGCCCAGCTTGAAGGCGCGCTGAAACGCATCGCCGAAGAAGGCCGGGGCGTGCTGCTTTACCTGCGCCAGGAAGGCCGCGGCATTGGCCTGATCAACAAGATGCGCGCCTACCGCCTGCAAGAGCAAGGCGCCGACACCGTGCAAGCCAACGAACAACTCGGCTTCAAGCCCGACCAGCGCAACTACGCCCTGGTGGAGCCGATGCTCAAGCAGTTCGGCGTGAAGAGCCTGAAGCTGATGACCAACAACCCGCGCAAGATCGCGGCCATGGGCGCCCTCGGCGTCGAAGTGGCCGAACGGGTGCCGCTGCTGGTCAACCGCAATGCCTTCAACCAGCACTACCTGAATACCAAGGCGCTCAAGCTGGGGCACATGATGACCCCAGTCACCCCGCCCGCCGCCGAAGACGGCGAACTGTAATCCCCGCCTCACTGCCCCGGTCAAAGGATTAGATGAAATTCACTAAACTTGCTTTACTACTGACTTTGACCTGGGGCTGTGCAGCAGCCAACGCACAGCAGGCGCCTGCCCCCGCCCCCGATGCAGTCGCCCTGCCGACACCGTCGAGCACTGCGCAAAAACTCTATTCCGCCGCCAAGGCCGACCTGCTGCAGGTTCGCTCGCTGCTGAAAACCGGCCGCACGCAATCCTCGGTCGGTTCCGGCTTCCTCGTCGGCATGTCCAACCTGGTCCTGACCAACTACCACGTCGTCTCGCAGTTCGCACTCGATCCGGACACCTACACCGGCGAATGGGTCGATACCGCCGGCCAGCGCGGCAATATCGAATTGCTGGCGGTGGACGTGCTGCACGACCTGGCCGTGGTGCGCGTGAACCGCTACGGCACCGGTTATTTCAAGCTGGGCGACAAGCCGGTCACGCTGACGCAGGGCCAATATCTTTACTCGCTTGGCAATCCGCTCGACCTGGGCTTCGCCATCTCCGAAGGTTCGTTCAACGGCGTGATCGCGCGCAGCTTCTACGAACAACTGATGTTCACCGGGCCAATCAACGCCGGCATGAGCGGCGGCCCAAGCGTGACCGTGGATGGCGCGGTGGCAGGCATCAACGTCTCCAAGCGCCTGGATGGCGAGCTGGTGTCCTTCCTGGTCCCGGCACGCTATGCGCAGGAGCTGCTGAAGCGCGTCGACCCCGAAGCCAAGCCGCCGAAGGACTTCACGTCCATCGTCGCCCAGCAACTGCTGGTGCACCAGAAGGCCATGATCGACCAGTTGCTGGACAAGCCGCTGTCCGCCAAGGCCATGGGCCCGTACTCGGTGCCGGTGCGCGAATCGGAACAGATGCGCTGCTGGGGACGATCCAACGACCGCGACTCGTTCTCGGTGGAAGTCACCAATTGCCAGATGGAGTCCTCGCTGTTCGTCTCCGGCTCGCTGCAGACCGGCCAGGTGCAGATCCAGCACCAGTACATGAAGAGCACCGGCCTCGATGAAGTGCGCTTCGCCGTCTTGTCCAGCAACTCGTTCAAGAACGAGAGCTTCGGCAGCCATAAGGACAAGCGCCTGACCGGCCCGATGTGCACCGAACAATTCGTCAAGAACAGCACCCTGCCGATGCGCGCCGTGATGTGCGTGCGCGCCTACCGCAAATTCGACGGACTGTATGACTTCGCCCTGCTGACCTCCAGCACCGACGAAGGCAAGATGAACCTGCAAAGCCGCCTCGATGCGCGCGGCGTATCGTATGAAAACGGCCTGCGTGCCTCGCGTGCCTTCCTCGAATCGCTGGCACGCGGGGGCAAGAAATGAACGGCCCGTTTTTCATTGAGACGCTGGCACGCAATGGCGACGTACTGCATCGCCACCGCGTCGACAAGCTGCCGATCACCATCGGCCGCGGCTACAACAACGATTTCATCCTCGACGATGCGCACACGGCGCCGACCCACGCTGTAGTGGAACTGGCCGAAGACGGTGCGCTCGTCATGCGCGACCTGGGCAGCCAGAACGGCATCGTAGTGCACGGCAAGCGGCAATCCTCGGTTCCGATCAACGGCACCACCGTGGTAAGGCTCGGCCATACCCGCCTGCGCGTGCGCGATGCGGCTTTCCCGGTCGAAGCAGAACTTACCGACACCACGATGCACGCCTGGGAAGGCGGCGTGCCTGCGCTGGCAGGCATGGCGCTGATCGCATTGTTCGTCGGCGTGACCGAAGCGCTGTCCGATACCGGCGCCTTCCAGGCCATTCGCTACCTGCTGGTGATTGTCACCGGCATCGGCGCCGGCATGGTGTGGAGCGGCGTCTGGGCACTGGCCAATCGCATCTTCGGCGGCCATGCGCGCCTGGGGCGCCACCTGTTCATTCTCGGCAGCGGCCTGGTCGCCATCGGTGCATGGAAGGCTTTGAGCAGTGTGCTGGCCTATGCCTGGTCGGCGGAAGTGTTCACGCGCTACGGCAACCACGTCGTGATGCTGATCCTAGTGGCGATGATCTACAACCACCTGCGCACAGTCAAACCGCACAAGCCGCGCGCCTTTATTTCCTCCTGCGCAGTGTTCCTGGCCCTGGGTTCGGGCCTGATCCTGATGCGCAACTACGAGGCCGCCGGCCGTCTGCGCGACGAACTGTATATGTCGGTCATCCTGCCGCCGGAAGTACGCCAGAGCAAAGACCACAGCGTTGATGAATTCATGGGTGACGCAGCCAAACTGAAAGCGGCGGCCGATGAAGCGCGCAAGTCCTCGAAGCTCAAGAAAGACGACGAGGACGACGACGACTGATCAGCTCCCGTAAGGCGCGCCGCGCAATTCGACGGTGTTGCCTTCGGGGTCGTTGACGTAGATCGACGGCCCCTCACCCTCCGCACCATAGCGCGATTCGGAAGGACCATTCGCCACGTCGTGCGCGCTCAGGTGGGCACGGATCGCCGCCTCGTCAAAAGGATCGACACGGAAGCAGAAATGGTCGACATTGCGGCCTTCCTTCCCCGGCGCAGCGCCGCCCATTTTCCCGAGTTTCTTATCGACTGGCACCAGGTCCACCAGCGAACTGCCGGCGCGAAGCTGGATCAGGCCGATCTCGTCCTGCCGGCGTTCGATGGTGCAGCCCAGCACCTCGGTGTAGAAGCGGATCATGCGGTCGGCATCGACAACGCGCAGCACGATGTGGTCAATCTCGCGGATCTTGATCAACGTAGGTCTCCTTTGGTTTATGCGTCTGGAATGGGATTGCTGCCGGAGACGAGAACGTAGCGCCCGCCACGGAATTCGAATTTCATCGCCTGGTCGACGCGCTGCGCCGGCGCATTGCCGTTCTTGTCTGCCTTGCTCATCGCACCGGTGAAACGCAGCGTCAGCGCGCTCGCGCTGGCGACCTCCCAACGGCCCTCGATGGCATAGCAGCGGCCCGGCGGCACCTTCTCATCGGCGTAAGCCGGATCGGCCGGCTGCAAGCCCTGCACGACACCTGCCAGGCGCTCAATACAGTCGGGGCGCGAATAGACATTGCCGCCCTTGATCTTCTGTACCAGCAGCGGCTGCGGCTGTACGCCATCGGCGCCGATCGCGTACAGCGCAAACAGGTCGACACAATGGCCCTGCCAGCAGCTGCCCCAGGTCACGTGCAAGCCTTGCGCGATGGACGACAGCGGCAGCACGCCCACCTGTGCGCGGCCCTCGAAACCTTGCAGGCCGAATGGCTCCTGGCGCTTGGCCAGCTTCCAGCCATCCTTGCCGGGCTTGAACGTGTATGCTGCAAGGCCAACCGGCGTGCCATGGTCTATCTGCGGCACGCCATCATCGCCGGCCGGCGTCAAGGTGGCTACCAGCACAAGCCGGTCCGGCGTAACGCGCACCACCTGACGCGGTACGACAATCACGTTGCGCTTCTTGCCCTGCCTGGCATCCCAGCCGCGGGTCACCGCACTGGTCGCGATGGACTGCACGCGGCCGCCCTCCTCATCCTTCCATTTCGGGAAAGCGATCTGCAGCAACTCGTCGGGCTGCGGATCGGCCACCTGCGCCAATGCCAGCGCAGGCACCGCCAGCAATGCGGCGAAAGTACACTTCATCGTTCTGCTCCTAGATGCGCAGGCGACGGCGGTCGTTGAGGAATCTTTCCAGCTGCTCAGGCGACAGCACCTTGACCGGATCGCCGTGAAAGACGTACAGGTACGGCTCGCCGCCAAGGCGGTCAGTCATCTTCGCCAGCACGAGGAAGCAAGTGCCAAGCGGATAAACCGCCGTGTCGCGCAACTGGCGCGAACATTCGACCCGCATCTCCGGACTGAACGCCTGTCCATTCACCGGCCGCACAACCACCCGGCCATATTCCTCGACCGACTCAACCGCAACGTCGCGGTAATCAAAAGTATCCCTTGTCATCCCGCGATCTTACCTGATCCGCCTCAACACCGCCCAGTGCCCGCGGCGGGAAAATCAAACCTCCTGCTGGGCCTGCTTGACCCCAATTTTCATAGGCATACACTGAATATGAAATTCACATGGAACGAGCAAAAGCGCGCCGACAATCTGCACGACCATAGTCTCGACTTTGATGACGTTCGGCTTATCTTCAACGGCCAGGAGTGCAGTTGCGAAGATCAGCGGTTTCAATACACAGAACGGCGGTTTCGCACAACAGGCTTGCTAGATGAAAACCTGTCACCGTTATCCATACTTACGGAGAGGATCACATTCATGTCATATCCTTTAGAAAAGCAACCCGGAAAGAATCAAGGGAATACTTCTCGACCTTCCCAAAGCTTGACTGACTGGGAGCGGTTTGACGCAATGGACGATGATGACATCATATTTGATAGTGATAATCCCGAAATCCAGCCAGGCGAGCTCCAAAGAAAACCAGTTCGGCTAAGTGGCATCACACCTACTCCAGAGCAAATCGACGAGGCTAAGCAGCAGGTGTTCGCCTACATCACTCGGCCACGACGAAGTTCCTCTGCAAAATCGTAGAGTTAAATCGCTAGTTGCTCCCTGCCGTGCAAAGCATAGGGCAGGCCGCGTGCCCAGCGGTTGGAGGAAAGCGAGAACGTCAGCGCGCGAACCTGATGGTACCAGCCGGCGGGAACATACAGCATATCGCCCGGCTGGACGATCACCTCGAACATCGTGGCTTGGCGCGCCAGCGGGTAGCGCTCAAAGTCCGGCGCCTCGGGATCGAACGGGCTGCCGAACAAGACCGGGTTCGCTTCCCGTGCGTAGAGGAATTCGTCGTGGTGCGGCGGTGAAAGGAAGATGCGCTTGGTGCCCCACACTTGCGCAAAGATGTTGTCGTCAAAGTCGCTGTGCAGTGGAGTGACAGTGCCTGCGGGGCCGATCCAGAATCGCGGTGGTCCCATCTTCTCGAAATACGCCGGCCAGTGGCACAGGCTATTCAGCTCGCGCAACTCCAGGTTACCGAGGTATGGCGGCAGGCCTTCGGCAGCATCGGCAAGGTCGAGGTATTCGCGCATGGTCGTGTCCAGCATGGCGCGGTCGGGCGCGAAGGCAGTGCCGATATAGTCGCCAACCCGCGCCCGCACGTGCACTTCGCCGAAACGCTCGCGCAGCACTTCGGGACCCAGCGCGCAAATCGGCCAACGTGCAACCGCGTTGGGAATCAGGAACGGCAAGCCTTCGCGCGCGCGGGCACGGAACGCGGTCGCACTCATCGGACGAACACGCGGCACGGCATCGATAGCCGGCAAGGCGCGGGACGCTGCGCGGATCGCGTCGCGCATCTCCTGCATTGACGATACGCCGCGCACCTCTGCATCGCGCCGGGCACGCGCTTCTACTTTGGCGGCTTGTGCGGCTTCATCCGCCGGCATGTTGCGCGAAGCTTCGAGTGGTGGCAGGCGTGATGCGGCAAGCTGCCCGCCAGGCGACGAATCGCGCTGCGGCTGGCGTGACGTCATGGCCTTACGCCCCCTGGCGCAGCACCAGCAGCGCCACAGCTTCGGCGTTGATGCCTTCTTCGCGGCCGAGATAGCCAAGCTTCTCGTTGGTTTTGGCCTTCACGTTCACATGGCCGACCGGCACGCCGAGATCGGCAGCGATGTTGGCGGCCATGGCGGCGATATGCGGCGCCATCTTCGGGCGCTGGGCGATGATGGTGCAATCCACATTGCCGATTTCATAGCCGGTAGCGCGCACGCGCTTGCCCGCCTCGCGCAGCAGCACACGCGAATCGGCGCCGCGGAACTCTTCAGCAGTATCCGGGAAGTGCTTGCCGATATCACCCAGCGCCGCAGCGCCGAGGATGGCGTCGGTAATCGCGTGCAGCAGCGCATCTGCATCGGAGTGCCCAAGCAGGCCCCGATCGTGTGGAATCTCGACCCCGCCAAGTATCAGCTTGCGGCCTTCAACCAGGCGGTGCGAATCATAGCCCTGGCCAATGCGGAATGGGAGTTGCGTCATTTTGAATCCTGTCCTAAATACATTTCTGCGATCGCGATGTCGGTCGGCAGCGTCACCTTCATATTGCGTGGATGGCCTTCCACCAGCTTGGGCGAGAAGCCCAGCATTTCGATAGCGCTGGCATCATCAGTGATGGCGTTCGGATCCGGCGCCAGCGCCAGTGCTCGCAGCAGCAGCGCATACGAAAACATCTGCGGCGTTTGTGCCAGCCACAGGCCTTCACGCGGCGTGGTCTGCACGGTGCCTGAGCGGGTGGACTTTACCGTGTCCACCACCGGCAGCGCAAGCAGCCCGCCGCCTTCATGATCGCCCACTGCGGCAATCAGCTTCGCGATCAGGGCTGGCGTCAGGCCGGGGCGCGCGGCGTCATGTACCAGCACCATGTCGTCATCGCCCACATTGGTGCGGATGGCGCGCAGGCCGTTCAGGATCGACTCCATGCGCGTGGCGCCGCCGCAGCGCAGGATCGTCACGCCGCGCTCCGGCGTGATCGAATCGATATAGCCGTCGCCGGCGCTCACCACCACATAGGTGTGTGCAATCAGTTCACTTTGGCGGAACGCCTCCAGCGTGTGCTGCAGCATCGGCACGCCGTTGATCGGCAAATACTGCTTGGGGCTGGAGGCAGCCATTCGCGCGCCAACGCCGGCGGCGGGAATCAGTGCGAAGTATCGCTTCATTTTTTGCTACGTGACTTCCTTAAAATTGTTTGTATCTCGCCATTGCAAGCCTTGCTCAAGCGGGCATACTCCGCTGGCGAGTCGATCAGCGCCTGCTGCACTTCCACCTTGGCCATTTCGGCCTTGATATAGGGCAGCCAGCCGCTATCGATCTCGTGTGCCAGCGCCGAGCGCGCAGTGCCCGCCGGCGCGTACAGGGGCTTGGCCTCGAAACGCCGCGCAAGGGCGGCCCGCACGACCTGCTCCACTTTAGCCAGGTGGTCCATGTAGGCATTCATGTGGCGCAGCTCATGCGAGAGGATCTCGGCATAGCCACAAGTCCCCGGCGGGAACTCGTTGCCCACATAAATCCTCACGGGCGCATACGTCAGCTGCACCTTGATCTGGGGCGCTACGCATTCGTAACCGCTGGCCGGGTCGACAAGCATAGGGCCATCCAGGGCGATCTGCACGCGCGATTCCGTACGTGTCAGGCCCAGCACATAACCCGTAGCGGGCATTTTCTCCGTTCGCATGGCCGACAACTGCTTGTACGAGAGCTGGGTGTTGACGGTGTAGCCATTCTGGCGCGCCGACAGTACCGAGACTGTTTTGCTGATCGTGTCTTCGCAGCGGATCTGGAACGGCGTGCGCTGCACCTGCGCTGCCTGCGCCTGGTTTGCCGCGAGGGCTCCAACCAGCAACAGGCTGCGCAAGGCGCTCATGGCCTCAGTCCAGCTTCCAGGCGCCGGAGCGCAGCTTGTCGAGCCAGAAGGCGCCGATCACGGTTTTGACGTCGGTGATCTTGCCGCTGCGGACCCAGTCCAGCATTTCGTCTACACTGACGGTGATGGTTTCGATGAACTCACCATCGTCCAGTTTTACTTCGCCGGCTGTCAGGCCGCGCGCCAGGTAGATGTCCAGGTGCTCGTCTGAGTAGGCGATGGCGTTGTGGATGGTGCTGACGAATTGCCAGTCGGTGGCGGTGTAGCCGGTTTCTTCTTCCAGCTCGCGCATAGCGCAGGCCAGCGGGTCTTCGCCTGGGTCGATCTTGCCGGCGGGGAGTTCGATGAAGACGCGGTCGTTCGGGTAGCGGTATTGACGCTCCAGCAGGACTTTGCCGTTGTCCAGCACCGGGATGATGACCACGGCGCCGGGGTGGCGGATGTATTCGCGCTTGGTGTGCTTGCCGTCCGGCAGGCTGACGGTGTCGCGGTGGACTTTCAGGAAGCCGCCGTCGTAGGCGATGGTGCCGTCTATTTTGGTTTCTTTTAGGTGCTTGTCCATGGTTGGCTTATTTAAAACCGGTAAACCAGGGTCCGACCCGAAGGGTCAGACCCTCTACGGTTTTCAGGGTTGGGGCTTGGGGTGTGCGCTTTTGATCTTCTCAGAAAGTCAAAGGCCTAGCCCCCTCCCCCCGGCCTTGAGACCGTTGGGGGTCTGACCCTGCGGGTCAGACCCCGGTTTACCGGGTTTTATCAGTGGTGTTTACGCAGGTAGCGTACCACGAAGCCAGGAAAAGCAAACACCAGGAAAGCGAAAGCCGCGACCCAGTAGAACTCCCAGTTCTGTGGAAACGCGGTGCCGATGCGGGATTCGAGCGCGATGCCGATACCGCCCACGGCGACATACAGCACTGCCAGTTCCGCCAGCCGCACCAGGAATGGCTTGCGTGTGGCCTTCAGCGGAACCAGGGCAAATACCTTCTCGTTCAGAAAAGGCAGGTTGGCGGCCACCACTGCAAGCAGGATGACCAGCCAGGATGACGCGTTGACGTCCATCAATCAGGTAACCAGGGTCTTCTGCATCGCTGCCATGCAGGCATTCAGCAGAGGGCCTGGAATCATGCCCAGCACCACAACGGCCAGGCCGTTCAGTGCCAGCACAATGCCTTTGTCGCTGCTGACCACCAGCGGGGTGCTGTCAGCCGGCTCGTCGAACCACATCACTTTCACGATGCGGATGTAGTAGAACGCACCCACCAGCGAGAACATCACGGCGAATACGGTCAGCCACACAGCGCCGGTAGCCAGCACAGATTGCAGCACTGCGAACTTGGCAGCGAAGCCCATCATCGGAGGCACGCCAGCCAGCGAGAACATCAGCACCGACATCAGCAGCGCATACGCTGGGCTGCGCTTGGACAGGCCCTTGAAGTCGTTGATTTCTTCCGCCTCGAAGCCCTGGCGCGCCAGGACCATGATCAGGCCGAACGAACCGACGGTGGTCAGCACGTAGGTGATCGCGTAGTACATCGCGGACGAGTAAGCAGCGGCGCCTTTGGTCGTATCGTGACCCACCACGCCGGCCATCAGGCCCAGCAGCACGAAGCCCATTTGCGCGATGGTGGAGTAAGCCAGCATGCGCTTCAGGTTGGTCTGTGCGATTGCGGTCAGGTTACCGATAGCCAGCGACAGCACGGCCAGGATCATCAGCATCTGCTGCCAGTCGCCGGCCGCAGGACGCATGCCTTCCACCAGCAGGCGCACGCAGATGGCGAAGGTCGCCAGCTTCGGTGCACCGCCCAGCAGCAGGGTCACGCCGGTCGGCGCGCCTTGGTAGACGTCCGGTACCCACATGTGGAATGGCACGGCGCCCAGTTTGAAGGCCAGGCCAGCCACCACGAACACCAGGCCGAAGGTCAGGATGGTCGGGTTGACGGTGCCGGAGCCGATCTTGGCAGCCACGCCGGTGATGTCCAGGGTGCCGGTCGCGCCGTACAGCATCGACATGCCATACAGCAGGAAGCCGGAAGCCAGCGCGCCCAGGATGAAGTACTTCATCGCAGCTTCGGTAGCACGGGCGTCGTCGCGGCGCAGGGCCACCAGGGCGTACAGCGACAGCGACATCAGTTCCAGGCCCAGGTAGATGGTCAGGAAGTTGTTCGCCGAGATCATCACCATCTGTCCCAGCAGGGAGAACAGCGCCAGGACGTAGAACTCGCCGCCCAGGTTACCGCCCAGCATGCCGCGGTCGGTGGAGTACTGGCGCGCATACACCAGCGTCATCGCCATGGTCAGGTAGGAGAACAGTTTCAGCAGGTTGCCCATCGGGTCGCTGATGAACATGTTCGAGAACGCGTACACCGTGCTGCCGGCCGTGTAGTCGGCAAAGCTGAAGAAGGCCGCGCCCACCAGGGTGGCCAGCGTCAGCATGTAGGTGATCGCACGTTTGCCCTCTGCCAGGAACATGTCGATCAGCAGGATCGCCGAAGTGGCGATCAGCAGAAAGACTTCTGCGTAGAGCGGGATCAGGTTAGTGGTATTCATGAAAACTTGGTCCTATTTGCAATCAAGGGGCCACGACTGGCAGCTTGCTTTGAGCGGCATGCGCCAGCAGGTCAGCCACGGAAACCTGCATCACGTCCGTGAATGGTGCTGGGTACAGGCCCATCACCAGCACAGCGATCGCCAGGATGCCCAGCATCAGGAACTCGCGGTTGTTAACATCGGTCAGCTCTTCCACGTGCTTGTTGGTGATAGCACCGAAGATCACGCGCTTGGCCATCCACAGGGAGTAAGCCGCGCCGAAGATCAGGGCGGTAGCCGCCAGGATACCGGTCACGAAGTTGAACTGCACGGCGCCCAGGATCACCATGAACTCGCCCACGAAGCCGGAGGTGGCTGGCAGGCCGCAGTTAGCCATGGAGAACAGGATGAACAGTGCGGCGAACTTAGGCATCTTGTTCACGACGCCACCGTAGTCGGCGATCTGGCGCGAGTGCATGCGGTCATACAGCACGCCGATGCACAGGAACATTGCTCCGGAGATGAAGCCGTGCGACACCATCTGCACGATACCGCCCTGCACTGCCATGTCGTTGAACATGAAGAAGCCCAGGGTCACGAAGCCCATGTGCGCGATGGACGAATACGCCACCAGTTTCTTCATGTCTTTCTGCACCAGGGCCACCAGGCCGATGTAGATCACGGCGATCAGGGACAGAACGATCACCATTGGCGCCAGCTTGTGCGAAGCGTCAGGCACGATCGGCAGCGAGAATCGCAGGAAGCCGTATGCACCCAGCTTCAGCATGATCGCGGCCAGCACGGCGGAACCGCCGGTTGGCGCTTCCACGTGGACGTCTGGCAGCCAGGTGTGGACCGGGAACATCGGCACCTTCACGGCGAAGGCCATGAAGAAGGCGAAGAAGATCGCGACCTGCTCACCCATGGTCAGCGGCAGCTTGTGCCAGGCCAGGATATCGAAGCTGCCCGACTTGTTGTACAGGTAGATGATGGCAACCAGCGTCAGCAGCGAGCCGAAGAAGGTGTACAGGAAGAACTTGAACGCTGCGTAGATGCGGTTGGCACCACCCCAGACGCCGATGATGATGTACATCGGGATCAGGGTCGCTTCGAAGAAGAAGTAGAACAGCAGGCCGTCCATGGCAGCGAACACGCCGATCATCAGGCCGGACAGGATCAGGAACGCGCCCATGTACTGCGCCACGCGTTCGGTGATCACTTCCCATGCCGAGATCACCACGATCACGGTAATGAAGGCGGTCAGCGGGATGAACCACATCGACAGGCCGTCAATGCCCAGCGAGTAGAAGATGTTGAAGCGCTCGATCCAGGCGGCTTTTTCCACGAACTGCATGCCGTGGGCTGCCTTGTCGAACTGCGTCATCAGCGGGATGGTCGGCACCAGGGATACCAGGGCGCCTACCAGCGACAGCACGCGCACCATGCCGGCACGCGTATCGCGGCCGATGGCCAGTACGATCAGGCCGAAGACGATCGGTACCCAGATCGACAGGCTGAGGTAAGGAGGTAGAGTATTAATCGTTGACTGCATTTGTTATCTCTTTTGCGTCAGCTGTTAAGCGTGCCAAAACGGCAGGAAGTACACCAGGAAGCCCAGGATACCGATGATCATCACGAACGCGTAGTGATAGATGTAGCCGGTCTGGAACACTTTGGTGATACTGGAGAACCAGCCCACCACTTTGGCCGAACCGTTCACCATCAGGCCATCGATGATGGCGCGGTCGCCCGCTGCCCACAGGCCCTCGCCCAGCAGGCGCGCGCCGCGGGCAAAGACAGCCTCGTTGAACTTGTCCATGTAGTACTTGTTATCCAGCAGGGTGTGCAGGAACTTGAACTTCTCGTAGAACCATGCAGGGACCTTCGGATTGATCATGTAGCAGTAGTAAGCCGAAGCCACGCCTGCAATCGCCAGCCACAGTGGCAGCGTGGTCAGGGAGTGGATAGCCATGGCGACCGGGCCGTGGAACTCTTCCGCCAGTTCATGCATCGCGTGGTGGTTTTCGCCAACGAAGATCACGTCCTTGAAGAAGCCGCCGAACAGCATAGGTTCGATCGCGATCGCGCCGATGAAGACCGACGGGATGGCCAGCAGGATCAGCGGCAGGGTCACTACCAGGCCTGGCGAATGCGGCTTCTCGCCTGGAGCCAGGCCATGGTGGCCGTGGTCGTCCTCTTCGCTTTCGTCAGCGTGGTGCGAATCGTGCGCATGGTGGTGTTCCTTGCCGAAGTTCTCCGGGCCGTGGAACACGACGAAGTACATGCGGAAGGAGTAGAACGCGGTCACGAACACGCCAGCCAGCACGGCGAAGTTGGCAAAGCCAGCGCCCGGCAGGTGGGTGGCGTGCACGGCTTCGATGATCATGTCCTTCGAGTAGAAGCCGGAGA
>Ga0102592_1000280_pt1 | contig 105830 bp, 96 predicted proteins | sample AraplaCol_mMF_r2_FD_76861 | JGI IMG/M metagenome (GOLD analysis project Ga0102592, IMG submission 76861) | Arabidopsis root microbial communities from North Carolina, USA - plate scrape MF_Col_mMF_r2 (SPADES assembly) (version 2) | ecosystem: Host-associated > Plants > Roots > Endosphere...
CTAGTCCTCAGCGCCCGATCATGACCTGACGGTCCAAGCGCCGGCCTACGGCAGCTCACCAAGGGAGCGGGCGCCAAGCCCCGGATGATCGCCGGGCCTGGGCGCCGATCGATCCTAATGAAACAGGCGATCTTCCGGAGCGATCGAGATGCCGTTCAGCGCCACAACCGGACCCAAGCGCCACTCCAGGAACGCGACGTTCAAGGTAGGAAATTGAAGGTGGAAAATCGACACGACTTGGATCGGTATTCCCACCGGACATTCGCCAATTGGCTTCTGGGATCGGCCCAGAAACCTGACCTCAGAACGGGCTCGCCGCGAGTCGAACTAGCGAAGTCGCACGAGGAAACCTGGTCGCGGATAGCCATTCAATGATCACAAAAAGGGGCGCCGCCTGCGCGACGCCCCATGGTTGATCCGGCGGAGAATCCCGCCGATCAGTAGTCCATCGCCGCAGCCGGCGCGGCCTTTTCTTCCTTCGGCGCCTCGGCGATCAGCGCCTCGGTGGTGATCAACAGCGAGGCCACCGAGGCGGCGTCCTGCAGAGCGGTGCGCACGACCTTGGCCGGGTCGATGACGCCCGCCTGAATCAGGTCCTGGTACTCGCCCGTGGCAGCGTTGAAGCCCCAGCCGTAGTCGGACTTTTCGAGCAGCTTGCCGACCACATAGGAGGCGTCCTCGCCGGCGTTGGCGACGATCTGGCGGGCCGGGGCTTGCAGGGCGCGGCGCACGATGTCCACACCCGCCTTCTGGTCGTCATTGGCGGGCGTCACTTTGTCCAACGCCTTGAGGGCGCGCAGCAGGGCGACGCCGCCGCCCGGCAGGATGCCTTCCTCCACCGCGGCGCGGGTGGCGTGCAGCGCGTCGTCGACGCGGTCCTTCTTCTCCTTGACCTCGACCTCGGTGGCCCCGCCGACGCGCACCACGGCCACGCCGCCAGCCAGCTTGGCCAGGCGTTCCTGCAGCTTTTCACGGTCATAGTCGGAGGTGGTGTCCTCGATCTGGCGACGGATCTGGGCGACACGGCTTTCGATCTCGCCGCGCTGGCCGGCCCCATCGACGATCGTGGTGTTGTCCTTGTCGATCGTCACCTTCTTGGCGCGGCCCAGCATTTCGACGGCGACGGTCTCCAGCTTGGTCCCCAGCTCTTCGGAGACGACGTTGCCGGCGGTCAGCACCGCGATGTCCTCGAGCATGGCCTTGCGGCGATCGCCAAAGCCCGGGGCCTTGACCGCCGCGACCTTCAGGCCGCCACGCAGCTTGTTGACCACCAGGGTGGCCAAGGCCTCGCCCTCGACGTCCTCGGCGATGATCAGCAGCGGCCGGCCCGACTGCACGACCTTCTCCAGCAGCGGCACCAGGGCCGCCAGGTTCGAGAGCTTCTTCTCGTGGATCAGGATGTAAGGATCGTCCAGCTCGACGCGCAGCTTGTCATTGTTGGTCACGAAATACGGGCTGATATAGCCACGGTCGAATTGCATGCCCTCGACCACTTCCAGTTCGGTGGCCAGGCTCTTGGCCTCCTCGACGGTGATCACCCCCTCGTTGCCGACCTTCTCCATGGCTTCGGCCAGAATCCGCCCGATCTCCTCGTCGCCATTGGCCGAGATGGTGCCGACCTGGGCGATCTCGGTATTGGCGCTGATCTTGCGGGCGTGACTCTTGAGGTCGGCCACCACGGCGCTGACCCCCAGGTCGATGCCGCGCTTGAGGTCCATCGGGTTCATGCCGGCGGCCACGGCCTTGGAGCCTTCGCGGACGATGGCCTGGGCCAGGACCGTGGCGGTCGTGGTGCCGTCGCCGGCCAGGTCGTTGGTCTTGGAGGCCACTTCGCGCAGCATCTGCGCGCCCATGTTCTCGAACTTGTCCTTCAGTTCGATTTCCTTTGCGACGCTGACGCCGTCCTTGGTGATGCGGGGGGCGCCGAAACTCTTGTCGATGACGACGTTGCGGCCTTTGGGGCCCAGGGTGACCTTCACAGCATCGGCCAGGATGTCGACGCCGCGCAGCATGCGGTCGCGGGCGTCCGACGAGAACTTCACTTCCTTGGCAGCCATGGTTCCTACTCCTCTCGGTTGGGCTGTCAGTGAATGGGGTTGGGGTGGGGCTCAGGCGGCCTTCTTGAGCGTCGCCTCGGTCTCAAGCACGCCCAGGATGTCGCTCTCCTTCATGATCAGCAGGTCCTCGCCGTCGATCTTGACCTCCGTGCCGGACCACTTGCCGAACAGGACGCGGTCGCCGGGCTTGAGGGACAGCTCGACCAGCTTGCCGGCTTCGTCGCGGGCGCCGGGGCCCACGGCGACCACCTCGCCCTGCTGCGGCTTTTCCTTGGCGGAGTCGGGGATGATGATGCCGCCCGAGGTCTTCTCCTCGGCCTCGATGCGGCGGACGACCACACGGTCGTGCAAGGGGCGGAAATGCATGCATAACCTCCAGATGCAAAACGGAATGTGACGGGCCCGCCGGTCTGTCGACCAGCGGACAAACGCCAAGCTAGGCGGCGTCGAGACGGCTTCAAGAGGCGCCTTGCGAAAATTTTCGTCGCGCGTGCAACGCATTGAAGTTGCCCGGCTCTTCTGCGCCGCCCCCCCTTGACGATATCACGAGCGCCACAACATCCTGGGAGCCGCGGACGGCCATCGCCGTTGCGCCAGAAGGAGTCAAGTACAGGAGGCCGTCGTGTCCCGCGCCCGTTTCCCAGAACCCATCGCCGCGCCCCGCGCCTCGAAATCCCAAGCCTGAGGCGCCGCCATGAACCGCGACCTTCTCAAGCAACTGGACGGCTACGGCCTGACGACGGCCGAGATCCATTACTATCGCCTCGACCATCCGAGCCTGCTGCAGCTCTATGTCTGGCAGGACTACGACCTGGCGCCGCGCTTTCCGGTGCTGCAGGGCTTCCTCGATCACTGGCGGCGTGAGATCGAGGCGGCGCTACACTCGGTGCAGGTCGCCCACCAGCGCCTGATCGGGCCTACCGAATGGCGGGCGGTGAACGGTGTCATCTCGCTCCATTGAGTACGACGACGCCGGTGGCGCAGACCTGGCCCGGCCGGCCGTAGCCGACCGGAGATCTCGACGGGAACGTGGCGCGCCGCGCCGGCATTTTGTCGTCAGGGTTCCGCCGCGCCATGAAGGCGATGGCGGGACCTTCCCGATCGACGCCTTCGGGCCCTCCGCCCGGAGGATATGAACCCGAGGGAGACGCCTATGCTCGCGAACACCGAGCCTTCTGTTCCTTTCCAAGGCCTGGGCGCGGTCCTGGAGAAGCTGCTGCGGCCCGCCGTGGGCTTTCGACATCCTAGCGAGGTTCTCAAGGACCCGTTGCTTGAACCGTCCGAGAAGCGGGCGATCCTGTCGTCCTGGGCGTCCGACGCTTCGGCGGTCGAGGATCATCCGACCCTGCGCTGGCTCTGGGGCACGGAGGCGCCCGCACCGCTCAGCGATGTTCTCGACGCGCTGGCGCAACTGGATCGGTGGGACCAGGCGCGACCTCGATGAACGAGAAACTGATCATCACTGCGCTGGAGACCTTGGCGTCGGCCATCGCCAGCGTGAGCCGCAGCGTCGTCGCCATGCAGAAGGGCGACACCCTGGCCGCCAAGGAGCAGATCGAAACCTGCGTGGGCCTCCTGGCCGACTTCCAGGAACTGCGCGATCAACTGGCCGGCAGCGAGGCGAAGACATCCTAGGTTTTGCCCGAGGACGGGCGCCGCCAAACCTACTTCCGGCGCTCGAAAAATTTCGCGCGCCCCCTCTTGAAGCCGAAAACACGCTTTCTAACTCGGTAGGCGCCGGATGCCACTCGAGGGTCCGGCGGTCAGGAGGCGTCCGTGCTTCCGGGCGCCTCTCAGGTCCAACTTGCTCGTTCGAGGAGATGGAAATGAGAACGGCATATGATTTCTCCCCGCTTTACCGGTCGGTGATCGGCGTCGACCGCATGGCGGACCTCATCGAAACCGCGATGAGGAGCGAGGGAGATCGAACCTATCCGCCTTATGACATCGAGAAGATCGGCGAGGACGCCTATCGGATCACCCTGGCGACGGCCGGATTCAAGGCCGACGAGCTGGAGCTGACCGCGCAGCCGAACCTGCTGATCGTGTCCGGCCGCAGGACAAGCGGCGACGAGGGCCACACCTATCTGCACCGCGGCATCGCCGGCCGTGACTTCGAGCGCCGCTTCGAACTGGCCGACTACGTGGTGGTCAAATCGGCGCAACACGCCGACGGCCTGTTGTCGATCGACCTGGCGCGCGAGGTGCCAGAGGCCCTCAAGCCCCGACGCATCGAGATCGGCGCGCCCGGCGGATCCTCGGAGCCCAAGCGCATTGGCGACGACAAGTCGGACCGCCAGGCGGCCTAAGGCCAGTCCTTGATGATCAAGGGTTCCGGGGCGACCGCCCCGGAACCGACGCTCGTGCAGAAAGGAGAATGTGATGAACGTGCGTGATCTCGTGCCATGGACCCGGACCAGCGACCGGGACCGCAATCTTCCCGCAAGCCAGGAGGCGGCCAGCCCGCTGTTCACCCTGCACCGTGAGATGAACCGCCTGTTCGACGACGTCTTCCGGGACTTCGCGGCGCCGACCCTTTGGGGGCGAGGCGGCGCCTGGCCCCAGGTTGAGGTGGAGGAGGCCGATAACGAATATCGGGTGACGGCGGAACTGCCGGGCCTGGATGAAAAGGACGTCGAGGTCCTGGTCCAGGACGATGTGCTGATCCTGCGCGGAGAAAAACGCGCGGAGACCACCGACCGGGCCCGCGCCTTCAGCGAGCGGGTCTACGGCCGCTTCGAGCGGCGTCTGGCTCTGGACGGCGTCGACGAAGCCGGCGTCAAGGCGACGTTCCGCAACGGCGTGCTCACGGTGACGGCCCCGAAGTCGGCCCAAAGCCAAGATCGCGTCCGGAAGATCCCGATCAATTCGTCGGGAACGACCCACTAAACCTTGGTCGCGCGGCGGCTTGCTGCCGCGCGACATCGACCACCAGGGCGCCTGCCACGTCCCTAGTGCGCCAGAAACAGACCTTCAGCTTGCTCCGAGAAGCCGACGCTCTGCAGCTCGCCGAAATCGCGCTCGTCGATCCCAGGTAAAGGCCGGAGACGCCGTTTGGAACGTCGGCTGGCCGACCTTGCGCGGATGAGGATGGGAGGCGCGGAAGGCGCCCCTGAGTGCTTCCCGCCGGCTTCCGCCCCCTCTCGTCCCGAGCGTAGATGGCCGCAGGTTTCTCGGAGGTGACGACGGCATGGACAAGCAGATGGCGGAGGCGATGGCTCGCGCAGCCGGTACGAGCATCTCCAAACTGGGGCTTCGGTTCGATCGGGTGGTGCTACGGCTGCTGAGGGACCTGACCCAGCACTGCGATCGCGTGGTGCCTGATGGAGCCCGGGTCTTGGTGACGATCTCCGCCCCCATCCGGCTGCCCGCAACGACGGCGGATCACCTGAAGCAGCGGATCGAGGCGCTTATCCTCGAAGGCCCGCCCCCGCTGGAGCAAGTGACTGAAGTGCACGGAAACACCGTCGGCCTGCGCCTCGTCCGGGCTGCGCCAGGTTCGCAGCCGAGGCTATTGGGCCTTGTTCACAACCCGGAGAAGGATCCGAGACAATTGCTGGAGCTAGCCGAGCGGTACGCGGAAAGCGCGCTCGGCCCCAACTCCCCGCGTCTTTGAAGTCTGGATGAGCCGGCGGGCGCCGACGATCACGACAGAGCCGCAAAGCGCCATCACCGGACTCTCGGATCCCTCCGGAAACACGACGTTTAGGCCGGTTGGAGCGATGATCGACCCATTCCAGACATTAGCAGCCGACCGCCTGACTTACCCGTGCCGTCAAGCGTGCGCCCTTTCGAAAGGGGCAGAATATGGCCGACTTGATCACCGTGACGCTCTCCGATTGATTTTCGGGGTAGGAACGACGGCGCGGAAGCCGACGGGATAAAGCGGTGCAACACTATCGTCGGGCAAATCGGGGCGCTGTTTCTCCACCGCCGCCATCGAGGAGGGCAGTTCGAAGGGCAGACGGCCCTCTGGGCGGACAATGCCGGTAAGCGCGTCGGCGACGGCCGCATCGGTTGCGCCGAAATCGCCGGCAAGCATCGCGGTGTAGGGGCGAAGGCTGGTGAGGATAGCCGGGCGATCGAGGTGGACGATCGCGATCACCGGCGTTGTGCTGGCAATCTTGCGGACTGCTTCCAGATCGGGGTCGCCAGGCTGGAAGTCGAGAGCGCCTTCGTGCTGGACGCGGCCTGCAGCGAAATTGGGATGAAGCAACTGGTGAGGTGCGGCGAGGCGCACGATCGCAGCGTCCGCCTGATTGGGGCGGTCGACGATGGTAAAACCAAGCGCGGCGAAAGGCTGGGGTGCGAGGCCGCGTAGGAACAATCGGCGGTGGGTCGCCCTCGAGAGCGGGAACAGGCCGCGATTAGCCTGAAGCAGAACGATCGAGCGCGCCTGCGTGCGCTGCGCTTCGGCGAGGAAGTCGGCATTGCCGACCAGTTTCGCCGCCGTGTCGGGATCGACATACGGGTCTTCGAACAAGCCCAGGGCGAAGGTCTGGGTCAGGACCTTGAGCACTGCGCGATCGACCTGGGCCTGCGCAATTTTCCCGTCGCGCAATGCCGCCATAAGGGCGTCGACGCGGGTCGTGCCGCCAAACTGCTCGATGCCCGCATCGACGCCCTTGGCGAAGCGGTCTTCCTCGGCCAGATCTTCCACACCCCAGGCGGGGCTGAAGTCGGACCAGTTTGGCTCAGCCCCGGGTTTTGCGCCGACGCGGCAAGTTTCGTGGCAATCGTTGGTGATGCCCCAATCGGACAGAACGAGGCCGGTGAAATGGTAGCGATGGCGCAGCAGATCGGTCAGGAGATAGCGACTGAAGCCGGCGGCGGTCCGGATCGAGTGCCGTTCCGCGTCGTGCAGCTGCTTGGGCAGCGAGTACATCGGCATGACTGCGGCGACATGCGCGGTGAAGGCGGCCTGGAAGGGGATGACGTGCCTGGGCAAAGCCGTCTGGGTCACCGCGGAGAAGCGACCATAGTAGTTGTGGCTGTCGAAGCCCTGATCGGCAGCGGCGCCATAGCCCACCCAATGTTTGACGACGGCGGCGACGCTGTCAGGGCCAATGCCGTCGGCGCCGCCCTGAATACCGGCGACGTAAGCGCCGACCATCTGCGCGGCGAGTGCGGGGTTGGATCCGAAGGTGCCGTCGATGCGCGGCCAGCGCGGCTCGGTGGCGATGTCGGCCTGCGGCGAGAGCGCGATGCGGATGCCTACCGCCTTATATTCCCGGCGGACAATATCGGCGCTGCGCCGGGTGAGCCTGGCGTCTCCGATCGCGGCGAAGCCGAGCGGATCGGGGAAAGCGGTGAAACCGCCCGCAGCAACGCTGGCCCCTGCTACGCCCTCGAGCTGGTTGCGCGGGTCCGAACTCAAGCTGAGGGGGATGCCGAGCCGGCCCCTCTCTGCGATCGCCTGTAGCCCATTGTTGGCGGCCGCGAGCTTAGCGGGCGTAGCCGCCAAGCGTGTGATCATCGCGGTGACATGCTTGTCGAGGATCTCTTGGGAGGCGTTGGCGACAATGTAGTCGTCGCCGGTCGTGTAGAGCGAGCCGTGCACCATCTGACCGATCTTTTCGTCCGGCCTCATGCGCGACAGGAGGTCGGCGGCGCGTCTGGGGGGCGGCAGCCGCCAATCCTCATAGGGTTCAACTTGGCCATCGCGGTTGAGGTCGCGAAACGCGAGTCCCTGGGCATGCAGGATCGGGATCGTACGCGTACCGAGGTGGGGTTGGCGCGTGGGCAATGATTCCGCACTCGCCGGGACAGTCAGAGCAATCCCTGTCAGGGCCGCCAGAATCGTAGCCTTTCGCAATTTTTTCTCCCGTTCGTGCTGAAGCGCCCGTCCGACCAGCGTTGAGGTGGCCTTCAAGCAAACGTCCGCCTATCGCATGGGCTCTTCGAAAAGGCGCCATACCGCTAACGGCGCCAATGTTAGTGAACGATGCCGAACCGGATCTTCAGAAGCGTCGGCCCGGTTAGATTGAGGCCGTCTTGGACCTAATCGCCGTTCCAGCGAGGTTTCATGTCAGATTGGCCATCCTTGAAGGCGCCCTCTTCGATCCCCCCGTAGCGAAAGGTGCGCCGTCGACGAGCAGCGGGTGCCGCCCATCCTTGCTGACAAGGCGCGGGCGTTCCGCTGCTGTTGCGGGAATGGCGAAACAGAGTGCGAAAAGCGCTCCCAAAGGCAACGAAGCAATCCCATTCTCCTCTTTTCGGACACGCTGTCCGAATTGATACCTACGGAGTCAGCCGCAGCATCACGACGCCATGGGGCTCAACAGTGGCGCTGTACGAACCCTTCCAATTGCCCACCTCCTTGTGCGTCCAGAGGTCGCGGACCCTGGCGCGCAGGGTGGACGCATCACCCAGATCGCCGTTGTCGACCGTGATATTCACGGGCGTCGCGCCGCGGTTGAACAGAAGGACAGCGCGGCCGCCGCCAGCGAGCGGCTTCATCCAGATTTCCTTGTCGCCGTCCTTCGACACTCGATGGCCCTGTACCCCGAGCCGGTCCTGATCGACGGCGATCACGTCCTTGTTGGTAAGGATCGAGCGCGCGCTTTCGTCCATGGTGGAAATGTCGTTGCCGGCCATCAGCGGGGCGGCCATGATCGCCCACAAAGAGAAGTGAGAGCGATATTCGGCCGTGGTCATGCCGCCGTTGCCGACCTCAAGCATGTCGGGATCGTTCCAGTGGCCGGGACCGGCAAACGACCACAAAGGCTCGTTATCATCGAGGATCTCGAGCAGAGGATGGACCCATTGGTTCTTCGGGTCCCACTTGTCGAAACTGTCGCGGATGTCGCCGGTGGTCCGCCAGAGGTTGCCCACATTTCGCGCCCATAGCCATGGCTTTGCCCCCCCCCACTCGCACATCGAGAAGACGATCGGCCGCCCGGTCGAGCGCAGCGCGTCGGCCATCACCGCATAGGCTTCCTCTGCGTTGCGCGAGCCCGTCTCGCACCAGTCATATTTCAGATAATCGACGCCCCAGCGGGCATAAGTCATCGCGTCCTGATATTCATGGCCCTGGCTGCCCGAAAACCCGTCGCAGGTCTCCCGCCCCGCATCCGAATAGATTCCGAACTTCAGTCCTTTTGAGTGGACGTAATCGGCTAGCGCCTTGATCCCGGAAGAGAATTTTACCGGGTTGGCGGTAATGAAGCCGTTGGCGTCGCGTGGTCCCTGCCAGCAATCGTCGATGACGACATATTCATAACCGGCGTCCTTCATGCCCGACGTCACCATTGCATCGGCGGCTGCTCGGACGATCTTCTCGTCAACATTGCAGGCGAACTTGTTCCAACTGTTCCACCCCATGGGAGGCGTTTGCGCGAGGCCGTTGGGCGCCTTGTTGACGACCTTTTGGGTCGTTTCCCCCGCCCAGGCATTCTGCGTAACGAACAGGCACGCCGCCGCCACCAAAATTGCTCTTCCCAACAAACCTCGCACCCGACGATGCGCTCGCCCACAGAATTTCACTTCATCGCCCCCAAGCAGGTCGGCCACTGACCGTTCTAGCGTCGCGCGCTTCGCCGAAGCGGAGCGTTCTAGAGCAAAGAGTCTGACCCTTCAACATTACTCAGACAATTTACAGGCGTATAGGCGATGGACACCCCGCGCTGCGCGACGGGTGCACTCTCAGCATCACAAAAGTGCTAGGGATCGTCATGTTATCAATTGTCTGATGAATTAACGTACAGGCTCGGGAGGCGCCTAATGGCAGCTTTCCACCCTGCTCGGCCCATTGACGCGTCCGGTGTTATGACGAGGCAGCGCCACTAACGGACTCTCGGGTCGCGCCAGAAACACGACCTTCGGCCGGGCGCTCCAAAGGCGATGAACGACCCGTTGCGGACTTCAACCGGGCTCGCTTTCGATGCCGGCTGTGCGCCCATGGGTCCAAGCGCTCAGTGAAAGGGAGATGGATCAGCGGGTGGGCAGAGATCGGCGCGAGGCCGACCTGGTCGGATCACGCGCACGCAATCGGAGGCCACGCCCTGCCACGCCGCGTCGCCGAAGTTGGCGATCAAGACACGGCCGTCGGCATAGGTCACCTGCTGCACCAGATGGTCGGGCGTTAGCCAACGAAAGCCCGTCAGGAGCGCCGGAGCGCCCACGCCATGAGCCTGGCGGAAATCGTCCTGCGCCGCCTTCAGCCACGGACCGACACGCGCCAGCTCGCGCCGGTCGAGATTCCACATGGTCGGCGTGCCGTAGAGCAAGGACCGCGCGAAACGGCGCCGCTCCTCGCCGGCCACCTTCATCAGGCCAAACTCCCAGCGATCGGCGGAGACGACGGAGTCGTGGAAGACAGCCTCGAACAACGGCAGGCGGTCGGCGGCGCCGAACAGGGCCCGCGCTTCATCCGCCGTGGGCTTGAACGGAGCGAAGAAGAAAGCCGGCCGGTCGCTCGGCCAGTACACGCCGAAGCGGCTTTGATCAGCCTGGATGGGCCACACCGCCAAGGCGCGGGCCTGGGCGGTGCCGTGGGAGTAGTGCGCGACACCGCTGCTCCAGGCGGTGACATTCTCCGAGCCGAGCACCAATCGGAACTGGTCGATCGCCACCGCCAGGCGCGCCAGACGGTTGGCGCGGTCGCGGGCCATGGACATCGGATGATCGGGGCTGTGATCGTCGTAGAAGACGCCGAAGGCGTCAACATCCACGAAGACCTGGCTGGCGCCGTCCGCGATATGGCCTGCATAGCGTGAGGCCGGACTGGGGGATCCGGGATGTCGGGCGATCGCCTCGCTCGACATCTCGCAACCGCGATTGGCGAAGCCCACCACGACTTTCCCGCCGGCGTCGCGAAGACAGCCTGAAGGATAGAGACCGTCGTTCCAGATGGCGGATGGCGTATCGGCCGTCGCTTCGGGCTGCCCATTGTCGAAGGCTTCGTACGGCCCGGCGAGATAGCCCAGGGCGTTCGCCTTCGCCAGATAGGCGGGCCCGACGAGATGCTTGTGAGTGCGAGGGTCCTGATCGTAGCCCAGCACGATACGTTCGACGCCCAGCGCCTTGAGATCGTCGAGGAAGGCCAGGTCACGGCCGTCGCCCCAGACATAGGCCTGCGGCGCCCCGAAAAGCCGGGGAAGCCCAGGCACGGCCTTGGCGGCGAAGGATTTGAGTTGGCCGCGCGACTTCAGAACCTGGCGATAAAACAGAGCCGGCGCCAGCGGCTCGGCGGGCCTCAACGCGAACAATAGGTCGAGCGTTTCGGCGCCATCTGCGAAGTCGTGCTTCAGGCGCGCCTGCAGGCCGTCCTGATCATGCAGGCAAAGGTCCGAGAGCAGGCCGTCACCGAGCGCATAGGTAACGGCCTGCGCCTCTGTGAGATAGCTCCAGGCGGGAAACGACAGCAGGGTCGTGCCGCCCAGGCATTTCTCCTTCTTGTGGGCCGCGCGCCAGAAAGGATCGTCGACCTTGTAGGCCATGCCCTCGCCGTCAGGGATCAGCCACGTTCCGGTTGTCGCGGTGGGTAACGGCCAGGCCAGGCTCGAACCTCTCGCGCCGGAGATCGTCAGGCGCAGGGCCTCGCCCTCCGTGGACAGGGTGATGTTGCGTCCTTCGGCATCGGTCCAGCGCCAGCCGGTTCCGTCCGGCGTGACCGCCACGGCCTCGGGCGCGTGCAGCGGCGGCATGACCATCAAGGGCGCGGCGCCGTCCGGTCGGACATCGATCTTCAAGGTTGCGGGATCGACAGCGTAGGTGACGGAGCCAGCGCGTAGGGCGACAGGGTCAGCCGCCGCCGCTGAAACCGCAAAGCAGGCGAGAGCGGCAAAACAGAGGGACAATCGGACATATGCCATATGGACACGATGGACGCGGACGACGCCGGCCAAGCGCAGCCAGGCGGTTAGGATGAGAAGACAGCGGCGGTTCAAGCGCATCGGGCGTCTCCTGGGGGGGAGGCCGCATTCTTGACGGCAGAGGACTTGCAATCCTAGGGGGTCTCGCCGAGCGCCATAAGCTGGGGCCGGTGCTGTGATCGCGACCCAGAACGATAGGGCTGAGGACTTTTGCGGTGAATTGGGGCAACAGGGAAAGTCCATAACCCACCCGACCCAGCCGATCAAAGCGTCCGGTTCTTCGAACCAGTCCCCCCGGGCGGCCCGGTCTGAGTGGCGCCAGGAGCGGACCTTGGGTCATTTCCAGAGAAGCGACCTTCAAAGGGGCCCCTTTTCGTAGAGATTGCCCGAATGCGGCGAACTTGGCATGTCTGCGGTGCAGTTTGGAGTGATTGGTATGGAGTTTGGGTCTGATGCCGATCGTTTGGCGTCGCCTGTCGTAGAGTCGGATATTAGGGAAACTCTCCTGGAGATCGGCGCAAGCCTCACCGAGGGCGATCCTAAGCCTCTGTTTCACGAAGACAGTCTGGCTGCGGCGCTAGTGGACCGAAAGGGGCGCGTCCTCGCGGCGAGCGAGGCCTTCACGACCTTGCGGCCCGAACTGGTTCTGGACCCGGCCTTGTTGGCCCGGGTGGCCGACGGACGTGGCGAGGCGCTCTTCGAACGCGTCGACGCCGGGCTCCCGGAAATGACCCTCTGCGCCTACGCCCAGGCCTCTTTCACAGACGGTTGGAGCCTGCCCCCCTCCGTCCGCGCTGCAGCTGCGGAGGCGCCCAGCCAGATCGTCGTCCTCGCAAGCCCAGCGCACCAATTTCAAAGACCGTTGGAGACGGCGTGCGCGGCCTTCGGCCTTACGGGCCTGCAAACACGGGTCGCCCTCGAGACGATCCGCACCGGAGGCGTGAGGACGGCCGCCGAGAAGCTTGAAATTTCATATCATACAGCGCGGGAAGCCTTGGCGGACGCCATGACGCGTATGCGGGCGCCGCGCCTGCCCGCCCTGGTCCGCCGACTCGTGTCGCTGGCCTTCGGCGTGCTGCCCGACGCCGAGGGGGCTGATATTCTGGGAGACGCATGGGGACTGTCGCCCCGGCAGGCCGCCATCGCGGCCCTGATCGCCGACGGCATGACGCGCGCCGAAGCCGCGAAAGCCCTGGGCCTCGGCGAGGCGGTCGTGAAACGTGAGCTGAACGAGGTCTATGGCCTGCTTCAGGTGGGCAGCGCGGCCTCGCTCGCGCGCAAGGTCGCCGAGGCCAACGCCTTGAACTGGATGATGCGATCCACCGGCGGCGACATCGGCGTCATCGAAGCCGGCGCGGAACCGTTGCGCCTGATCCATCGCCCCGGCGGCGGCCGTATCGCGGTGAGCGACTACGGACCCTCGTCCGGTCGCCCTGTGCTCGTCGTCCACAGCAGCATGACCTCGAGGGTCGTGGCGCGGGGACTGCGAAGAGCGCTTCAGGCCGCCGGGTTCAGGCCGATTTCCATCGATCGTCCCGGATTTGGCCTCACAGACGAAATCGAGGGCCTGCGCCCCGGACTGCATGATCCCTTCGTCTCCGCGGCGACCGACGCCGTGCTCGTGCTCGACGCGCTGAAGCTGGAGACCATCGATATTGTCGCGCGCGGCGGAGCCCAGTTCGTGGTCGCGTTGCACGAGCTTGCCCCAGCCCGCTTGAATCGAACGGTCCTGGTCAATCCTGATCCGCCGACTGAAGCCAGCGCCCGTAGGACCGGGCCCATTGGCGTTCTGAAGGAGGCCTTCAGTAAAAATCCGGCGATGGTCCGCGTCTGGGCCAGTCTCGCTGGACGGCAACTCACCTACACCCGGGTAGCGCGTATATTGGAACGCGCGATGCAGGGCAGCCCGCCCGACGAGGCCGCCGCGCGCGACCCCGAGATCGTGCAGGACTATTTCCGCGCCGTACGCACCTTCGCGACCGGTCGCCACGCCGGCTACATCAACGAACAGGTGGATTTCGCTCGCCGTGGGCGCGAGCAGGCGCCGATCGGCGGCACGTCCAACTGGCTGGTCATGGTGGGCGCCCATGACACCCTGCACGAGCCGCAGGAGGTCATGGCCTATTGGCGCGCCATCCTGGTCGACGCGCAATTTCAGCTCGTCGAGGATGGGGGGCGCCTGCTGACGCTGAGCCGGCCCCACTACGTGGTCGAAGGCTTGCTCCACGCGCGGCCAGCCTAGGCGATGGTAAAGACGGCCGAGAACGCATCCGGCCTCGACCGCCCCCTCCCCCAAACCTAGAAGCGCCAGGAGCCACCAGCGCGAACCGCCTGAGCCTCGAAGCGGTCGCCGTAGGTCCCTTCGTAAGTGACCCCAAACCGCGCCCGATCGCCCGACACTAGGTCGGCGCCCAGTTGGACCGCCAGGGCGCCGGCGTCGTACTTGGCGCCGCTGATCACGAAGCGGGTCGTCCCGCTGGTGAAGGCGTTGGCGGTCTGGCCCGCCAGGTCGCCGGTGGCCATGCGCCAGGCGACGGCGGCGCGCGGCCGCAGGACCGAGGCCCCGCCGACCTCGAACTGCCCCCTCACCTTCACCCCGACGTCGATCAGGCCCAGCTCGCGGGTGACGCCTTCGACCTTCAGCGCCGCGAAGCCGCCGGTCTCGTTGAAGCTGTCGCTCTTCACCCGCAGGTAGCTGGCCGCCACGAAGGGCTCGACCACGGCCGCGCCCAGCGTCACGGGCGCCGACACCTGGCCGAACACCTGGCCGATGGTGGCGTCGTACTTGCCTTTCACGCGGTTCTGGTTGCCCGGGAACACCACCGCCCGTTCGGCGTCGATCGACGACCAGGCATAGGCCGCGCCCACATCGGCGCGCAGCGGTCCGAAGACGCTGGCGGCGTAGGCCGCGACCTGGCCGTTCTTGCTCTCGGCCCGGCTGCCGCGCGCCGAAACCGTCCCGTCGGCCTCGCCATAGGCGGCCGCCAGGCCCAGGCGGGTGTCGCCCAGCACCTTGTCGCCGCCGGCGACCAGGCCCGCGCCGCTGACCTTCAGGCCCGCCGCGCCGGCGCTGGCGTCGACCTTGCTCCAGCCCGCCAGGACGTCGCCCCAGCCGCCGGACACCTCGGCCGGAGCCGAGGTCCGCGCCTGGATCGCCTGCCGCAGCCTCCCCGCCTCGCCCGCCAGGACGGTCGAGACGTCGGCGTAGATCTGGCCGTCCAGGGCGGCGTAGCCCTGGGCCGATCCGCCCGCGTTCTGGGTGACCAGGGCGTCGTAGACCGGCGCGCCCAGGCCCAGGGCCTCGGCCGCGTCGGCCACCCGGGCCTGGTTCGAGGTCGTGGCGAAGCTGGCGAAGCGGATGTCGTTGCGCAGCAGGTTCAGGCGCACGGCGTTGGCCGTGTAGGTCAGGCTGGGCGTTAGGAACGCCATGTCGCTGGTGACGCTGGAGAACCGCCCCGTGATCCCGCCCGCCGAGGTCAGGATCCCGTACTGGCTCAGCCGGGCGTACTGCGACGCCGGGCCGCCGGCCAGCACGGCGACCTTGGCGCCGGTCTGGATGGTGGTGGCCCGGCCCACGACGATCAGGTCGTGCTCGCCCGTCGGCAGCACCTCGACCTGATAGGTCGAGCCCGTGGCGAAGGTGAAGTCGCCGGCCACGGTCAGGGTGCCCGGCGAATTGCCAGGGGTGACCTGGCCGCCGCCCTGCACCACGACGTCGCCGCCGATCACGCCCGAGCCGCCCAGGGCGCCGGCCGCGCCCACGGTGACGTCGGACGTCACAGTGCCGTTCACCTTCAGCTTGCCGGCCGTGACGGTGGTGTCGCCGGTATAGGTATTGGTCCCGCTGAGCTCGATGACGCCGCCGCCGGTGACGGTGAACGAGCCCGAGCCGGTGATCGAGCCGGCGAAGGTGGTGCTGCCCGACTGGTTGACGGTCAGGGCGCCGCCACTGATGTCGACGCCGCCGGTCGTGCCGCCGCTGAGGTTGGTGATGGTCTGGGTCAGGCCGCTGAGGTCCAGCACGCCGTTGTCGACCTGGACCTGGGCGGTCTCTGGCAGATGCAGGATCCGCACCGAGCCGCCCTGGACGGTGGTCGTGCCAGTGAAGCCGTACTGGCCCGACAGGGTCAGGCGCGAGGCGCCCTTCTTGACCAGTTCGCCCGCGCCGGTGATGTCGCCACCGTAGTCGTACTCGTCCGAGCGGTTGAAGACGGCCGTGCCGGCGACTGCCAGGTCGCCCGTCAGCGCGCCGGTCGTTCCGCCGTCGCCGATCTGCAGGGTCGCGCCCGACGCCACGATGACGTCGCTGGTCATCGAGCCCTCCAGCAGCAGCGTGCCGCCCGACACCGTCGTCGGCCCGGCGTAGGTCGCCGCGCCCGACAGGGTCAGGGTCGCCGCGCCGGACTTGACCAGGCCGCCCGCCCCGCTCAGGTCGCCCGAATAGATGGAGGCGTTGATCTGGGCGATCATCAGGGTCCCGGCGCCGATGTCGAGGTCGGCGTCGCCCGAAAGCCCGCCGGTCTTCTTGGCGCCCGAGCCCAGGGCGAAGGCCTCGCCCGTCAGGGCCAGGCGGGAGTCGGCCGACAGGTTGGCGATCGTCACCACGCCGCCCTCGTTGACCAGGGTCCCGGTCCGCGAATAGGCGCCCGCCAGGGTCAGGTCGCCGCCGCCGGCCCAGATCACCTCACCGCCCGAGCCCGACAGGGCGTTCGCCAAAGTGTAGTCGCCGTCCTGGCCCAGGAAGAACTGGCCGCCGTCGACCTTGAGGCCGCCCGCGAAGCCGCCGGTCGTACCGTGGCCGACGACCTTGACCGTGCCCAGACCCGCGTCGTCGACACCGTAGGCGGCGCCGACGACGACGCCGCCGCCGGTCTGCTCCAGGCCGCCGCCGATGGCGTTGACCACGTGCAGCTCGCCGCCGCTGACCCGCGTCGCGCCGGTATAGGTCCAGGCGCCGGTGGCCAGCATGGCCCCGGACTGCAGCTCGACGTCGCCCGCGCCGCTAATTGAGAGCGTTCCGCTGTCGGCGTAGAGGTTGTCGTCGAAGCTGCGCGAGATCAGCGTGCCGTCGTTGTAGACCGAAAGACCCGCGCCCGGCGTCGTCGTCTCGAGCGACGCGCCGGCCTCCTGCTTGTCGTCGATCAGCAGGGTTGCGCCCTGGGCGATGTCGATGGTGTCGGCCTGCAGGACGCCCGTCAGCGTCCAGTCGCCCGTCTCGACCGAGGCGGTCTCGAAGTTCAGGACGCCGCCGAATGTCTGAGCGGCGCTCTGCTGGTTAGAGGTCCCCTTCAGCATCAGAGCGTCCAGGCCGGCCCCGCCGTCGATGGCGCCGGTGAAGCTGGCGCCGGTCAGCAGGGTCAGGGTGTCGTCCCCGCCCGCGAACTGCACCGCCAGCGCGCCGGGCGCGCCGCCGATGTGGCCGGCCGTGGTCAGGCCGGCGCCATAGCCCGCCGCCGGCGAACCGGAGCCGCCAGGTGCGGGAACGGCGCGGAATTCAACGCCGACACCGCTGGTCGCGGTGATCGAGGCGTCCGCCCCGACGGTCATCTCGGCCTGGTTCAGGGCCGAGACCCGGACCCCGCCCATGGCTCCGGAGGTCTGGCCCGTCACGGTCAGGGTTGCATCGTGGTTTGCGAAGACGTCGATCGCGATGCTGCCGGTCCCGGTGGCGACCGCACGGCTCGACGTCACGAAGAGATCGCCGCTGTCATTGGCCACCGCATTGATCGCTCGGGCGTTGGCGCCGGTGATCTCGGCGTCCTGGCTGACGATCGTCACCTTGTCGCCGCGGCCGGAGACCGCCACCGTGCCGTCGCTGGCGGCCCGGGCCTTGCCGCTGTTGATCTCGACCTCGCCGCCAGTGGACTTGCCCCAGACCGCCGAGGCGTACTGCCCGACCACCGCCGAGTCGACGCTGGTGATCTTCACGTGGCCGCCATTGGTCGAATAGCCGCCCACCCCGTCAGCGGTGAAGCCGTCATGCAGGCCGGTGTTGGCCGTGCGCGTGATGTTCGCATTGATAGTGACGTCGCCCGTCGTGCTCTGGGCGAAGACGCCGACGTCGCCCTGGACGCCGGCCGAGACCGTGCCCGTGGTAACGTTCACCGCGCCCTCGCGGCCGTAGACCGCCACCCCGGTGCCCATCGCCGTGACCTTGTCGACCACGACGTCCACGGCGTTTTGACCGTAGACATAGAGGCCCACGCCATTGCCGACCGTGATCTCGCCCGCGTCGATGCTGATCGGACCGGCATAGTCGGCCCAGACGCCCATCGCGCCGACCCCGGTGGCCGACACCTTGTCGCTGACGATGCTCAGCGTCCCCGCGCCGCCGGCCGGGACGTGCGGCGTGCCGAACACCAGCGCGCCGTCGGAATCGACCATGATCCCGTGGGCGTTGGCGCCGGTGGTGGCCACCTCGCCGCTGTGGATGTCGATGTCGCCGTTGGACCAGGCGTAGATCCCGCGCGCGGCGTCGCCCGACGTGTGGACCGAGCCGCTCTCGATCGAGGCGCTGGCCCCGCGGGTATAGAGCCCGGTCGAGTCCTGGCCGGCGGTGGTCACCGAGCCGCTGTCGATCGACACCGTGCCGGTCTGGCTGATCGCATAGGCGCCGAAGGCTGAACGGCCGGTCGTTTGGGCGTCGCCGCTCGTGATACTGATGTCGCCGCTGGTCGAGATACCGCCCACGGCGTCGGCGGTGAAGCCGGTCAGTATGTCGCCCTGGGTCTTGGTGGTCTGGGCGCTGATCACGATGTCGCCGCTGGTGGTTTGGGCGAAGATGCCCACGTCGCCCTGGGTCCCGGCCGAGACCGTACCGGTGGTGACGTGCACCGCGCCCTCGCGGCCGTAGACCACCACGCCCGTGCCGTCGGCCGTGACCTTGTCCGCCGAGACGTCCACCGTGTCCTTGCCGTAGACGTAGAGGCCCACACCGTTGCCGACGGTGATCTCGCCGCTGTCGATGGTGATCGGACCGGCGTAGTCGGCCCAGATGCCCGTGGCGCCGGCGCCGGTGGCCGAGACCTTGTCGCTGACGATGCTCAGCGTCCCCACGCCCCCGGCCGGGACGTGCGGCGTGCCGAAGACCACGGCCCCATCGGAATCGACCATGATCCCGTGGGCGCTGTTCCCGGTGGTGGTCACCTGGCCACTGTCGATGGTGATGCCGCCGGTCGTCCAGGCATAGATGCCGCGGGCGCCGTTCCCCGTGGTGCTGGCCGAGCCGCTGGTGATGTCGATGTCGGCCGTCTTGTTGAAGGTCAGGGCCATGATGGCGTCGGCGGCGTTGGAGCCGCTGGGCCCGCCGGTGGTCGAGGCCACGTCGCTGCGGATCGTCACGCCTTCGCCGCCGTTGGCGTAGATCGCCCGGCCGCCCGCTCCGGCCGCCGTGGCCGTCCCGCTGTCGATGCTGATCGCGCCGTTGCCCGCCGAAGCGTAGATCGCCCACGACTGGACGCCCTGGGCGCTGGCCGTGTCGCTGCTGATGTCGATGTCGCCCAGGAAGCTCTGGGCGCTGATGGCGTTCGAGAACACCTGGACGCCGCCCACGGTGATCGCGCCGCCCGAGGCCGAGGCCTCGCCGCTGTCGATCCTGATCGACCCGTCGCCCCTGGCCAGGATCGCCGAGGCGCCGTCGCCCGTCGCCGTCGCGTGCTGTGAGGTCACGTCCATCAGGCCGGCCGCCTCGACACGGATGGCGTCCGTGTAGTGGGTCGTACCGTCGTTGGTCACCTTGCCATGGGTGGTCGTCGCGTCGGACACCACCTTGGCCGTGCCGCCGGCCCGCACATAGATCCCGTAGGCGCCGTCGCTGGCCGCGGTGACCGTGCCGCTCTCGACGCTCGCGTCGCCAGCGTCGGCCCGGACACTGACGCCCAGGAAGCCCACGCCGCTGGTCGACAGGTCATCGACCTTGACGTTGACGTCGCCGTTATAGCTGCGCGCGCCGATCCCCTGGCCGTAGACCGTGCCGGACGGACCGGTCTCGGGCGCGCCATTGGCGATGATCTTCCCGGCGGTCACCGACACGTCGCCATAGGCGTAGGCGCCGATCACGCCGTTGGGCCGCGTGACTTCGGCCTCACCGACCACGACGGTCACCCTGCCGCCCTCCGTCGGAGCGCCGACGGGCCCCGTGTAGGATTGGGCCTGAACGATGCCGCCGCCCAAGCCCGAGGAATAAACCCGGTCGATCTCGATGCTGACGTCGCCGATGCCCGACACCGCCGCGACGCCGGAGGTGTAGACCCCCGCCGTCGACACCTCGCCGGCCTTGACCTTGATCGCGCCGCTGTTCGAGACCGCGACCACCGCGTCGTTGGTGTCGGCGCCGTAGCTGGTCCCGGTCGTGACCGCCCGAGCCAAGTCGATGTCGATCGCCCCGCTGGTGGTGCTGACCACCAGACCCGGCGCGCTGTTGCCGCTGCTGGAGATATCGGCGGCCACAACGCCGATATCTCCAGCCCCGCCGGAGACCTTCACGGCGGTCGCGCCTGTATTGGAGGCCGCGGCCGGAAGGTTCAGGATCAGATCGTCGATCGTCGTGTAGCTGACGCCTGTCGTGGTTGGGGTCGGGCAGCTCACGACGCCGCCCGCCGGCGCGCCGCATTCGTCGGCGGCCAACGCCGTCGCCGGCTGCACCAACAGCGAACATCCCAAGGCGGTGCCCGCCAGCCAAAGGACCCGTGAATTGCGTCGCCCCTTGGCGACCTTCATCCCGACTTCCGACATTCCATTCACCCCGCAGCCACTGAACGCTTGCCGCTCCTTGAACGGCGAGCCCCGAACTAGCGGTGGCGGGACAAGCGCTACAATACCCGTTTGGGGGGTGCGCTTAGAGCAAGAGCCGAGATGTTGTCGGATAGACGACACTGCCAATTCGCAGAAAAACGCAGAATTGATGGTGCGACAGGGTATCGACGGAAGGCCAAAGAGTATGCCTACAAAAGATTGGCCCTTGATTAGTTAACACTGCGCCTCGGCGCCGTTGCCGGGCGAAACCCAAGACGATGAACACGCTTTTACTATTCCGCGGCGCCTAATCGGGCACACGCCAGCACATCACCGCGAAGGGAACGAACGATTCGGCAAACGCCAACAACTGGTGCTGTGCGCTCCGGCTTTCGGACCTTCCGAGGCATGCTGCCAAGGGTGAGGCTTGCCGCCACGGTTCAAGGGCCGGAGGAGCAAGCCAATGACATTCAACCGCCGCGCCATCATTGCCGGCCTGGGTTCCGCCGCGACGAGTTTCGCATCGGCAACCCCGCTCGCATCCGAAGCTCCCAGTGGTAGAGCGTCTAGGACGCGCCAGGAATGGGACGCGATCATCCGCACCGCCTTCGGCGGCGGCGTCTTCAACTGAGTGCGTGCCGAGCCGAACGACGAAGGCCCCTTCTACTACGAAGCATCACTCCTGCGCAGGACCATGGCCGAGCGTCTGCCTGACGTGCCGCTGTGGCTCGGCATCACGTTAGGCTGCCTTGCGGCGGCTCCCGGATGTTGCTTCTCCCTGGCCGGCGCCGTCGTCGACGTCTGGCACACGAGCCCATCGGGTCTCTATTCCAACGTCGGCCGCGATCTGCAGCCAATCGACACCGTCGGTCAGACCTTCCTGCGCGGGCACCAGGTCACCGACGAGAACGGCTACGTCGGGTTCGACACCATCGTTCCAGGCTGGGAGGTCGTCGCCGCCGCGCCGCCCCTGATGGTGGCGCAACGCGCGACCCACATCCACGTCAAGGCCTTCCACGAACACGAGGTTCTGACCACCCAGCTCGTCCTGCCCGACCCGCTGCTTAACCAGATCTACGCCGACACCGAGCCCTACAAATCCCACCGGTTCCTCAACGCCCTGGGCTCGACCGCCCCTATGAGCGCATCCGTAGTGGCCAAGACCATTTCTTCAACGCGGTGAAGGCGACGCCGATGACGCTCGAGCGCGTCAACAGTGTGCTCGTGGCGAAGGTCACTCTCGGCGTCCTGAGCCAGGGAAACCGGGGCTTCCAAACGCTGTGGCGATGAGGCTGTCCGCCGCGCGCCAGGTGCGGACCTTCCCACCACTCCAGGAATACGACCTTCGGGATCATTGTCGCGTGGACCTGTTAGAATCCTTTGGCAACGCCCCGCTCATCAATTTGGCGCGCGTCAGAAGTTCGCACCGGCGCTATGCTCCTGAAGGGTGGTGTGGAGGCGAGATGATGGGGCGCAGCCGCAAGAAGTGTTCGTTCCTAGTGTCGGCCTCACTGGCCGGCACGATAGCCGCAGGATGGGCCGCGGTCGCTCGCGCCGATGTCGTGACGTCTCCTCCGGATGGCTTCGCAATCGCCGAGCCGCTCGGGGGGCTGTCGCTCAGGCGGATCTATGGATCACGGCCGGGTCAGACCTGCATTTACGATCGAGCGCCCAAGGGATGTGCGCTCCTGGCGGTTTCAGCTGAGTGGTCGCCGCGGAACTTGCCGATCGCCGTCACCTTGGAGCGCCGTGATACGGGCTTCTTGATCCAGCTGTCGACTTTGTTGCGAAACCCCCGGGGCCTTCCAGCGTGCTACGCTCGTCAAGGGCTTGCCGGTAGCGGTGCTTCAAGCGCTGTCCAAGTTTGGGCCAGCTTGCAATCGCAGTTCGAGACGTGGAGCAAGGAATGCGACGTCGTCCGCGCCTTGGGCGTCGATCGCGCCCGATCGGATTTCTTATCGACGAGGGCCGATATGAGCCGGGCCTACCAGGTCCTTCGCGCGGCGAGACAGCTTACGCCCTCCGAGGAGGGGGCCGGTCTGGATTCGTTTCTTCCGGATCGGGTCACCCAGCCATTGCTGGACGCCGTGGTGGTCGCGTGCGGCGGCTCTCCGGGATCCGCAACTCTCGGATCGAACGACACGATCGCCTGGCGTTTCGACCGGACCATTCCCTACGGTCCGGATGGTTCGATGCCCTTTGGTGTCTGCGTCGACGAGCAGATAAAGTACTTCCCAGGTTACATGCGCCCGGATTAAGCCGCCGTGCACGCGTCGGGATATTTCCACATCGGTGCGCAAGCTCGAGAAATAGATGTGCGCTTATCACCTAACCCGCCGACATCACGGCTGAGAAGGCAGCCATCAGGTGTCAAGAAGCGCCAGTTGCTGACGTTAGCGTCCCTCCAGAAACTGGACATTTAAGTCGCTGGACATGGGCGAAATCGATCGCCTGAATGTGACCTACGGCTTCGCCATTGCGACAATCTGCTCCCAGATGATTTCCGCGTATTCCTGGACCGACAGGTCATCACCCGACGGCATGGTCTGGCGCAGCACCCTGGTTCCGTCACTGCTGCTCAACCATCTAACTCGACCATAGGCAATCTCGACTCGATCGCCCGCTGGCAGCGTCTCCAGCTGGTACCCCGGATAACCAACGTAGCCGCTAATATCGCGGATCAGGAGCCGGCGAGGATTGCGATGTTGTGGGAGAGTGAAGTCTACGATGATCTTCTCGGCCCAAGTACGGACATTGAGATTCACGTTCGAAGAAGCACTTGCTGCCGACGCAGTGAGAAGCGCGCCAATGAGTTCTTCCTTGAGTTCTCCCCAAGCCATGTCGTTGTCTTCGCGGCGATTCACCCACCTCTCACTTGGCGCGCCTTTCGCAGCTAGTTTGAGCGATTGCTCATCCTCAGACGCAGCGCTTACTGGAAGATCGTCTTTCGCAACGTCGCCAGCTGGCCGCTGAACCTCCCATTCGTTGACGATCTCGCCGATCTTCTTGGCCACCTGTGTCCAAGCGACGTCGAGATCCGGTTGCGAGTTGATTGGGATACCATCCTTGTTGGCAGCTAAGAGTGTGCCGATCGGCAGTATCGTCCAGTTGCAGTCTCGCACGATAATAGGAATTGCAACAGCAGACCCTCCTTCCGACCTCCTCATGGCAGCCGACATCTCGCTCTGGCAGGACTTTGAAGCCAGATAGTCGGAACTAATCAGCATAAGAATGATGTGGGCCGCTTCGATATTGCCTTGAATCTTTTCGTACAGCCGAGCCCCAGCCATTAGATGGCGATCATGCCAAGCCTCTGCTCGGCCGAGCAGGAGCAAAGGGCTAAGATGCTTGTCCAGCGCCTCTCGGAAAGTCTCGTCTACGTGAGTATAGGATATGAAAATCCTGAACGCTTCGTCCCGCACGGTGGGCGGCTCTGCATCGGCGATAGCCTTAGGGCCTGGCTTGGTCATGGCTTATCGCTCGCAGCTTCCGGGATGAAAGTGGTGCTCGGACACGAGCACAACCATTCGCTCACTGCAACGCTTAGGCTTCCCGCTTTTTTTGGCAGGCAGTCCTTCACCAGCGATCAGGTGCTGGGTGGATGTGCGCCAGGAGCTGCCGTTGGCTTGCCTCCAGGAACCGGACGTTCAGCACCCAGTTTGCGAGCCCACGCACGCGAGGTTTGGCGGCGTCCACCGCCGACGCCGACTCGTGTTCTGCTGGCCCGATGCACACACCTGCTGACCCCAACAAGGCCGCGCGCAGTCGGCGCATCGCTGAGCTCAAGGTTCAGCTTCGATCACTCCTACCCGAGGTTTTGGCGCAGACCGACTTTGCGTCGGAGGCTTCGCTCAACGCCACGATCGGCGGCTGGGCCAAGAACCTGATCGATCTGCACCACGACGTCTTCCATTCGTCCGAGCAGTACGCCGCCCGATACATGCAGAACCTCAAGGAAGGCATCGTCTCGAGTGGTCCCAACGCCAAGATCTACCGGCGCAATTACGATCGCTTCCGGGTCTCGCCCGCTGCGCAACGCTATTTCACGCTGTTCCTTCACCGATCCTTCCTTAACCATTTCGACGAGCTCTCTAAGACCCGGCCGCACCTGGACGACTCCGAAGTGTGGATCGGGCAGAACAACTCCAACTACGGCCTGCTGATAACCCCGCGCTGGAATGAAGCCACCGGGGCCTGGGAAAACGACCGCAGCGAGATCCGACATTTTCGGCCGCTCTATTGGACGATCGGCCACATCCTGACGACGGGTCTGGTCGTCGACCATGATCCCGATCCCATCCGGTTCGCTTCGGTCGACGCCTATCTGGCCTTTTTCAAAAACACGCTCGTTCGCGCATCGGGGTCGCCTCACGAGCAAGCCATCGCTCAGCGGTACGTGACCTTCGTCAGAGCGTCCAGCAACCCGCTCAACGTTCCCCTGTTGATACCCGAGATCCGGTATGGCGGCCGCGCCGCCCAGCACAAATATCGCTTGGACTTCTGCATCGTCGATCCTCTGACGATGAAGAAGGTCGGCTACGAACTCTCGCCCTGGTCGACGCATGGCTATCTGAGCAAGATCGGCGGCCTTTCTGGCGCTGAGATCAACGCTATGGCCAAGGACAATTTCGAGCGCGAAATGGCGCGCCACAAGGACTTCTTCAAAGCGCGCGACATCTATGCCCTTATCTACACAGACCGCGACTTGGCCGACCCCGACAAGATTTTCGACGACATGCGAGCGCGTCTGACGCCGGTTGACCCGACCGCGCCGATCGATTTTGCCTTGGTCGATAACTTCTTCACAACGCCGTTCTAGCCCGCAGACTTTAAGGGGGACGCGCAATAGATGGCACGGGGGGGCACCCGTCGTCGTCGGGTAGAAGTCCGCGGCGGGAGGTTGGACGTAAACGGCCACTGACGTCCCCCTCTACAGGCAGGGCGCGGACGGGGCGGCCTCACAGAGGGGACGTTAGAACGCGCCATTCATTCGGCCGACGACGATCCACCGACGCCGGGTTTCGACGGGCCGGCGACCCCAAGGAACGGGGCAAGGCGGTGCACTAAGAGCTGGATTGGGATATCCGGGTGGGGCAGCAGGGCTAGACCCCGGGTCGATCAACAGCAAAGCTGGCGCGCGGAGCGAGCTGGTCCAGGGACCAGAAGGGGTGGCTATGCAGTTGGTACTTGGAGGCGTGAACGGGTTTTATCTGCGCACGATTATGGAAAACGCCGGCGACAAGGTGGAGCGGGTCGATGCCGCCATCGCTTACGCTACACGCGAGGACCTGCTGTTCGACTGGTGCTGGGAGAATGAAGTCCCATTGCGGTTCTGGGGCCGGTTCGACGAGGGGGTGCCCGTCTCGGTGCCGATCCTCAAGCGATTTCTGGATCGCCGCGCAGCTCGTTACAATTGCAAGCTGGTCCGTTGCTTTCATCCGAAGGTCATCTGGTGGCGGGGCTACGGCGCCTACATCGGTTCCGCAAACCTCACCCCTTCGGCTTGGTACAACAACATCGAAGCTGGGATGTTCTTGACCGACGAGGAACTGGGGGGCTCGGGCCAGGCGCTCGAACTCAACCGCCTGTTCGCCACGATCGACAAGGAGGCCTCCCCTCTCACCAAGGAGCTCTACGAACTCCTCGAGCGGCGGAGCCTCGAGCTGCAACGCCGGCGGCAGGCACATCACGACGCCGATGACGCTTTCGTCGCGACCGACCTCGTCAAGAAGTTCACGGGGTCGGCGTTCATCAGCTCGGCCACAGCGGGCTCCCACGCAAGAGACGATTTCCTGCAGGAATGGATCTCCACTCTGCAGACGATCCGCAACATCGCCGATGTGGTGGGAAGCGACGAGTTCCGGCCTAGCTGGGTCGCGCCTGATGCACCCCGCGGTGCCCAGGCCGACCAATTCCTACACGCACACTATTACAAACGGACCTTCGACAAGCGGAAGGCCGCCTACGAGAGACACTTCGAGGACAACAAGAAATCGCCGGATAGGGCGCTGGCCGAAGCCGCGCGCTGGTGGAAGGTCCTGGCCGACGTGAAGCACGAGGAGAACACCCTAAACAAGGTGGCGCCCATGCTGAGGGAAACCTTTGCCGAAGCCTCACTTGCCACAATGACGGAGGACGCATTCGCAGACGCGCTGTGGCACGTCCACGCAAGTCGGGAATATGCGCGGCGCGTCAAAAACGCGAGGGTTGGCCTGCCGGACGGTCCGACCCACACCATGGAAACCAAATCAGACGCACTGGCCCGACGCATCTGGCGAGACTCTACCGACAAGGGTATCCCCGTCTCCGAAACTTTGGCGTTTGTGCTGTATGGAGGCTCTCCGGAGGAGGTCCCGCACAGGATGTGGGACGCGCTCAACGATAGCCGCCGCAAGGTCGAGCTGTTGGGCGTCAGCAGCTTAGGCGAGATCGTCGGCTGGGCCCTCCCCGACCTCTACCCCCCGCGGAACGGCCGCACCAGCAAGTCGCTCCGCTCTCTGGGATACGACGTTCACGTCCATGTCTAATAGGCCGCCAAAGTGCAGGGCCAAATAGACTGGTCGTCGACAAGGCTGGAGCTGCCGGGGAGGAGTTGGAGCGCGACGTTAGCGAATTGGCTAACAAGCGCGAGGGGTGCTGAGTATTTTGGTCCAGACGCCCGTCGCCGAGTTTAAGGTGACCTCGGCTGCCGTCCGCGTCGGCGGTCGCAAGTCATAAAGACGAACCTCATGACCTCGATTGGCCTCCTCCTCCTGCACTGGGGGCGCCTTGAGCGGCGTCGAAATGGAGCCTCGTTGCCGGAAAGCCTTCAGGAGGTCCGCCAGGTTCGCAACGTCATCTGTCATGGGCTAGAGGCTGCGAGTGCAGACCCCGGCGCCGACCGCGAGCCCTTTATTCGTTGCCGCGCCATCGACGGGGCGGAGCAAATCTACACCTACAGCGATCTCCAGGCCGCAATCCGCACGCTCGAACGGTTCAATGGGGGCGTTACTGATTGACGCATACCGATGGTCGGGCGTGCGCCATAATCGGAACTTGGGATCGCTCCAGATTCCGGACATTCAGCCGGCGGCGCCGATGGCAAGGTTCGACCCATCTCCGCCGATCCGAAGGTCTGCATCGCCGGCCGGGCGGCGCCAGGAACGGACCTTGGATCACCTCCGGGTAGAAGACGTTCGGCGCCTGATCGCCGACGGCAGTTCCCGCCCCTCGTCAGACTGTTCGAATTGACCGTTATCGGCCACCGACTTCGGCTGTGTTTAGCCTGTCGATCACCTAATCCGAAACGCGCGTGTCGGCAGGCGCATCCAGTTTGGCCAAGCTAACAATCACAAGATTGGCTGACGGAAACTGTCCGGTCGAGGTGTCCATGGTGATGAGGCGATACCCGGCGCCGTCGCCGAAGACGGGATCAGGCAGGTCAGCGGCCAGGTAAGCGCCGTAGGGCAGACGGATCAGGCGCCGCTGAACGATGTCCGGCGCGTCGAAAGGGACGATCCGGAAGGCGATGTCGGCTTCGCGCTGCGCCAAGCTGAACAGCCGCGTCCCGGTGAGAAGCTCGACGTCGAGATGGGGATAGGTCTGTACAAAGTCAGCTATAATTGGCGGCAGGACATAGGCGCCAAACCAGTCGGCCGACGAAATTCGCAGACTGCCTTGTAGGTTCTGCTCGCCGCCGACCAGACGTCGCTCCATGGCCAGAGCGCCGTCTTCCATCTGCTCCGCCAGGGCGGTGATGGCTGCGCCTTCCTCGGTCGGCACCAGACCGTCGGCCGTTCTTTGAAACAGCGTATGACCCACGGCCTGTTCGAGCGTCCGGAGCCGACGTCCAACGGTCGGATGACTCAGCCCCAGCGTCCGGGCCGCACCGCCCAGCGTGCCCGCCCGGGCGATCGCGAGGAAGATTCTGACGTCGCTCCACTCCATGTTTCCACCCGTACAATAATGAACAACGATCGAACATTAATGTCCCTTACTGAACGAATTCAATCGCCTAGATTCCACCTGCAAACGCATCCGGAGACGCAGATGGCGAAAACTTGGCTGATCACGGGCTGTTCGACGGGACTGGGCAAGGAGCTCGCCGAAGCCGTCGCCCGGCGCGGCGATCGTCTCATCGCGACCGCGCGGTCCACAGAACCGCTGCAGGCCCTTTGCCAGCGTTATCCCGACACCGTTCGCGGCATTCGCCTGGACGTCACCCGTCCGGGCGACGCCGCCCAGGCGGTCGCCCTGGCGCAAAGCGTGTTCGGCGGTCTGGACGTCCTGGTCAACAACGCCGGCTTCGGCTTCATCGGCGCAATCGAGGAAGCCGAGCCGGACGAATACAGGCCGCTGTTTGAAACGAACCTGTTCGGCCTGATCGAAACGACCCGCGCGGCGCTGCCCGCGCTGCGCCAGCGCGCCGGCGCTCGTATCCTCAACCTCTCCTCGGGCGCTGGCCTCTCCGGCTCCGCGGGCTTTGGCTACTACAACGCCACGAAGTTCGCGGTGGAGGGGCTGTCTGAAGCCCTCGCGGACGAACTTCGTTCCCTGGGCGTCAGCGTCATCATCGCCGAGCCAGGTCCGTTCCGCACAGAGTTCCTCGGCCGCTCCATGGCTAGCGCCGCGCGCCGTGTCGACGCCTATGCCGCCACGGCGCACGGTCGACTGCACTATCGCGACACCAACGACGGGCGGCAGGCGGGCGATCCGGCCAAGGCCGTCGCCGTCATGCTGCGCGCGGTCGATGCGCAGAACCCGCCGCTGCACTTGCCGCTTGGTCCCGCCGCGCACGGCGTCGCCGAACGCAAGTTCGCAGCGTTCCGCGCCGACGTGGCCGCCTGGCGCGAGCTCTCGATCGCCACCGATTTCGACGCCTAACCCTGAAGGAGCTATTCGATGATCACCATGTTCGTGACCTATGCCGGCAACGCCGAAACCCCCTTCAACCGCGAACATTGGATCAAGGTCCACATGCCGCTCGTGCGGCAATGCTGGGGTCCTTACGGCCTTGAGCGCGTCGACGGCTTCTTCCCGGGCGATGACGGCGTCGGCCTGATCGCCGTCGCCGCCTGCGTCTTCCGCGACAAGCACGCCATGGACGCTGCACTGGCCTCGCCCGAGACGGCGCAGGTCATGGCCGACGTCGATCTCGTCACCGCGGTCAAGCCGCAGCGTAGCCTGGCCCTGCCCCTGTGAAGACCTGGCCGGTGGCGAACTTCATCCTTGAGACAGGAAGGCGGCCGTCAGCATGACCGCAACCCGACGGATATCTCCGACGCCGTCGGCGTCCCCCGACGACAACGCGCCAGATCCACGCCGCTGGGCGATGTTCATCATCCTGCTGGTGGGCGCGTTCCTGCCGCCGCTGGACTTCTTCATCGTCAATGTCGCGCTGCCCTCGATCCAGGGGGACCTGGGCGCTTCCTCTTCCGCCGAGCAGCTCGTCATATCCTCCTATGCAGCGCTGTATGCCGGGACCCTGACCACCGGCGGGCGGCTGGGCGACCTCTACGGCCGCGGGCGCGTCTTCTTCATCGGGCTGATCGGGTTCGCCGCCGCCTCCGTAATTTGTGGCTTCGCGGGCTCGCCCTGGTCGCTCGTCGCCGGGCGCGCGCTGCAAGGGGTGACGGCGGCGGTGATGGCGCCCCAGGCGCTGGCGTCCGTGCATGCGATCTTTCCCGAGCGGGAAAAGCCGCTCGCGCTCGGCATCTACGGCGCCGTCTTCGGCTTAGCCTCGGTGATCGGCCAAGCCCTGGGCGGTATTCTGATCTCGCTGAATCTTCTGGGCCTGGGCTGGCGGGCGATCTTCCTGGTGAATTTGCCGGTGGCGGCGCTTGTCGTGGTTCTAGGCATCCCCTTGCTGAAGGACACCCGCGCCCGCAACGCCAGCAGACTGGACCTTGTTGGCGTGGCCCTCTCTATCGCCACGCTCGGCGCCTTGATCCTGCCACTGATCGAGGGGCGTGAGGCCGGCTGGCCGCTGTGGTCCCGGCTGTCGCTGGCCGCATCGCCCGGGCTGGCGCTGGTCTTCTGGCGTCATGAAACCCATCTGGCCCGCGCCGGCGGCGCGCCTCTGCTCGATCCGGACGCCCTGCGCGCGCCAGGGCTGGGCCGCGCGCTGTTGATCGCGCTGCTGTTCTACGCCATCGGCGCCTTCTTCCTACTGTTCTCGGTCTATCTGCAGGACGCGCTGCATGCGACGGCGCTAGGCGCGGGCCTTACCTTCCTGCCGTTTGGGGCAGGCTTCCTGCTGGGACCGCTGTCGACGCCGGCCTTCAGGCGGCTCGTCGGCGCCTACCTCAATCCGATTGGCCTCGGCCTAGAGACCGTCGGCTTCCTGGCCCTGGCCTGGCTCATCGCGGTGACGCCAGCGGGTGTCACGCCCACGCCCGTCCTGCTGGCCGTCATCCTGTTCGCCATCGGGTTTGGCCAGGGACTGGGCCTGCCCTCGCTGATGCGGATGGTGACCGGACGCGTCACCCCTGCCCTTTCAGGAATGATCGCCGGCGCGGTCAGCTCCACGCTGCAGGTCGGCACCGCGCTCAGCGTCGCCATCGTCGGCGGCGTCTTCTACAGCGTCCTTGGACCTCGCCATGACCCTGGGGCCATAGCCCAGGCCTTCATCGCTGCCTTGCTGTGCATCGCCGCGTGTCTGGGAGTCGGCGCGGCGCTCGGAACCTCGCTCGCGCGAGATTCCGCCACACCCTCTAGGGGAATAAAACCGACATGGCGTTGAAGAAAGCCGACTTGAAGACGTTGGCGTTGAGCCAGTCGGACTTAATGGCGTCCCCCGGCTCGAACGCGATGTTGCGCACCACCATGTCGACGGGCTGAGGATCGATCTCGCTGACCACCTGGGTATCTCCTTTGGCGGCGGGTCGAGTGCCGCACAGCAGCAGCCGATCTGCACGAGCGGCGCCGGGAGCACCAGCTTTGGACTGCTCGCCAGCCTGATCGCCAGACCCGAGCTTGTATAGCAAAAATTATATCGAAGTCCACAATCATGACGCAGCCGTCATTTTTTGGCCGATGCCTGCGTTGGTGAAGCATCGGGCGTTTCAGCGAGGTGCACGCCCCCTCTTTGCTTACACACGGGAGACGCATCGCAACGGGACATCGCCGTGTTGACACTATAAAATATAGCTTTCACTATATGTGATGTCGGCTCTTTCTGCCGACCTTGTCTCAGCCAACTCGACGAGCAGGACCGCTCACGACGCCCCGAAAGCGCCGGCCTCAGGCTCGAGGCGCCAGCGGATCGAAGCGCCATGCTCGAACCAAAAGGAGTTCCTATGAGTGTCACGGTTCACGCGCCCGAGATCGGCGTCATCAAAACCGATATCTCCGACGGCTGGACCGTCATTGAAGGCGAGCCGACCATGACCACGTGGTTCGAATATCAGTCGCCAGACAAGTCGGTCGTGACGGGGACCTGGCGCTCGACCGTCGGCGCCTATCGGGCCGAGGCGCGCTTTCATGAATATGTCTTCCTGGTCGAGGGGGTGATCGAATTGACTCCCGACGGCGGCGAGACCGTCACGGCGCGGGCCGGTGACGCCTTCACCGTTGAGGCCGACTTCAAGGGCGTCTGGAAGATCGTGGAGCCTGTCTACAAGCGTTTCCTGCTGAAGATGGGCTAGAGCATCTGACCGCTTGCGCGACTTGGCCTTCGACGGGACGCTCCGTCTCGCCGGAGGCCAAGCCTCAAGTCGGCGCCTGGCCAGTGACGCGCGGGCGCCGCCCGCGCGCTTGTGGACTATCGGTAAAGGCTTTAGGCGCCGACGCTGATGCGCACCGGCATTTGGGTAAGCTGACGCATCGAACTGCGCGGGGTCCATTCATCGGTCGCCGTGACGGCCTCGATCCTGACGTCCTGAGCGGTGACGCCCGTCAGAACGGCCTCGACCAAGGCGCGGGCGATGTTTTTGCCGGGACAAATGTGCGCCCCGCCGCCAAACGTCGTGTCGCCGCGCTGCGGCCGCGTCAGATCCATTCGGTTGGGATCGGTAAACGCCTTGGGGTCTCGGTTTCCGGCGATCCACAACATCACGATCGGCGTATGCGCCGGCACGGTCAGCCCTTCGTAGTCGAAATCCCGCAAGGCGAAGCGCTGCGTGAGCACGACGGGCGGATTCAGGCGGACAGCCTCGAAGAACACCGCCGGCACAAGCTTCTGATCGGCTCTCACCTGCGCCAGAACGTCCGGATTGCGCAGCAGGCTCTGAACGGCGTTGACCGACGCCACGGCTGCGGTGTGGAAACCATCGATCAGGTTCGCCGCCAGCATCATCCCCAAGCTCTCCGGCCGCCCCTCCTCCAGGATGGCGGCGAAATCAGCGGCCATGTCCTGCAGGATGGGATGACCGCCTTGGGCTAGGCTGCGGTCCACCGCGGCGCTGACCATGGCCAGATACTCGGCCGCGGCGGCGTCGGCGCTCACCGTCTCCTCGGGAGTGCGCACGAGGTAGAACATCGGCGACATCGTTGAGATCAGCCGCTGCGCTCGGGCCTCCTCATCCGTCGTCAAGCCCAACACCTGCGCCCAGAACCGCGCGGTCAGACGTTCGGCCACGTCGTGGCCGAACTCGACTTCCCCCTTGTCATGCGCCTCCACCAGGAGCGTCGAGACGGTTTGGCCGATCAGGTCGGCGAAGCGCGGCAGTTGCCGTGGCATGAACTGGCGCATGAAAAGCTGTCGTGTCGGTCCGTGAAGGGGCGGATTGGCGGTGAAGACCTGGTTCGCCACCAGCCTGGCCAGCGAGGGCGCTGCTGGCTCATCTGCGTCGATGGGCGCGCCGTCGGCGGTGATGTTGAATGCGGACGCCGACAAGATGTCGGCGGGCATATTGCCCGCGCTTTCGTTGGCGGCGATCCTTCTTAGGGCCTCGCTGCCGAAGACCAGCAGTCGCGAGCCTGCGCCGCGGGCAAGGCCTTCAGGATGGCGATCAAAGAGACGCTCCAGACTCCCTTCCAGGTCGCTGGCCCAGCCGGCGATCTCCTCCGGTCCCAGCAGAGGCAGGTCTTCGATCGATCGGTTGGAAAGTGATCCCATGATGCACCTTTGCTTTCTTCCCGCGAACCGGCGGTTCGATGATTACACTAGAGCTGTTGACTGACCGCGCGGCGCCTTGCTCCTAGGGATGGCCTGCGCCCGGAACGTCGACTTGGGCGGCGACAAGTCGCGCGTTTGGATGGGCCCTGCAGGTCGCCGGGTCGGTCGTATCGGCGGTGCAGACAAAGAGCGTGCGCCGGTCGTCCCCGCCCAGCATGCAGGCGACCGCCTGCTGGTCGGTCGCGATGCGATCGAGCTCCCGCCCGCCTTCCTCGATACGCACGACGGCATTGGCCGACAGCCCGGCCACCCAAACCGCGCCTTCGGCGTCGAGGCAGATACCGTCGGGTGTGACGTCTGGCGGCAGGCTGGCCCATAGGCGTCGATCGGTCAGAGTTCCGTCGGCCTGGCGCGCGAACGCCGTCAGCTGGCGCGAGGCGCTCTCGGCGACGATCAGGGTGGCACCGTCCGGCGTGATCACCATGCCGTTGGGAAAGAAGAGCTCCTCCCCGACGGCCTCAACGGCGCCATCCGGCGAAATACGCGCGAGCTTGGCCATCTTGACGTTGGCCGGGTCAATCGGCGGGTCCAAGGAGAAACCGAAGTTGCCGACATAGGCTTCCCCGTTTGGCGCCACGACCATGTCATTGGCGTGCCATGTGGCGATTTCCGACAGGTTCGCGTGCTCGACAAAACCGCCGCCCGGCTCCTGCCGGAGCACGCGCCGATCGTGCATGGAGACCACCAACATCTGTCCGGTCGGCAGCCAACCCAGTCCGCCGACTGGGGCGTCGAACTGCGCGATCGTCTCAAGACCGCCGCCCGGCGAGAAGGCCACCACCCGATGGGCGTGCATGTCGGCCACATAGAGCCGACCATCATGCCAACGCGGCGCCTCCCCGAACGCCAGATCCGCAATCAGGGTCTGAAAGACCTTGCTCATATGTCGCCCCGTCTTCGCCGCCAGGCTGGCGCGCTTCGTAGCAAAATATAGCTATAACTATATCGCGTTCGTCAATCCCGCTAAAGCGCGCCCTGCCCTCGACACCCTCGGGGCGCCTATTGCCGCACCTGCGGCGTCGAGGAGAGCAAGGCCGTTGACATTGCGCTTGATATAGCCAAGCAAGGAATATAGCAAAAGCTACAAACAACATGGAGGCGAGATGACCAGCCGCTCAGACAGGTCGGCCCAGCGCGACCTCGACGCGATCGAAAAGGGCGTTCCGGCGCTCGCCGCCCCGCTTCCTCTCGATCAGGTCGCCCATCAGGGCTGGAATCTTCTGCGGGAGGATCTGCCGATGCCTGCCGCGGTCCTGAAGACCTCGGCGCTACGCAACAACAGCGACTGGATGCGGCGTTTTCTCGCCGCGACCGGGGCCAAGCTCGCGCCGCATGGCAAGACCACCATGGCGCCGGCGCTCTTTGACATGCAGATGGAGGATGGCGCCTGGGGCATCACGGTCGCCACGCCCCACCAGGTCCAGGTCGCGCACCGCTTCGGTTTCAAGCGCCTTTTTCTCGCCAACCAGTTGGTCGGGCGCGCCGCCATCAGCCTGGTCATCGACTTGCTGAAATCCGACCCGGAGCTGGACTTCTATTGTCTGGTCGATTCAGAGGCCAACGCCGAGCAGCTGGCTCGCGCGGTCGTCGAGCACGGGCTTGAGCGGCCGCTGAAGGTCCTCGTCGAAATGGGCTATCTGGGCGGCCGCACCGGCTGCAGGACGCTCGAAGAGGGCATAGCCCTGGCCCGCTTCGTCGCCGCGCGACCGCAGGCTCTGGCCCTGGTCGGGGTCGAGGGCTTCGAAGGCATCATCCGCGAGCACACCGAGGAGGAAACGGTCGCCAAGGTCGAGACCTTCCTCGACAGCCTGGTGGCCCTCTCCAAGGCCTGCGCCGACGAAAAGCTCTACGCGCCCGGCCCGACCATCTTCAGCGCTGGAGGCTCGACCTTCTATGACCTGGTCGCCGCCAAGCTCAGCCAGATCCAGGCGCCGAGCGAGCGCATCATCCTCATACGGGCCGGATGCTATCTGACACACGACTCGCTGATGTACACCGAGCTCTTCCGGCGCATGACGGTGCGGTCACCGGAGGTGGAGGCCTTCGGGACCTATGCCCCGGCGCTCGAAGTCTGGTCCTATGTCCAGTCACGCCCCGAGCCGGGCCGTGTCATCCTGGCGTTCGGCAAACGCGACGTCTCCTATGACCATCTGCCAAGGCCGCTGACCTGGTATCGGCCGGGCGATCCGGCCGCCTCGCCGCAAGCCGTTCCGGACGGCCACGCCGTGGTCAATCTGAGCGACCAACACGCCTTCCTCGACGTGCCGGAGGATTCGCCGCTGCAGGTTGGCGATCTCGTTGGCGTCGGCATCTCCCACCCCTGCCTGACCTTCGACAAGTGGCAGGTCCTGCACCTGGTGGACGACGCCTACACCGTGACCGGCTCGATCCGGACCTACTTCTAGGCCGCCCCTGGCCAACTCAAAACATCTTGGGAGGATCTCATGACCAATCCGCTCCGCAAGCGGCTGCAGGCGGGCAAGACCTGCGTCAACGGCTGGTCGCTTCTGCCGTCGAGCTTCGCCGTCGAGTTCATGGCCAAGGTCGGCTGGGACAGCATCACGGTCGACATCCAGCATGGGCTTCACGACTATCGTTCAGCCGCCGAGTGCTTCCAGGCGATGACCGGCTATCCGGTGACGCCGCTGGTCCGAGTGCCCTGGAATGAACCTGGCGTCATCGGCAAGGTGCTCGATGCGGGGGCCTGGGGAATCATCTGCCCGATGATCAACACCGCCGAGGACGCCAAGGCGCTCGTGCGCGCCAGCCTCTATCCGCCGAAGGGCGAACGCTCCAACGGCCCGATCCGCGCGGGCGGCTATGGCGTGCCGGGGGCCTACCAGGGATTCGCCAATGATGAGGTGCTCATCTTCCCGCAGATCGAAACGGCCCAGGCCGTGGAGAATCTCGAGGCCATCCTCGACGTGCCGGGCGTGAGCGGGGTCTATGTCGGGCCAAGCGACCTTGGCTTTTCGATGGGCCTTCCGCCGATCCTGGATCGCGAGGAGCCCGAGATCCTGGCCATCTACGAGCGCGTTCTGGCCGCCGCCGCCGCGCGCGGGAAATTCACCGGGATCCAGAACCTTACCCCCGCCTATGCCGCCCGCATGGCCCAGATGGGCTTTGGCATCGTCACCGTCAGCAGTGATGTCGAGCTCCTGGCCTTCAGCGCCTATACCGCCGTGAACACCACCCGCGCCGCCGCCGGCGATCGCGCTGCGCCGTAGAGTCTCTAACTGGCGCGCGGATGAACGCGCCTTTCGCCAACGGGCTGTCAGGAGAATATCATGGGTCCTTGGAAGAACTGGTCCGGCGGCGTCGTGTGCGCGCCCGAAACCTTTGCTCAACCCCAGACGCTGGAAGCGCTCTGCGACCTGGTCCGCGCCGCGCCGAAGGCGCGGATGGCCGGATCGCGGCACTCGTTCACGCCGCTCTGGCTGACCGACCAGGTCTTGATCAACCTGGACCAACTCCCCGGTGCGCTCGAGGTCGCTGAAGACCGACAGTCCGTCTGGGCCCCGGCCGGCGCGACGCTGAAGGACCTGACCGCAGAGCTCTGGACCCATGGCCTGTCGCTTCTCAACCAGGGCGACATCAACGCCCAGACCCTGGGCGGCGCATGCGCGACGGGCACGCACGGGACCGGCGAAACCCTGGGCAATCTCGCCAGCCATACCCTTGGGTTCAGAGTGGTTCTGGCCGACGGCGAATTGGTCGAGTGCGGCGCCACCCAAAGGCCCGAGCTTTTCCAAGCTCTGCGCTTGTCGCTGGGTCTGCTCGGCGTCGTGGTGGCCATCAAGCTCAAGGTCGTCCCGGCCTATCATCTTGAGGAGCGGATTTTCAAACTGCCGCTCGGCGACGCGCTCGAGCGTTTCGACGCGCTGGCGGCCGACAACCGTCACTTCGAGTTCTTCGCCTTCCCCTATTCCGACGAGGTTCTGGTCAAGACCCTTAACCCGGTCCCTCCGGGCGGCGCTTTCGAGCCCCCCGAGGAGGACGATGAGGCGCTTTTGGCCGGGTTCTGCGAGATGTCGGCGGCCGCGCCGCCGATGATCCCTGATCTTCAGCGGCTGCTGATGAGCTTTGCGCCGTCGGACCCGACGCCGCGCCAGGGCCCGGCGTTCCAGATCTTTCCCAGCACCCGCGTGGTGCGCAACGAGGAGATGGAATACGAGGTCCCCAGGGCCGAGGGCGTCGCCGCCGTCAAGGACGTGATCGCGGCCGTCAGGGCCGACGCCCTCCCCGTCTGCTTTCCGCTGATGGTGCGCACCGTCGCGGCGGACGACATCTGGATCAGCCCTCAGGGCCAAGGCCCCTGCACGGCCATCTCGTTCCATCAGTTTCCCAAGCTCCCCTGGCGAGACTTCTTCCCCGCCATCGAGGCGCATCTGCGCGCACGCGGCGGTCGCCCCCATTGGGCCAAGCACCACACCCTGGGCGCGGCAGACGTTCGGGCGCTCTACCCTCGGCTAGACAGCTTCTTGGCCGCGCGTGAGGCCGCCGATCCGCACGGGAAATTCCTGAACGGCCATTTGGGCGCGCTCTTCGCGGCGCTCTCGTAGACAGGCGCGCGGGCCCGCCGTCCGCCGCGGCGCCCAGAGCGCATCAGGCGAAAGTTCGGGCGGCTTGGCCGCCCGAACGCACTCCAAGTGTAAGAAGCTAGAGCCCTTTTACCTGGGTCAGATGGTTTCCATCTGCCCCAGAAAGGCTCCAGTGTAGACGTAGTGATCTTGGCATCTACGACCTCCAGGAAGGGCCTGCGCCAAGGTCCCGAGGCCTGGAGGCTAGCCGGCAACTCGAAGGCCGCCGCCGGCGAAGGCGGCGGCCTTTGCTTAGGCGGGAACGCCGATCAGGGCCTTGGTTTCCAGAAAGTCGTGGAACGCAAACTCGCCCCATTCGCGACCATTGCCGCTGGCCTTGTAGCCGCCGAACGGCGCGGCCATGTCGTTGGCCCCATTGATCGACACCTGACCCGCGCGCAGTCGCGCGCCGATCGAGGTGGCGAGCGCCACGTCTGCGCCGCTCACATTCGCGGCAAGGCCGTATGGGGTGTCATTGGCGATCGCGACCGCATGCTCCAGATCATCATAGGCGATGATCACCAGGACCGGCCCGAAGATCTCTTCGCGAGCAATCCGCGCGCTGTTGTCGACCTCAGCGAACACCGTCGGTTTGACGTAGTAGCCGGTCGGCAAGCCCTCGGGCCGGCCAAGGCCTCCGGCCACCAACCTTTCCCCGTCGACCAAGGCGACCTCGATCATCGACTGGATCTTGTCCCACTGCGCCTGCGACGCAACCGGCCCCATGTCGGCGCCGCTGAGAGGGTCGCCCACCACGATGGCGCTAGCGGCAGCCTTGGCCGCCTCTGTCGCCTCGCCGATCCGAGCGCGCGGCACGAGCATGCGTGTTGGAGCGTTGCACGACTGGCCCGAATTGATCATGACCCCACGGACCCCCGCCGCGACGGCGAGCGGAAGGGCTTCATCGTCCAGAATGATGTGGGGGCTCTTGCCGCCGAGCTCCTGGGCCACCCGCTTGACGGTCGGCGCGGCGGACTTGGCCACTTCGACACCCGCGCGCGTCGAACCGGTGAAGGTGATCATGGCGATGTCGGGGTGGCTCGCGAGCGCTGCGCCAACGCCTGGACCATCGCCCTGAACGAGATTGAAGACCCCTGGGGGAAGCCCGGCGGCGTCAAGGATCTCGGCGAGAATCTGGCCGCTGAACGGCGCGATCTCCGAGGGCTTTAGCACCATGGTGCAGCCCGTCGCCAAGGCCGGCGCCACCTTGCAAAGCATCTGGTTCAGCGGCCAGTTCCAGGGCGTGATCATCCCACACACGCCGATAGGCTCGCGAACGATACGCGTCGCGCCGCGCGTCTCCTCAAAGGCAAAACCCTTGAGGACTTCGGCCGCGATGCCCAGGTGAGCCATGCCGACCGGAACGTGCGCAGCCTGAGCCAGGCCAATGGGAGCCCCCATCTCTTCGGTGACAGCCTCGGCCAGATCGCCCGCGCGCGACATATAGATCTGAATGACGCGCTGCAGGCATTCCAATCGCTCTGCGCGGCTCGTCTGCGACCAGGTGGAAAAGGCTCGCGTCGCGGCCGCAACCGCGCGCTCGACATCGGCGGCCGAGCCCAGGGCGATTTGGCCGCAGACCGCTTCTGTCGCTGGGTTGATGACGTCGCCAAGCGAAAGCGTCGCCGGCTCGACCCACTGACCGTCTATATAGAACTTCAGATACTGGCGCATTCCTGCTCCTTGGCGTTCCGCATCGCGCATCGGCGCCACAGCGGCGGTCCGCGATTTAGTTTTTACTATCAACCGCCAATCCAAAGCCCTGACCGCGATCGAGCGCTTATGCTCGAAGCGTTCAGGCTCGGCCCGAGTTCGATTGACAGCCACACGATCTAGCTTTTACTATATTAAATAGCAAGGCGACGCCAGGTGCAGACATGGCCGCAGCCGTCACCCCAATGCCCGCCGTCGTCGGCGCGGCCAGCCGCGGATTGAGCAATCAGAACATGACAAAGCCGAGGACCTACCTCATCACCGGCGCGGCCAGCGGTATCGGCGCGGCGATCGCCACGAAGCTCGCCCACGCGCGCCAGAACGTGATGCTGGCCGACATCAACGCTGAGGGCGCGACCGCCCTGGCCCAGACCCTGGGTGAGCGGGCCAGCGCCGTCGCGCTCGACATTCGCGATCCGGCGGCTTGGGAGCGGGCGTTCGATGCGACCATCGCGCGTTTCGGCAGCTTCGATGTCCTGATCAACAACGCCGGCCTCGTCCGCACGGGCCTGGCCAAGAACGTGGCCATCGCCGATCACCAGCTGACCATGGACACCAACGTGATGGGGCCGGTGACCGGCATGGTTGGGGCTTTCAAGCGCTTTCAGAAACAGGGCGCGGGTCACCTGGTCACGGTCTGCAGCATGACCTCCTTCATGCCCTTCCCCGGGGTGGCCATCTACGGGGCCTCAAAGCACGCCCTGCGCGCCTTCCACCACGGCATGGCCATCGAGGAGCGCCACAGCGGCATCGACTTCACCATCGTCCATCCGACCGCCACCGAGACGCCGATGCTCGAGCTGGAAGCGGCCGATCCTGACGCTGTCATGTGCTTCGTGGCGCCGAGCGTTTCGGCCGATACGGTCGCCGACACCGTCGTCAAGGCCATCAAGCGCAAGGCGATCGAGGTGTGCATGCCGCAGGCTGGCTCCGGAAGGGTCAAGGCCTTGGGGGTCGATCCCAAGAAGCTGCGCGCCTACGCCGATCAGCTCGAGGCCATGGGCAAGGATGGGCTGGCAAAGTGGCAGGCCTCGGCGGCCTGACCCGGTCCATTCAAAATCGCCGGTAAGTGCGGTCTCGTTTAGGGAGCTACCCATGTCTGTCTCGTCAAATACTCCGGCCGACATGACGCCGGAGGAATGGAGCGTCCGCGTCGACCTCGCGGCGGCCTATCGGCTCGTGGCCCTCAACGGATGGGACGATCTGATCTTCACCCACCTCTCCGCTAAGGTTCCCGGCGGCGATCATCACTTCCTGATCAATCCGTACGACCGGATGTTCGAGGAGATCACCGCTTCGAGCCTGGTGAAGATCGATCTCGACGGAAACCCGGTGCAAGCCACCAACGCCCCGGTGAACGCCGCCGGTTTCACCATACATTCGGCCATCCACATGGCGCGCGACGACGCCAATGCGGTGCTGCACCTGCATACTCCGCACGGCCAGGCCGTTTCGGCCATGAGTGAAGGCCTGCTGCCCCACACCCAGACGGCGATGATCGCCGGCCACGACATCGCCTTCCATGAGTATGAGGGCGTGGCGACGGACCTGGACGAGCGCGAGCGGCTCGTGGCCGATCTGGGCGACAAGTCGGTGATGCTGCTGCGTAACCATGGCACCCTGACCACCGGCCCCACCATCGCCCAGGCCTATCTGCGCATGTACTTCCTAGAGCGCGCCTGCGAAGCCCAGGTGATGATGCTGGCGGCTGGCCGAGCCCATCTTCACGCCCCGCCCGCCGGCGTGGCCGAGAAGGTTCGCGACCAGTCCACCGGACCTGGCATGTCCGTGGTCTCCGATCGCCTGGCCTGGCCGGCGCTGCTGCGCAAGCTTGATCGCCTGGACCCCAGCTACAAGAGCTAACCGGGCGGCGTCTGCCCCCTATCCGCAACCGCTTGGTTAGAGGCCGCGCCGGACCCCATCCGGCGCGGCCTTCTTATTTGCCGCGGCGCCAAAAAAAAGGCCGATCCCGCTGGTGGCGGGATCGGCAGGTGACGCCCCTTTAATGGCAAGGGGGCGCGGAGCGCTTGATCAGTAGTGGTAGCGGAAGAACACGCCGAAGGTCCGGGGCGGCGCATAGCTCAGCATGTCGTAGCCAAGGCCCGCGATCGGCGAGATTTCGACCAGAACCGCCTTATCGGTCAGGTTCTTGGCCCATAGGCCGGCTTCGAAATGTTCGTCCGGCGAGCGCCAGGCCAACTGCCCGTTGAGCTGGAAGACCGCCGGGGAGGACAGTCGATCGGTCTGGCTCGGATCAAAGAAGATCTTGGTCCGGTAAGAAGCATCGAGCAAAGGCTCGATCGAAGCGCCGGAGGCCAGTTCGATCTTGTATTTGGCCGAAAGGCTGGCGTTGAACTTCGGCGCCTCGGGCATCTGATTGCCCGAATAGTCGCCGCCCTCGGACTTGTAGTCCTTGTACTTGGCGTGCAGTAGCGCCAGCCCGCCGGTGATGGTCAGGTTGCGAACCGGAACGGCGGTGATTTCGGCTTCGCCGCCATAGACCTCGGCCGAACCGGCGTTGTCGAGGATCTGCACGGTCCGGGCGTCGCGCACCACGAAGGCGAAGGCCTGCAGGTCCTTATAGTCGTAGTAGAACGCCGACAGGCTCAGACGCAGGCGGCGGTCGAACAGGCTGCTCTTGGCGCCGATCTCATAGGCGTCGACGGTTTCATTACCATAGGGAGCCAGCTGCTCCTTATAGCTGTCACGATCGGCTTGGCCGCCGAAGAAGCCGCCGCTTTTGAAACCGCGGTTGTAGGTGGCGTAGATGTTGGACGCGTCGGTCAGCTCATAGCGCAGGCCCAGGCGCCCGGAGAAGGCGCTGAAGGTCTTGCTCTGGGCATAGCTTGGCACAAGGTCGAAGGATTCTTCAGCCGTCTCGTGATAGTCGAAGGTCTTCTTGTCGGCCGAGTACCGCAGGCCGACCGTCGCCGTGAGCTTGTCGGTCAAGCTGTAGTCGGCCTGGCCAAAGAGCGCGTAGGTGTCTGTGTTCTGGGTATAGTTGTAGCGCAGGAAGACGACGCTGTTGTCGACACTGACGCCGGTCGGATTGCTCGGCGAGGTGAAGAGCGGCCGGAAGTCACGCAGAACGTCGAAGGTGCTGTTGTTCTTCAACTCGTCACGCATGTAGTAGGCGCCCAGCACCCACTTCAACTTGCCCACGTCCGCTTGCAGCCGCAGCTCCTGGGACCACTCCTTCTGGTAGGCGATGAAGTGGTTGTGAAGGATATTGGCGGGGCTGGTGTCGCTGTTCTCGTCGATATTGCGCCGGACATTCTGGAACGCCGAAACCGACACCAGTTCGATGTCGCCAAAATGGTGGGTATAGTTGAGCGAGGTCGAATAGTAGTCGACACGGTCCTTGCCCTGGACATCGGCCGCGACCCGGTAGGGGTCGGCGCTGGGATCGGCATAGCCGCTGATGTCGGTGCAGGCTCCGCTATAATAGTACCCTGGCTTGCACAGGCCATCAGCGCCGGTGGCCTCTGCCGTGGCCGGGAACAAAGGGCGCTGCTTGGCCTGCCGGGCGCCGCCGCGGTTGCTGTATCGCGTCACCGAAAGCAACGCCTCGTCGTTGTCCGTTGGCGTGAACAACAGCGAGCCTCGGATCGCGCCGCGGTTGGCGTTGTTCACTCGGTCGCCGGTGACCGTGTTAATGGTCGCGCCGTCGTCGCGCAGGTATTGCCCGGCCAGCCGGAAGGCCAGCTTGTCCTCGATCAAAGGTCCGCTGACCGCGCCATTGGCCGTCACGGCGTTGAAGCGGCCATATTCCACCGAGCCTTCGGCGCTGGGTCGCCAGGTGGGGCGATTGCTCGTGATGCTGATCGCGCCGCCCGTCGTGTTCTTGCCATAGAGGGTGCCCTGCGGCCCGCGGAGAACCTCGATCTGACCCAGATCGAAGAAGGAGCTCAGGGTGGCGAACGGCGATCCGATATAGACCCCGTCGACATAGACGCCCACCGCGCTGGCGGTCGTGGGGTTGAAGTCGCTCAAGCCCACCCCGCGAATGAACATCTTGGGATTGGCGGCCGCGTCGCCACCCGAAATGCGCACGTTCGGCGCGGTGTTGTTGAGGTCCGACAGAACCGCCAGCCGCTTGTCGGCGATGGCCTGCGAGGTGAAGGCCGTGACCGCGACCGGAACGTCCATGAGGTTCTCGGACCGCTTGTTGGCCGTCACGACCACCTCGGCGACCGTCGAGCCCGTATCCTGAGGCGCCGCGGTTTGGGCGAACGCCCCGCCGCCGGCCGCGATAAGGGCCACCCCGCAGACGGATGCCATGCACCAGCGCTTGTAGATCATCGGATATCCCCTTTTTGGTTTGCGTTTCCTCTAGCCATGAAGCTAGCGAAAACTATATCCATTGCAATGCATACCCATGGTAGCGCGAAATACCGAACTCCAGGATTGGGTCGCCAGGACATTGCAATTTGCGCCCACAACCATGGCCTCATATGCAATGAGGCCCAAGCCAGGGATCATTCGGCCCCTTCGAAAACCTCGCGATGCGTAAACTGATGAATATGTCAGATAGCTTTTGCTATACAATCAGGCGCCCGCATCGAGGAAGCCGCGCACCACATTCTCGAGGATGCGGGACACGGGCCCCTGAAAGCCCTCCCCGTTCCAAAGGCTTCCGCAGAAGGTGATTGATCCGGTCGAGAAAATGCGCCCGCCAGCGGGCGTCTCGACATAGACCATGTCGGCGCGGACCAGACGCTCGGGGCTCTCTCCGGTCATGGTCAGAGACTCCGTCAGCATCTCTTCGTGGACGACGCCGAAGCTTTTGGGAGGGTCTTCCGAACTGGCCAGGATATGGACCGCGCCTGGGGCGCCGAGCGCGGGATCAGCGCGGTCAAGCTCAAACCCCGCCGCGCCGCCGCCCGAAAGGCCGTAGTCGCCAAAGATGTCCTGATCCACGCCGTCGAGAATCCAGCCGCCCGGCCCCGAGCGCGCATCTGGAGCGATACGGTAGTAGGTGCTCTCAAAGGGCCCCTGAGCCGAAAAGCCGATCCCCACCAGCGCCTGCGGCGTGCGGCCGTTACGCCGCCAGATGCCGCCGAGGCGTCCATCCAGTTGGTGATAATATTCGCCCGGCTCGGCCGCCCAGGTTCGGATGCCGCCTTCGGCCCGGCGCACTTCGATCATTTCAGGATGCTGAGCCTGGCGCGCGATGCGCCAATAGAAGCCGTTTCCGCCCAGATAGGCCAGGTTCCCGCCCTTTGCGACGAAGGTGGCGAGGGCGTCGAGGGTGCCGGCTGTGTGATATTCCGGGTGGCTGCCGGTCAGGACCAGGTCGTAGTCGTCGATCAGGCCCGCACCCTCGTCGTCGAGATCTTCGTCGGTGACGACGTCGAACGGAATCTGCTTGTCTTCCAACCAGGCCAGCAGATGGGTGTCGGCCGGATAGTGCCGCAGGCCAGAGCCCCTAGGGTCCTCCTCGAAGATGAAGCCCGGGCGCATGGTCAAAAGCGGCCGCAGACGCGAGCTGAGGCTGACCCCGCTGCCGTCGGCATGCCAGTTATAGGTGGACCGGCCGTAGGAACCGTACTTGACGGCGCAATAGGCCGATGCGCCCCACGCCGCCCCGCGCGCTTGAGTTCGCTCCAGACGATTGGCGAAATAGCAGTTGCCGTAGGCCTGATAGGTGTAGGTCGGCGCCAGGAAGCAAACCTTCTGGCGCGGGCCGGCGCGGGGTGGCAGGACGTAGAAGGGCAGCCAGTCCTCGCCCGCCGCCGTGGTCAGGTGGAGCGCGTAGGCGCCGCTTTTGAGATCGTCCGGCGCCGTGAAGGCGAACGAGGGCCGCCAGTCGCAAGACCCAAAGTCGTCTTCATGAAAATGGATAGCGGCGTACTCGCGCGGGGCATGGCGCCAGCTTTGCTCCTCGCCCGTCCAAGAGGCGCCCTTCACCCCCCTGACGGGCCAACGCCGCAGGACGCCGTCCCGCCCCTTGGGCCCCACCGCCGCCACGCTCTGGGTGTCGATATTCTGAGAAAAATCCCAACCGGCGATCAGGCCCGTCGCACCATCAAGGCCGGCGGCGTCGCGATAGGCGCCGTCCAGGACGGCCGGCGCCTCGATCTTGCCGGTAAAGCACGTCCCAGCTTGCGACACCGCGTCCGCCGCGATCGTCAGGCGCCCGTCCGACGGCGTGCGCAGGCCGGGCGCATCGAAGGCTTGCGCCGTCACAAGGCCGCCCACGGGCTGACAGCCCAGCACCACCTGGCCCTCACGCGCATCGACGCTGAGCCACACCCGATGCCAGACGCCCGCCTGCATCGCGGTAGGCAGGTCGCGAACTTGCGTCTCGCCCGCATCGGCAAGAAGGGCTTGCAGGCCGCTCGGCGTGACCGCCAGCGTCACGTGGGCCGCCGCATCGCCTTGCGAGATCACCGCGCCGTGGCGCGGCGGCGTCGCAAACCAGATCAGCGCCGTCCAGGTCACCGCACCGCAGCTGCTAAGATCCGGTCCTTCGGCGACATCGGCGAACGAGCCAACCGCCAAGGGCTGGCGCCCGCCCGCCGCCTCGATGGCGAAACGGTCCGATAGATCCTCGAACACCATGCCTGGGCCCGCGGGATTGGGATCGCCGCTGATGACCCGCACCAGACGGGCCTTGTAGGCCGCGCCGTCGGCGACGCTGACGTGAGCCTGCAAGCGCTCGCCGGGCCGAACCGACAGCCGGTCGAAGTAGCCCGTAATCGGCATCTCTTCGGTGTCGAGCAGGGGTATGCGCAGATGGGAGTGCAGCGTCATGACGGACCTTGGGTCAAGCAGGCCGGCGGGACTTAAGGGGTGAAATCGATCGCGGTCGCGCGCGACGGCGCCAGGCGCTGGACGTGCAGCACGGTGACGACGAGCAAGGCGATGGCCAAACAGGCGCCCGCGACCAGGAGACCGCCGCGCGCTTCGGCGTCGCTTACCAGGAACGAGCAAAGCACCGGCCCCGCCGCCGCGCCCAAGGCTTGCACCGTCGGCACGAGGGCCGCCGCCCGTCGCGTCGGGTCGGATTCGATGACGAGGGGCATCTGGAAGGGCATGAAGAAGCCCCAGAAGAAGCCGTGCAAACTGGCCAGCACCATGAACACGGGCGTCGTGGGCAGTCGCCAGAGCAGCACGAGAACCGTGGCGAACACCGCCACGCTGGCCAGGCAGGCCGAATAATAGGACAGGCGCCTGGCCACGAGCGCGGCGACGCCCGAGCCGAGTATCGAAACCGCCAGGCTCAGCGACACCGTGGCGCCGATCTGGCCCGGCGCCATTTTGGCCTGGCCGGCCAATTGCGGCAGATAGGTGAAGAAGCCGATGAAAAAGGCGTAGGTCAAAAACACCGCCGCCAGACTTGCCATGGCTCGGGCGGTCAGGCGCTGAGGACCGGCCTCGCCAAGCTCCGGGTCAGTTGGCAAGGGCGCGGCCGCACGAGGCAAGGCCAGGGCCGCCAAGGCGCCCGCCAACGCCAGGGCGGCGGCGGCGGCGAACCCGCCATTGGCCCCGAACCGGTTCATCAGGGTCACCGGCAAGATCGCCGCGAAGCCAACCTGAAGAATGCCCTGGGTGACGAGAAAGATTCCGGCCCAGCGCGCTGGCGTCGCCGACCGGGTGATCATCAGCATCGTCAGCCAGACAAGCACGCCCTCGACGAGGCCGGCGGCGGCGCGATCGGCCAGAACCGCCAAGCCCGAGGCGCGGAACATGGCCAGGTTCAACACCGCCAGCGCCAGACCGGCCAAAAGCCCGTGAAGCGCCAACTTGTCGGGCTTGAAGATCGCGCCAGCCAGCGCAACGCCAAGACCAAGGGTCAAGAATTCGACGGTGAAGGACCAGCCCACCATGCCAGCGGTAAGACGCCGCTCGGCCACGAGCGCGTCCAAAAGAATGGGCTGAACGCCCGCGAACATCAGCGCCACGGTGCCCACACCGAGATAGGCGACGATTTGCGAGGCGCTCGGCGCGCGGCCGATCCAATGGTCGTCGTCGACCGCCTCCTGGGAACGATCCAGCAGCCGCACACCCATGCTCAAACCTCCCAGGTCGTCGAGCCGCATCATGGCAAGCTCGATCCTATGAATGTAGCTTTTGCTATATCTGAGAAGCTGTCAACGCATCCTGCCGCGAAGCGCAGACTGCGGCGCCTATTTGACGGGCGATCCCTGCCCGCAACGCCCGTCTCGTGACCGGCGCGCGCTTGAATGGGGTCTGAGAGGCGACTAGTCTGGTTTCGAGGCGCTCTACCTGCGTCATCACCATCCATCTTCCCCCAACTCCCGCGAGCGCTGTGACCCTCACCAAATCCGAAAGCGTCGCCCGCCCACGGGCCTCCAAGACGCCGCGGAAGAAGTCTGCTCCCGTAGCGGATGCTTCGCCGGCCGAGCGCGCCAGGCCCAAGGAACCGCCGACGGGCGGAAAGCCGTTGCAGACCTATGAGCGGCTGATCGCCACGACCGGCGAACTTCTGGGGGAAATCGGCTTTGAGCGTCTGACGACCAACGCGATCTGCGCGCGCGCCAACCTCTCGCCGCCCGCCTTCTATCACTACTTCGACGACAAGTACGACATCCTTGAGGTGCTCGCGCGCCGGCTGCTCAAACGTCAAAACGACGCCTATGCCGCCTGGCTGTTCAAGGGCGGGGCCTGGGCCAATCCCGAGCAAGCGGTTGACGCGCTGGAAGAATGGTTCGGAATCGCCACGCAGATTCTCGAGAGCGAACCGGGGGCGTTTTGGACGATGCGCGCGCTAAGGGCGCTGCCCAACTTGGCGCACGTTCGCCTGGAATCGCAGCGTCAGAGCGCCGACCAGATGTTCGAGTTCTACCGCCGCCTCTTCCCCGCCGTCGACCCGACAACCCTCTGGTGCCGCCTGCGAATCCGGTCTGAATTTGGCTGGGCGGTCGACGAATTGGCGCTTGAGGAGGATCGCATTCCTCGGGCGATCCTCTTGCGCGAAGCGGCCCGCCTGCTCACGCGTTCGCTCGACGACGGTCATCGCGCCAAGCCACCAGCCCAGGCCTAGGTCATATAGTTATTGCTATAATTTGATCGACGACGTATTAGGCCTGGGCAGGTTCCGGGCCTGGTCGAACGGCGCGATTGTTCGCTCACCGAGGCTCGCGGCTAAAACGCCTCTTTGAGCAAGCGATCATGACCCAGCCTAGCGCCGACGAACTGTCCCCTCGCCCAGATCCGAAAGCGCGCCTAGCCGCGCTGGGATTGCAGCTGCCCAAGCCTCCGGCCGCGGTCGGCAACTTCGCCGCCGCCGTCCGAGATGGACGCCTGCTCTATCTCTCCGGCCAGGGCCCGGTGCATGCCGGCGGCGTTTATACGGGCAAGGTGGGCGCGGAGGTTTCGCTCGAGGACGCCTATCAGCACGCGAGGCTGACGACGCTCAACCTGCTGGCGGTGATCGAGGAGGCCGTCGGCCTCTCCAAGGTCAGCAAGGTCGTCAAGGTGCTGGGCATGGTCAACGCCGCGCCCGACTTCATCGCCCATCCGGCCGTGATCAACGGCTGCTCGGACCTGCTCGTCGAGGTGTTCGGCGCCGAGGTCGGCGCCCATGCCCGATCGGCGGTCGGCATGGGGTCCCTGCCCTATCAGATCACGGTCGAGATCGAGATGATCGTCGCGGTCGAAGATTGACAGCGCGCTGAACCGTTCCCCAGCGCCCCTCCAACCCGGTCCGAGAAGGAGGTCGCCGATCGTCGGCGACGAGCACCATGCCCAAGATCACGTTCATTCAGCACGACGGCGCGACCTCGGTGGTCGACGCCCGCCTAGGGCAATCCCTGATGGAGGCCGCCGTGCAGAACAACGTGCCGGGCATCGACGCCGACTGCGGCGGGGCCTGCGCCTGCGGCACCTGTCACGTCCTTGTGCAATCGCCCTGGCAGACGGCCTTGTCCCTCCCCGGCGCCATGGAAGCCGAGATGCTGTCGTTCACGAACGATCCGCAGCCCTCCAGCCGCCTAGCCTGCCAGATCACCCTCGATGAGCGCCATGAGGGCCTGGTGGTGCGCGTGCCGGCCCATCAACACTAACCTGCTCACGGAGAGCCTCTATGCCAGCATCGTCTTCGCCCTTGGCGTCTGTTCTTGGCCCGTCACACATTGCGCTGGAAGTCGCCGACCTCGAGCGTTCGTTGCAGTTCTACACAAGCGTACTTGGGCTTGAGATCTTTTATGACGAGCGCCAGACAGCAACGCCGCCGAGCATCAAGGGCGTGGTCGCCGGCTTCGCCATCGAACTGGCTCAGATCCAGCCGCCGCCGGCTGCAAACGGACCAACCCAGGTGAAGCCGCCAGCGGGCGCCCCGTGCGTGGCCTTCACCGTCGAGGATGCGATCGGCGCTCATGGCCGGCTCAGGGCCGCAGGCGTGTCGGTCGAGAGCGCGGTCAAGGAGGTCCAGGGCGTCAAATTCTTCTACGTCTATGATCCAGATGGATACCCGATGGAACTCATCGAGTTCCCGCCCGGAGCAAGAGCCCTGGCGGATCTGCGCCGCTACTTTGACGCGACGCCGTCCGTCTAGGCAGGTTCTGTCGCGCACGTCGATCTTGCGGAGGTCGGTTGAGGCCGGTCCGCGCCAGATCCGGTCATGGTGGGCGCGCCGGATTTAGACTCCAGCGCGCTTGCCATGCGCAGACCTTTTTCAGGGCCGGCGAACGGATGGCCCGGCTGCTCGCCGGTTGGGTTAGCCTTCAAAGACGGTCACCCGACTCAACAGAACAGCAGTTATGGAGATCGCCAGCGTTGAAGGCGGACCTGCGCTGTCCGCGATCGGTATCGACAGAGGGATCGACGCGGCCCGTGTCTTACAGCAACACCACAGACATCGGGTCCTTGGCGCCCCTGAGCGCCAAGGCGGCTGTCTTGAAGCCGGGCGGGCTGCAGGCTCGTCCTCGGCTACCAGCACAGGTCGCCGGCATGAGCCATTCAAGCGCCTAGGCCCGAGGGAACCGCCGATCGCGGGCCGTCAAAACGTCGCGTCCCCGGTCGCGGGCAGCGCCACCTCCAGGTGCTCGACGAGGAGCCGCACCTTCGTTGGCAGGTGCCGCAGGTGAGGATAGACCGCCCAAACGCCTTCGTCGGCGGGTCGATGCTCATCCAGCAACGGCACAAGACGCCCCGCGGCGATCGGGCCGTCGACATAGAAATTTGGGAGCTGGCAAAGGCCAAGGCCGGCGATCGTCGCGTCGAGCACCGCCTGACCGCTGTTGCACCACCACCGCCCCTGGGGCCGCACGACGACGTCCTGACCGCCATCCCTAAAGCGCCAGGTGTCAGCGACGCCGATGACACAGGCGTGCTCCGCAATGGCCCCCAGGTCGCTCGGCGCGCCGGCTGCGGCCAGATAGCCCGGCGCCGCGCATAACCGGCGCGTCCGCGAGGCCAGCCGTCGCGCCACGAGCCGGCTGTCGGTCAACCGGCCAAAGCGGATGGCCAGGTCGAAACCGTCGGCCACCAGATCGCGCACAGCGTCGTCTAGTTCCAGCCGCACCGTCAGGCACGGGTGAGCCAGGGCGAAGGCGCTCAGCGCCGGAACGATATAGCGCTCGCCGTAGGCCTCCGAGCAGGTCATCCGCAGCTCGCCCTTGAGCTCGCCGTCGACCTCGCCGACGAGCCGGATCGCCTCATCCCGCTCGTGAATGACGTTCCGGCAGCGCACCAGGAATAGACGCCCAGCTTCGGTCAGGCTGACCTTTCGCGTCGTGCGGAACAGGAGACGGGTCTGCAGGCGATCCTCGAGCGCGGCGACGGCTCGACTGACCCCCGAGGTCGAGAGCTTCAAACATGCCGCCGCCTTGGAGAAGCTCTCGGCTTCGGCCACCGCCACGAACTCGTCGATTCCGTCCCACCGGCTCATCCGACCGTGGTGCGGCAATTGTCCCAATCGTGCAATGATCTTTTGAAATGTCTGGGATTATCGCTCGGGGACCGGCGGCGTAGGACAGCGTAGCTGAACTTGGAGCCGCCGCTATGAAGACCCGCGCCGCCGTCGCTTTCGAAGCCAAGAAGCCGCTGGAGATCGTCGAGGTCGACCTGGAAGGTCCCAAGGCCGGCGAGGTCCTGGTCGAGATCAAGGCCACCGGCGTCTGCCACACCGACGCCTACACCCTGGACGGCTTGGATAGCGAAGGTCTCTTCCCCTCGATCCTAGGCCACGAGGGCGCGGGCGTGGTGGTCGAGGTCGGCGCGGGCGTCACCTCGGTGGCCGTCGGCGACCACGTGATCCCGCTCTACACGCCCGAGTGCCGCCAGTGCAAAAGCTGCCTGTCGGGCAAGACCAACCTCTGCACGGCCATCCGCGCCACCCAGGGCAAGGGGCTGATGCCGGACGGCACCAGCCGCTTCTCCTACAAGGGCCAGACCATCCACCACTACATGGGCTGCTCGACCTTCTCGAACTACACGGTGCTGCCCGAGATCGCCGTGGCCCGCATCCGCAAGGACGCGCCGTTCAAGACCGCCTGCTATTGCGGCTGCGGCGTGACGACGGGCGTCGGCGCGGTGACCAACACCGCCAAGGTCGAGCCGGGCGCCAACGCCATCGTCTTCGGCCTGGGCGGCATCGGCCTGAACGTCATCCAAGGCCTGAAGCTGGTCGGCGCCAACATGATCGTCGGCGTCGACATCAATCCCGATCGCGAGGCCTGGGGCCGCCAATTCGGCATGACCCACTTCGTCAACCCCAAGGCCATCGACGGCGACCTCGTGCAGCACCTGGTGGCCCTAACCGACGGCGGCGCGGACTACACCTTCGACGCCACCGGCAACACCGGCGTGATGCGCCAGGCGCTGGAGGCCTGCCATCGCGGCTGGGGCGAAAGCATCATCATCGGCGTGGCCGAGGCTGGCAAGGAGATCGCCACGCGTCCGTTCCAGCTGGTCACCGGCCGGGTCTGGCGCGGCACGGCCTTCGGCGGCGCGCGGGGCCGCACCGACACGCCGAAGATCGTCGACTGGTACATGGACGGCAAGATCCAGATCGATCCGATGATCACCCACGTCCTGCCGCTGGAAGAGATCAACAAGGCCTTCGACCTGATGCACGCCGGCGAGAGCATCCGCACGGTGGTGACGTTCTAGATGGGTAAACCCACCGACTTGCCCTGAGATGGGAACGGCGTCTGGCGGCGCTAACGTCGCCTTGGCCGCGCCGTACGTGGCGCAGCCTCCACAGGGCTTCAGCTTGCGCGACTCATGGCTGTTCTTGCCGACATAGCGGTTCGCGATGTCGGCCCATCAGGTTTGGCGAGCGCTAGTCGCCTCGACGTTTCGCACGAGGTGCGGGGCGTCGAGAGGCGCGCGCCACGGTTCGCGACGGACGGTCCAGCTCCCTTGCGGGGACGACGGCGCTGCTGGCGGGCTTTTGGAGCGGGGCCGCGCACAGCCGCCAGTCCAACGGACGGCCTGCCGCTGCGATGTCTATGGAAGACTTGGGAGCCATGGAGGCCCTGCCGCCGTTCATGGCTCCCCGCTGAACGCCCGCGCCGCGATCAGGCCAGCGCGACCTCGTCCAGCTTCAGCGACCGCTCGACCTTATGGGCGAGCTTGCGGTCGTCATGGGCCCAGGGATGGAAGCCGGGAAGGTAATAGGCCAGGTATGGCAGGAAGACCTGGCGTAGCATGCCGGGTTTGAAGAACAGGAAGAGCGCCAACTTCCGCCAGGTCTTGGGCGTATCGATGTTGTCCTGCTGCAGGAGCAGGTGAAGGTCGCGGGTGCGTTCCTTCCGAAAGTCGTTCGTCGCCTGCCACATCACCATCACCCTGAAGAGCCAGCGCTTGGACGGCGAGAGGTCGCGCGTGACGTACATGAAGGTGTCGAACGCCACGCCCTTGTGCTCGATCTCCTCCACCGCGTGCCATTGCCATAGGCGACGGACTTCGGCCGGCGCGCCAGCCAAGTGGCGCTCGTCGGCCAGCAAGGCGTGGGCGAACATGGCGGTAAAGTGCTCGAGAGCCGAGGTCGCCGCCAGATTCACTTCGGGCTCCATATCGCGGCCACGACGGGCGTCCTCGCGGTTCAGCGCCTCGATCTCCTTGGTCTCGTAACCTGCGTCATGGACCTGCCGATTGAAGGCGATGTGCTCGCGCGAGTGGTAGGCCTCCTGCTGGGCGAAGTCGGCGACCTGGCTGCGCAGCGGCTCGGGCAGCTCGTTCAGATAGTGCCGCACGCTTTGGACGAAGTAGCCCTCGCCCGCCGGAAAGCTCAGGGACAGAGCGTTGTAGAAGGCCGTCGCGACGGGATCGCCGCCCATCCACCATCGAGGATGAGACTGGCCCCGCCCGAAGGCGACGTTGCGCGGCGTGATGTGAAGGTCCGCCGGAGCGGTGTGTGCGGTCATCGGCATCTCCATCGATTTCGGAGAACCGTGTCACGTAGGCATTATAGCTTCAACTATAAAATGACGCATGCGTCATCTTTGATGAAAGGCCGCCTCCAAATGCGACGTCGGCTCAAGGATGGCGCCTCGGGCCGACGCCCTTCTGGCTTTGCTCCGCCTGCTTTCCAGGATCACCGGCAGGTGGCTGAGCGGGCACATCGCGTGATTGCCGATCCGATCGGCAAGGTCGCCGGCCGGACCTTGATCCGCTGCTCGTTCAACGCCTCGACCGGGCTTCTGGCCACCAGACTGGCGACAAAGCGCCCCGGGCGGATGTAGGCGCCGTCGCGTCGATAGAAGTGATCTTGGCCGTGGGCCCGCCTGACGGCTTAAGCTGAAACAGCTTTCATCGACACCGTCGCGTCGGAAAGCTTGATCTTGTCGACGGGAGCGCCGGTGAGAACAAGCTGCTTACCCATCATGAACTCCGGCGGCGAATTGACGGCCGCGACGGACCGAACCACATCGCCCTTCAAGTAGAAGACGGCGAACCGCCCGGCTTGAGGATCTCCGCGCACCACGACGTTATCGTTGTCCAGCGCATAGCCGGCGATCTGCAGCTTGAGGTCATACTGATCCGACCACTGCCAGGGACACTCGGCGGGCGGGCGCGGGCGCCCGACGATCGCGGCGGCGGCCTGCTTGGCCTGCTCCAGAGCGTTTGGAACGCTCTCCAGCCGAAAGAGGCGCTGATAGATCGGCAAGGGGCGTCGCGCGACGTCCCCAATCGCGAACACGTTGGGGTCGGAGACGCTGCGTGCATCCAGGTCGACGACGACCCCATCGGCGCACTCCAGGCCGGCCTTGGCGGCGAGTTCGTCGTTGGGCCGGGCCCCGACCCCCACGACGACGACGTCACAAGGAATTTCCCGGCCATCGCCCAGCCGCACCGCGCGGACCTTGCCGCCGTCGCCGCCAAACCCGACGACGGAGGCCTCCAGCTCCAGCCGAACGCCCTGTTTGACGTGATAGGCCTGGAAGAAGTCGGACAGGGTTTTGCAGGCCACGCGCGCCAGAATGCGATCCTCGCGCTCGATGACGACGACCTCCGCGCCCAAAGCGCGGCCTGACGCGGCGACCTCCAAACCGATATAGCCGCCGCCGACCACGACGAGGGTCTTGCCCGGGCCGAGCCTGGCTTTCAGGGCCTCGGCGTCGGCGGCCGTGCGCAGCGAAAGCACGCCGTCGAGATCGCCCCCCTCCACGGGCAAGCTGATCGCTCGCGCGCCAGTCGCCAGGATCAGGGCGTCGTAGGACAGGCTCGCCCCGTCCGAGAGCTTCACGGCCCGGGCCCTAGGGTCCAGGGCCACGGCCGTCGACCCGCCCCTGAAGTCGATGCCATTGGCCGCGTAAAACGCCAAAGGCTTGAGGGCCAGCCCCTCGGCGTCGGCCTCTCCCTTGAGCCAGGCCTTGCTCAGCGGCGGTCTCTGGTATGGCGCGATCGGCTCGTCACCAACCAGGGTGATCGGTCCTTGATGTCCGTACTGGCGCAGGAACGCAGCGACCGAGCCGCCCGCATGGCCAGCGCCCAGGATCACGACCGCACCTTGTGACATCGTCTCGCCGCCCCTGCCGCAGCGGATCGGGGCTGGAGCGCCTATGCGCTCCGCCCCCGCTAGCCGCCGACACAATCCTACCGCGGCCATTGCGCGGACGATGTTGATATAGCTTTTACTATATTATAGCGCAACACCCCTGTCGGCTTCGCCAGACGCGCTGACCGGTGTCGCGGCCCCGACCGCGCCACCGGATGGCGAGGCCTTCTAGGCGGCGCCAGGCCGCGCCCTCGCCGCGGCGGCGGCGAACGCTTCATCGCTGATGATGCGGCGGGCGATCAGCAGGCTGCAATCGACCCGGTTCATGACTGACGCGCCCGAGCCAAGGCCCAACCACCGCTCGACGAACCTGGGCTGACGATGGCCCAACACCACCAGGTCCGCGCCGATCTCCCGCGCGAAAGCGCCGATCGTTGGCCCCGGATCACCGCGCGCCGCATGGCCATGGGCTTCGAGACCGAGGGCTCGAAGTCTGGCCAAACCCTCGGCCATGATCGCTTCGTTTTCTTGCACGACCTGCTGGGCGCCGCCTGGCTGCACGCCTTCGGCCATCGCCGCCAGGGCGTTGTCGGCCACCGACAGCAGCCATACCGCCGCCTGGTGGCGCAAGGCCAGCAAGGCCCCTTCCCGAAGCGCCGCCCGAGATTGAAGTGTTCCGTCAAACGCCAGGACGATCCTCTGATACATGGGCGTGTCCTCGCTGAGTCGAAGGATTGCGCCTGGCGGCTAGCGCCAGCCGATCCACTCGCAGACACCGCGCCCCATCACCCAGTCCAGATCCTCTCCCTTCAGCCATGGGAGCGCCTCGGTAAAGAGCCGCACGCCTTCGCTCCAGCTGCAGGTCAGGCGCGTGTAGTCGGTGCCCCAGAAGGTTCGCTGAGGTCCGAAGGCGTCGAAGGTGCGCTTGAGGATCGGATGGATGCTTTCGAACGGATAGGCGTCGGTGGCCACGCAGGGCGTGGCCGAGGCCTTGACGGCGATGTTCGGCTCGTTGGCCAGCGCCAGGATCTCGTCCAGCCGCGCCAGGACGTCGGGCGCCTTTTCCCAGTGTGCGATGCCGATGTGATCCAGGAGCAGGCGCATGCGCGGGTAGCGGCGGGCGATCCGCGCGACGTCCCCGAACACCTGCGGCGGCGCGATGAAGCCGACCGGCAAGGCCAGGTCGTGCGCGGCGCCCCAGATCCAGTCCAGGCCGCCGCTGGCCAGCGCTTCCAGTTGGGCGGGATGGAACAGCACGAACCGAAGGCCAAGCATCCCGGCCTGGCCGACGAACTGTTCGACGAAGGCAGGATCGGCCGGCCGATCCAGGTCGAACCAGCCCAGGACCGCAAAGCGGTCGGGGTGGGCCTGCGCCGCCTGGACGGAATAGGCGTTGGCGTCGACGTCCCAGATGGCCGGACAGACCACCGCTCGCGCGACGCCGGCCTCGTCCATGTCGCGCAAGGCCTGCTCGGCCCGATAGGGCGCGCGCCAATGGTGCGGTGGGGCCTGATCGCCCGTCCACAGGTGGATTTGGGAGTCGACGATGAGCATGGGCGGACTTCCTCCCTTAGTGGGCTGGGGCGTTTCGCCAGCCGCGCTGGCGAGAGATCAGCCTGAACGGTGGTCGCCACAGCCCGTTCGCAGAGCTCTCGCAACCGAAATGGTTCTATTGGTTGGAAATTGGTTTGACAAGCGAGGTCTTAACGGCGTTTAGAAGACGAAAACGCCAAGATGCGCCGATCTTCAGCGGCGCCGCTTGGTAGAGAATGGCGCAACCTCCCGCGCCCACAGGCCTTGAGGGCCTCCTCGCGGGGCATGGTCGGCCGTCGGCGCGTAGGGAAGGATGCTGTCGTGACGGATATCGAGACCGATCTGCGGGGCGCACGGGTCCTGGTGGTGGGCGCCAGCAGCGGCATTGGCAAAGCCGCCGCAATCCGGTTCGCCCGCGCCGGAGCGACGGTGCTGGCCGCCGCGAGGGCCAGCGAGCGTCTGCAACGCGCCGCCGAGGACATCGGCGCTGTCGCCCTGGCCTTCGACATCCGCGACAACGCCGCCGTCGAGGCCGTGCTCGGACCGCAACCGCCCTTCGATCACGTCGTCATCAGCGCGGCCCAGGCCAAGGCCGGCTCGGTGTCCGGCCTGTCCATGGAAGACGCCCGCGCGGCGATGGAGAGCAAGTTCTGGGGCGCCTACCAGGTGGCGCGGGCGGTGAAGATCAATCCGGCCGGATCGTTGACCTTCGTCTCCGGGGTTCTGGGCCAACGGCCCTCGCCGGCGGCGGTGCTGCAAGGGGCGATCAACAGCGCCCTGGAGGCCTTGGCCCGGGGCCTGGCCCTGGAATTGTCGCCTGTGCGGGTGAACGCGATCTCGCCCGGCGTCATCGCCACGCCGCTGTGGTCGGGACTGCCGCAAGAGACGCGCGAGGCCATGTTCGCCGCTTCGGCCCAGCGCTTGCCCGCCAAACGGATCGGCGCGCCGGAGGATGTGGCGGCCGCGATCTTCCTGGCCGCGACCAACCCCTTCATGACCGGAACGACCCTGTCGGTCGACGGCGGCGGAGCCATCGCGTGAACCGACAGCCCTGACCAGGGCCGTCCACGAACGGACTTCATTCAGTTTGAAACGAGTATGGGAGGTTTTGGCATGGACACGCTTCAGGCGGCGGACACCGGCATTTGGACACGCGCATTCTCCAACAGGCGCAACGACCTGATCACCGACGAAGTCATCGCCAAGCTGCCACAGGAGTCGCAGGCCGGTCTGCGCCAGTTTTCGGTTGAGCGCCTGATGGCTTATGGCGTCCACCATGCGGACGCGGTGGAGTTGCGCGCGCGGGTGGCTTTCGGCGAACGCTGGCAGACCGTCGCGACCAATCTGGCGGAGGAATGCCTGGCGCCGCCTCCCGGCGAGATCGCGCCGCCCTCGGCCGTGACGCGGGCCAATCGGCTCTACCGCGCCTCAGCCTTGATCCGCATGAGCCAGATGATGATGCTGACCAACACCGACGAGCGCTACGACATCTACCGCCGCGCCGCCCAGCTCTATGCCGAGGCCGCGGCGATCACTGACGACCGCTTCCGTCGGGAAATCGACACGCGGGCCGGACCGGTCGCGCTTTGGCGCTATCCGGCCAAGACGGACAAGGCCCTGGCGAGGGTCATCGTCATCGGCGGCGTCGAAGGCTGGGCGATGGACTTCAGCGAGATGGGCACGACGCTGTCGGCGCTGGGCATGGAGGCCATCCTGATCGACCAGCCGGGCCAGGGCGAGACGCGCATGGTGCTGGGCACCTATCTGCGCCGCAACTGGCTAGATGCCTATCGCGACGTGATCGACGTTTTTGAACACGAAGAGAGCCTGCCGCTGGCGACGGTGGGTCTGAGCATGGGCGGCTCTTTCGCGATCCACCTGGCGGCCAACGAGCCGAGGATCCTGGCCTGTTGCGACAACGGCGGCACCAGTCTGCCGATCGGCGCCAAAACCATGCCCGTGCCCTATCAACGCATCACCGCCCACTGTGGCGATGTCGGCGAGGCCGAGGTCGACGCCATCTGGCAAACCGTCAAGCCGGTCGATCCCGAGAACCCCGTCCGCTGCCCGCTTCTGATCGTCCATGGCGAACTGGATCCGCTGATCAGCAAGATGGACGCCACGCACCTCTTCAACAGCGCCGCCTCGACCGACAAGACGATGGCGATCTACTCGGATGGCGATCACTGTCTCTACAATCACTCCGACGACAAGCACGCCCTGATCGGCGACTGGCTGACGTCGCGCCTGACCCGGGCCTGATGCAGGCGAGCCGCCGCGAACCCATATTGGTTTGAAGTTGGAGATGGCCCGCAAGTGGCCGCCCGCGCCGAGGCTCAAGTCTCGCCGCTGACAGGAGGAGACACCGTGAAGCGCACGATCATTCGCGGCGGACTGGTTATCGCCGCGCCGCCGGCGGCGCCAAACTCCGGCGCGACGGACATTCTTATCGAGGGCTCGCGGATTATCGCGCTCGGCGAAAACCTAGCGGCTCACGACGCCGAGGAGATCGACGCCGTCGGCCGCATCATCATTCCCGGCCTGGTCAACGCCCACATGCATACCTGGCAATCGGGTCTTCGTGGCGTCTCCGCCGATTGGAACCTTCTGGAGTACTTGGTCTGGATTCACGGCGCGGCCGCGCCCCTCTACACCGAAGCCGACCTTCATGTGGGCACGCTTGCCGGCGCCTTGAACCAGATCGCTTGCGGGACCACCACGCTGGGCGATTGGTGCCACAACGCCGCGACGCCGGGCCACGCCGACGCCGCGGTAGAGGCCTTGACCGACGCGGGGATTCGCGCGGTCTTTTTCCATGGCGTGCCGCGCGGCGGTGGTCCTCACGACGCCGGCCCTCACCCCGCGACGGAGGTCGACCGCCTGCTGGCGAAACCGGCCTTCGCCGACGACGGCCTTCTAACCCTTGGCCTTGCCGCGCCCGGGCCGCTCTACTCGCCGTTCGACGTCGCCCAGGCCGACCTGAGCCTCGCGCGTGATCGGGGCTTGGTGATCTCGATGCACCACAGCGGCGGTCCGCCCTGTCCGCCCGAGGTCTGGACGCGCCTGTTCGACCAAGGCCTCCTGGGCCCCCACGCCAATTTCGTGCACGCCAACCAGATCGACGCCGACCTGCTCAAGCGACTGATCGATGTCGGCGTGAGTTTCACCATCACGCCGGAGGTCGAGCTGAACGACGGCCACGGCTTTCCGATCACTGGAAAGCTGAGGGCGCTGGGCGCGGCCCCTTCGTTGGGAATCGACATCGAGACCGGCATTTCCGGTGAGCTTCTGATCGCCGCCCGCGTGGCTCTCGCCCATGTCAGGGGACAGGACTACGAAGCGTTTCGGGCGGCCCCCGACGACCCGCCGCCGGCGCGCTTGACCGCCGGGGACGCCCTGGCCTGGGCCACGATCGAGGGCGCGCGCGCCTTGGGCCTTCAGGACCGGATCGGTTCTCTGGAGCCTGGCAAGCAAGCCGACCTGGTGATGATCGACGCGAGGGCTCTGAACCTGTGGCCGAACAACGATCCGACCGCCATGGCCCTGCAGGCGAGCCTGGCCAATATCGAGGCGGTGATGATCGGCGGTGTCTGGCGCAAGCAAGCCGGCCGCCTGCTCTATGGCGCCCTCGATAGCCTGCGGCTCGAACTTGAGGCCTCTGGCGCGCGTATCGCCGCCGCAGCCAACTTGCCGATCCGCCGCCTCCAGGCTTGATCGCGCTGCGCAAGGCCAGGTCGCGACGCCCCAACGTCACGACCTGGCCGGCGCTTAGCGCGAGACCTTCAGTTGCAGGGCGATGACGCGCGGGCGGTTGAGGGTCCCGTAATAGGCGCCTGCGCCAGCCGTGACCGCCGTGTCGAACGTCGCGAACCGCTTGTCGCCGAGGTTTGTGCCGATCAGCGCCAGCTCCCATCCTCGCGCCTTGTCGGCGATGGCGACCTGGCCATCCAAAAGGGTATGGGCCTTGGCGATGGGAGCCAGCGGATCGGTCGACCGCAACTGCAGATCCGCGTCGCCGGTGTAGGCCGCCGAGCCTTCGATCCGTAGGCTCAGCCGGTCGCCGAGCGTTGTCTGGTAGCGAGCGTTCATTGAGCCGGACCATGCCGGCGCGCGCGGGGTTCGCATGTTCTTGTAGGCCACCAACGCGCCGCTCGCGCCGAAGTCCTTGGTGAACTTGGCGTCGGAATAGACGACGCCGCCATTGAGCGTCAGCTTCGGGGTCACCTGCCACGAGCCGCTGAACTCGGCGCCGCGAGCGCCGATATCGCCGTTGGAAATCACCAACTGGGCGACCCCATCGACGACCGCCGTGCGGCTGACCTGGAAGCCATCGACTCGCGTGTCGAACAGAGCTGCGGTCAGATAGCCGCGTCGCGCCAAATCGAACTTGGCGCCCAGTTCGGTGGTGTAGGCGGTCTCATCGTCATACTCGGCCGCGCCCAGAGTGGTCGGACTGCTCTGAAAGCCGCCGCTCTTGCTGCCCTTCGACCAGGTCAAATAGAGCATGGTCCTGTCGTTGGGCCGAAACTGCACGCCCAGATCGCCATCGAGGCTGCGGGCCGTCCGCGTCTTCAGGGTCGTCTTGGCCAGGCTCGGCGACTGGCTGGCCAACGCGAAGAATCCGGTGGAAGCGCGCTGATAGGTCGGTGTCTTGTCCTCGTCGGTGTAGCGCAAGCCCGCCGACAAGGTGAAGCGATCGGAGAGCTGGTAACGGGTCGAGCCGAAGGCGGACCAGGCTTCAGTCCGCACCAGAAGGTCGCCCGCGGCCGAGCCAAGGAACGGGAATAGGCCGCCGGCCGTCTGGGCCTTGACCGCGCGCACCAGTCGCCAGTTGTTCCTGTAACCGTAGACGCCCGCCAACCAGGACAGTCGGTCGGTGGGCGGCGAGGCCAGGCGGATCTCCTGGGAGAGGACGTAGTTCTTTTCGTGATCGTACAAGTCCAGAAGCTGCGCCCGCGTAAAATCCAGGTCCATCGCGCGACGAGAATTCCACTCAACCCACGCCGACTGAGCCGTCAGGGTGTTACGCCCGACCTCGGCGACGGCGACCAGGGTTGCGCGATCGCCTTTCTGGTTGTCGAACTGGGGAGGTCCGGCCGCGCCGCCGGCCACGCCATCAGCGCCGCTATAGGAACGGTCGTTGCCCACCGCTTCGAAATTGGTCTGGCCCAGGGCCGCCGCCCGCGCGGAGACGACCCCTTTGGGGTCGCTGAGCAGCTCCATGTAGTGACCATCGGTCTGATGGTCGTCATGCTGATAGAGGAAGGTCAGATCGGCCTTCTCGCCCAACGGGCCGGTCAGGACCAGCCGGCCCGAACTGTCATTGATCCGCCGCTCCTTGTCGCCGAGGTAAAGATTGCGGACGTAGCCGCCTTCGTCGTTGACGACGCCGGCCAATCGCAGCGCGAACCCGCCGCCCAGAGGCGCGTCGACGCCGGCCTCCAGGCGGTTGCCGCCGATGCCGTCGCTATGGGTCACGGTCACGTCGTAACCGAAGGTTCCGCTAGGCTTGCGGCTGATGATCGAGACCGCGCCGAGGCTGGTGTTCTTGCCCAGCAGGGTCGACTGGGTGCCCTTGATCAGTTCGATCTGGGCGACGTCATAAACTGGCATGGTGTAGTCGCGCGGATGGCCCAGATAGACGCCGTCCTGGAACGTCGCCACCGAAGACTCCATCCCCGGATCGGCCGAGGTCGAGCCCAGACCGCGAACCGCCGCGGAAGCCCCGGCCGTGCCTTGCATGATCACCAGTCCGGGCACGATCCCCGACAGCTGTGTGGCGCTGGTGATATTGGCCGCTTGGACGGCGCGCTCCTGCAGGACGCTGATGGTGGCTGGCGCGTCCAGCAGCGTCTCGCCCTGCTTTCGGGCGACGACGACCACCTCCTCGATCGCTTCGGCCTGGCCGCCACGGTTGGACGCGGGTGCGCCAGTCTGCGCCACGGCCGCCAGAGGCGCCAGGCTGCAGGCGGCGATCAGCGCCGCGCGCAGGGTCGCTGCACGATGGTTCATGTTCTTCCTCCCTTTGGTCCCGGGATTGATTGACACTCTTGGACCAATAAAGACCAATCAATACCATTAAGGTTGGAGCGACAAGGGCAACCTGCGTCTCGCGCCGCCATTTGACGAACGATCTTGCTCGACCGCGATGAGAGCAAGACCGAGATCGGCCCGGTGAGCTGCAGGCGTGCGCGCGCGGCGAAGACTCAGCAAGATCGCCGAAATTCGGCGCTTGAATGAAGATTCAGCAGCTTTCCTTGGCTAGGAGATCAAGGGAAACGTCGAGTCGTCCGAAAAATCGACGAGCCGCGAACTTGCGCGACCATTATCCAACCCATATAGACCATTTTGGTCCTCAAGGCCGGCGAGGGAGACGTGACGGGCGGCCGCGCCATCCAGATCGCCCCCTTCACGTCAGGAGAGGCGTCCCCGTGCTCGTCACCGACGCCTTCCTGGCGCTGGGGCGTCACGGACCGTGGCCTCGGCCGCCGCCGGCCTAAGGCCATCAACAAGGTCGCCGATCCTGCGCGGCCAGAAGGAGCAAGACATGTCCGCCGACGGAAAATGGAAGCTGGTCGTTCACTCACCCATGGGGCCGCGACAGCTCGACCTGGACATCACAGAGCAAGGCTCGGCCTTTACGGGCTCTGCTCGCGGGCCAATGGGCGAGGCCGCCGTGGAAGGCGTCGTCAACGGTCCGACCTTGAGCTGGACCAGCAAGATCACCAACCCCATGCCATTGACCCTGGATTTCGAAGTGACTTTCACCGGAGACGCCGCGGCCGGTAAGGTCAAACTGGGCATGCTCGGCAACGCCAAGGTGGACGGCGCCCGCGCCTAACCAAGTCCCTGGACGCAAAGCGCCCCTTCCCGTCGCGGAAAGGGGCGGTTTCGTCTTGGGGCGCACGACGTTTTCGAGAGGCGACGTCGTGACCTGGTCGGACGGGAGGCTCGCCTTCCGGCTGGCCGCGGACGACGACGGCGCCCGCCGGGGTCGCGGAACGGCCTGTTGCACCGGCCATCACAGCCATGGGGCTTTAGACGATCAAGCAAGCGCTACCCGCCCCAAGGCGACCTGATGCCGACAAACACTATGCAAAACAGGCACATCCTCGAGTTTCTTCCGTCGCTGCACCGATCGCTGATCGAACTGGTCAGCGCCATGAACCAGCCCGAGCGCGACGCGGCCATGCTGGAGGCGGCGGGCCTCAAACTCGAGCGGGCCCTGTTCCCTCTCCTGGTCGCAATCGAGCGTCTAGGCCCCATTGGCGTCGGCAACCTGGCTGGCGGGGTCGGACGCGACCACACCACGGTCAGCCGCCAAGTGGCCCGACTGGAGGCGCTGGGCCTGGTCCAGCGACAGGCCGGCGCGGTCGATCGACGGGTGCGCGAAGCGGTCATCACGCGGCAGGGCAAGCTCGCCACCGATGCGGTCGACCGCGCCCGCGAGCGCATGGCGCTGGAGCTGTTCAAGGACTGGAGCGCCGAAGAGTTCGATGCTCTGGTGCGGCTGACGCGCAGGTTGGCCGAAGGCATGCGCGGCGGGCCAGCGCCCGCGGCGCCCGACTCCGACGACGCCTAGGTCGAGATGGTCATGGGCGCCAAAAAGAACGGGCGGGCCATCGGCCCGCCCAGGTGCTCCCAGGGAGGAAGTCGATCAGGCCGCTTGGGCGGCCTGAGAAAGCTCGGCGACCGTGCGCCGGTAGGCCGACAGCGTCCCGGCCAGCAGCAGCGCAGCCAGCAGGGTGGCGACCGTGCCGACCAGGCCGAACGAGAGGTTCAGCTTGGCCTTGTCGTGAAAGACATGCTCGGTGATCAGCGCCACGGTGGTCGCGGCCAGTCCGCCCGCGATCAGGTTGGTGACGCCCACATAGATGGCCACCGCCTGCCCCCGCATGGCGTTGGGCATGATGTCCTGCAGGGCCCCCGGAGCCAGCGGCAGACCGAACGTCCCAAAGAAGGTGAAGCAGGCCAGCGCCAGGACCAGCACGCCCGCCCCAGGCTTGAACGCGACGGTCACGCAGCAGGCGCAGCAGATCAGCGAGGCGATGATGCTGACCAGCAACTTGCCGTCCAAGCGTCCGGCCTTGATGAACCGGTCGGCCAGCAGGCCCGCGACGATCGAACCGACCGGGCCGAGAGCCAGGGTCAGAAGACCGAAGGTCGCGCCGGCTTGGGCGATGCTCCAGCCTTGCGTCCGCACCAGCAGGGTCGGCAGCCAGGCGCTGCCGGCGTGCAGCACGAAGTTTTGCAGGCAGAAGCCGAGATTGTGGCCGACCAGGGTGCGTGCGTGCCGGGCGTAGTATCGGGCCACGACGCCGATCGGGACGCCGCTCGTCTCCACCAGCCTGCCGCCGTCGAGACGGGCCGGTTCGCGCAGCAGCAGCAGCAGGGGAACGACGGCCAGGCCGAAGGCTCCAAGGATCATCAGGATCAGCTGCCAGGAGTGGATCGCGCCCAGCAGGGGCACGGTCACCAGCCGGTCGCCGATATGCTTCCAGATCAGGCCGCCGATCAGCATCGCGCCGCCGCCGCCCACGAAGATGCCGCCATAGAAGACGCCCATCGGCGCCCCGCGGCGCGCGGGCGGGAAATAGTCGGCGATCAGCGAAACGCCGCAAGGCATGACCGCCGATTCCCCGGCCCCGACGACGACGCGGGCCAGGAACATTTGCCAGAAGTTGCCCGCCAGGCCACATCCGGCGGTCGCCAGGCTCCACACCGCCACGCCGGTCGCGGCGACGAGCTTGCGCGTGCCGCCGTCGACCCAGCGGGCGACCGGCAGGCCGAAGACGGCGTTGAACACCCCGAAGGCGAAGCCGATCAGCAGGCTGATCTCGGTGTCGCTGAAACCCAGGTCCCGTTGGATGGGGATGATGAAGAGGTTGATGATGTTGCGGTCGGCGAAGGCCAGCAGGCACGCCAGCGTCAACACCGCCGCGCCCAGCCAGGCCGAGCGCTTCTTGGGATAGGCGCTCTTCTCCGCGCCGCCCTTGACGAATTCCATATTCGACCTCCCCGAGGCTGTCGTGGCCCGGGCGGACGTCTCTCGCGCCGCTCCAAGCCAGGTCGCCGGGAGTTTTCTCCCTATTGCGCCTCGGCTGGCTTCGTATCTATTTTGACCACTTCGGTCAATATAAGATGACGCCTTATCGCGAGGACGTACGGGAATGCTGCAAATCCAGAGACTGTCGTTGGAAGAGGCTCGCCTGGCCCTGGCCGGCGCGCGGGACCACGCGTTGGAAATCCAAATGCCGATGTGCATCGCCATGGTCGACGAATCCGGCACGCTGATCGCTTTCGAGCGGATGGATGGCGGCAAGGTGCACTCGGTGCAGGTGGCCACCGACAAGGCCTTCACCGCCGCTTCGGCGCGCAAGGGCACGCACGAATACAACGCCGCCTGCGTGCCGGGAAATCTGGTCTTCGGGATCCACACGGCTCTGGGCGGCCGGATCTCCGTGGTCGGCGGCGGCCTGCCGATCACGATCGACGGGGTCACCGTCGGCGGGATCGGCGTGTCCTCCGGCTCGCCGCAACAGGACATGGCCTGCGCGGAGGCCGGGGTGCGGCGGCTTCTGGAAAGCCTGGGCCATTGAGCGGCGCAGCGGCGACAACGCCAGCCGTCCAGGACTACGACTACGTCATCCTGGGCGGGGGCACCGCAGGCTGCGTCCTGGCCAATCGGCTTTCGGCGCGCTCGACCAATCGGGTCCTGCTGATCGAGTCGGGCTTGGACACGCCGCCTGAGGCGGTGCCGGCCGACATCCTGGATCCCTATCCCAGCTCCTACGTCAATCCGGCCTATCGCTGGCCGATACGGGGCCACGCCCTGACGCTCTCGGACTCGCCGGCCAACCCGCTGCTCCATGCCCAGGTCATGGGCGGCGGGTCCTCGATCATGGGCATGATCATGTTGCGGGGCGTGCCGGCCGACTATGACGGCTGGGAAGCGGCCGGCGCGCGGGGCTGGGGCTGGGACGCGGTCCTGCCCTATTTCCGGGACCTCGAAAACGACCTGGATTTCGACGGGCCGCTGCACGGCCGGGCCGGGCCGACGGAGATCCGGCGACACCGGATGCACGACTGGCCGCCCCTGGCCAAGGCCGCCAACCAGGTGGCCGAACGAACGGGCGCGCCCTTCATCGCCGACATGAACGGCGACTTCCGCGACGGCCACGGCGCCCTGCCCATCGCAGGCCCGACCAGCCATCGCACCAGCAGCGCCACGGCCTATCTGACCCGAGAGGTTCGGGCGCGGAAGAACCTGACGATCGTCGCCCGGGCTCAGGCCCAGGCCTTGACGCTCGACGGGCGCAAGGTCACCGGCGTTCGGGTCCGCACCCTCGAGGGCGACCTGGTCGCGCGCGCGCGCGAGACGATCGTGACGATGGGCGCGCTGCTGACGCCCGACTTCCTGCTGCGCCAAGGCATCGGCGACCCCACCCAACTGAAGGCTCATGGCGTGGAGGTGCGCCACGCGCGAACCGGCGTCGGGACCAATCTGCAAAATCACGCCGCCCTGGTGGTGCTGGCGCATCTGCGCAAGGCCGGCGTCCAGCGTCGGCCGCAGCGCAACCACAACAACACCATCTTCCGCTACAGCTCGGGCCTGCCCGGCGGGGTGGAGTCGGACATGGCGCTGGCCTTGAGCAGCCGGGCGTCCTGGCACGCGGTGGCGCGACGGATCGCCAATTTCAGTCCGCTGATCATGGCGCCGGCCTCGCGCGGGAGCGTCAGCCTGCCGCCCGACGGCGGGCCCGCGCCGCTGGTGGAATTCAACCTGCTGGGCTCGGCGCTCGACCAGAGCCGACTGGCCGACGGCCTGCACCGGGCGCTGGCTCTGGTCACCGCGCCGGAAGTCGCCTGCTTGATCGGCCGCCCGGTCGCCGCCAGCCGCCTGCAGAACGCCGCTCGGTTCAATGCCGTCACGCCGATGAACCGCATGCGCACCCACGCGATCGCGACGCTGATGGACCTCGTCCCCGGCCTTGGCGATTGGGTGATCGGCAATATGGGCGCCCCGGGAGGCGGCCTGGCCGAACTGCTGTCCGACAAGGACGCCGTCGCCGACTACATCCGCGCCAACGTCACGCCGATCGCCCATCACAGCGGGACCTGCCGGATGGGCGCGATCGAGGATCCTCTGGCCGTCGTCGATCCGCAGGGCCGCGTGATCGGGCTCGACGGCCTGCGGGTCGCCGACGCTTCGGTGATGCCCACAACGCCGCGCGGCAACACCAACCTGCCGGTACTGATGATCGCTGAAAAACTCTCAGCGGCGATCCTAGAAGCGCAGGCCTAGAGCCCGCCTTCGGACAGATTCGGCGACGCGCCCGGCCCCTGTGCCGGGCGCGCCTTTCCGCGACCAATTTGGAACATGGGTGCGAGCCCAAACACCACAAAATCGAGCGCAGCCGACCGAAAGGGCTTGCCGCTAAGCCAATTCAACCCTTAATGACCACTTTGGTTATATTGGTTTGGAATGGTCCAAGCCTGTCGAGGCTTCGAAATGAACGACTCCATGTTGGCGCCGCCGTCCACGATGAAGGCTTGGGTGCTCAAGGATCCGACCGAGCTCGAACTGGTCGACAAGCCGGTGCCCCAGCCCGGCCGCGCCGAGGTCCTGGTGCGGATCGACGCCGTCGCCGTCTGCGCGACGGACCTGGAAGTGATCCAGGACGGCCCGCCGGCCCTGATCCAGGGCGGCGCCCCGTTCAACAAGAACTTCACCCCGGGCCATGAATATATGGGCGTCGTCGCCGCGCTCGGCGAGGGCGTGGACGACTGGGCGATCGGCGATCGCGTGACCGTCGAGATTCACGCCGGCTGCGGCCGTTGCCGTCGCTGCCGCGAGGGCATGTACACCTCGTGCCTGAACTACGGCGCCAACTACGAGGGCAACGACAAGGGCCACCGGGCCAACGGCTTCACCACCGACGGCGGCTTTGCCCAGTACGCAGTCAACCACGTCAACACGCTGGTGCGCGTACCCGACACGATGAGCGACGAGGAGGCGGCGCTGGTGGTGACCGCCGGCACCTCGATGTACGGCTTCACCGAACTGGGCGGCCTTCTGGCCGGCGACAGCGTCGCCATCCTCGGCCCGGGTCCGATCGGCCTGCTGGCCGCGGCTGTCGCCAAGTCGCTGGGGGCCGGTACGGTCATCCTCACCGGCACGCGCCCTGACCGTCTGGCGATCGGCGCCAAGCTCGGCGCCGACGTGACGATCAATGCTCGCGAGGAGGACGCGGTCGCCGCCGTCCGTCGCCTGTTCCCCGGCGGTGTTGACTTCGTGCTCGACTGCGCGGGCACCGAGGCCTCGATCAACGAGGCGATCGGCATGGTCAACCGCGGCGGGAAGATCTGCCTGGCCGCCTTTCCGCACGTCCCCGTCACCGTCGACCTGCCGCACGCGGTGCGCAACAACGTCTACGTCTACGGCATCCGGGGCGAGGGCAAGAGCGCGGTGCGACGCGCCATGGCCTTCATGGCCCAGCGCCGGTTCGACGCCACCCTGATCCACACCCACACCTTCGGCCTGAGCGCGCTGCCCGAAGCGCTCCGCTACGCCCGCGAGCGCGTCGACAACGCGATCAAGGTCGTCGTGCGACCGCAAGACTGAGCCGCAGGAGAGCCCGCCATGAGCGCCCACAAGATCGTCGAGATCGCGCCGCCCGGTCCGCCCGAGGATCCGCTTGCCCACTGGGCGCCTGAACTTCGCGCCGAGTTCGAGGCCAACCAGTTCAGCGGCGGCGTCGGCAATGTTCTCGTCTCGGAAACCGACCGCGTCCGCGTCTGGCATCTGTTCCTGCCGCCCGGCGGCTGGCTGACCTTCCACCGGCACGTGCTGGACTACTTCTGGACCACCCCCACCCCCGGCGTGGCGCGCGGCTACTACCAGGACGGCCGGATCGTAGACGTCCACCACTATGCCGGCGAGACCCGCCACTTCGAGCATGGCGAGGGCGATTTCTTCGTCCATGCGATCCAGAACGTCGGCGAAACCGACCTGATCTTCGTGACCGTCGAGTTCCTCGACAACGCGCGCAATCCGCCGATCGAGATCCCCGACGACTTCCGCCTCAAGCCCGATCCGGCCTTGACCGCCTAACGCGCCCTGGAATGACCATGACCCAGAGACTTCGCGGCGTGATCGCCGCCATCACCACGCCCGTCACCGCCGCCCATGAGCCCGATCTGCCCCGGTTCGTGGATCGCGCGCGCCACCTCCTGGCCAACGGCTGCGACGGCCTCAACGTCCTGGGGACGACTGGCGAGGCCACCTCCTTCTCCTTGACCCAGCGGCTGTCGGTGATGAACGCGGCCGCCGATGCGGGCCTGCCTCTGTCGCGGATGATGGTCGGCACGGGCGCGGCCGCCGTGGCCGACGCGGTGGCCCTGAGCCACGAAGCCGGCCGTCTGGGTTTCGCCGGCGCCCTGGTCCTGCCGCCCTTCTACTATAAGCCCATCACCGACGAGGGCGTGGTGCGGGTGTTCGACGCCATCGTCGAGGCGACCGCCGCCAGTGCGATCCCGATCTATCTCTACAATTTCCCGGCCCTGTCGGGGACCCTCTACAGCCGCGATCTGGTCGCCACCCTGCTCACCCTGTTCGGCGAGCGCATGGCGGGGTTAAAGGACTCCTCGGGCGACCTGGCCTACGCCAGCGAGATCGCCGCCCTGTCCCCCAGCTTCGACGTCTTCCCGTCCAATGAGGGCACGTTGCTTTCGGCGCGCGGCGATGGTCCCTACGCCGGCTGCATCTCGGCCACCGCCAACCTGAACTCGCCAGACTGCGCCCTGACCTATCGCGACGGCGATCAAGCCGCTCTCAAGCGGGCGGTCGCGGTGCGCGCCCTGTTCGACGGCCTGCCCCTGGTGCCGGGCATCAAGGCGTTGGTGGCCCATACCACCGGCGTCGCCGACCACGGCCGGACGGTGGCGCCGCTCGCGCCGCTGACCAAGGAACAGTGGAGCCTTCTGAAGGCGCGGTTCGACGCCCTGAGCGTGGCGAGCCCGGCCGCATGACGTTCGCCTTCACCCCGCCGTTCGCGCCCGCGATCCAGATCGAGGGCGAGAGCCTCCTGTTTCCGGTTCGCCGTATCTGGTGCGTGGGCCGCAACTATGCCGACCACGCCCGCGAGATGGGTCATGATCCGGAGCGCGAGCCGCCGTTCTTCTTCGGTAAGCCGTCCGACGCCGTGGCGCCGGGCGGCGGCATCCTGGCCTTTCCGAGCCAGACCCAGGACCTGCATCACGAGGTCGAACTGGCCGTCGCCCTGCACGGCGGCGGAGAGAACCTGACGCCGGCCCAGGGGCTGGAGGCGGTGTTCGGCTACGGCCTGGCGCTCGACATGACCCGGCGCGACCTGCAGGCCGAGGCCAAGGCCAAGAGCCGTCCCTGGGACATGGCCAAGGGCTTTGACCAGTCCTGCCCGATCGGCGCGCTGCGACGCGCCAACGGCCAACCGGCTCGCGGCGCGATCCTGCTGAAGGTTAACGGCCAGGTCCGGCAGTCGGGCCGGCTCGACGACATGATCTGGTCGGTCGGCGAGTGCTTGGCGGCGCTGTCGCGCCTAGTGCGGCTCGCGCCCGGCGACATCCTGCTGACCGGCACGCCCGCGGGCGTGGGGCCGGTTCTGCCGGGCGACATCCTGGAAGCCGAGAGCCAAGCGGCGCCATCGCTCTGCGTGACCTATCTGGCCCATCAGGGCCTGGCGAAGACGAGGGCTCACGGATGAGCCAAGGCCAGTCTCCCGACGTCACCTTCGACCCGGCCCTGACGGCGTTCATCGACCAGGAGGTCCTGCCGGGCCTTCGGGTCGAAGGCGAGGTCTTCTGGGCGGCGTTCAGCCGGATCGTCGCCCGCTTCTCGCCGATGAACGCCCAGCTGCTGGCCAAGCGCGACTGGCTGCAGCACCTGATCGACGCACGCAACAAAGGCTTTGCCTTCCAGGCGCCGTCCCCGGCCGAGGAGGCCGAGTTTCTGCGGCGGATCGGCTATCTGGTCGACGAGCCCCCACCCTTCACGATCGGCACGACCAACGTCGATCCGGAGATCGCCGCCCTGGCGGCGCCGCAGCTGGTCGTGCCGGTCGACAACGCCCGCTACGCCCTCAACGCGGCCAACGCCCGTTGGGGCAGCCTCTATGACGCCCTCTACGGCTCCAACGCCCTGCCGGGCCAGGCCAGGGGGCCGGGTTTCGACCTCGCGCGCGGCGATCAGGTGATCGCCTGGTGCCGCGCGTTCCTCGACGAAGTGTTCCCGCTCGACGGGGCCAGCCACAAGGACGTCAGCGCCTACCAGGTGGTCGGCGAGCGCTTGGTTGCTGACGGCCATGGGCTCTGCGACCCGGCCCAATTCGCGGGTTGGTCGGGCGAGCCGGAGGCGCCGACGGAGATCCTGCTGCGCAACAACGGCCTGCACCTGATCCTGCACGTCGACGGCGACAGCCCCATCGGTCGGCGCGACCGAGCCGGCGTTTCCGACATCATCCTGGAAAGCGCCGGCTCGGCGATCATGGACTTCGAGGACTCGGTGGCGGCCGTGGACGTCGGCGACAAGATCGGCGTCTATCGCAACTGGCTGGGCCTGATGAAGGGCGACCTGGTCGCCAGCTTCCAGAAGGACGGGCGCACGCGCCAGCGGCGTCTGGCTCGGGACCGCCGGTTCACGGCCCCCGATGGCGGCGACCTCGTCCTCAAGGGCCGTTCGCTGATGCTGGCGCGCAATGTCGGCCTGCTGATGTCGACGCCGCTGGCGCGGCTGAACGGCCAGGAAGTCCCCGAAGGCGTCGTCGACTGCGTGGTCACCGCCCTGATCGCCGCCCACGACGTGTGGGGCGAGCGGCGCAACAGCGCCCAGGGGTCGGTCTATATCGTCAAGCCGAAGCTGCATGGTCCCGAGGAGGCGGCGTTCACCAACGCCCTGTTCGAGGCCGCCGAGCAGGCGGTGGGTCTTGAGCCCAAGACGCTGAAGATCGGCGTGATGGATGAAGAACGGCGCACCAGCGTCAATCTGCGCGCCGTCATCGCCGAGGTCCAAGACCGCGTGGCCTTCATCAACACCGGCTTTCTCGACCGCACCGGCGACGAGATCCACACGGCCATGCGCCTGGGACCGGTCCTAGCCAAGCCGGACATGAAGGCCGCGGCCTGGCTCCAAGCCTACGAGGCGCGCAATGTCGAGGCGGGCCTGGCCTGCGGCTTCTCCGGCCGGGCCCAGATCGGCAAGGGCATGTGGGCCATGACCGACGATATGGCCGGCATGCTGGTCCAGAAGATCGCCCATCCCCAAGCCGGCGCGACCACCGCCTGGGTGCCCAGCCCGACCGCAGCGACCTTGCACGCCTTGCACTATCATCGCATCGACGTCTTCGCGCGCCAGGCCGAACTGGCCAGCCGCCGGACGCCGATCGACGGCCTGCTGACCGCGCCCATCGCGGATCCGACCGGCTGGTCGCCGTCGTTCCTGGCGCGGGAGATCGACAGCAACGTCCAGGGCATCCTCGGCTATGTCGTGCGCTGGGTGGACCTGGGCGTCGGCTGCTCGAAGGTGCCGGACCTGGACGGCGTGGGCCTGATGGAAGACCGCGCCACCTGCCGAATCTCCAGCCAGATCCTGGCCAACTGGCTGGCGCACGGCGTGATCACGGCCGACGCCATCGAGGCCTCCATCCTTCGAATGGCCGAGGTCGTGGATGACCAGAACGCCCTGGACCCGGCCTATCGCCCCATGGCTCTGGACCTGGCCGCCCATCGCGCCGTCGCCGCGGCGCGCGCCCTGATCTTCCAAGGCGCCGAGGCGGCCAACGGCTATACCGAGCCGGCGCTTCACGCCGCCCGGCTGGGATCGAAGGCCGACCGGCCCCAGGGCTGAGGACGCCGCGCCGGCTTCCGTTCGGTCCCATTCCCGTGCAAATCTGCGCCCCCTTTCCTGGGGGTGCGGATTTGACGACGGAGCAGATCGAGAACGTCAGCGGTGAAAAGCCCGCGCCTGTTCGTCGCCGCAAGCAGCAACGAACCGTCGACACGCGCCTGAAGATCATCAAGGCCGCCCTGTCGGAATTTGCGCTGCGAAGCTTTGACGGGGCCACGACACGCGGGATCTCCGACGCCGCGCAGGTGCCGCACTCGCTGGTCCTCTATCATTTCCGCAACAAGGAACAGCTCTGGTACGAGACGGTTCGGGAAGTCGTCAGCTGGTACACCCGGCGTGGCGTCGGCTCGTCGCGTTCGAGGTCGTCGAAAGACGCCGCCGCTCGCCTGCGCCGCGACTTCGACTATTACATCCGCTTTTGCGCCGAGAACCCCGACTTCTTCCGGCTGCTGACGCATGAGAACACCCAGGCTTCGGATCGGCTGACCTGGTTCGTCACCCATCACGTCGGCCCCACGGTCGGCCGAACCACGCGCCTGATCGCCCAGGCCCAGGCGGAGGGACGCTTCGTCGAGGGCGATGCTCTGACCTTGCTCTATCTGTTCTTGGGCGCCGCCACGAGCCCCTATCGGTCGGCCCGGGAGATCGAACTGCTGACCGGAACGCGCCCGGACGTCGAGGCGGCGATCAACGCCCACATCGCCACCTGCGAGCGCCTGTTCTTCCGCACGCCGGCCCCCGCGGCGGCCCCCGCGACGGCCTAGGGCCAATCGACATTCAGCGCATCCAGACCATAGCGGCGGCGAGCAAGACGAAGCCTAGGAAGTGGACAGTCCTGCGATCGTATCGGGTTGCGAAGCGCCGGAAGTGCTTGAGCTTGGAGAAGCAGCGCTCGATGCGGTTCCTGGCGCGGTAGGCCTCAACGTCGTGGGCGATGAGCACCTTGCGGGTGCGGTTTGATGGGATGACGGCCTTGGCTCCAAGGTCGGCGATGATCTTGCGCAGGGCGTTGGAGTCGTAGGCCTTGTCGGCCAGCACGGCCTTTGGCTGGAAGCCGGCGATCAAGGCGGGCGCAGCCGGGGCGTCGCCGCTCTGGCCTGGGGTCAGCAGGAAGCGGACGGGCCGACCCAGAGTGTCGGCGGCCATGTGGATCTTGGTGGTCAGTCCGCCTCGGGAGCGCCCCAGAGCCTGATCCGAGGCCCCCCTTTTCCGGTCGCGGCCTGCTGGTGAGCGCGAACCAGGGTGCTGTCTATCATCAGGTACTGGTTGTCCCGATCCTTGATCAGGTCGGCGAACACCCGATCCCAGACACCGGCTTTGGACCAGCGGCTGAACCGTTTGTGGGCCGTTTTCCAGAGGCCATAGCGTTCGGGGAGGTCGCGCCAGTGCGCGCCGGACCGCAGCACCCAGAGCACGCCGTTGACGAACAGCCTGTTGTCCTGCGCCGTGCGCCCGGGATCACCGGCCTTGCCCGGCAGCAACGGAGCTATCCGCTCCCATTGCGTCTGGTTCAATTCGTAGCGCTTAGCCGACATGAGAAGGGCTCCGTCCATCGAACGCAGCCCTATGAATCAGACATCTCAACTCATGAGAATCCTGAATGTCGATTGGCCCTAGTCCCCGCGCGGTTGCGGGATTGGGCGCAGCGGGCCTCGGCGCGCCTTGGCAGGATAGCTGGTCGCGCGCTCAAAGGCCGTCGGAAGATCCTCAGAGACGGGCGCGCAGGCCCGCGATCATCAAGTCCAGGCCGAAGGCGAACTCATCGGCTTCGGAGATCGGCAGGGCCGGCGCGACCTGGACCGTGGCCGGAAAACGGGCGGCGTCGATCGCCTCCAGATGCACGGCCTGGGTCTGTTGGTCCGCGCCAAGCCCAGGGCCGGCGGCCAGGACGACGGCGCCCAGTACGTAGCGCGCCACGGTAGCGTGGGCCTTGGCCGCCAGGTCCGGGGGAAAGCCGTTTCGCAGCAGCATCGCCAGGGACCGTTCACGCAGGCGCATAGCGGTGGGCCCGGTCGGCATGACGTCGGCGAGCAGCCTCGCCGCCCCCGGGTGCCGGCGCAAGGCCGTGGACATGCGGCTGGCCATCGCCCGCAGTCCCTCCTCCCAGGGCTGGCTCTCGAATGCGTCCTCGCCCAGGTCGATTTCGCCGAGCAGCGCCTCGATGATCGCCGCCAGCAGGTCGACCTTGTTGCCGAAGTGCCGATAGAGGGTCGCCGTGCCTGACTCCAGCTTGTCGGCCAGGGCCCGCATCGACAGCGCCTCCACACCCTCGGCGTCGACCAGCTCGACCGCCGTCGAGACGATGCGCTCGACCGACAGGGCCGGACGCCCCCGTCGCTTGCCCGCCGTCTTGGCCGGATCGTTCGTCACCTTCGCCTCCGCCAGCGCCTCAGCGCAACCCGCTTGCGTCTCAGACCATCGCCTGTGCGCCGATTCAACGCATGGCGTCCAATTGCCAGGCTCGATAGTTTCGGATACACCGTATCCATAATTCGGGAATGGCCTTTGGTCCACACTCCCGTGTCCAATACCGCCGCCTTCGGGCGAACCGTGGAGCCTTCAGATGACCACCTCGGACATGCTCGATGTGCTGATCGTCGGCGCCGGCCCCACCGGCAGCGCCTTGGGAATCGATCTGGCGCGGCGCGGCCTGCGCTTTCGGATCATCGACAAGGCCGCCCACAGTTTCGACGGTTCACGCGCCAAGGGCTTGCAGCCCCGCAGCCTTGAGGTCCTGGAGGATTTGGGCGTCTATGACGCCATCGCCGCGGCGGCCGAGCCCTATCCGCTGGTGGGTCTCCATCTGGGTCCTCTGGTCCTGCCCTGGCGAATGATGGCCAAGTCCAAGCCGACCGCCGCCATTCCCTTCCCCAACATGCTGCTCATCCCGCAGTTCCACATCGATCCGGCGCTGCACGACCGCTTGCGGGCGGCGGGCCAGACGATCAGTTTCGACACCGAGCTCAAGAGCCTCAGCCAGACCGCCGATCACGTGGAGGCCACGCTGAGCCGCAAGGGCCAGGCCGAGACGGTCCGAGCCCGCTACCTGGTGGGCGCCGACGGCGGCGGCAGCCTGGTGCGCCAAACGCTGGACATCGACTTCGCCGGTTCGACCGACGAGGAAGACCGGATGATCATCGTCGATGCGGTGACCTCCGGCCTTTCCCGCGACCGCTGGCACGTCTGGCCAGGACCGGCCGGCAAGTTCATGGCCGCCTGCCCCCTCCCCCACACCGATCTCTTCCAATGGATGATCCGACTGCGCGACGGCGAGACCCCGGACCTGGCGCTCGAGGCGATCAACGAACGGATTCGGGTCCGGGCCAAATCCCGGTCGATCGCGGTGACCGACGTGCGGTGGAGTTCGGTTTTCCGGCCGAACATCCGCCTGGCCCAGGCCTATCGCCAAGGGCGGGTGTTCCTGGCCGGCGACGCCGCGCACGTCCATCCGCCGACCGGGGCGCAGGGGCTCAACACCGGCATCCAGGACGCCTATAATCTCGGCTGGAAGCTGGCGCAGGTGCTGGCGGGCGCCGATCCGATCCTGCTCGACAGCTATCAGGCCGAGCGGCGCGCTGTCGCCCAGGCCGTCCTGGCCCTGGCGACCAAGAACTTCGAGGGACTGGCCACGGCCGACCCGGCGGCGATGAAGCGTGGCCGCGACGAATCCCAGCTGGCGATCACCTACCGCGACGGCCCGCTGGTCGCCGCTTCGGCCCAGGACGCACGCGCCCTCAGCGCCGGCGACCGCGCGCCCGACGCCATCCTGAAGGAGAACGGCAAGGCGACCCGCCTTTTCCAGCGCCTGGCCGGACCACAGTTCACCGCGATCGCCTATGGCGACCAGGCCGCGCGCGACCTGGCCGCCCTCGGATGGCCGCGGCGCGGCGCCGGCCTCAAGCGCATCGCCATCAACACCGAGGACAGGTATGGCTTCGACCACCGGCTGGTCGATCACAAGGGTACGTTCCGCAAGGCCTACGGCCTGTCGGATGACGCCATCGTTCTGGTTCGGCCCGACGGCTACATCGCCCACCTCGCCGGCCCCAAATCCCTGGCCTCGCTAAAGGACATCATCCGGCGGGTCGCCCCGAGTCTTTGACCCGGCGCGGCCTGGCGCCCGGTATCTTTCGATTGTCTTGCCCCGCGGCCAGGTCGCGGGACCAGCCGCCCGGCGTCTCTTGGCTTTCGCTTTGCATCAGCCTCCCCTAAGGTCCGCAACCAATGGAGGCCAAATTGATCGAGCGTATTCCGCCCTTGGTAAGCCCTTATCTTCTGTCGACCGTCCGCGGCTGGCTGACCTCGGCCAACCTCGGCCCGAGCCGCAAGCTGCCGCCGGAGCGGGATCTCGCCGCCCAGTTCTGCGTCAGCCGCGCGGAAATCCGCAAGGCGCTGTCGGTCCTGGAGGGCGACGGCCTGATCAATCGGCACGTGGGACGCGGCACCTTCCTGGCCCCCGATCTTTCCGAACACCCTCCGACCGAGGACGATATCGTCGCGCGGACCAGCCCGCTGGCGGCGATGCAGGCGCGCTTGATCATCGAGCCGGAGCTGGCGGGCCTGGCCGCCCTCAGCGCCACGCCGGCCCAGGTGGCTGAACTGCGCGAGCTGTGCCGGAACATGCGCAAGGCCGCCAGCTGGGAGGACTATGCGCGCCTGGACTGGCAGTTTCACAACAAGCTGGCCGAAGCGACGGGTAATGTGCTGCTGATCGAGTTCCAGCGCCTGCTCAACGGCGTGCGCCGCTACGTGGTGTGGGGAAACCTGCAGAAGGAAGATGCTGGCCCCAAGAGCGATTACCACTCGTTCGAGGAGCACGAGGCGATCGTCGAGGCGATCGAAGCGCGCAATCCCCGGACCGCCATCCTCGCCATGCGCAAGCATCTGGGGGTGACCCGCTCGCAGATGATCGATTCCACCTTCGACCTGGACCAGTTGGAAGCCGGCTGACCCTAGGCGGGGGCCGCCAGGAGCCAAGGCGGACCGGCGTTGCCCCCAATCATTTCGAACCCATTCGACGCTCCATGACGCCTGTAGCGACAGGCTGCCCATCGATCGAACCGGCAGGGCGGCGCCAATCATTGGCGCCCGCCCGCCCGACCTTTCCCTAGCATCAAGATCTAATCCCAATCACCCAGCGCCCCTGGCCCTCGGCTTGCGGCTTGCGGCTTGCGGCTTCGCGCGTCTCGCCCGCCAGCCCGCACCAAATTAGACCACTTTGGACAATTTATCTGGACGCCCCAAACCAAAGTGGTCAAGAATTGGTTGGAGCCGCCCAAGCGGCGAACAAAAAAGCATTGGGGAGAGAGATCCGTGAAATCGCAGCTTCTGGCTGGATGCGCCTTGGCGTGTCTTCTGATGAGTTTGGCGGCCACGCCGGCTGTGGCTCAGGACAAGGCCCCCGCCGCTGAGCAGATCGAGGAAGTCATCGTCACCGCGCAAAAGCGCAGTGAATCGGCCCAGGCTGTGCCCGTGGCGATCACCGCCTTCACTGGAGAGGCCCTCGAGAAGCAAGGCATCACCAGCGTCGACAACCTGGCCACGGTCACGCCGGGCCTGACCTTCGGTCGCGTCGGCCCGGGGGCCGGCACGCCGTTCCTGCGCGGCGTGGGCTCCAACATCACCAGCCCAGGTTCGGAAGCGGCCGTATCGACCTACGTCGACAACGTCTATATCGGCTCGCAGTACGCCAGCATCTTCTCGTTCAACAACATCGCCGCGATCGAGGTGGACAAGGGTCCGCAAGGCACGCTGTTTGGCCGCAACGCCACGGGCGGCGTCATCCAGATCACCACCAAGGATCCGGGCCACGTCCGTTCGGGTGACGCCAAGGTCGGCTACGGCAACTACAACACCATCGACGCCACAGCCTACGGCACGACTGGCGTGACCGAAAATATCGCCGCCGACCTGGCGCTTTACTACCACAACCAGAAAAAGGGTTGGGGCAAGAACCTCTACACCGGCGACGACGTCTTCACGTCGAAGAACTTCGCCGCTCGCTCCAAGTGGGTCTGGGCGCCTTCCGACGCGACCAAAGTCACCCTCATCGCCGACTACGCCAAGGACCGTCAGGACGTGGGCACCGCCCGCAACACGGTCGAGGGCGGGGCGTTCCGGCCGCCCGGCGCGACGGGCAATCCAGGTCCGTTCCTGTCGACCTATATCGGCTTCTACAACGTCGACCTCAATCGCCCGGCCTATTCCGACAGCAGGCAGTACGGCGCCAGCCTCAAGGTCTGGCACGACTTGGGCGCAGCCGAACTGGTCAGCATCACCGCCTACCGCAAGGCCGAGGTGCATGGCCCCATCGATAGCGACGGGACACCGGCCGACTGGAAGGCCCTGGACACCAATCCCTGGTCGGAGACCTTCACCCAGGAAGTCCAGCTCCTGTCCTCGACCGCCAGCGATTCAAAGCTGAAGTGGATCCTCGGCGGCTTCTTCTATCACGACAAGGCGACGGACAACCCGATCACCTTCCTGGGCTACGGCTACAGCGCGCTGGCCCCGGTCGACATCTACGTCTACCAAACCACGACCTCGTTTGCGGCGTTCACCCAGGGCGCCTATTCCTTCACCGACGATACGCGCGTGACCGTCGGCCTGCGCGACACGGTCGACTATCGGGAGACCCAAGGCTCCCAGACCCTGCGCCTGGCTACGCCCGTCGTCCTGGCCAAGACCACCCAGCCCGGCAGCACGATCGCCTCAGCCCGAACCGCCAAGTTCTCCAAACCGACCTTCAAGGTCTCGCTGGATCATGATTTCGCCGAGGGCGTGCTGGGGTATCTGACCTATAGCCGCGGCTTTAAGGCCGGGGTGTTCAACATGGTCAGCCTCAATACCGACCCGGTGAAGCCGGAGACCATCGACGCGGTCGAGGGCGGCCTGAAGAGCGACTGGCTCGACCATCGACTGCGTATCAACCTGGCGGCCTATCACTACGACTACAAAAACCTTCAGGTTCAGCAGTTCGTCAACGGCTTCTACACCCTGTCCAACGCCGCCGCGGCCAAGATCAAGGGCGTGGACTTTGAGGTCACGGGCAAACCGCTCCGGGGCCTGACCCTGCAGTTGTCGGGCACGCTGATGGACCCGACCTACACCTCGTTCGTGGGCGGCCCCGGCTACACGGCCGTGCCGATCACCAGCGTCAATCCGAGCGGCGGCATGGGGGGCTTCACCCTGGCTCCCATCGAACTTTCGGGCAAGCAGCTGACCTACGCCTCTAAGCGGACCGTCAACTTCAGCACCCAGTACACCTGGCCGCTGCGGACGGGCGATCTGTCGCTGTTCGCGGTCGCCCAGTACCGATCGACCTACTACTTCGACCCCCAGAACGGCGCCAAGCAGCCGAGCTATACAATGATCAATGGCTCGCTGACCTGGACCGCCCCGAGCGGGAACCTGGACGTGAAGCTGTGGGGCAACAACCTCACCAACGAGAAGATCTACGCCACCATCGCCCGCTCAACGGCCGGCGACTCGGCCACGCCGCAAGCCCCGCGCATGTACGGCGTCAGCCTCGGCATGCATTTCTAGTCGGTTCGCCGACAAGGCCCTGCCGGTCGGCGGCGGGGCCATTCTTCGCCGTCCGGCGCGGCGTCGTCCGCTTCAGACGCGGCGATGGCTCGCCAAAACCGCGCCGATCCGACGAGCGGCGTCGAATAGCAGCGGCAAGGCCCGCTCGGTCGGCGCCTTGAGGCTCATTCTCGACGCGGTCGCCGGCGCATTGATCGCCGCGCTCGCCAACCACTCCGATCGCGGAGCGCGGTGAGAGGCGTCAATCCAATCTCCAGGTCCTGCTCGATCAGGGATCAATCCCGGCGCCGCGTCCGGCGCAGGATCTCGCGCGAGGCTTGCGCGAACCATCGTCCGGAATGAAAGCCGGCGACGTCGTCGGCGTCGAGGTCCCGGGCCTAGGCCTGCATCCAACCCATCATCGACCAGGCCTAGGGGCGCGCTCAGATCGCCCTGGCGACGCCGGCCTCGACGACCTGCTGATCGATGGCGCCGAACAGAGGACTGCCGTCGCGCATGCGGGTCTCCATCCTCACCCGATCGCCAAACCGCATGAAGCCTGTGCGCGGGGCGCCTTCGTCGAGGATTTCGATCCCTCGGCGCTCTGCGATGCACGAAGACCCCACGGCTCTGTAATTCTCGTTCGACACGGTGCCCGAGCCGATGATGGTGCCGGCGCAAAGCGTGCGCGTCCGCGCCGCGTGCGACACCAGTTGCGGAAACGAAAAGGCCATTGGATAGCCCTCGGCGGCGCCAAAACGCTGGCCATTCCAGTCGACGCAAAGCGGCAGATCGACCCGGCCGTCTCGCCATGACGCGCCGAGCGCGTCGGGCGTGACGGCCAGCGGGGCCATGCTGCAGGGCGGCTTGGCCTGGATCCAGCCAAAGCCTGTTTTCATCTCGACCGGGGCCAGGGTCCGCAACGACCAGTCGTTGATCTGGACGACCAGGCGGATATGGCGCGCCGCCTGCTCGGCCGTCACGCCCATCGGAGTCTCGTCGACAATGACGCCGAACTCGCCTTCGAAATCGATACCGTCGTCCTCGCTGGGAAAGGCGACGTCTTGAGTGGCGCTATAGAAGGTGTCGGAAACCCCTTGATACATAAGGGGTCTTCCCTTGGGCGTTGGATCCATCTTGAAGACCCTCTGCATCAGCTCGCCATGGCTCTCATAGGCTGACCCGTCCAGCCACTGCCAAGCGCGCGGCAATGGCGCCAGAGCCTGGGCCTGGGAATAGTCGAAGGCGGCGGCGGCGCGACCCGACGCCAGATCATCGGAGCGCGCCCGTAAGGCCGCCTCGACATTGGACCATGCGTCCAGCGCCGCCTGCAGCGTGGGCGCGATATCGTCGGCGGCGATGGCGCGGGTCAGGTCGGCCGAGACGATCACCAGCCGGCCATCCCTGCTCCCATCGGCGAGTGTGGAGAGCTTCATGAGCGAGTTCCTCGTTTCCATCCCAGAGGGTGGTCGCCAACACGACCCGTCCGGCCAGGTCGAACGGCGATCATGACGCCGCGGCCTGCGCCAGGGCTTGCCGGACCAGAGCGTCCAGATCGCCGTCGTGACGAAAGCCCAGGAGGTCGCCGAGGGCGGTCGTCAGGACAGGTTGCCGGGCGAACTGGGCTTCGATCTCGGCGTCGGGCGCGAAGGCGACCGTCGACCGGCTCTGGGGATAGCGTCGCTTCAGCGCCGCGATCAGGGCGTCGAACGACACCCGTTGGGCCGGCAGGGTGAAGGCCCGCCGCGCGCCAAGTCGATCCCGCGGCAACAGGGCGGCGTGGACCAACGCCTCCTCACACCTTCGACCTAGGCGCTGCGAGACCGGCGACCGCGCACGAACGCCCGGTCGGTGGCCATGAACCGCGCGAGCATCGGCGCGACGAGCTTGGCCGGCTCCACCGCTTTGCCGCCGGTTTCGGTGGCCAAGACCTTGGCGTAGTCGACAAGATCGCGGTGCAGCGCCGCAGGAAGCTCAAGGGCAAGCTTGACCGGCGTGTCGTCCTCGATCGGCCCCAGTTTCAGCTTGCTCATCGGGTCGCCTTCTCTTCGTAGGGTTCAAGAACCAGATCGCGCGCCAGCAAGACCGTCATCGGAGCGCCGGGCCGCACGGTGAGGACCGGCGGCAAGGCCAGGCTCTTGGAGACCGCCTGCTGGCCAACGTCCGAAACCGACCTCGCCCCTCCGCGCCTGATGGCCTCGATCAAGGCGTCGTCGCTGCTGGAGCCGGCCTCGGCGCCCAGAGCCAGGACGGTGCTGAGCGCGGCCGCGCCAACGACGGCTCGGCCGTGGCGGTCGACACCGTCCTGCAGCCCGGCAAAGCCCTGTGCGTCGGCGGCGGGCAGATCATCCAGCACGATCGAGCGCCCATCGGGCAGGATCAGACGCGTCCACTTGATCCGCAGCCGCGCCGCGCCCGACGCGACCTCGGTGTCGTACCCGCCGATCAGCCGTGCGCCAGCCGGGATCAACCGCACGCCGCGCCCCAGCCCGTCGAAGACGTCTCGGGTCACCTGCCCCACCGCTAGGCCGGGCGCGTCGGACCGAAGCCCGGTCACCAGAGCGCCGGAAATGCTCGTTCCCGCCAGCACGATGTAGTTGGAGGCTGGTGTTGCCAGCCGTTCGGGGCTGGTCGTGCGCGAGTCCGCGGACGGGACGACGGGCGTGACGGCAGCGCCGCCAGCTTGATCCGCCTGGGGCTTGCGATCGGTCATCGCGTCGAAGAACAGGCCGGACGTGGCATGGGTTGCGCCGCTCGCCCGCGGCGCCGACGGGGCTGGGCCTCTGGCCGGAACGCTGTCCGGCGCGGGCGTGGCGGTGACCGCGGTTGTGTCGAAACGCCGGTTGTGGGCCTTGAGGATCGGTCGCCCCAGATCTCCGGGCAAGGGCGGGCCAAGCTGTGGCGTCGCCTTCGCGCGATAGTCGCGCGGTTGAGCGGTCACGCCCTCTGGCGGGGCCACGGGCCCCGGTTCACGCGCGACCGGTGGCGCAGCCTTATGATGGTCGGCGAGCGACCAGAAGAGCGCTCCGACCAGGGTCGTCGACAAGACGCCGGCGCCGATCGCCAGGGCCTGGCGCGACAGCCTCGCGACCGGCGGCGCGTCTCCACGAAGACGCAGGGTCTTGGGGCTGTCGGCCGCATCGGGGTGGTGCTGCTCGTTCATCGCGTCGCCTCCTTGGCCGTGCGGATGATGCGGACGGCTTTGGCCCTGCGCCCCAGGCCCAGGCGCAGCTCGACCCGATCCACGAGGCGATCGACGATCAGGGTCCGACCGAAGACGTGGTAGTCGATCAGCTCGCTGGCCTTGCCATCCTCACCAACCTGATAGAGCGGCGGCAGCGCCGTGAGATCGGCGCTCGGCGCAAAGACGATGTAGGTGCGCCGGCCGTTGTCGAAGACCCGCGCGGGCCGCCAGGCGACCTGATCCCCCTCGAGCCGGTAAGCGAAGATCGATCCTTCCGGATCGGGAATGGTGATCTCCGCGGGTGCGATCGGCTCGGCCGGGATAGGCACCGGTGACGGTTCGACTGGCGGATAGCGCCAAGCGATCTCGGAGAACCAGGTCCGGGCGCTGGCCCGCAGTTCCAGATGGTAGGTGCGGCGGTCGGACATGATCAGCAGGTTGGTGGCCAGCGGCGCGACCGTCGGCTTGACCAGCACATGGATGCGCCGCGTGGATCCAGAGCCGCTGGCGCTGTCGGCGATGATCCAGCGGGCGGTGTCGCCCGCCGCGATCGGCCCCGTCAGCGTCTCGCCCGGCTCCAGGACAATGTCGGTGATACGGCCGGGCGTGGCGACCAGCGGATAGACGGTCTGGTCCACGAAGTCGTAGTCGCGCGCGCCGCCCGGCGTGGCCAGGCGCGCATCCTGGGCCGCGACGGCGGACGCCGACAGCCAGGCGGCGATGAGGATGGCCAGGCTCTTCATGCCCCGAACTCCTTGCTCCAGGCGATGGCGTTGATGCGCACGCCCAAAGGGTTGGCCCTCAGGCCTTCCGGCGTACGCGGGGTCGAGATCGACACGCCCAAGACCGCGACCCAGCGCTCGACACCGACGCGCTCGCCGGCGGTGAAGCGCTGTTCGGTCCAGGTCACCCGGAAGCTCGTCGGCGAGGCGCGGACCACATTCGTCACCTCGACCAACACCTGGGTGTGGGCGGCTTCGCCGAACGGGTCGGCGCGACGGGCGTAGTCCGACAGCGTGGCCGCGCCATCGCCCTCGACGAAGTCGTAGGCGCGGAGCCAGGCTTGGCGCATCAGGACCGGATCGATTGAGCGGGTGCGCACGTCGGCGATGAACCGCGACAGCGCCCAGGCGATCGCCGCGTCGGCGGGCTTGGCACCCAAGGCGGCCGGCGCGACGATCCGCGGTTCGCCCAGCTTGTCCACCTGCACCACCCAGGGGGTGATCGATCCTCTGGCGGCCAGCCAGGCCAGACTTCCCGACAAGGCGGTGTTGGCCAGCAACAACCCCAGGGCGGCGTATCGCCAGTTGGCGGCCTGGACACGGGCCGATCCGATCCGCTCGTCCCAGGCCTGTCCCGCTCGTTGATAGGGGGTCTCCGGCGCCGGCGTCGCGCCATAGCGCGCCGATCCCTTGAAGGGGTTCATGGTCAGTCCTCCGAGATTTTGGGGGCAGCGCCGCCGCCGTGATTGTCGCCCGCAGCCGTGGCGTGGGCGGCCAGGCTCACCCCATGCGCCACGGCCTGCTTGGTCTTCAGGTCTCGCGCCCAGTCCGGCTCGGCACCGCCGGAGGGCTGACCGCCGCCGTCGCCCGGATCGCGATTGTCGGTGCGCGGCTTCGGCGAAGGCTGAGGCGCGGCTCCGCTGGGCGAGGATCCGCCCGGTTGCGGCGGCGTCGGACCGCCGCTTGGCGCGCCACCGGCCGGACCGCCGCCCAGGCCACCGCCAGCCGCGCCACCGCCGGCCGCCGCCGCGGCGCTGGCCGAGCCCCCCAGCGCGATGCTGGCAAGCCCAGCGCCGGCCATGGCCACACCGCCGGCCACCAGGCCCGTCCCGACCGCCGCGCCGGCGCCCAGCTGCGGCGCGCCTGACAAAAGGCCCGCGGCCACCGAAGGGCTGAAGATGGAAAGACCCAGGAGAACCAGGGCGGCCAGCACCATCGCGGCCACCTCCACCAAGGTCGGGGCCTCGCCGCCGGCCTGCTGCTGGAAGGTCTCAAAGAGGGTCGAGCCGATCCCGACGATCACCGCCAGGACCAAAACCTTGACACCCGTGGCGGCCACGCCGCCCAGCACGCGCTCGGCCAGGAACGCGGTCTTGCCGAAGAGCCCGAAGGGGACCAGCACAAAGCCGGCCAGGGTAACCAGCTTGAACTCGATCAGAGTCACGAAGAGCTGGACGGCCATGATGAAGAAGGCCAGCAGGACCAGGATCCAGCCCACCAGCAGGACGACGGCCTGCACCATGTTCTCGAAGAAGGCCGGAAAGCCGGTCAGATCCGAGGCGGCCTCGAGGAATGGCATGGCCGCCGAAAACCCAGTCAGGGCCAGCTTGCCGGGGCGCAGGAGATCGTCGGCTGAGAGGCCGGCGCCAGACGCCTTCAGCCCCAGGCCCGCGAAACTCGTCAGGACGATGCCGGCCAGGCGTTGGAAGTTGCCGATGATGAAGGCGAAGAAGCCGACATAGAGGGTCTTGCGCACCAGCCGGGCCAGGATGTCCTCGCCGGTGGACCAGGACCACATCAGGGCCGCCAGGGTCACATCGATGGCCACCAGGGTGGCCGACAGGAACGACACCTCGCCGTGAACCAGCCCAAAGCCGGAGTCGATGTAGCGATTGAAGGTGTCGAAGAACTGGTCGACGACGGAAAGGTCGCTCACGAGGCGTCCCTCCCGAAGAAGCGCGCCCGAGCCTTGGCCCAGGCGGCATGGCAGGCGGCGTCGTTGGCCGCGCCCTCCCCGATCGCCCGGCACCTGGCCAGCTCGTCCTGGCGGGCCTGAACGGCGACTGGCGGCTTGGCCGGCGCAGAAACTTCGTGACGCGCGGTCAGGACGATGGCGATCAGCCCGATCCACACGGCCAGGGCCATGGCCACCGCGCGGATCATTGTCCGCTTCCTTCGCGGCCCATGAACTTGGCGAACCGGGCCTTGGCGTCGGCCCGGGCCGCGGCGCGATCGGCTGCCTCCAGGGCTTCAGCTCGGCCTTGGGCCGCGGTCAGGGCCAGGAGCTGGGCCAACTGCTGGGATTGGAGCGCCAGCAGCTGGTTGCCGGCCTGGGCGGCCTGCAGCCCGCCGATCGCGTCCTGGCTGGCGTCCACGAGCTGGCTCATCTGGCTGGCGCTGTCGCCGAAGCCCCCGACGATCCCAGCCTGAAGCTTCAGGGCGTCCTGCAGCCCGGCCACCGCCGCATCCCAGCGGGCGTCGGCGCGCGCGGCCAGGGTCGCGCCCGTGACCGGACCGTTCAGGACGTCATAGGACTGCCGAAAGCTGGTCTGGATCTGGGAGACGTCATAGGCGATGCCCTGGGCCTGGCTCAGCAACCGACGGGTCTCGGTGAGCTGGGCCTGAAGTGCGGCCAGGGACGAGAACGGCAGGTTGGCCAGGGCCTTGGCCTGCCCCATCAGCATCTGCGCCTCGTTCTGCAGCGAGCGGATCTGGTTGTTGACGCTCTCCAGCGTGCGCGCCGCCGTCAGGACGTTCTGCGCGTAGTTGCTGGGATCGAAGACGGTGAACTGGGCATGGGCGAGCGGCGCGACGGCCAGCCCCAGACCCAGTGCGGCGATAAAGCCGCGGCGGTGGAGGGTCATGACGATGTCTCCGGAAGGAAGGAAGAAGCAGGGCCCAGCAGCTCGGCGGCCCAGGGCAGCCCGCGCCGGATGAGCCAGGCGCGGGCGAAGTCGGCCGGTCCGAAGGCGCTCAGCGTGTCGGCGATCGCAGCCTGGTCGGCCTTGGACGAGGCGGCGGCGAAGGCCAGGGCCACCGGCCCAAGACCCAGCTCGAACAGTCGCCCACCGAGCGGCGACTGCAGGTAGTAGTCACGCTTGGGGACGGCGTGGGCGATCAGCTCTATCTGGCGACCGTTGAGCCCGAAGCGCCGGTAGAAGGCCGCGCCTTGCGGTTCGGCGCCGTGGGCGTTGGGTAGGAAAATCCGGCTGGGGCACAGCTCGATCAGCGACGCGGCGATGCTGCTGGCCTCGACGTCGGCCAGGGATTGGGTGGCGAAGACGACCGCGCCGTTCTTCTTGCGCAGGGTCTTTAGCCACTTGCGCAGCTGCTCGCCGAAGGCCGGGTCGTCCAGGGCCAGCCAGCCCTCGTCGACCAGGATCAGGGTCGGCGAACCGTCGAGACGCGTCTCGATGCGATGGAAGAGGTAGGCCAGCACCGGGGCGGCCGCGGCCGTGCCGACCAGGCCTTCGGTTTCGAAGGCCTGGATGCGGTCCTCGCCCAGGGCCTCGCCCTCGGCGTCGAGCAGCGCGCCGAACGGGCCGCCGACCACATAGGGCTCCAGGGCGCGCTTGAGCGGCGGCGGGGCCAGTAGCGCGCAAAGCCCGCTCAGGGTCCGCTCCGGGACCGGGGCGCCGGCCAGACTGGTCAGCGCCGACCACAGGTGGCCGCGCACCTCCGGCGTGATGTTCACCCCAGCCCGGCTCAGGATTGCCGACAGCCAGCCGACCGCCCAGACGTGCTCGCCGCGTCGATCGATCCGCGCCAGGGGCTGCAGGGCCACCGCGCTTCCCGTATCGGCCAGCACCCCGCCCAGGTCATGGAAGGCGCCGCCCATCCCCAGGACCGCCGCGCGGATCGAGCCGCCATGGTCGAAGGCAAAGACGCGGGCGCGCGGATAGCGTCGAAACTGCAGGGCCAGCATGGCCAGGAGCACGCTCTTGCCCGCGCCCGTCGGACCGACGACCAAGCTGTGGCCGACGTCGCCCACGTGCAGCGACAGCCGAAACGGCGTCGAGCCGGCGGCGGTCGCCATCATCAGTGGCGGACCGTCCAGATGGACGTTGCGTTCGGCCCCTGCCCAGACCGCGCTTACCGGCGCCAGGTGGACGAGGTTGAGGGTCGACAGCAGCGGCTGGCGGACATTGGCGAAGACGTGGCCCGGCAGGGTCCCCAGCCACGCCTCCACGGCGTTTGCCCGCTCGCGCATCACCGTCAGGTCGCGGCCCTGGATGACCTTCTCGGCCAAGGCTAGCTTGGCGTCGGCTCGGACCGGGTCCCGATCCCAGACGACCAGCGTGGCGGTGACATAGGCGTAGGCCACCGCGTCGCCGCCGAGGTCCTGCAGGGCCTGGTCAGCTTCAGAGGCCTTGTTGGCCGCGTCGTTGTCGACCAGGGCCGAAGGCTCCTGGGTCAGGGCTTCGCGCAGCAGGGCCAGGACCGACTTGCGCTTGGCGAACCACTGGCGCCGTATCTTCGCCAGCACCCCGTTGGCCGCGGTCTTGTCCAGGCAGATCGCCCGGGTGGTCCAGCGGTAGGCGATCGGCAGGCGATTGAGTTCGTCGAGCAGGCCTGGCGCGGTGGCGACCGGGAAGCCCGTCAGCGTCAGGACCCGCAGGTGCGCTGCACCCAACTGGGGTTCGAGGCCGCCGGTCAGCCCCTCGGTCGCCAGCAGCGCGTCCAGCTGCATCGGGGTTTCGGGGACGGCCACGCGCTGCCGGGTGGTCGACACCGCCCCATGCAGGAAGCTCAAGGTCCCGGCGTCATCGAGCCAGGCCACCTGAGGCATCAGGGCCTCCAGCAGCCCCAGAAGACGGTCAGTGCGATCGACGAAGCCGGCCAGCTCGGCCCGCCAGTCCAGACCCCGCTGGGCCCGTCCCTCGATGAAGGCCGCCTCCAGCCGCCCTGCCCGTTCGGCCGGTGGCTGGTAGAGCAGCGTCAGGAAGTAACGGCTCTCGAAGTGTTCGCCGTCGGCGGCGAAGCTGGCCTTGCGCTCCTCGTCGACCAGGGCCGAGACCGGATCGGCGAAGGCGCTGGCGGGGTAGCCGTCGCTGGGATCGCGCCGGGCTTCGATGAACATCGCCCAGCCCGAGCCCAACCGGCGCAGGGCGCTGTTGAGGCGTGCAGCCGCCACCCCGGTCTCGACCTCGGTGGCGCTGTCCAGATCGGGACCACGGAAGGCGGCCGTGCGCTGGAAGCTACCATCCTTGTTGAGGACGACGCCCGGCGCGACCAGGGCCGCCCACGGCAGGAAATCGCAGAGCCCGGCCGCGCGGCGGCGATACTCACGAAGGTCGAGCATGGCTCAGACCTCCAGCCGGGCGGGCAGCCGCACGTGGCGGCGGCCAACCTCGACGAACTGCGGGTCGTGGCGCGCGGCCCAGACCGCCAGGACGTGGGCGGCGAACCACACCGCCGCGCCCAGGACCCAGAGCCGCAAGCCCAGGGCCAGGGCGGCCGCCAGCGTGCCGTTGGCCAGGGCCAGGGCGCGCGGCGCCCCGCCCAGCAGCATCGGTTCGACCAGGGCGCGGTGGACCGGCGCGCTGTAGGGACCGGCCATTAGACCAGCGCCCCGCCGCCGAACGAGAAGAAACTCAGGAAGAAGCTGGAGGCGGCGAAGGCGATCGACAGGCCGAAGACGATCTGGATCAGCCGTCGCGACCCGCCGGACGTCTCGCCGAAGGCCAGGGTCAGGCCGGTCATGATGATGATGATGACGGCGATGATCTTGGCGACGGGCCCTTCGACCGACTCCAGGATCTGTTCGAGCGGCTCCTCCCAGGGCATGGAGGACCCGGCCGCCTGGGCCGGCGCGGCGACCAGCGCCAGGCTGGCGGCAAGGGCCAGATGGCCCAGACGATCGAACATCGTGCCGGCGAGCAGGCGCGCGCGAAGGCAATGCTGCGAAGCAGACATCATAAAGCTCCAGATTTTCGGGGGTTTGGGAGGGGCGGCTTAGACCGGCTTGAGCCGGTAGGCGCCGTCCGGGCCTAGGCCCTCAAGACGGGCCAGTTCGACGAGCCGTCGCTGTCGGCCGCGGCCAGACAAGACGGCGATGACGTCGATGGTGTCGGCGATCAGACCGCGGGGCACGGTGACGACCGCCTCTTGGATCAGCTGCTCCAGACGCAGCAGCGCGCCCAGGGCCGAGCCGGCGTGAAGGGTCCCCACCCCGCCCGGATGTCCCGTACCCCAGGCCTTGACCAGGTCGAGCGCCTCGCCGCCGCGCACCTCGCCGACCACGATGCGGTCGGGCCGCAGGCGCAGGGCGGCCCGGACGAGATCGCCCAGGCCCACGCCCGCCTCATCAGAAGTGCGCAGTGGTACGAGGTTGCGGGCCGGGCACTGCAGCTCGCGCAGGTCCTCGATCAGGACGACGCGGTCATCTGCCTCGGCGACCTCGGCCAGCAGGGCGTTGACCAGGGTGGTCTTGCCGCTGGAGGTCGGCCCGACGACCAGGATGTTGGCGCGATCGGCGACGGCGGCAGCCAAGGCCCCGGCCTGCCCATCGCTTATCACCCCGCCCAGGACATAGTCGTCGAGGCGGAAGACACGGCTGGCGGGCTTTCGGATGGAGAAGGTGGGCGCGGCGACGAGCGGCGGCAGCAGGCCCTGGAAGCGCTCGCCCGATCCGGGCAGCTCGGCCGACAGCCGTGGCTGTCCGGCATGGACCTCGACACCGACATGGTGGGCGACAAGGCGAATGATCCGCTCGCCGTCAGCCGGCGCGATCATCAGGTCCGCGGTGACCAGGCCCTGGTCGAAGCGATCGATCCAGACCCGGCCATCGGGATTGAGCATGACCTCGGCCACGCCGGGGTCTTCCAGCCGCGCCAGGACCAGCGATCCCAGGGCGGTGCGCAGCATGCGACGGCTGCGGTCCAGAGCGGTGTCGGTGTCGGAAGCCTGCACGGCCAATCCCCGTTGTTCTCACGGGGATGAGTAAGAAGACCCGGTTTTGCCCTGGCTCAACAGCCAAATCGGCGCGTCGTACAAACGGCGGCAAAGGCAGGAGAACGGCGGGAGGCCCCACTGCGGACAAGCCACAACTTGACATAGGGCGCCCCCCAAGCTGTGCTCTACCTGGGGGTCTTATGTCCGATTCAAAACTCGAATACGTTGCGGGCGCCCGCGAAAAGCCCTGCGCCAATGCGCCAGTGGACATCATCTTCGTCCATGGGCTGACCGGCGATCTGAAGGGTACGTGGACGCACTCCAACGGGGAATTCTGGCCTAGCTGGTTAGCCGCCGACTTCCCGGCCGCGAACGTCTATTCGGCTGGATACGACTCTTCAGTCTTCTCGTCGTTCATGAAGGGCGGCGGCGCCAGCTTAGCCGATCGCGCCACGATCCTTCTCGACCGGTTGGCAAGCCGCCCTTCACGGGGCCGCCCAATCCTTTTCATCACCCACAGCCTGGGCGGCCTGATCGTCAAGCAGATGCTCAGGAAGTCGCTCGATGCTTCGAGCGAGCGACACAAGGCGATTGGACGCAGCACCGTCGGCGTCATTTTCATCGCCACGCCGCATCAAGGCGCTGAATTTGCCAAGGCGGTGAACCGCATCATTGGGCTCGCCACGACCAAGACCATTCGCGAACTCGAGCGCGGTGGCGACCAGTTGGTGGACCTGGGCATCTGGTTCAGCAACTGGGCCGGAAAATCTGAACTCAATGTGGAATGTTACTATGAGGTCGAGAAGACGAAGACTGTCTTGGTCGTCGACCAGACAACAGCGAACCCCAACGTTCTTGGATGCGATCCAGTAGCGATCCAAGCCGACCACATTTCCATCACGAAGTTGGTCGATCGAGACGCCCAGCTTTATCAGTCGATCTCGACGGTGATCACCGACCTACTCGCCACCACGGCCGCTTCGGACGATTCCGGCGGAGGTGGCGATGCGGTTATTGAATCGGAGTACAACGCCTTCACGTCCCAAGCGCCCTCCGATAGGCGGACGCTGGCCGAAAAACTGACGGCGACCGGCAGGCAAGCCGAGATCGTTTGGGCTGAAAAGCAGAAGGAGCGCTTCAGCATGACGCTCCAACGCAACATCGCCCAGCCATCGGCGGTTCGACAATACACCCGGCTGATGTCGAACATCGAGACGAGATACAGACGATACGTCGGTCCGCTCATCGCCGACGGCACTGACGGCGCCACGATTGACCACGCTCTCCAGGAGTCGGTGCTTGATCCCTGCCTGAAGGCACATGACGCGGACGGCGGAGAAGGTACGTCCGGGCTTGTCGATAGCGCGTTCTACTATTTGGCAGGCAACTGCCATGTGAGCTGGGACAATGGCTAATCTTCGTGTCTGGCACTCATCGCGAGACGCCTACCACTGCGCGTTTCGGCTCATCCGGCTGGTCATCGCCAACGGTGCTCCGCTGGAGCTTGAGCGCGCGCGTATCCTAGACATGTTCCTTCTTTACCCGCCGCTCCTGCATCGCACTTCGATGCCGCAAGAGGTGAAAGCGGCCTTTCGGGCGCTCGATATTCCACGTCCGGAAAAGATCTTCATACGCCTACCGAGCCCCGCAGCCGTATTTCAGGATCTGAGGCTCTATCAAAACTCAGCCGTAGCCCAACTCGCAGCTCGCGGGCTCGCGTCTCCACTGCAGATGCAACAGGGATTGCTGGCAATCGATTTGTCACTGCTCCCAGAACAGCTCAAAGACCGCGCGCTGGAGAGAAACAGCACCGACGGTGGAATAACCAATTTCCTTGTCAAATCGTTCTCGACCTTGCCGTTGCGGGGCGCCAACAGCGTCTATCGCAAAGCGGGCCTCCCTACTCGGGCAATAGCCGCGTGACCGGTCTTCTCAAAATCAATCGCCTTAGTGTACATCGCAACCAGAACATCCTCTATGATGAGGTCTTTCATTCAGGCGTGAACATTATACACGGCTCAAATGGGTCGGGTAAAAGCACGATCGCCGATTTTATTTACTTTGCACTTGGCGGCGACCTCAAGGAATGGCGCAAGGAAGCCGCACTGGCGACCTATGTACTGGCCGAAATCACGGCGGGAAAATCAATAATCACCATCCGTCGCGACGTCTCTGATACAGGCGGACGTCCGATGCAAATCTACTTCGGTTCCTACGACGAGGCCGTTTCAGCGGATATGCGGACCTGGGAGACCTTCCCCTACCGCCGGCCTGACAACGGTTATAGCTTCAGCCAAGTCCTATTCAATGCCATCGGGATACCGGAGGCTATTAGCGACGGGGTGAGCAATATAACGATGCACCAGCTTCTCCGAGTACTGTACTCGGATCAGTTGACGCCTATCCAGCGTATATTCCGCGTCGAGACTTTCGACACTTGGCAGACGCGCCAAGCAGTCGGCGATCTGCTCTGCGGCCTCGGCGGCTATGACCTATACGCCCTACAGCTTTTCCTTCGCGAACGGGAAAAGGAATACTCTGAAGTTTCCACTCGCCTTCGCAGCCTCATCGCCATCGCCAGCAGCCATGGCGACAATGTGTTGGGAGAACAAATCACGGCAGCACTGCTCGAATCCAATCATCGCCGAGCAACCTTGCAGGCCCAGCTGGACGACCTCCTGGAGCGCGCGGAGGAGGCATTTTCGAGCGCCGAAGCCGATCAACTCGTGAAGCGGCAGCGGAAAGAACTCGCTACAGCAAAGGCGCTCGTTGCGAACCTAACGGATCAAATCGAGACGCTTGAGTTCGAACTAACCGATGCAGATCAGTTTATCGATCACCTCTCTCTGGCAATCGATGAGTTCGACGACGCCGCTTCTACTTTCTTCGCATTGGGAGCCGTGCGTTTCGAATTCTGCCCATCTTGCTTCTCACCGTTAGCGGCAACTCACGAGCACAGTGATAAATCTTGCCACCTTTGCGGCGAGGCCCGGACCGAAGGCGAAGACGAGAGTCGCGCACTCGCGGTGAAGCTCGATCTGCAAATGCAGATTGACGAGTCCCGGAGCCTTCAAGAATCTCGTGAGGCCGAACTTATCTCCCTCAAGTCGCGCCTGAGATCAGCCAACACAGCTCTACGGACGGCGCTTTCGGCAAGTGAGTTGGGACGACGCGGCGCATCCTCGAAGTTCGAGAACATGCTGGCCGACGTCAGCCGCCAAATCGGGTTTCTCGATAGCCAGATTGCGCAACTCGAACAAAGGCAAACACTTGCACAAGAAATCGACAGGCTTACGACCGAGAAGGCACGCCTAAACGAACGTATCGTAGAAATGAAGGATAAGATTTCTGCGACCGAGACCGCTCAACAACGACGAAAGGCGATCGCCTACACGGCGATCTCGGAGAACCTGAAGGACATACTAGATCGGGACCTACACGAGCATAGCGACTTCGGTGACATCGACTCCGTTACTTTCGATTTCGCTGATGACTGGATCGCCATTAATGGAGACAAAAATCGGGTAGGCAGCGCGAGCGGCATGGTTGTCTTGAAAAACGGCTTTCTTCTCAGTCTGTTCGTCACCTCATTGAATGATCCTAAATTCAACCTCCCCCGCTTCATGCTGATGGACAATATCGAAGACAAGGGGATGGTCCCGGAGAGATCCTGGAACTTCCAACGGATTATTTTGCAAGAAAGCGCGGCCGCGAAGGTAGACCACCAACTTATCTTTTCGACGTCGAAGATCGCTCCTGAACTAGCGGGAAGCCCCTACGTCGTCGGCGGAGAGTATTCGCAGGCGCGACACACGCTCGACGTGAAATGAAGGCGTCAGCTGACTGAACTTTCCACCGGGACTTCCGTGCGCAGCAGCTTGCCAGTCTCCAATCGCCTGCCCAACGCCTCCAGAAAGCCGAGATACCTCTCCTGCCCCTTGGCCGACTGCGCCCGCTGATCGGCTTCGGCCAGCACCGGCGTCGCCGTCAGCCACGCCTTGACGAACAGCGCCACCGCCTCGTTCGAGATCGTCACGTCGCGCTGGATCCGTTCCAGCTCCCGGCTCATCCGATCAAGCCGACGCACAACCGCCGCCTCCTTGGCCTCATCGCCATCCGCTGACAGGAACGAAGCCAGGGCCGCCTGCATGATCTCCGACTTGGAGCGGCGCATTCTCCGCGCTGCCGCATCCAGAGCCAGCGACAGGTCGCGGCTCAGGAACACCTTGGTCTGAACCTTCATCGCGGCCTCACAGCGGGATTCCGTCATCAGGATCGAGCGCGGCCTGACGCGCCGCCGAGCGGAAGCGGCGGGCCTGCTCGGCCTGCTGGGACTCGTCGTCGCCATCTTCGGGCTCGGACCAGGGTGCCTCGTCTGGCGGCGTGGTCGGCGCTGGATCCTCCAGGCCGGGCAGCTCCGGCTCCAGCTTCAGCCCGCCCTCGTCGCCACCCTCGCTTGACCGGGCCTTGCCGCTGGCGCCTTCGATAACCTGGGCCCATTCCGTGGGCGTATCCGCCGAGATCGCCGAGAGATCCCTTGGTGGCGCCTGCACACGTTCGGCCAGCCGCGGGTCGGCGTAGTAGCGGATCTTCTGAGCCCGGATCGGCGCTAGTCCCGACACCTGGACCACGGCCTGGTCGGGCGGCAGTTGCATCACCTCGCCGGGCGTCAGCAGCGGACGGGCGGTTTCCTGGCGGCTGACCATCAAATGGCCGAGCCATGGAGAGAGCCGATGCCCGGCGTAGTTCTTCATTGCCCGCATCTCGGTGGCGGTGCCGAGGCTGTCGCTGATCCGCCGTGCGGTGCGCTCGTCGTTCGTGGCGAAGGCGACCCGGACATGGCAGTTGTCCAGGATAGAATTGTTCTCGCCGTAAGCCTTGGCGATCTGGTTGGACTCGCGGCTGATATTCTCGTCCAGGGAGACCTCGGAGGGGTCGTTGACCGTGTCGACAACGCAGCGCACCGGCACGGTCTTGGCCAAGACCTTGCGCTTGGCCAGCAGGCGCAGGGCTTGGCGACGCCCCTCCCCGATGCTGACGAGATAGTAGCCGGTCTGCTGGCCGCCCTTGGTCTCGGGTTCGACCACGAGGGGCTGCAACACGCCCTTGGCCTTGATCGAGGCGGCGCGCTCTTCGATCACCTCCGGCGGGTGGCCCACGCGCCGGACGTTCTTGGGCGAGGCCTTCAGGCGGTTGAGGGGAATGTCTCGCACTTCGCCTTGCTGGGCGACGGCGGCGGTCTGTGAGGTCGTCATTTTAGCCTCCTGGGCTGACGGGTTCGAGCGCAAAGGGCGCGCTCGAACCCGGCGCCTGTCGGCGAGACCGGGGGGCAAACGGAGGGGCGGCTTCGCGGGGACCCGGCTGCAGGGCGTTCCTGCCGACCTGTCCGGTCGCCGTCTCACGCCCGAAGCTGGGCGGAAGCCGATCCGGAGTGCGCTGGGGGCAGAGCCCCAGCACGCCGGCTGGCCTAAGGGCCGGCCGTCTAGGAAGACGCGATCGCAAGCGAGCGCGCCGATCACGAACATGGGTTAGGGGGTGGCCGCGTCGTATCGGTGAGGCATCGCACCGACCGCAGGCGCGTTCAGGTCAGACCGCCGCCGCGGTGGATGCGGTCTCGTCGGATGCCGGCTCGGCGGCCTCTCGCCCGCCAGCGATCGCACGCACCCCGTCACGGCCGACCACTTCCCAGACCACGTCGTCGCGCCACACTTCGATCGTGGCGGCGCTGGCATGTTCACGCAGAAGCTGGATGGCGTGCTGGCGAACCGCGGCCGGCGCCAACTCCTGGACATCCACATATGTGGCCACCTGATTGTCGGCGAGACAGACGAAGGTGAAACTCTGAAGCGGGACCATGGATAGACCATAGCGGTTTCATGGGCGGCGTATGTCGTTTTTCGACGGATCACGGCGGTCTGGACCACGCGCCCCATTCAAACACTTGTTCTACACCTCACCCCCAGGTCAAATTGACCCGGGGTCTGGGCATAATGGGGATCGTTCGCCAGCGGATACTGGCGCATGGATCATTATTCGAGGGACATGGACGACCTGGCCGGGGAGACGAAAATGTCCCACCCCCAGGGACAAATCTGACCCGGCTAAATATCGGCGGAGCCCTGGAAACACGGGAAGTTTTTCCGCATCTTGGTGTCCAACGCAACTGCTTTTTGGAAACATCGAGATGACTGAAGAAGACGACGACGACAATAACATCATCCAACTGACCCCGCGCCTGCCCAAGGCCGAGGTCGAGAAGATCCTGCGCCAGAAGTGGAAGACCAGCCTCGACACCGGCTTCACGGTCGTGCCCTCGGTTCTGCTCCGTTCCCTGCCCAGCCTCGGCATCGAAGCCAACGAGCTGGCGGTCTTGGTGATCCTGATCGACTTGTGGTGGAAGCCTGGCGACATGCCCTGGCCTTCGAAAGCCAAGCTGGCCAGGCTGCTGGGCGTGTCGGAGAAGACCATCCAGCGCTCTATCAAAAAGCTGGTCGACGCCGGTCTGATCCTGTCGGAGTCCCGCTACCGGGGCCACGGCGGCCAGACCTCGAACCGCTATGACCTTCGCCCCCTGGTCGCGCGTCTGGAGGCGGCGACCAAGGCGCTGAAGGAGGCCGAGGCCAAGGCTGAGCGCGAACGCAGCCGCGCCGTGCGCAGCACCGCGCCCAAGAAGGCCACGTCGAAGGAGGCCTGACCATGACCACGACCCTGACCCGCCGGGCCGCCGCGCGTGAAGAAATCGCCCGGGCCATGGCCTCCCGCGCCCACGCGTTCGTGGTGCACTACGCCTGCGAAGGCTTCGAAAAGCCCGATCGCCGGGTGACCGCGATCGCCGCGCGCAACCTGGGCAGCGGCGTGACCCAGAGCTTCGAGGTGAGCACCATGCTCCGGCGGGCCGGCGTCGATCCGGTGAAGGCCACGCCGCAGGAACTCGATCAGGCGGAACGCGAGATGTTCAAGGCGTTCTACGCCTTCGTCAGCAGCCACGTGGCCGCCACATACTGGCTGCATTGGAACATGCGCGACTCCACCTTCGGCTTCGCCGCGCTGGAGAACCGCTACCGCCGCCTCGGCGGCCGGCCGGTGAAGATCCCCGAGCTGTTCCGCGTAGACCTGGCCGCCCGCATGATCGACCTCTACGGCGACAACTACGCCGCTCAGGACAACCGCCTGCGCAGCCTAGCCGACCGCAACCGGCTGGTGACCAAGCACCTGGTCGATGGCGCCGAACAGGCCGCGGCGCTGGAGCGCGGTGACTTCGAGGTCGTGGACCGCTCGCTGCACAATCGGATCGACCTGCTGTACGCGGTGGCCACCAAGGCCAACGAGGACACCTTGAAGACGCAGGCTTCGCTCGCCGACCGGATCGGCGCGGCCGGCGGCGTCGTCCAGTGGCTGAAGAGCAACCCGGTGATCCTGGCTTGCACGATCGCCGCGCCGGTCCTGACGGTCCTAACGGGCGGCTGGAAGCTGTGGACCCTGTTCCACGGCGGCTAGCGCCCAGCCGGCCCCTTGGGTCGCCGCAAGAAACGCCGGCCAGGAGGCGCCTGGATGTCGCCCATCGACTTCCTAAATTTCAAGCGTCGCCATTTGCCAACGCAACTGAGCACGGATCGACAGGGAGGCGGAGTTGAGCCTGACCAAGCGCATCTGGATCGAGCATGACCCCGCCTATGCCGAGGTGCGAGAGCGACACCTCGCAGCGGCCCGTGCACATGCCGAGCAATTCACCTTCCGCATCCCCACGCGTCGGGCCAACAGGATGCCGGGGCGCCGATGGGATCCATTTTGGCCGGCCGCTATCCAACGGGCCCTCGACGACAACGGCTTCGACAGCGTCTCGATAAACGACGGCGTTTATCTCAGAAGCCAGGCAGAGCGGGACACCATCGTGCGCGACGCCACAAAAATCGCCGATGAGCACATCGGTCGGCTGCGGCGATCGGCTTCCGCTACGCCTCGCCGCTAGCCCTTCTTCCTGATTCAAGATCATCCCGATGACCAACCGCATCCGCTATCTCGATCAAAAGTCGTTTGGCGCCCTGCTGGCCGACCTTCGTCTGACTCCCAACGTGTTCCAGGACGGGCTCCTGGAGTTCCTGGAGCGCGTCGGACTTGTCGCGCCCGCCGCCCGTGTCGACTGGCCACGATCGCTTGTGATCGAGGAACGCGGGGGCACCCCGCCGGCGCCCGTCACCGAAGCCGAGCGGGACGAGTCGGCCGCTTTGGCAGGTGCGCTCAGACAATGGAACCGTTTCAACAGCGACCCGCCCCTGCCCCATCCTCTCGATGGCGAGGCCTCGGCGCCGGGCGGGTCACTGGCGACCAAGACGTTCTCGACCGAAACCTTTCGTCCATGGTCAAGCTTCACCACGATGATCGAAGGCGTTCGCGCCACGCCTTTCGGCGTCGCTGACGCGGTCGACACCTATTATCACGCTTGGCAGGCGCTTCTCGTCGCCGACGCCCTGGAGATGGGCATTCGCATCGTCTTCGATACGCGTGACCCGGCCCTTATGGCGCTCGCGTTGGACGGCGAGCTTGCGACACTGCCGCAGGATCGCCTGTATTCCCAGGCCTCCTTCGAGGGGCCACGCGGCCTGCGCGACGGTCTGGGCTGGGCGGCTTATTTCGACGCCGCCGCCATGCTGGAAGTGGCGCGGAGCCGCAAGGTCACCGCCTTCGCCCTGGCCGGCAGCGGCGAGGCTCGTCGCTTCACCGACGCTGAGCGTAGCGATCTGCTGACCTTCCAGCGGGCGACCGCCGAGGCGATCCTGCGGGACCTGGGTGCCGATCGCGCCAAGCTAAAGGCCTTCATCGCCTATCTTTGCGAACGCTGGGACGAAAAGACCCGTCGAGGTCAGGGTGAGATCGCCGCCGAATATAAGCGCCAGGTCGGTCTTGCCGCCCGTCTAACGATGGTGGCCTACGACATCTCCTTCGCCGATCTCGCGGAAGAGGTCGGCCGGGTGACGGGGCACTTCGCCAACACCCTGGACGTGATCTTCCCCGACTGGGCCCAGGAAGCGCGGGATCGCGCCGAACTGTCCTTGAAGGCGTCGGTGATCGCCAAGGCTCCCACGGTTTCGGCGTCGCTCAGCCTGGTCGACGCTAACGCCGGCGACCTGCTGGACTGGCTGGAGCGCAATGACCAATGGCGACTGCACCTGGCGATTGAAACGATGCTCAAGCATCAGTTCGGCGACGGGCCGATCGACCACGCAGGGCTCGCCAAGGAAGTCGAGACCTTGGCCACGACACTGGAACACCTGGTCAACGCGCTGCTACGCGAAGCCGGCTGTGACGACAGCGGCACCTTGATGAAGAAGCTCGACCGCTACTGGGCTCAGGTTCCAGGCGTCCATGCGCTGCTGACCGCCAACCGGGGGCTGACGGGTGACAAGGCCCCGTTCGCTGACCAACTCATCGCGATCGACGCCCTCGCTTCGACGGACGCCGACCTCGGCGTCGCCCAAGTCATGCTGAAAGCAGTGCTCTATCGGAACACGGGTCAGCATGCTGGGATGGCCGTCTTGACGGACGAAGCGTTGCACGAAGCGGCCAGGGTGATGCTGACGGCGATGCTGTTCTGCCGCAAGAACTTGCTGGTTTCGCCTCCGTGCCCCTAACCCTGCAGCAATTTGAAGACCTCTGGATCGCTCAATCGACTCCGGAAGAGGTCTATTTCAACATTTTCCCCAATCAGCCCGTGACATTGCGCAGGTCGCATCACGTGCGGGGCGCGCTCGCCTCGCTGGAGTTCGGCGCCTACCAGGGCCTGGACGGAAAGTGGGTCGCCGATCAGCGCGCGGTCTGGCTCAACATGATTATGTCGGATGTCGTCGGCGATGGTGGCCATTTGCTGGACGCCTTGACCAGGATGTGTGGGCGCGCGCGGGTCGTCCTCATCGGCCAGCCGAACGCCATGAAACCGCGCGGTTGGGACACAAGCCGTCCTTTCGACCATGCGCCCGAGGCCCTGATCGGGTGGTACATGCGACACGGGTTCAAGGTCGTGCAGGACGGTTCTTCGACCCGGGTGATCCATGCGCCCCTCAGCTCGATGTTGAACGTTCAATTTTCCCTGGCCTGACCCAAGGCGCGGTTCAACGGCGGCCCGGGTTCCTGTCGCGCCGCCGCCAAAGCGGCGGCGCGCGGCGCCAAGCTTGGCTATAGGCCTTTCCCGCCTAGCCCAAGACCGGGGCGGCTGGGCCGCCCCGGTCCGGCCGCTTCAGTATTCCTCGGCCAGCATCAGGGTCAGGACTCGCTTGGTCACGGCCTGGTCGGCGGGATCGGGCGAAGCCTTTTCGAGGTCGAGGTCGTAGTAGTCGATCTTCCAGATGAACCGCGATCCGCCGACCTTGAACGACCCATAGTCGCGCTCGCCGTGCGGGTCATTGTCCTCGGAGAAGTCGGCGAAGGTGGTCACCCTAGACAAGACTTCGGCCAGCGCGGCCTCCGGCAGGGTTCGCACCCCCACCGTCAGCATCCAGCCCGCGCCGGGCTCGGCGCGGCACGCATCGTTCAGGGCCGCGATCGCGGCGGCATGGTCTTCCTCGGTCATGAAAGCCTCCTTGGGCAGACGGGTTCGAGCGCAAAAGGCGCGCTCGAACCCGGCGCCCGCCGGCGAGGCTGGATGTGCAAGCGGAGGGGCGGCTTCGCGGGGACCCGGCTGCAGGACCCGAAGGGGCCGAAGCTGGGCGGAAGGCGATCCGAAGCGCGCCGAGGGCGAAGCCCTAAGCCACGCGGCCACGGAGGTGGCCGGAGACAAGCCCCCGCTGACCGATGGCGGACTTAGTCGTCCTTCAGTCCTACCACCGCATCGTCCAAATCCCAGCCGCGCTTCAGGGCCTTCGCTCTAAGATGTCTGATCTTGCTCTCGGCTTTGAGAAGCTGGCCCTGGGCGCCGATCGCACGCTGCATGCCGCAGAAGACCAGACAGCAACCGCCCAAGACGAGCACGATGTCTGGCCGCGCATCACCATGGGCCAGACGGGCGTAGCTGGCCGCCACCACGATGATGATCGCATAGCCGCCCCCGACGACGGACACGAACATCGCCATCAGCATGTCGGCCAGGGCGATCTCAGGACGCCGCTGAATCCGCTCAAGCCGAACAAGTTCTCTTGCCATGGCGCCAAGTCGAACCTCTCGCCAGAAGCCGACCAGACTGTTGACCTTCTTACGCAGCACACCCTTGACCGGACCGCTGCTCCAATCCGCCACCCAGTTAATGATGATGGCCAGGACGAACAGATTCCAGACGCCTTCCAAGAGCTTCAGCCACATATTCGATCTCCACCAAAGTGAAGCTTCCGATGGCGGCGTTTCCGGTTTTCCGCAATGGTTGAGCACACCCGCGCGAAGAGACTGGGGCATGACCGAAAGCCGCACCACCAACAGCCTGGTCGCCAAGTGGACGACCCCCTCGGCCGTGCTGGCGGCCTGCTGGTTCGTGCTCGATCACCTTGTGCCCGACCTGTTGCCCAAGCCGCCCCGCGAAGCGGCCACGGTGATCGCCGGTGTGGCGCTGGCCCTCAGCCTGGCCGCATGGGCCCGGCGAGGCTGGAGCGCGCTCAACGCGCAGGTCCCCCGTCCCTGGTGGCCCAGGCAGCCGTGGCGACTGGGACCATGGCTGCGCCAACGGCCGCAGCTGCACATCACCACCGCGGCCGTTGAGGTGATCCGTGGGCTCACCGTGCTTGAAAGTGCTCAAGTCAATCTTGTCATCCAGCGTAACCTGTCCCGAACCCGGCGAACGACAACGCTACGGTTCGACACCGCCCGGCTTGAGCTTCGCCAGCGGCGTGGAAAGACGGTTCTGCGCTGGAACTTCGCCCCCGAGGAGGCTGGCGGCTTCCTGGCGCTGCCGGTGTCGGCGGGCGCCAACGATCACGTCCGCATCGCGTTCGTGGGGACCGGTTTTCCGATGGCCTATGGCCAGCTCGTCGACTTCGAAAAGCCCTATGAGCTGCTGCTGATGGACGTCGAGGCTGAGGTTGGAGAACGACGACCGTTGCGGGGTGTGTTGGGGGTCGCGCGATATTTCTGGCCGGGCGCGCCGTCCACATCCGCCCTGAATTTGGAGCCTTCGACGCAGATCTGAGCCGAGCGCATCAGCGCGTTGCGACCGTCCTTGACGTGTTCAACTGTTGACCTTGCATGACGAAGGTTGGGGGAAGGCCGTGGAGAAAGGCAGAAGCGTCACGATACCCGCGCTGGCCAGGGCGCGCATGGTTCCAAAGCCGGAGATCCCCGCCGTGATCCGGTTGGTGGATGGTGAAGTCCTCTCTGCGCGCGAGCTGGTCGAGAGCCTGACCCATGAGGACGCGGTCAAATGGCGGATGGAGTTGCGGGAAAGCCTGCGGGAAGGCGCCCCGCAGCTGATCTGCGATCAGTGTCCAACGCCGGTCTACCTAGTGTGCAATCACCTGAAGGCCTTCTTCTTCCGTCACACGCGCGAGGACGGATCGTGCCCGGCCGTCACCCGCTCGACCTTGACGGCCGAGGAAATCCGGGCGCGGCAATATCAGGGTCTGCGCGAAAGTCCGGCCCATCAGAGGCTCAAAGGCCTGATCGCGGATTCTCTGGCAGCAGACCCGGCCTTCGAGGCCGTAGCGATCGAGAAGACCTGGCGCGGCGAGGTCGGACGACGCCGCCCCGATGTCAGCGCGCGTCTGGCTGGTTTGGGCTTAGCGTTCGAAGGGCAGCTGAGCACGACCTTCCTATCCGTCGTGGCCGCCAGGCGGGTGTTCTATCGCGAGGTGGGCGGCCTGCTTGTCTGGATCCTAGCGACCTTCGATCCAGATAGTCGCCGGATGACGGAAGACGACATCGTCTTTCCGAACAACTCCAACGTCCTGGTCATCGACGACGACACGGCGGCGGCCTCACGGTCCCAGGGGCGGTTCGTCGTCGATTGCTGGTATCGCCAGCCGCGATCGGGCGGCGTGGGACAGGCCGACGCTTGGGATCGCAAGCGGGTGCCGTTCACCGACCTGGTGCTGGATACGGCGGGCCAGCGGGCCTTCTTGGTTGACGTCGAAGGATTGGAGGCGGCGGCACGGGACGCCGCAAAGGCGCGCTTGGCCGCGGCGACGGAATCTCGACGATTGGCGCTGCGCGAAGACTTGTTGACCTATCTCGACCTGGAGGAAGGCGGCGGCGGTCCGGAAGAGCGAACC